>Ga0316227_1001771_pt1 | contig 21564 bp, 19 predicted proteins | sample TBH18019metaG_FD_206012 | JGI IMG/M metagenome (GOLD analysis project Ga0316227, IMG submission 206012) | Freshwater microbial communities from Trout Bog Lake, Wisconsin, USA - TBH18019 | ecosystem: Environmental > Aquatic > Freshwater > Lake > Hypolimnion/Profundal zone | place: USA: Wisconsin... | reverse complement strand
CCAAGAGCATCGGCCGGTATGTGATCGACCGCACCCTGGGCGAAGGGGCCATGGGCGTGGTCTACCTGGCCGACGACCCCCTGCTCAAGCGGCGGGTCGCCATCAAGGTGGTCCGGGCCGTGGGCGAAGAACGGGACCACGCCCTGAGCCGGTTCCAGCGGGAAGCCGAGATCTCCGCCCAGCTCAACCACCCGAACGTGGTCACCATCTTCGACGTGGGCGACGAGCCCGGCCTGGGGCCGTTCATCGCCATGGAGTACGTCGAGGGCAGCAACCTGGGCGAGCTCATCCGGGAAGGCACCCTGGACCTGGAGAGCCGGTTCGCCATCCTCATCCAGACCATGCGCGCCCTGCGCGCCGCCCACCGCCACGCCATCGTGCACCGGGACGTGAAGCCGGAGAACATCCTGGTGGCCGAGACCGGCCGGGTCAAGCTGATGGATTTCGGCATCGCCAAGACCATGGCGCCCCAGACCCTGGCCGGGGAATTCCTCGGTTCCCCGGCCTACAGCGCCCCCGAACTGCTGCGCGGCTCGGAACCGACCCCCAGTTCCGACCGCTACAGTTTCGCCGTGACCGCCTTCGAGCTGCTCACCGGCCAGCTGCCCCACCCGGGCACCACCGTGGCCGCCGTGGTCACCCACGTGCTGATGGAACCGCCGGTGTTCCCCCCGGGCATGTCCGGGAGCCTGGCCAAGGTGTTCCGCGAGGCCCTGGCCCAGGATCCGGAGGACCGGCCCGGGACCCTGATGGATTTCCTGACGGCCCTGATGGACGCCCAGCCCATGGAGCCCTCGGCCCGGGACCGGATCAACGAGCTGTTCAGGCACGACGATTACGCCGGGGACATCATGCCCATCCGGCGCCGGGCCCGGACCGACGAGCCGGCGAGTCTGGCCCTGAGCGCCGGCCGCAGCACCGTGGGGCGGAGTGTGCCGACCCTCCCTGCGCCCTCCTACACCCTCCCCCCGGCCGTGAAGATCGAACTGGAAGACCCGCCCCGGAACCAGTACCGGCCCCCGGCCCACGACCCCCGGCCGCAACCGGACCAGGGCTTCTCGGTGACCCCGATGAAGCTGCTGAAATGGTTCGTGGCGGTCCTGGTCCTGGGGCAGATCTGCTGGTGGATCTACCGGGCGCTGCCGAACAAATAGCTATTTAGACTGGCACAGCTCCATGAGCACGCCGCCGGTCTCGGCCGGGTGGATGAAGGCGATCCGGCTGCCGTGGGCGCCGCCCCTGGGTTCCTGGTCGATCATCCGGACGCCCTTGGCCAGCAGTTCCTTCACCGCCGCGTCCACGTCGTCCACCTCGAACGCCACGTGGTGGATGCCCGGGCCCTTCTTCTCCATGAACTTGCCGATGGGGCTGGCCGGGTCGGTGGGCTCCAGGTATTCCAGGGTGCTGGGCCCCACCGAGAAGAACGCCGTCTTCACTTTCTGGGACGCCACTTCCTCGATGTGCTCCACCTCCATCCCGAACAGCTTGCCCATGCGGCCCATGGCCTCGTCGAGCGTGGGAGAGGCGATGCCCAAGTGATTGATGCGCAGCAGCTTCATACAATCCTCCGATAGGCCATTCTACGTCGCCTGGCGCCCAGGGCGCCAACGCCATATATTTACGAGGATTAATGATTTTCCCAAAGGTGCCGAAAAGGAGGTCGATGCTTGGCCAATCCCGCCTCCTCGATGACCCCTCGGCCATTCGTATGGTCTTCCAGCGGCTTTGCCGGACGGGAGCCGAGGTCAGCCTGAAACTGGGCCCCCGGGAATGGCCCTTCGCCCTGCTGGCTGAGACCGACGGCCGGATCACCCTGGCGTTCCCGGCGGCCAAGCGCATCCAGTACGACCTGAAGAAGTCCGCCCATTTCGAGATGGCCCTGCGCGACCGGGGCACCCGCTACGTGGGCACCCTGAAGCTGGAGGGCTGGGAGGAACTGGACGGGGTGGAATGCTGCGTCTTCCAGCAGCCCCGCGAGCTGAGGGCCACGGACTACGACGGCCTTTCCGATTTCATCCCGGAGAACCCGCTCACCTGCACCTTCTCCAGCCCGGCCAACGACATTTGCGAGGGCCGGATCCGCGCCCTGGGCCACGAGGGGCTGGAGGTGGCGCTCTGGGGCACCGGTGCGGCGAAGGAAGGCGAGCTCAAGGTGGGCGCGCCGACCACGGTGGAGTTCCCCCTGGAAAAGGCCGGCAAGGCGGTCCTGCGCTCGATCACCGCCTCCATGGACCAGGCCTCGGCCGGGATCCGGTTCAGCGACAAGGCCGACCCGGGCCAGCTCAAGGCCTACCGGGCCTGGCTCCAGGACGCCCTGCTCAGCCAGGACCGCCGGGACCGGGCCGGCTTCGACGCCCGGGGCGCCAAGGCCGCCCGGGAAGCGGCCGCCACGCAGGTGCGCTGCATCGGCGGCGGTGTCCAGCTGCTGTCGGACCGGGATCCGCTGGTCCTGGTGATCGGCGAAGGGACCTTCTCCGAGCGCATCACCGGCGCCCTGGGCCGCAAGTTCGGCATTGCCGGCCTGGACTTCGTGCAGGGGGCGGTGCGCCCCCTGCTCGAGCCGTTCGGCGGCATGGCCAGCGACTGGGGCCGGATCAAGCTGATCCTGGTGCACCAGCGCCTGCGCGTCTCCAGCGGTCTGGAACTGACCCGGCAGCTGGCCCAGGAGGAGGGCTGCCCCCTGCCCATCCTGGTGGCCGGCACCGAGGAGGACGTCACCCTCAAGCGGAACCGGGCGATCACCTGCGGCGCGGTGGACTTCATCTCGGTGGAGCCGTTCCGCATCCTCGCGGTCATGCGCGCGGTGGAGGAGACCATCAAGCTGTTCAGTTGATAGCCAGGAGCGGCCTACCCTGCGTATGATAAAACCGGCTCGAATGCCGAGATCATTGGAGGAACCGTCATGGCTCAAGTAACCCTCAGAGGCAATCCCATCCACACGGCCGGGGAACTTCCCCGGGTGGGGAGCCAGGCTCCCGCCTTCAGCCTCACCCGCACCGATCTGAGCGCGGCGACCCCGGCCGATTTCAAGGGCCAGCGGCTGGTGCTGAACATCTTCCCCAGCATCGACACCCCCACCTGCGCCACCTCGGTGCGCAAGTTCAACGCCGAAGCCAGCAAGGCGCCGAACACGACGGTGCTGTGCATCTCCGCCGACCTGCCGTTCGCCGCTGCCCGCTTCTGCTCCACCGAAGGCCTGGACAAGGTGGTGCCCGCCTCCACCTTCCGCAGCCCGGAATTCGGCACGGCCTACGGCGTCACCCTGATCGACGGCCCCCTGCGCGGCCTGCTGGCGCGCTCCGTGGTGGTGCTGGACGAAACCGGCAAGGTGGTGCACACCGAACTGGTGGGCGAGATCGCCCAGGAGCCGAACTACGACGCGGCCCTGAAGGTGCTGGTCTAGCCGAGGATCTTCTTCAGCTGCCTGAGTTCCGGCACCCGCCAGGCCGTGAAGCCGACGATGCCCAGGGTCATGCAGCCGCCGAACACCACCGAAGGGATCACGCCCAGCAGTTTGGCCGCCAGACCCGATTCGAAGGCGCCCAATTCGTTGCTGGACCCGATGAAAAACCCGGCCACCGCCTGGACCCGGCCCATCATCTCGGGCGGGGTCCGGGCCTGGACCAGGGTGTTGCGCAGCACCACGCTGACGTTGTCCAGGGCGCCGCTCACGGCCAGCAGGGCCATGGACAGCCAGAAGGTCCAGGAGAGGGCGAAGCCGATCCAGGCCAGGCCGAACCCGGCGACGCAGAAGAGCAGCACCAGCCCCGCCCGGTTCTGCGGCGGGTGGTGCGCCAGCCACAGGCCCATGAGCACCGAACCCACCGCCGGGGCGGTGCGCAGCAGGCCCAGGCCCTGGGGACCCACCTTCAGGATCTCCGAGGCGAACACCGGCAGCAGCGCCACCGCGCCGCCGAACAGCACCGCGAACAGATCCAGCGACATGGTGCTGAGCAGCATCCGGTGCTTGAACACGAACACCACGCCCTCACCCAGGCTCTTGAGCAGCTGGGTCTGCTTGAGCGCCCGCGGCCGGGGCGCCACCATGACCATGGCGATCACGGCGAAGCCCATGAGCAGGCCCTCGGCCAGGTAGGCCAGGGATGCGCTGCCGAAACCGTAGATCAGCCCGCCCAGGGCGGGACCCAGCACCTGGGCCAGCTGGAACGACGAACTGCGCCAGGTTGCGGCGTTCTGGTAGGCCTCCACCGGTATCAGTTCCGTGCTGAGCGCCTGGGAGGCGGGACGGTAGAAGGCCCGGCCCACGCCGGCCAGGGCCTGGATGGCATAGAACGGCCAGGCCAGCCGCGGCGCCGCGCCCAGGTTCAAGGCCAGCAGCAGCGCGGCCCCCAGCAGCAGGGCGGCCATGGCCATCAGGGAGGTGCGGCGGCGGTCCGTGCGGTCCGCGGCGTAGCCGCCGATCAGGGAAAGACCCAGGAAGGGCACCGCCTCGGACAGGCCGATCAGGCCCAGGGACAGGGGATCCCGGGTGATGTGGTAGACCTGCCAGCCCATGACCAGGGTCTGGATCTGGGTGGCCATGGTCAAGGCCACGGCCCCGGCCAAAAAGGAGCGGTACTCCCGGAACCGGAGCGCCTGGTACGGGTCTTTCAAGGCCATCAAATTTTCCTATTCGTATCTGAGCGCGTCGATAACGTCCAGGTTAGCCGCCTTTAGGGCGGGCAGGAAGCCCGCCGCCACGCCCACGAAGCCGCTGAAGCCGAGCCCCAGGGCCACGGCCCAGACGTCGGTGATGGCCGGCAGGGTAGTGAAGGTCTTCAGCACCCAGATGGTCGCGAGCGCGACCCCGACCCCGATGATCCCGCCCAGGGTGGACAGCACCACGGCCTCGGTGAGGAACTGCCATAGGATGTTGGCCCGGGTGGCCCCCAGGGCCCGGCGCACGCCGATCTCCCGGGTGCGCTCGGTGACGCTCACCAGCATGATGTTGGAGATGCCGATGCCGCCCACCAGCAGGGAGATGCTCGCGGCCATGGCCAGGAAGGTGGTGAGCACGCTGGCCTGCTGGTCCTGCATCTTCACCCAATCGTCCTGCTTGCGGATCATGAAGGTGTTGTCGTCCTTGGGCGTCAACCGGAAGCGCTGGCGCAGCAGGGCGGTGATCTCCATCTCGGCCAGGTCGGCCTTGCCGTCCTTGGCGCTCAGCAGGATGTTCTGGATGTGGTCGGAGCCCTGGATCTTGCGCATCACCGTGGTGTAGGGGGCCACCACCACGTCGTCCTGGTCGCCCATCATGCCGGCGCCCTTGGATTCCAGCACCCCGACCACCTCGAAGGGCAGCGCCGCGATGCGGATGAACTTGCCGATGGGATCCTCGCCGCCGGGGAAGATGTTGTCCCGGACCGTAGTGCCCAGCACGCAGACCTTGGCCAGGCCGCGAATCTCCTGTTCGGTGAAGAAACGGCCCTTCTGCACTTCCCACCCGCGGATCTGCGGGAACTGGACCCCCGAACCCTGGATGCTGGTGTAGTAGTTGTTGTTCTGGTAGACCACCGCGCGGAACGAACGGACCTGGGGGGTCGCGGCCACGACGCTGGAGTCCTTCAGTTCCCTCTCGATGGCATCCGCGTCCGCCTCCTGCAGCACCGCCACGCTGCCCAGGCCCATGGGCCCCATGCGGGTGTTGGAGGAGCCGCCGCCGCCGTTGAAGATGGTCAGCATGTTGGAGCCCATGTTCTGGATGATGTCGATGGAGGCCTTGCGCGAGCCTTCGCCGATGCCGATCATGGCGATGACCGCCCCGACCCCGATGATGATGCCCAGCATGGTGAGGAAGGCCCGGGTCTTGTTGCGGGTGATGGCGAACAGCGCCAGCTTGAGGAATTCGAGAATGGCCATGTCAGTGGCGCAGGCCGCCGCCGAGCGGCGAAGCGCTGGGGTTCAGCGCCTTCTTGAAGTCATCGACCCCGGTCAGCACCAGCATGCCTTCGGTGACGGCCTCGCCGCTGACCTCGGTGAACGAGCCGTCGCTGACCCCCGCGGCGCACGGAACGGACTTGGGCTTGCCGTTCGCCAGCACCCACAGGCGGTCGTCGCGCTTGGCCACCATGCCCCGGGCGGTGCCGGACGGATTGGGGCCGGCGGCGCGCAGGCCGGCGGCCGGAGCCGCGCCGGGAGCGGGTTTCTTGTCCTCGATGGTGACGAAGGCGGCCGGGTTGAAACGCAGCGCGGCGCTGGGCACCCGGAGCGTGTCCTCCTTGCGGTTGGTGACGATGGTGCAGTTGGCCGTCATGCCGGGGAACAGGGCCAGATCGCCCTTGTAGACCGGGCTTCCGGGCGGCATGTAGCGGGCCGTGGTGTATTCCAGGGTGGCGCCGGTGCCCGGCTGGCTCGGCGCATGGGGGCCGGGCTTTCGGCCGCCCGGGGCGGCGGTCTCGGGCCGGGGCCGCTCCGGCCTGGCTCCGCCGTCGGCGGCGGGGACAAAGGCGGTGCGGGGCTCGTTGGTGACCTCCATCACCACGTTGTAGGTGACCACATTGTTGGTGATGGTGGGGTTCAGCTGCACCTCGCTGACCACGCCCTTGAACTGCTTGTCTGGGTAGCTGTCCACCGTGAAGAAGGCCCGCTGGCCGACCCGCACCTGGCCGATGTCCGCCTCGTCGATGGCGGCCGAGACCTTCATCCGGGACAGGTCCTGGGCGATGGTGAACACGTTGGGAGTGGCGAAGCTGGCGGCGACGGTCTGGCCCACATCCACCAGCCGGTTCACCACCACCCCGTCCACCGGCGCCTTGATGGTGCAGTAGCCCAGGTTGGTCTTGGCATTGGCCAGGGTCGCCTTGGCCGATTCGTAGGAGCCCCGGGCCATCTTCAGGGCCAGGTCCTTGGCGTCCAGGTCGGCGTCGGCCAGCAGCTTCTGCTTCCACAGCATCTGGTTGCGCTTGTAGTCCACCTCGGCCTGGAGCATGGTGTCCCGGGCCCGCTGCACCGCCGCCTCGGCGTCCTTGAGGCTGTTCAGCCAGGCGGTCGGGTCGATCTGGCCTATGACCTGGCCCTTCTTGACCAGGCTGTTGAAGTCGGCGGTGAGCGAGACCACGACCCCGGACACCTGGGTGCCCACCGGCACCTGGATCAGGGCGTTGAGGGTGCCGGTGGCGGTGATGCGCTGGGTGATGCTGCCCTTGTCCACCTTGGCGGTGCGCCACTTGATCTCGTCCTTGTTGCCCCGCAGAAGCAGGAAGGCCGCGCCGGCCACCACCGCCAGGGCCACGACCGATACCAGCCAAGTTGTCCGCTTCATCTTTGCCCCGAATTCAACGAAATTAAATTACCTTCACCTTGCCATGTGAGGGGGTAATTGGCAAAAAGGTTGAGGCTGGGGCAGGAATTCACCAAGGGCTTCGGTTCGGATGGTGGTCGGCGAGGCCTGACAGCGGTGTCCGTCGAAGTCGCGCCGGCTCACGGGTGGGACTGGAAGGTTTCCTGGATGGCCTTGCGGGCGAAGCCGTCCATGATCGTCCCCGGCAGAAGGCCCAGGGCCAGCACCAGGAAGCCGCAGACCAGCACGGTGGCCCCGGCCAGGGGGGCCAGCACTGCCGGCCGCTCAGCAGCTTCGCGCTGCTCGTGCCCGGAGGGCTTGTCCATGAACAGGGCCACCGGCACCGCCAGGTAGTAGTAGACCGACACCAGGCTGGCCAGGACCCCCACGACCGCCAGCCCGACGTGGCCCTGCAGGATCAGCTCCTTGAATATCATATATTTGCCGTAGAACCCGGCCATCGGCGGCAGCCCGGCCAGGGAGAACATGCACAGGCTGACGGCGATGGCCAGGCCCGGCCGTTTCCAGCCCAGGCCCTTCAACTGGTCGAAGGTGACCTTGTCGCCCACCAGGCCGAAGGCCGAGAGCACGCCGAAGGCGCCCATGTTCATGGCCAGGTAGGCCAGCAGGTAGAACAGCATGCCGGCGTAGGCGCCGGGGGTTGCCGCCACCAGGCCGAGCAGGAGGTAGCCGGCGTGGCTGATGCTGGAGTAGGCCAGCATGCGCTTGAGGCTGGTCTGGGCCAGGGCCGCCAGGTTGCCGAGCACCAGCGAAAGCACCGCCAGGACGGCCAGCGCCCCGCGCATGCGGAGGCCCACCGCGGGCAGGCCCACCGCCATCACCCGCATGAGGGCCAGCACCGCCACGCCCTTGGTGGCCACCGACATGAAACCGGCGATGGGGTGGGGCGCGGCCTCGTAGACGTCCGGCGTCCACTGGTGGAACGGCACCACGCTCATCTTGAACAGGAACCCCAGCAGCAGCAGGGCCGCCCCGGCCAGGGCGATGGGATCCACGGCGCCCTGGGCCAGGCGCGCGCCGATCACGGCGATGTCCAGGCTGCCGGTGGCGCCGTAGAGCAGCACCGAGCCCATGAGGAAGATGGCCGAGGCCACCGCCCCGGTGATGAAGTACTTCATGCCGCCTTCCATCGCCTTCTCGCGCAGGCGCACCGTGGCGGTGAGGGCGTAGAGCGGCAGCGAGAGCAGTTCCAGGGCCAGGAACAGCACCAGCAGGTTGCCGGAGGCGGTGAACAGCATCATGCCCACCACCGAGAACAGCAGCAGGGCAAGGGTTTCGCCCTTCACCCAGCCTTCCTGGTGCAGGTGGTCCCAGAGCTGAAGCACAGCCAGGGCCGCTGCCACCAGCACGAAAATGCCGCCGAACTGGGCCAGCCGGTCCATGCGCAGCGCGCCGAAGCTGGGCTGCGCGCCCGAGGCCCAGAGCTGGCTCAGGTAGAAGAAGGCGCCGGTGAGGGCCAGCAGGGCGATGAGGAACATGGAGGCGCGGATCCACTTCACGGTGGCCTGGTCGGAATCGAGGCAGGCGATGGGCAGCAGGCAGGCGCCAAGGGCCGGGATCAGCAGGGGCAGGAGGGCGGACAGTTCGCTCGGGGACAGGGTCATCGCTTCACCTCGCGCCCCAGGACCTGGGTCAGCATCTGCCCCACCTGGCTTTCGGATTGGGCCAGGAAGGTCTGGGGGTGGATGCCCATCCAGAAGATCAGCCCGACGATGGGCAGCAGGACCAGGACCTCCCGCATGTTGAGGTCATCGTGCAGGTGGGCGGTGCCGCTGTCCTCCTGGGTGTTGGCCGGGCCCCAGAACACCCGTTTGACCATCCAGAGCATGTAGACCGCGCTCAGCAGCACGCCGAGCGTGGCCACGCAGGCCAGGGCCCGGCCCCAGGCGAAGCTGGAGATGTAGGTGCCGTTCAGGATCAGGAACTCGCCGGCGAAGCCGTTGGTGAGCGGCAGGCCGATGCTGCTGAGCGTCACGATCAGGAAGAAGGCCGTGAACACCGGCATCTTCAGGGCCACGCCGCCGAAGTCGGCGATCCTGCGGGTGTGGGCCCGGTCGTAGAGCATGCCCACCAGCAGGAACAGGGCGCCGGTGGAGATGCCGTGGTTGAGCATCTGCAGCATGGCCCCCTGGGTGCCGAGCACGGTCATGGAGGCGATGCCCAGCATGATGAAGCCCATGTGGCTCACCGAGGAATAGGCCACCAGTTTCTTGATGTCGGTCTGCACCATGGCCACCAGGGCGCCGTAGACGATGGCGGCGACCGAGAGCACGGCCAGGAGCTGGGCGAAATGCACCGCCGCGCCCGGGAACATGGGCAGGGCGAAGCGCAGGAAGCCGTACGAGCCCAGTTTCAGCAGCACGCCGGCCAGGATCACCGAGCCGCCGGTGGGCGCCTGGGTGTGGGCGTCGGGCAGCCAGGTGTGCAGGGGGAACAGCGGCACCTTGATGGCGAAGGCCAGGGCGAAGGCCAGGAACAGGGTGCTCTGGGTGGCGAAGGGCAGGCCGGCGACGGTCTGGGCCATGATCCCCGGGGCGAAGCTGCCGGCATGGCCGGCCAGGTAGAGCAGGGCCACCAGCCAGAGCAGGGAGCCCGACAGGGTGAACAGCACGAACTTGGTGGCGGCGTACTTGCGCTCGTCGCCGCCCCATACGCCGATGAGGAAGTACATCGGCAGCAGCATGGCCTCCCAGAACAGGTAGAACAGCAGCAGATCCTGGGCCACCAGGGCCCCCAGCATGCCGGTCTCCAGCATGAGGAACAGGGCGAAGGCGGTGCCGGCCCGCTTCTCGATGCTGTTCCAGGTGCCCAGCAGGGTCAGCGGCACCAGGAAGGTGGTGAGCAGCACCAGCCAGAGGTTCAGCCCGTCCACGGCCAGGTGGTAGTCCACCGGGATGCCCACCGCGGTGAACCAGGGGAAGCGCTCGGCGCAGATCCGGCCCAGCGGGTCGGCGGGCATGTGCAGCAGCTGGACCGCCGCGACCACGAACACGCCGATGCCGCCCAGCAGGCCCAGCAGCTTGGCCAGGGGCGCCTGGCGCTCGGACATCGGCAGCAGCGCGAGGCCCCAGAGCAGGGGCGCGAACACGATGAAGCTGAGGAGGTGGGAATTGATCCAGGCGGTGATCACGGGGCATCCTACCTCAAGAAGAACCAGAGCAGGAGCACGGCCCCAATGGCCATGCCCAGAGCATAGTTGCGCACCCGTCCGGTCTGGGCCAGGGCGGCCAGATCGCCCCCGGCCCGGGTCAGCGCCCCGGGCAGGTTCACGCCGACGCCGTCGATGAGGATGACGTCGAAGGCCTTCCACAGGCAGTTGCCGAGCCACCGGACCGGGCCGAGGATGCAGGCCTCCACCGCCTCATCGACGTAGAACTTGCCGGCCAGGGTCCGGTACAGGGCCGGGAAGCGCCCGGCGAAGAGCTCTTCCGCGGCCGGGCCGCGCCGGTAGATGCGGAAGCCGATGAGGCCTGCGGCCAGGGCCACCGCGGTGGAAAGCGCCATGAGGCCCCAGGCCAGGCCCGCGCCGCCGTGCTCGGCCGCGGGCGCCAGGAAGGGCCGGCCGTAGGTCAGCGCCGGCTCCAGCCAGCCTTCGATGGCGAAGCTGCCGCCCCAGATCCTCGGCAGGCCCAGAAGGCCCGCCAGCAGGGCGCCCGCGGCCAGGATGGCCAGCGGCGCGGTCATGGTGGCGGGGCTTTCCTCGGCATGGGCGAAGGCGTGGGCGTCCCGCGGCTCGCCCCAGAAGGCCAGCGCCATCAGGCGCCACATGTAGAAGGCGGTGCAGGCCGCGCCCGCCAGGCCCATGGCGTAGAGCCCCGGGCTCTTGTGCCAGGCCAGGAACAGGATCTCGTCCTTGCTGAAGAAGCCCGAGGTGCCGGGAAAGCCCATGATGCACAAGGTGGCGATCACCATGGTCCAGAAGGTCACCGGCAGCTTGGCCCGGAGCCCGCCCATGCGAAACAGGTCCTGCTCGTGGTGCATGGCGTGGATCACGCTGCCCGCCCCCAGGAACAGCAGGGCCTTGAACCAGGCGTGGGTGAACAGGTGCAGGAAGCCGGCGGCGAAGCCGGCTGAACCTAGCCCCAGGAACATGTAGCCCAGCTGGGAGACCGTGGAGTAGGCCAGCACCTTCTTGATGTCGCGCTGGAACAGGCCGATGCTGGCGGCGAACAGCGCGGTGGCGCCGCCCACCCAGGCCACGGCGGTGAGGGTGATGGGCGTGAGCAGGAACAGCGGGGCCAGGCGGCAGATCAGGTAGATGCCCGCGGTCACCATGGTGGCGGCGTGGATCAGCGCGCTCACCGGGGTGGGTCCGGCCATGGCGTCCGGCAGCCAGAGGTACAGGGGGATCTGGGCGCTCTTGCCGGTGGCCCCGACGAACATCATGAGGGTGGCGAAGCTGAGCACGCCGAACCCGGCCTCGGGGGACAAGCGTCCGGCCTGGGTCAGGATGTCGCCCACGGTCAGGGTGCCGAAGGCGGCGAACAGGGCCATCATGCCCATGGTCATGCCCAGGTCGCCCACCCGGTTGAACAGGAAGGCCTTGAGCCCCGCGGCGGACGCCACCTCGGTGTCGAAGTAGTAGCCGATCAGCAGGTAGCTGCAGAGGCCGACCCCTTCCCAGCCGACGAACAGCAGCGGCAGGGACGAGCCCAGCACCAGGGTCAGCATGAAGAACAGGAACAGGTTCAGGTAGCAGAAGTAGCGGGCGTAGCCCTCCTCCTCCCACATGTAGCCGACCGAATACAGATGGATGAGCGTGCCGATCCCGGTGACCACCAGCGCCATGACCGAGCTGAGCGAATCCAGCACCAGGCCGAACGGCACGTGCAGGGATCCGGCGGCCATCCATTCGAAGTACGGCAGGTCGATGCGCCGGTCCGGAGCGGCCTGCACGGCGGCCAGGGCGAACCCGGCCAGCACCAGCGGCACCAGGGTGCAGCCCAGGGCCACCACGGTGACCGCGGCCTTGCCCAGGCGCCGGCCCAGCAGGCCATGGAAGGCGGCCCCGAGCAGGGGCAGGATGGGAATGAGCCATGCGACCTTTAGCATCAGGCCCTCACTGTTTCAGCGCGTCGGCGCGGTCGGTGTCGGTGCTCTGCCGATGGCGGTACAGGCCCACCACCAGGGCCAGCCCCACCGCGGCCTCGCAGGCGGCCACGGCGATGATGAACAGGTAGTACACCGTGCCCTGGGCGTCGCCGCCGCGGAACCGGGCAAAGGCCAGCAGCGCCACGTTGGCGGCGTTCAGCATGAGCTCCACCCCCATGAACTGCAGCAGGACGGAGCGCCGGCACAGCACCGCCGCCAGGCCGACCAGGAACAGCAGCAGGGCCACCAGGATGTAGCCCTGGAGGCCGCCGGTGAGGATCGCGTTCAGGGAGGTCATGCTCGGCTCCGTCATAGATCCCGCTTCACCAGCGCCACCGCGCCGACCATGGCCGCCAGCAGCAGCAGGCCGGCCACTTCGAAGCCCAGCAGGTGCCGGCCGAACAATGCGTCGCCCAGGGTGTTCAGGGTCATCGCCGGGGGCATGGGGCTCGCGTCAAGCTGCTTCAGCAGCTTCGAACCGGCCACCAGCTTCACCACGCCGGCGCCCAGCACCAGGAGCACCGCCACCGACAGCCAGCGCTGCAGGGGCCGGGCCCGGACCGCCGCCTCCTCCTGGTGCTCGTTGAGCAGCATGACCACGAACAGCAGCAGCACGACGATGGCGCCGGAATAGACGATGATCTGCAGCGCCGCGGCCACCGGGTTGGCCAGCAGCAGGAACAGCCCGGACACCCCCATGAAGCAGAGCACCAGGCACAGCCCGGCCACCACCAGGTTGCGCTGGAACACCAGCGCCACGGCGCCGGCGAGGGTGATCAGGGCGAAGATCAGGAACATGGGGGCGTCCTATTCATCAACGGGCGGCCGCGGCACGGTGGGGGTGGGGTCCGAGGTAATCCGGGCCTTGCCGTCCTGGTCCGCGTAGGTGTTCATCAGGTCCCACTTGCCGAACTTCATGGAGAGCCGGTCGTAGGAGGCCTGTTCGTAGTCGGTGCGCAGCCAGATGGCGTCCTTGGGGCAGGCCTCCTCGCACATGGCGCAGTAGATGCACCTGAGCATGTCGATCTTGAAGACCGCCGGGCGCTTCTCCTGGAAGCCCTGGGTCTTGTTGATGTCGCCGTACTCCTCCGACTCGATGGTGATGCAGCGGGCCGGGCAGGCCTCGGCGCACATGAAGCAGGCCACGCACTTGATCGAACCGTCCGGGAAGCGCTTGAGCTCGTGCAGGCCCCGGTACCCGGGCGCGGTGGCCCGCTTGCGGTCCGGGTAGGGGATGGTGAAGCGTTTGCTCGACCGGGTGGTGATCTGCTTGATGAAGTGGCGCATGGTGATGACCATGCCCATGAGCACCGGCCAGACGTAGGTCCGGTCCAGCCAGTTCAGTTCGACTTTCTTGACCAGCACGGCCATGGTTCAGGCCCCCCTATGCATCAGCCAGGCCTGGAGCAGGAGGTTGCCCAGGCCCAAGGGCAGCATCACCTTCCAGCCAAGGAACATCAGCTGGTCGAACCGGAACCGGGGGATGGTCCAGCGCACCCAGATGAACACCCAGCAGAAGAACACCAGCTTGACCACGAAGGCGGCCACCGACAGCGGCACCGAAGGCTCGGCCACGAAGGGGACGCGCCAGCCGCCGAAGTACAGGGTGACGATCAGCGCGGCGGCCGTGACGATGTGCAGGTATTCGGACAGCTGCAGCAGGGCGAACTTCATGGAGCCGTACTCGGTGTGGAACCCGGCCACGATCTCGCTCTCGCCCTCGGCGAAATCGAACGGCAGGCGGTTGGTCTCGGCGAACATGCAGGTGAAGAACACCAGGAAGCCGATGATCTGGGGCAGCACGTTCCACATTCCGCTCTGGGCGGCGATGATCTGCTGGGGATCGTAGCCGCCGGTGCGCACGAAGATGGCCAGCACCGCCAGCCCCATGGCGATCTCGTAGCTCACCATCTGGGCGGCCGAGCGCATGCCGCCCAGGATCGACCACTTGTTGTTGCTGCTCCAGGCCGCGGTGAGGATGCCGTAGACCGCCACCGCGCCGATGGCCAGGGGGTAGAGCATGCCCATGCCGTTGCCCGGGTCCAGCAGGCTCAGGTGGAAGACGTGGCCGCCCTGGCTGAAGCTGCGCCCGAAGGGAATGACCGCGAAGCCAAGCACGGCCGGCACGAAGGCCAGGACCGGGGCCAGCCAGAACAGCATGCCGCTGGCGTCGGTGGGCACCAGGTCCTCCTTGAGGAAGAACTTGATGCCATCGGCCGCCAGCTGGGGCAGGCCGAGCAGCCGCCAGCGGCCAAACAGCAGGGCCCGGTTCGGGCCGATCCGGTCCTGGATCATGGCGCTGCCGCGCCGCTCGCCCCAGGTGAGCAGCGCCGCCAGGGTCAACGGCCCCAGGAACACGATGAACACCTTGACGATCATCCAGAAGGTTTCCGGCATCAGGTGCAGCAGACTGGCCAAAGATTCCATGGGCGGCTTTCCGGCAAGGTTTCCACGGGAAACCCGAGTCTTCAAGTTAGCAGGGAGGGGGCGGAAGGACCAAGGACGGGAACGCGTGTCCGGGCGGTATCCCTCCTGGGAAAAAGGCTGACCGGCAGGGTCCCGGAGCAGCTGCGTCTCAGTCCCAAATGCCGTGACATCGGTCACGAGGGGCCCTCCGGGCCTTGCGGTAAGTTCCGCCGGACCGAACCTGATGTCCGGAGACTGGTGCTGAAAAAAGGTTCCCGGTAACTGCATACCCCTTGTTCCTCCGCGTCTCCCGATTCCAGCCGCACCGCCCCGCGGGCGTCATCGCCCCCGGCGCGAGAACCCAAGGCGCGGAATGAGACCCCAGGACCCCGCCGGAACGCCGGCCGGGCCGGGAGCGTCCTCCACCTTCAGCCCCAGTCCAGGAGCAACCGATGAACCTCTCCACCCCCGCCCGCAAGCTTCCCTTCCTCATGATCCTCCTGGCGGCTGCGCCGCTGCTCACGGCCGGATCCCCCACCGGCTACGCCCCGGAGCTGACCGCCACCGTGGCGCGCCTGGGCAGCGAAGTGCTGGCCAAGGGCCTGAGCTTCAACGTCGGCCTCAACCCGGCCATGCAGTACGACCTCAAGCAGCTGTGCGGCACCCGCCTTGAGCTGCGCCCGGCCGACTACCAGGCGCACGCCGAGGGCGGCTACCTGAACTTCGAGCAGCCGGAGCCCGAGGGCTCGGTGGTCTATCCCAAGACCTACGTGGGCTGGTTCAGTTCGGTGAAGGACCAGGGCCAGTGCGGCAGTTGCTGGGACTTCTCCACCATCGCCACCCTGGAGGCCGCGGCCCTGAAAAAGCACGGCGCCTCCCAGGGCAAGGTCAACGCCAACGGCTCCATCACCGCCAGCGGCGACATCACGATTCTGTCGGAACAGCAGGTGCTTTCCTGCAACCCCTTCGGCTACAGCTGCAACGGCGGCTACTACGCGTTCGACATGCTGATGCCGCAGAACGCCGGCCAGAGCGGCTACTACCCCGGCGCCATCCCGGCCAGGGCCTTCCCTTACGTCGCCCAGCAGAACGCCTGCAGCTTCTCCACCCCCTCCGGCTACACCCCGGTCTCCCAGTGGGGCTACGTCGGCAGCGGCAACGGCATCCCCTCGGTCTACGCCATCAAGGCGGCCATCTACAAGTGGGGCAACGTCTCCGCCTGCGTCGCCGCGGACAGCTACTTCCAGGCCTACACCGGCGGCGTCTTCAGCAGCCCCAACCAGGCCGCCGAGATCAACCACGCCATCTGCCTGGTGGGCTGGGACGACACCAAGGGCGCCTGGCTGCTGAAGAATTCCTGGGGTCCCCGGTGGGGCGTCAACGGCTTCATGTGGATCAAGTACGGCACCGCCCTGGTCGGGACTTCGCCCGCCTGGTGCCTGGACTGAAAACAAGTCCCACTAGCAATTTGAATGGTTTGTGCTTTGATGGCTGCAGGGCTGATCGGCAACCAGGGGAGCGCGGCATGAGCTTTTTCGACTTCATGACCCGGCAAGGCAGCCAGGCCCCCGCCGGCGGCTTCCAGCCGCTGCCCACGGGGGCCATGACCAGCACGAGGATCGTCCAGGAACTCCTGGCGCTGCCCAAGGCCGAGCGGAATCAGGCCTGGTCGCGCCAGTTACTGGCGCACGTGGCCGACGCGGCGTTCTTCACCCGCTATCCCAGCGTCCTGCTGGGCGCCGACCGGCTGCCCTTCTTCGCCCTTTATTCCACCCCGGCCGAGGAGCCCTACCCCACCCACGTCATCCACCACATGAAGGACGACATCCTGCTGGAGCACGGCATGGGCGTGGTCATCAACCCCAGCGGCCCGGACGCGGACTGGGCGTTCAGCTTCGGCGACATCCTCAATTTCCATCTGCACGGAGCCTTCTACCCGCCCCCGGCCGACACCGCGGCCCCCCCCGCCCAGGGCATGGCGCCCCAGTCCAGGCTGCCCCAGCCGGCCCGGAACGCCCTGCGGGGCTTCCTGCAGGCCCTGGGGGTGGCGGCGCCCCGGGTGATGCTGGCCGCCTGGGACCATGCCGGGCCCGGCTCGCTGGAACTGGTGTTCAGCTTTTCGCCCCAGGAGTTCAAGAGCGTGGATGACTTCCGCTTCGCCATGAGCAATATTTCCTGGTACCTGCCGCGCAATTATTCCTATTCCGTGGCGGGCAAGCAGGCGAAGGATGGGGCGTTTGAGCTTCTGTAAGGCTCAGCGGTCAGGTGCGGCAGGAGGCGTGATGGTGATGGCGCAGCCCAGAGCCTCGAGAACTTTGAATGCTTTCCCTAACTGGATCGTGGTCTTGCCTGATTCCAGATCGACGATGAAACGGATGCCCACCCGCGCGACCCCGGCCAGTTCGTACTGACGCAGGCCCTGGGCTTTGCGAGTGCGGCGGACCAGGAGGCCGAGATCGGCTGGGGTGAAGTTGGACAAGGACATGAGATTTTCCCGTACGGGTAAATTCCGTTCATGGCAGACGCGAGACCAGCCTAATTTTCCCGATCGGGATATCGAGGTGGAATTCAGCCCTTATTTTCTCAGCGTCCTCCGCTGAAGCCCCTTCAGCCGTTCGGCTGCCCTTCCATCCGCGCCCAGGAATCCTTCAGGCTGACGGTCCGGTTGTAGACCGGCGCGCTGGGCTTGGAATCCAGGTCCACCACGAAGTAGCCCAGCCGCTCGAACTGGAAGTGCTCGCCGTGCTTGGCGGCGCCCAGGAACGGCTCCAGGCGGGCCTGGGGCAGCACTTCGAAGCTTTCCTTGTTGATCCCCTTGCGCCAGTCCTCGCCTTCGGGCACGTCCATGGGGTCCTTGGCGCTGAACAGCCGGTCGTAGAGCCGGACCTCGGCCTTCACCGCGTGGGCGGCGGACACCCAGTGCAGGGTGCCCTTGACCTTGCGGCCGTCCGGGGCGTCCCCGCCCAGGGAGGCCGGGTCCCAGTCGCAGTGCAGTTCCACCACCTGGCCGGCGGCGTCCTTGACCACCGAAGTGCAGCGCACCAGGCAGGCGTTCTTCAGGCGCACCTCCGCGCCGGGGGCCAGCCGGAACCACTTCTTGGGCGGCGCCTCCTGGAAGTCCTCCGCCTCGATGTAGACCTCGCGGCTGAACGGCACCTGGCGCCGGCCCAGCCCGGCGTCCTCGGGGTGGTTGGCCACGTCCAGCCAGTGCACCTCGCCTTCGGCCAGGTTGTCGATCACCAGCTTCAAGGGCCGCAGCACGGCCATGGCCCGCCTGGCCTTGCCGCTCAGGTCCTCGCGCACGCAGTGTTCCAGCAGGCCCACGTCCGCCACCATGTCGCGCTTGGCCACGCCCACCTTGTCGGCGAAGGCGCGGATGCTTTCGGGGGTGTAGCCCCGGCGGCGCAGCCCGGTGATGGTGGGCATGCGCGGGTCGTCCCAGCCGCGCACGTGGCCTTCCTTGACCAGCTCCAGCAGCCGGCGCTTGCTCATGACGGTGTAGGTGAGGTTGAGCCGGGCGAACTCGATCTGCCGGGGCAGCGGGCGCTGGAAGAACTTGCGGTCCGCGTCCTGCTCCAGGAACCAGTCGTACAGCGGCCGGTGGTCCTCGAATTCCAGGGTGCAGATGGAGTGGGTGATCCGCTCGATGGCGTCGCTCACCCCGTGGGCGTAGTCGTACATCGGGTAGATCGGCCAGGCGTGGCCGGTCCGGTGATGCTGCACCCGGCGGATGCGGTACATCAGCGGGTCGCGCAGGTTCATGTTGGGGCTGGACACGTCGATCTTGGCCCGCAGCACCCGGGCGCCGTCCTCGAACGCGCCGGCGCGCATCGCCCGGAACAGCTCGAGGTTCTCGGCCACGGTCCGGTCCCGGTAGGGGCTGGGCTGGCCGGGCTTGAAGAAGTTGCCCCGGTAGTCCCGGATCTCCTCGTCGGAGAGGTCGCACACGTAGGCCTTGCCGGTCTCCACCAGGTACTCGGCGTAGTCGTAGAGGAACTGGAAATAGTCGGAGGCGTAGTGCTCCCCGGCCCATTCGAAGCCCAGCCAGCGCACGTCGTCGCGGATGGAATCCACGTACTCCACATCCTCCTTGGCCGGATTGGTGTCGTCGAACCGCAGGTTGGTGGAGCCACCGTATTTCTTGGCCTGGCCGAAGTTGATGCAGATCGACTTGGCGTGGCCGATGTGCAGGTAGCCGTTGGGCTCGGGCGGGAACCGGGTGCAGATGCGGCCGCCGTGCTTGCCGTCGGCAAGATCGGCCTCCATGATCTCCTCGATGAAGTTCCGGCTGCGGGTTTCGGGGGCTGGGGTTTCATTGGTCATGGTTACATCCAAGGCAGAAGGCGGGCTGCGACCTGGTCCGGCCCCAGCAGGGCCAGGGTGTCGAAGATGGGCGGGCTCACGGTGCGCCCGGTGAAGGCCACGCGCAGGGCCTGGGCCAGGTCCTTGAGCTTGAGGCCGTGCTCGGCCAGGATCTGGTCGAAGCCGGCCTTGAGCGGGTCGTGGCGGTAGTCGGTCAGGCCGCACACCGCCTTCAGGGCGGGTTTGATGGCAACGGTCATGAATTTTTCAACGGAAGCCGGATCGAACACGGTAGGCGGGGTGAACAGGAAATCCAGGGTATCGGCGATCTCCTTCAGGGTGGCCCGGTTCTTGTTGCAGCCGATGGCCAGGGCCTTCCATTCGTCGGACCGGGCCAGCCAGGCGTCCTCCTGGCCGCGCATATGGTACTGCCAGCGCAGGTGCGGCTCGATCTCCCGCCAGTCCAGGCGCTGGATCAGCTTCTGGTTGAACCAGGTCAGCTTGTCCAGGTCGAAGACCGCCGCGCTCTTCTGGATGTCGGCCAGATCGAACATTTCGATCATCTGCTGGTCGGTGAGCAGCTCCTCCTCGACGCTTTCCGCCGCCTTGCCGTCCAGCCGAGGGGTCCAGCTGAGCTTGGCCAGGGTCAGGCGCACGGCGGCCGGCAGGAAGCCCAGGTCGCGGAACTCGGTGATGCTGGCGGCGCCGTGGCGCTTGGACAGCTTGGCCTTGTCCTTGCCCAGGATCATCGGCACGTGGGCGAAGGCGGGCAGCTCGTAGCCCAGGGCCGCGTACAGGGCGATCTGCTTGGGGGTGTTGGCCACGTGGTCGTCGCCCCGCACCACGTGGGTGACTCCCATGTCGGTGTCGTCCACCACCACGCAGAAGTTGTAGGTGGGGGTGCCGTCCATGCGGGCGATGATCCAGTCGTCCAGGCTGTCCGCCGGAACCGAGATATCCCCCTTGACCAGGTCGTGCAGGACGATCTCCCCGGTGCGCGGCATCGCCAGGCGGATGGTGGCCGGCTCCGAAGCGTCCCAGTGGCGGTCCCGGCAGCGGCCATCGTAGAGGAAGGGGTGGCCCTCGGCCTCGGCCGACCTGCGGCGCTCGTCCAGTTCGTCCCGGGTGCAGCGGCAGCGGTAGGCGCGGCCCTGGTCCAGCAGCTGCTGGATCTTGGCCCGGTAGAGATCCATTCGCAACATCTGCCGGTAGGGCCCGTGCGGGCCGCGGTAGCTGTTGGGATCGCCGGGCACCGGACCCTCGTCCCAATCAAGCCCGACCCACTCCATGCCCTCTTCGATGATGCGGATGTTGTCGTCGGTGGAACGGGTGAGGTCGGTGTCCTCCACCCTCAGGATGAATGTCCCATGGTGTTTGCGGGCCAGCAGCCAGCAGAACAGCGCCGTGCGGACGCCTCCGATATGAAGCATCCCGGTGGGGCTGGGGGCGAATCGCGTGACGACGGGCTTGGACATCTACACCTCGGGAACGAGTCCTGACCCTAGTTTGCCCGATAGTGCCCTATTTGAGGTAAAGCTTCAGTCGGATCTCCACCGGGGAGTCCCCGCTGAACAGGCTCCGGTCCAGCACCACCGGCACTTCCACCACGCTGTTGCCGTGGCCGCCGGGCGCGCCGGCGGGTCCGACCGGGCCCCCGGCCTCGGTCACCGGCAGTTCCTCGATCTCCTCGAGCATCTCCCCGGCGCCCAGATCCTCGACCTCCAGGGGGCCGGACGTCGTGGACCGGGGGGAGCCCGGCCGCGGCAGCACCTGGGTCGCGCCCGGCGGCTGGCTGAACATCTCCGAGGCGGACGCCTCGGCGCCGCCGCCGTACTTCTCGGTCAGCCGCTTGAGCACCAGCAGGGCCACGCCCTTGAGGGTCTCGCGCACCCCCATGCCCTGGGTGGCGCAGGCTTCGAAGGTGGGCGCGCCGAACCGGTTGATCTCCCGGTCCAGGACGTCCACGGGCAGGGCGTTGGGCGTGTCACGCTTGTTGAACTGGATGACGTGGGGCAGCTTTTCCAGTTCCGAGCCCTGCTCCTTGAGGTTCTCGATCAGGTTCTGGAAGCTCTCCTTGTTGCCGTCCAGGGCCTGGGCCTGGGAATCCGCCACGAACACCACGGCGTCCGCGCCCCGGAGCACCAGCTTGCGGGTGGCGTCGTAGAACACCTGGCCCGGAACGGTGTAGAGCTGGATCCGGGTCTTCATGCCGCGCACGGTGCCCAGTTCGATGGGCAGGAAGTCGAAGAACAGGGTCCGGTCGGTCTGGGTGGCCAGGGAAAGCATCTTGCCGCGCCCGTCCTGGGGCAGACCGTCGTAGACGGTCTGGAGGTTGGTGGTCTTGCCGCACAACCCGGGCCCGTAATAGACGATCTTTGCGGTCAGCTCTTTGGTCGCCGCATTATAGAGAACCATGTTGCCTCCGCCCGGGAGAGTGGATGCCAGCTTGGCTGAATGAGTGGGTT
>Ga0316227_1001763_pt1 | contig 21615 bp, 17 predicted proteins | sample TBH18019metaG_FD_206012 | JGI IMG/M metagenome (GOLD analysis project Ga0316227, IMG submission 206012) | Freshwater microbial communities from Trout Bog Lake, Wisconsin, USA - TBH18019 | ecosystem: Environmental > Aquatic > Freshwater > Lake > Hypolimnion/Profundal zone | place: USA: Wisconsin... | reverse complement strand
GGGTTGTGCGATTTTGAGCGTCCGCGCGAGAAACCGCCCGGTGTGCGATCCCGGGGTTCCGGCCACCTGCTCCGGGGTGCCCTGCGCGACCAACCGCCCGCCCGCCTCACCACCTTCGGGACCGAGGTCGATGCACCAGTCCGCCTCGGCGATGAGGTCCAGGTTGTGCTCGATGACGATGACGCTGTGGCCGGCGTCCACCAGGCGTTGGAGTACCTCGACGAGGCGTTGCACATCGGCCATGTGCAATCCGATGGTGGGTTCCTCGAGAATGAAGAGGTTGTGTTTCGCCGGACGATCGGCCACCCGCCGACCGGGCAGACCGGCCAAGAAATGGCTCACGAGCTTGATTCGTTGCGCCTCGCCGCCGCTCAACGTCGGACTCGTCTGGCCCAGCTTGAGATAGCCCAAGCCGGTGTCTGCCAATGCCTGGAGGGGGGCCCGGACTCCCGGCACGCTCGCAAACAAGGCGATGCCCTCCTCGACCGACAGATCCAGGACCTGGGCGATATTTCGTCCATGGTAATCGATGTCGAGGGTTTCCCGGTTGAACCGCGTGCCGCCGCAGACCTCGCAACGCACGAAGGCGGGAGGGAGGAAATTCATTTCCAGTTTGATCGTGCCGGCCCCCTCGCACTCGGGGCAACGGCCCTGAACGCTGTTGAACGAGAAACGGCTGGGCGAATAACCGCGCAGCCGCGCCTCGGGCACCTGCGCGAAGAGTTGGCGGATCAGGTCAAAGAACCCCACGTAAGTGGCTGGAACCGAACGAGGCGTGCGACCGATGGGCGACTGATCCACCTCGTAAACCGCCTGGATACTCTCAAATCCAGTCAGGGGGTTTCGAACCGCAGAGGCCGTCGGGCGGGCACCGGCCTTGCGCCGCTTCAGGGCCTCGGTCACGGCGGGGAACAGGCATTCACGAATCAAAGTGCTTTTGCCGGAGCCGCTCACCCCCGTCACGAGCACGAGTCGTTCGAGCGGAAAACGGACGGTAAGGCGCCTCAGGTTGTTGCGGTCGGCGTGCTCCAGGGTCAGCCACTTCACCTCGCGAGCGCGGGCGACCGGACGCCGCTGTCCGCGGGCGGGGAAGGTCCGGTGCACTCGCAAACAACGACCGGTGATCGAGTCCGGGTGGCGCATCAGCTCGGCGAGGGTGCCGGCGGCGACCACCTCGCCGCCATGCGTTCCTGCGCCGGGGCCAAGATCGATCACGTAATCGGCTTGCCGCATCGTCTCCTCATCGTGCTCGACTACTAGGACGGAGTTGCCGCGAGACTTGAGTTTTTGCAACGCGGCCAACAACTGCCCGTGGTCGCGCGCGTGGAGCCCGATGCTCGGCTCGTCGAGGATATAGAGGACGCCGCTGAGATTGGAACCGAGCTGGGCCGCCAGCCGAATGCGCTGCCCCTCGCCACCCGAGAGCGTTGGCACCCCGCGTCCAAGTTGCAAGTAATCCAAACCGACATCGCGCAGGAACTTGAGCCGTTCGCGGATCTCCGGGAGGATGTCCCTCGCCACTTCGGCGGCTTGGCCCATGAGCTTCAAGCGTCCGAACTGCTCGGCGGCAGTGGCCACCGACATGGCCGAGCACGCTTCGATGGTGGGCGCCGGTTTCCAATCCGCCATGGCGAGCCGCACGGCCCGGGCCACGGCATTCAACCGCGCCCCCTGGCACTCGGGGCAGGGCTCCCGGCTGCCTTCCTGCCAGCCGTACCAGGATTCCTCGATGGCATCGGCGCGGGCGCCCCGTTCGACTTCGGGCAGGTAAAATAACTCGCCAAACCCGCGACACTTGGTACACCACCCCCGCGGGGAGTTGTAGCTGAAGTTCTTTGGGTCCAGGGCCTCGAATGAGCGTCCGCATTGGGGGCAGGACCGCTCGGTGGAATGCACGGTGCAATGTCCCGAACCGTCCAGGGCCATCACCAAGCCGTTGCCGAGCTTGAGGGCCTCGTCAATGACTTGCTGTGGGGGCGACTCCCGGGCGTCGCGGTCGGTCGATCGCGCCGCCCGGCTCTTCGCGAGTAAAGACCCCACTACGATCTCGACATCGTGTTCTCGGAACCGATCCAGGCGGAAACGCTCGGCGGTCGAGTGGATTTTCCCATCGGCTCGTACCTGGGCGTAGCCGTGGCGCGCTGCCCATTCACCGACGTCGGTATGGAATCCTTTCCGGTTTTTGATGACCGGCGCCAGTAACATCAGTTCGCCGCGTTCCCGCAATTCCGCGCGCAATCGCCGGCCCACTTCATCCCGGGTCTGAGCCTGCACCGGCGTCCGGCAATCGGGGCAGTGCTGAGTGCCGAGCCGGGCGTAAAGCAGGCGGATGAAATGGTAAATCTCGGTGACGGTGGCCACCGTGCTTTTGCCGCCACCGCGGCTGTTGCGTTGTTCGATGCTCACGGTCGGCGGGATGCCGGTAATCAGATCCACGTCCGGGCGCGACAATTGCTCGACGAACTGCCGCGCATACACGTTCATGGAATCGAGGAACCGCCGCTGGCCTTCGGCGAAGAGCAGGTCGAACGCCAGCGTGCTCTTGCCCGAGCCACTGACGCCCGTCACCACCACCAAGCAATCCCGTGGCACGGTGAGCGAGAGGTTCTTGAGGTTATGCTCGCGTGCCCCATGGATTCCTATGACTCCATCGGCGGCAGCTACTGGGTTGGTTCCGTCAAACACGCCCCCATACTAAGCCCGGAGCCCCGACCCGGCAAATTGAAGAATTGGAGTGATCGGCGTTGCACCTCATCGGGGGTGCATCCGGGTTGCATTGACAATGCGCGAGCGCTGGCCCACTCTGAGGGCATGGCAAAGCCTGCTTTGGGCCGCGGCCTGGGCGCTTTATTAGGCGGTAACGCTATCGCTAAAGCTCCTGCGCCGGTCCCCATTTTGAACCCCGTTCCGGCTGCAACTGCCCCCGCCTCCGAGGCGCGGGAGCGGGTGCAACTGGTTTCGCTCGACCATGTTCACCCGTGCCCGTTCCAGCCGCGCAAGGAGTTTGCCGCGGAGGCGCTGCGCGAACTGGCTGATTCCATCAAGGAGCAGGGGATCTTGCAACCGCTCATCGTCCGCGGCCAGAAGGACGGGTTCGAACTCATCGCCGGCGAACGCCGCTGGCGCGCCGCCCAACTGCTGGGCCTGGCCCAGGTGCCGGTGATCGTTCGCCAGGCGGATGACCGCGCCGTGCTCGAGCTCGCCTTGATTGAGAACCTCCAGCGCGAGAATCTCAATGCGTTGGAGGAGGCCCAGGGGTACGCCCAGTTGATTGAGCAGTTCCAGCTTAAGCAGGACGAGGTCGCCGCCAAAGTCGGCAAGAGCCGGTCGGTCGTGGCCAACGCCTTGCGACTGCTACGCCTTGCTCCCCCCATCCAGACCGCCATTCGCGATGGCCGCCTGTCCGTCGGACACGCCAAGGTGATTCTCGGCTTGGCGGGCGAGTCCCAACAAAAAATGGCAGTGGACCGCGTCCTCAAGGACGGCCTGAATGTCCGCCAGACTGAGGAGTTCATCGCCCGCTGGCAGTCGCGGGAGACCGGCATTCCAGCCCAGACCCCCCCGGTTCCTACCGGCCCCCGGGACCCCCATGTGACCAGCCTCGAGAACCAACTCCGCGAGCGGCTCGGAACCAAGGTTCATCTCCGCTATGCCCAGGGCAAAGGGGCGCTGGAGGTCTCGTTCTTCAGCGACGCGGAACTGGAGCGCATCCTCCAGATACTCGGTGTGCGCGTCGATTGAATCTTTCAGATCCGGTTGCGTGATCGCCCGGTTCGTGGCACAAGAATAGGAGTGATGATAAACAAAGTGTTTGTGAGGCTATGGTGAGGCGAGTGGTCAAGTTTGGGACCCCGGTTCTCCGTCAGAAGGGCCCTCCCGTCGGGACGGTCACACCGGCGATCCGGCAACTGATCGCTGACATGATCGAGACGATGTATGCCCACAAAGGCGTTGGTCTTGCCGCTCAACAGGTGGGGGTGGCGCTCCAGTTGACCGTGATCGATGTCCGCGGGGTCACCGACAGGCCTTCCTCGATCGAGATCGAGGGCCGTGCCGCCGACGTGGACGAGTTCATGCCGCTGGTTCTCCTTAACCCTCAAATCACCCCGCTCGCCCCCCCGGTCTGCGGTCCGGAAGGGTGTTTGAGCTTCCCGGAGATCTATGCCGATGTGAACCGGCCGGAGAAGATCGAGGTGACGGCACTGAACGAAGAGGGAGTGCCCATCCGATTCCGGTGCGGCGGGCTGCTCGCGCGGGCGATCCAGCATGAAGCCGATCACCTCAACGGCATCCTGTTCATTGACCGGATGTCGCGGGAGATCAAAGAGGACCTTCGCCCGGACCTCGACGCGCTTCGGGAGGAAACCAAACTGGACGAACGGGAGGTCAGATGCTGACTTTGAACTCCTCGCCCTTTTTGAGGGAGAGGGCGAAGGCGGCGAGCAACTCCGGAATCTGTTCCAGATCAGCCAGGCTTACCAGTTCGACTGGCGAGTGCATGTAGCGGTTGGGGAGCGAGACCAGGGCGCTGGCGATGCCGCCGCGGGTCCAGAAGATGACGTCGGTGTCCGTGCCGCTGCTGTTGGACATCGCTTCGTGCTGCAAGGAGATCTTGGAGCGTTTGGCGGCCGCCTCCAGGCGCGCCACCACCTCGGGATGGTTGCAGCCCCCGTGCGTGAGGGCGGGCCCTTGACCGATGTGGATATCCCCGTGCTGTGCCTTGCTCACCGTTGGGTAATCCGTCGCATGGGTTACGTCCACCACTACCGCGACATCCGGCTTGAGTGAGTAGGCGATCTGCCGTGCCCCCAGCAACCCGACTTCCTCCTGAACGTTGGATACCGCGCAGACTTCCGCGTCGAACTTGCCTTTGGACCTCTGCAGCAACCGGAGCGTTTCCGCCACCGCGAAGGTGCCGATCCGATTATCCAATGCGCGGGCGACCACCAGGTCGCCGCGTAAGACATCGAATTCTGCCGTCAGGGTGATGGGATCGCCCACCCGAACTAGTTTCTGGGCTTCCTGGCGGCTCCCGGCGCCGATGTCGATAAACAGATCGTGGATCTTGGGCAGCTTCGGCTCATCCTCGTCTCGCTTGAGGTGTGGCGCCACGTTTCCCACCACCCCCTTCACGGGGCCCTTCCGGGTGTGGATGACGACCCGCTGGGCTTTGGTGATGGCCGCATCCACGCCCCCCATCTTCCGCACATAAATATAGCCTTCGTCATTGATGTAATTGACGGCCATCGCGATTTCGTCAGCGTGGCCCGCCAGCATCAACCGGGGAGAACCGCCTTGGTTCAGGACTGCCACGCAGTTGCCGTAGGCGTCGGAAAAGGTCTCATCCGCAAACCGTTTGGCGTAGTCCATCCATACTCGCTGGCCTCGTGCCTCATGACCCACCGGGCTCGGAGTGTTGACCAGGGTTTTGAGAAAACTGAGTGATTCTTCGCGCATGAACAAAATTAAGGCGGAAGTGGCTCGCAGTGCCAAGCAAAAAGGGGCCTGCCCGCGCGATCGGGTTGGTTGTCGCTGCCGCGGTCAGGTGGACCGGGCGCATCGGGATCAGCCTTGGGGGACCATCCGGCCGCGCTGCCGGTTTGCCTCATAAAGGAACACGGCGGCGGCGCTGCCTACGTTCAGGGAGTCGACCATCGGTGGCATCGGGATGGCGGCGGCGTCGTCGCAGGCTGCCAGCACGGGCGGCGAGATCCCGTAACCCTCGCTGCCGAACACCACACAGCAGTCCTTGGTAAAATCAGCCTGGGGCAAGGTCTGGCCGTCAGCGTGCGGATGCGCGGCGATCGTCCGCACCCCCCGCGTCCGCAAGTAATCGAGTGTTTCCGTCAGGCTCGCCGTCTCGACGATCGGGAGTTGAAAGACCGTCCCCATGGAACTGCGGACGGCTCGGCGCAGGAACGGGCTGCCGCAAGTCTCCCCGACCAGTAGCGCCTGGATGTTGAACGCGGCACAGTTCCGCACCAGCGACCCGATGTTCTCGGCGCTCGAAAGCCCATCCACCGCCGCCAGCAGGTGCGGACGCCCCGCCGCCGCCAGCAGGTCGGCCAGTGCCGGGGGAGGCGGGACCATGCCGACTGCCAGCAAACCCTGGTACATGGAGAACCCGGTCAACGACTCTAACAACTTTTTTTCCGCCACGAAGACCCGGATCGCCTCGGGCCGAGCCGCCAGGAGCGGCTCAAGTTTCCGACACCAGGACTCCGGGAGCAGAACGGAAACCACCCGGAAGCGACTCTCCAATAGCCGGCGTACCACCTTCTCACCCTCGGCGACGAAGATCCCTGCCGCCCGCTGCTCGAACTGGCGTCGCATGGTGCGGTAGGGCTGCAACTCCGGCAGGTCCAGGGTGGTGATGGGGAGGACTTGGAACACTCAGTTGGAGGGGTGGCCGTCCCGCTCAGGCGGGTTTGAGCGGATGGGGAGGCGGCAAGGGGTCGAATGACAGGCTCGGCTGCGTTAGCGTGGGTGCCGGGCGGGGAGGTGCCACCGCCTCCTCGGCGAGCGTCAGCGTGGGGCAGGGGGTTGCCTGCGAAGTCAACTCCAGTCGCACATGGGAAGCGCCGATCTGGCGGAGACGTTCGTTCATCACCCGGCGTGCCAGTTCCGGGCGGTTGCATTGGCTGCTCAGGTGGGCCAGGTAGAGATGCCTCAGGCTGGGGGACATGATGTGGCTGGAGACATCCGCGGCGGCTTCATTCGAGAGGTGTCCGTGGCGTCCCAGAATACGTTGCTTGAGGCTCCAGGGGCGATGCGGACAATCTTGCAGCATCTTGATGTCGTGATTAGACTCCAGCACCAACACGTTTACGGTGCGGACCCGCTCCAGGACCAGTCGGGTGGCGTGGCCGAGGTCGGTCACAAAACCGATATTCCCGGCGTTCGTCCGTAGCAGGTAGCCTACCGGTTCCTGCGCGTCGTGCGGTATGCTGAAGCTTTCGATGCCGAGGTTGCCGAGGTCAAAGCCGGTCCCCGTCGTAAACAGGCGGGCGTTGAGCTTGGTCTTAAGCTGGTACTCGATGGCGTCCCGGGTGGGGCGATTACAATACACCGGCAGGCCGAGCTTCTCACTCAAGGAAGGGAGTCCCTGCACATGGTCGGCGTGTTCGTGAGTGATCAGGATGCCCGTCAGGTTCTCCGGCGTCCGGCCAATGCTGGCCAGCCGCAAACGAATCTGGCGCAGACTGAACCCGGCATCGATCAAGATGCGGGTCTCTCCGCTCTCCAGGTAGGCGCAGTTCCCCGAGGAACCGCTGCCGAGAATGGTCAGGGAAACAGACACAATTTACCTTAGTGGCCACTCCGCTTCCGGGCAATGTTTTTCCAGGATCGGAACCCTCAACGTCTCCCTAATTCGCTGGCCTAGTGGGCCCCGAGGGTGGCGGCGTTTCACCAGGCGAGAGACTCAGGACCATCGGGCGTCCGGGCGCGCAATGGCCCGGCGGATCGCCTCAGTTTCGGCCCGGTGATAGGGGCGTGCAATGTCATCCACCTTTACAAAATCCACCCCCCCAGGCGACGAACAACTCGAAGCCGGAATCGTAATACGCCTGAGCCCCGGGTTGTTTAAGGTCCACGCCATAGAGGTGAGCGGGCTTGTGCGGGCTTGCCTTTGAGGGCTTAAGCGCTAATCCTCCCGGCATGATGCAAGATCGAAGAGCATTTCTGAGGCAGGCGAGCCTGGGGGCAGCGGGGTTGGGCCTCATTTCGTTAGTTCCCGGCTGCCAAACCTCTCGGTTCAGTTTTGGTGGCAAACACCTTCCGCGCAGCGCGCCGGAGGCCGAGGGGGTGTCATCGGCGGGCGTACTCGCTTTCCTGGCGGCGGCGGCACGGGAACAATACGAACTGCACAGCTTCATGCTGGCTCGGCATGGGCGCGTGGTGGCGGAGGGTTGGTGGGCGCCCTATGGGCCTGACTTCAACCACTGGATGTATTCGATGAGCAAGAGTTTTACATCGACGGCGGTAGGGCTTGCCGTGGCGGAGGGCAAGCTGAGCGTCGAAGATCCCGTGGTTTCCTTCTTTCCGGGTGAAGCGACCGGGGCGGTGAGCGAGCACCTGGCGGCCTTGCGGGTCAAGCACCTCTTGACCATGTCGGTCGGGCATGGCACGGACCCGACGCGGGACATGGTTAAGCAAGAGAATTGGGTGAAGGCCTTCCTCGACTGGCCCATCACGCAGCCGCCGGGCAGCGCTTTCCTCTACAACAGCGGCGCCACCTACATGTGCAGTGCCATCGTCCAGCGGGTCACGGGCCAGCGGGTGGCGGATTACCTGAAGCCCCGGCTTTTTGAACCGCTTGCCATCGAGGGCACCGCCTGGGAGACCTGCCCCCGTGGGATCAATGTCGGTGGTTGGGGGTTGAGCATCCGCACCGAAGGGTTGGCGAAGTTCGGACAGTTGTATCTGCAAAAGGGGAAGTGGGCGGGACGGCAGATCCTCCCCGCCCAATGGGTGGAAGAGGCGACGACGTTCAAAATCCAGCAACCCTCACCGGCCCAACCGAGCCGGCCAGCCGAGAGGAACGACTGGCTCCAGGGCTACGGTTATCAGTTCTGGCGCTCCACCCACCATGCCTTCCGCGGTGATGGCGCATTCGGCCAGTTTACCATCGTGATGCCTGAACAGGAGGTCGTCTTGGTAATGACCTCCGAGAGCCAGAATCTCCAGGGACAACTGGACTTGGTGTGGGACCATTTGCTGCCAGCGTTCCACGCTGGTCCGCTGGCGTCGGACGCCGCTTCGGCGGAGGCGTTGCGCCGGAAACTCGCGTCGCTCGCCCTGCCGCCGCCGATGGCTCAGGCGGCCTCCCCCTGGGCGGAACGCCTCTCCGGAAAAGTCATTCAACTTGAAGCCAACGTCCTGGGCCTCCAGAGTGTCGCTTTTACGTTTCAGAAGGACGCCTGCCTGATGACCTTCCGGGGTGCCCAGCACGATTACCCGATCGTTTGCGGCATCCATGCTTGGCATCGCGGCGAGACGGCCTTGCCCGGCACTCCGCCGCGACTGGTCTCGGGTGGAGCGGCCCCGGCCGGAACGAAATTCAAGATTGCCGCCAGCGGGACTTGGGAGAACCCCAACACCTTCCAAGCCACGCTGCAGTACTACGAAACCCCGCATCACGACAACTTCATTTGCCGTTTTGAAGGTGACACCGCGACCATCACCTTCATGAACAGCTTGGCCCAAGCGAGCCCACCGCACGTGGACGTGCGTGGGGTGCTCAGGGGCAAGATCTGAAGGTCACTGAAGTGGCTGGATGGTTCAGGGGCGCGCTCCTTCATTGATCACGACCGAGGCTTGGCCGGGACGCGCGGTCCGGGCTGGTTGAGTTTCAGACCGGTGATTTTGAGCACCCCCGGCGCCCGGGACGGGGGGGTGCCGGGCAATTTCAGCTTGAGACCGGCGGCGTCCTGCGTGAAGTCGATCCCGCCCGTTTGGCCCAGAACGGTCACCGTTTCGACCTTACCTCCCAGGGCGGATCCGGTCGCCAGGGCTTTGATCAGGGTTTCCGTGGCTGGCCAGTTCAGGCAGATCGCATAGAGCGTGTGGTTTTTGGCGGTGAAGCAGACCTTGCCCTCGGCCGATTTCGTCCAGGCATGGGTGCCATAAATGGCCTCGCCGTTGGTTTCAAGCCAGCGGCCCACCTCCAACAGAACCTGCTGCTGCTCGTCGGGGATAGTGCCGTCGGCGCGCGGGGAGATGTTCAGGAGCAGATTTCCGCCGCGGCTGACCGTATTGATCAACTCGCGCAAGACGGCATCCGCGGCGCGATAACGCATGTCGTTGATATAGCCCCACGAGTCACCGATTGGGTCATCGATCTGCCAGGCTCCGGCCAGGACTTCGCTGGGCCCACGCCCGGCCTTCTCAAAATCGAGGATGCTCCCCGCCAGGTAGGCGGTGTCCTTGGCGGCGATGGAAGCCTCCAGGCCCCACTCCGTGGCGCGGTTATAATAATAGGCCGCGAAGCGCAGCTTTACCTCGTCGTAGGCGCGGTCATTAATGCCGTTATCGAAATAGACGAGCTGGGGCCGGTATTTGTCCACCAATTCCTGGCAGCGGGCGAGCCACTCTTCCTGAAACTGCGGCGAGGCGTTGCCGTCGTTCATCTGGCCGGGTACCGGCGGCCCATAAAAGTCGGCGTAAGCGGGGTCGAATTGGTCGCTTTTGACCCGCGAGGACGGGTACATGAAGGTATGGTGTTCCATCCGGTGGTTGGAGAGGCCGAAGACGAGTCCCTGCTGGCGAACCGCGGCGGCCAATTCGCCGATCAGGTCGCGCTTGGGGCCCATTTTGGCCGCGCACCAGCGGGTGAGGGCGCTGTCGTACATGGCAAACCCGTCGTGGTGTTCGGCTACCGGAACGACGTATTTTGCCCCCGCCTTGCGGAAGAGCGCGGCCCATTGGGCGGGGTCGTATTTCTCCGCTTTGAAGAGCGGAATGAAATCCTTGTAACCGAATTGGTCGGGCGGGCCGTAATGCTCGGTGTGCCACTGGGCAAAGGTGGCGTACATGTGCCGGGCATACCATTCGTTGTGGTAGGCGGGGACCGTGTAGAGGCCCCAATGGATAAAAATGCCGAACTTGCCCCCAAGAAACCACTCCGGTGTTCGGTAGTGCTCCCGCAGGGAATCCCAGGTCGGTTCCCAGGGTCCGGGCGGGAGCTCGCGAGCTTTGAGGGGCGCGGCCGGATTCAGGTTGGTTGGGCTTGCGGCCGCGGCGGAGGATACGGGCGACCCCAACGCCAGGAGCAGCGCCAGAACGGCGACCGGGACGAATGGGCGAGTCATGTTGAGCTATCGTCCCCTCGGTGGGGCTGACTTTCAATCGCAACTCTGGTCTTGAACATGGTTACTATGTAAAGGGCTCCGGGGCTTGGTGCAACCTGATTTGTCGGGCCGGCGGGCCGACCGGCGCAGCCGATCCAACCCAAAAAGAGCGGCCCGCGTTCCCGCGGGCCGCTCCCGACCTTACCAACACTTAATACTTAGAGTGATTGAACGAACAACCACAACTTTTGGATGCCTCAGGCGGGAATTCATCCAATGAATTATGCTGAAAAAACTTGGTCTTGGGCCCAGGGTCGCTAAAATGCTCAGTTCATGTTGACTTTGTCTGGAATTAGCAAGGCGTACGGGGGACGGGTTTTATTCTCCGATGTCACGCTGCAAGTGAACCGCGAGGACCGTATCGGGTTGGTGGGTCCCAACGGCGCGGGGAAGACCACGCTTTTCTCCATCATCCTTCGCGAGGAGCCTTCCGACGAGGGCGAGGTCACCATGGAACGGGGCGTGACCATTGGATATTTGCCCCAGGAAAACGCGCCTGCGGGTGACGAGACCGTCATCGAGCTGGCGACGGGCATAACCCCCGAGTACGTGCAGTTGCGCCGGATTCTTAAAGCCTGGGAGGCGGACCATCCGACGGAGGCGCTCCACACCGAGGAGATCCACGACGACGTGCATGACCGGTTCAACGAGCTGGGAGGCTACCGGCTGGAGGCGAAGGCGAAGCAGATCCTGGTGGGCCTGGGCTTTCGCGATCAGGATTTCGAGCGTCCGGCGCGGGAGATGAGCGGGGGTTGGGTGATGCGGGCCCACCTGGGCCGGTTGCTGGCGCAGGAGCCGGACCTGTTGCTCTTGGACGAACCGACCAACCACCTCGACCTGGAGGCTTTGATCTGGTTCCAAGGCTACCTGAAGAGCTATCCCGGGGCGATTTTCGTCATTTCCCACGACCGCGAGTTTCTGAACCAGCTCGTGGGGAGCATCGTCGAAATCCGCCAGTCGCGGCTGATCCGCTACCGGGGTGGTTACGATGATTACCTGGAGCAGCGGGAAGCTTATGAAACGCAGCTCCTGGCGGCCTACAAAGCGCAGGAGCGCGAGGTCGCGCGACTGATGCTGTTCGTCACGCGATTTCGGGCTAAGAACACGAAAGCCGCGCAGGCACAGAGCAAACTCAAACAGATCGACCGGATGGAGCGGGTGGAAGCGCCTACGGCAGATGAGAGCAAGTTGGATTTTCACTTCCCACAACCGCAACGGAGCGGTCAGCGGGTGATCCGCCTGGAGGGCATCCATCACGCCTATGGTGAGAAGGTCGTCTATCAGGGCGTTGATTTTCAGGCGGAGCGAGGTCAGCGGATTGTGCTGGTCGGTCCGAATGGCGCGGGCAAGTCGACCCTGCTGAAGATCCTGGCTGGCGTACTCCCCGTCCAGCAGGGCATTCACACCCTCGGGCACAATGTGAAGAGCGGCTACTACTCACAATACCGCGTGGACATGCTCCATCCCGAGCGGACGGTATTGGAGGAGGCGCTGGATACTCCCCAGCGCATCACGGAGCAGTTTATCCGCACACTCCTGGGCTGCTTCCTCTTTCGCGGCGACGACGTGTTCAAGCAGGTCGACGTTTTAAGCGGAGGCGAGAAAAGCCGGTTGGCCCTGGTGAAGCTGTTGCTGGATCCGCCGAATCTTTTGTTGATGGACGAGCCGACCACGCACTTGGACATTTCGAGCATCGACGCCCTGGCCTACGCGCTGGACCAGTTTCAGGGGACGCTCATCTTTATCAGTCACGATGTCTATTTCATCCGCGCCCTTTCCAATCACGTCGTCCACGTCAACGCCGGCCGCCTGACCCATTATCCTGGCGGTTACCAGTATTACCTGGACAAGACCAAGGCCCTCTCGGAGCGGGCGGCGCTTACGGCCGGTGGCCCGGAAGCCGCCCGCCAAAAGGCGAGCTCGAACTCGGGGGGCGAGGCCGAGGGTGGACCGTCGCGGAAGGAACAGAAACGCCTCGAGGCCGAGCACCGGCAGGCGCGGTCCAAACAGCGCAAGACCCAGCAACAGGTCGTTCATCGGCTGGAGCGGTCAATCCAGGAACTCGAAACCCGCCACGCGGCGCTGGTGGAGGAACTGGAGCGGCCCGAAACCTATGCGGCGACTGGGCGCGCGGTCGAGATCAACCGCGACCTGATGGACGTTCAGGAGCGCTTGGCACAGCTCAATCCCGAATGGGAACGCGAGGCCGGACGCCTGGCGCAGATGGACTGATCGCGCCGGCGGCGGCGGGTCATCCTTCCACCTCGGCACGGGTTGTTTGGCCAACGATTGGTCAACCATTGTCGCTTTACACCTACGTCCCTCCTCGCGCAGAATGGGGCCGTCATGAGTGAGCAGCGCAGATGCCTCGCCAGCGGGCTCGGCTGGGGATGCGATCGATCCGCCTTGAGGATCGACCGGGGTGGTCCACACGACCTCGGTGGGCCGAAGCCAATGGCGCCATCCCCGGGCCTGACTGCCTTTACCTTGATTGAACTGTTGGTGGTGGTGGCCATTATCGCCATCCTCGCAGCCCTCCTGTTGCCCGTCCTGGGCAAGGCCAAGGTGCGCGCGCAGGGCATCGCCTGCATGAGCAATACCCGGCAACTGCTCTTGGCCTGGCGGATCTATGCGGATGATAACCGGGAACTTTTCGCGCCCAATGAGCCGGGCGAGCCCGGCTGGGTTTCCGGTTGGATGGACTTCCTGCCCTGGAATTCGGACAACACCAACCTGCTTTACCTGACCGACGAGCGGTTCGCCAGCCTGGCACCCTACACCCGCGCGCCGGGGATTTATAAGTGCCCTGCCGACCGGAGTGTCGTGCCCGGCCTCGGAGCGCGGGTGCGCAGCGTCTCGATGAGCCAGGCGGTTGGAACGAAAACCAATGGCACGCCGGTCACCGGACCTTGGTTGCCGGGGCCTCTGGACTGGAACCAGAGCACTTGGCGCACCTACCGCCGATTCTCCGACATCACGGCCCCGGCGCCGGACCACCTCTGGGTGATCATGGACGAACATCCCGACAGCATCAACGACGCCCAGTTGGGGTGGGAGTGCGGGCTGACGGGGGCGTCGTCGCGCATCGTTGATTGCCCCGCCAGTTTCCATGCCGGGGCTTGCGGGATCGCCTTTGCCGACGGCCATTCGGAGATCCACAAATGGCGTGGCACTCGTATCCGGCCGGCGCCCACCTACACCGGCACCCTCCCCGCCAACGTGCCGGCGGACGATAGCGTCCAGGATGTCGCCTGGTTGCAGGAACGTACCTCCGCCCCCAGGTAGCCGGCTGGAAACAGTTTGGCTTGGGTTGGATCCGTTGCTTCTGAAGGGGGCGCCGAATTCTGCGCTGGAGATAGAGTTGCTCGGCTTTCGCTGTTTGGCTTCGCTGTTTGGCTTTGGCTTGACTCGAGCAGAATTGGAGCGAACATCGGTAACTGATGAGCCGGTTGATTTTATGCGCATGGCTGGCGCTTGCACTGGCAGCCGGATGCCAGAAGAACCAGTCTGTCGTGGGGGGCGATGCCTCTGCCGCGCCGCCGTCACCCCGGGGGCCGGGTCCGATGCCCTACGCCGCTTCCAATACCGTCGTCATTGACCCCGTGGACCCGTCCCTGGCGCTGCAGCAATTGTCTCAAGAGTTGCGCAATTACGTGGTCCGCACTCGGACGGTGCCGCGGGGTTTTGACGAATTTGTCGGGAAATCCCACATCGAAGTGCCCCCGCCCCCGGCCGGCCAGAAATACGTCATTCAAGGCCAGGCTGTGGTGCTGGTTAAACGCTAAACCGCCTTGGCATGACACAGCTTTCGGGCACCACCATTATGAGCCAACGCCCACGCCGTTCGACGGCGAGCACCCACAGTGCCTTCACCCTCATCGAACTGCTGGTCGTGATCGCGATTATCGCCATCCTGGCGTCCCTGCTATTGCCGGCCCTGAGCAGCGCCAAAAGCCGGGCTTGGCGCATCCAGTGTAGTTCGCAGCTTCGGCAACTTGGACTGGGGTTTAACCTCTTTTCCCTGGATCACGAGGACCGGTATCCGCCGGCCGGCTATGGAGTCAGTGACACCAGCCAACTGGCGTGGGACTCCTGGATTCACCGGTATATCGGCGGCACCGCTCCGGATGCATCGCTGCTTACCGCGCTGACCCCCACGGTGTATTGCCCCAAGATCGAGCTCTGCCCCGCCGATCGCATGCCGACCCTCGTCAGCGATCCCCAATGGGGCTGGGTCAATTATGGCATGCGCCGGACCTATGCCATGAATAGTGTTGGTTCCAATTGGGGTACCGATTACCAGGTGTCCACCGTCGGTCAGACCTATCCCTTACCTGACCTGAGCAAACCCGGGCGGCATGGGGTGGGGATTTACTGGCAGGATGGCGGTTTGACGGGGGGGATCCCTGACTTGGACGCCAGGGGCTATCGAACTGGGGTGGTGACGGATCCGGTAGGCACCATCCTGCTGACAGAAGAGCCCAACATCCAGAATGCGGCTGGCAACATCTGGCCTTGCGTTTGCAACGGCCCCAGGGGAGCCGGTGACCTTTACCAAGTCGACCCGTCCCCCGACGCCAAGAATTTCGGCAACAACCAATACGGCATCCATGGCCAACGGTTTAATTATCTCTTTCATGACAACCATGTCCAGGCGCTCAAAATTGAGAACACCGTGGGCACCGGGACCCTCGGCGACCCCAAAGGGATGTGGACAGTGACGCCGCGAGATTGATATAAATGGGACTGGTTCGGTGACCTATTGTCATGAGTCGCTTTATTAACCTGGAGTTCGACGGGGAGTCCGAGGGCCAGTCGCAGCCGCAGAAGGCGCTGGCCAAGGAGGAACTCTATTATCTGGCCGAGGCGCGGTCGGCCTTTGAGAACGGCGAATTCGAGCCGGCGCTCCGACATTATTCGAAGGTGCTGGAGTTCAATCCCCAGAATGTGGCCGCCTGGGCTGGGCAGGTCCGGATGCTCATCGAGTTGGGCGAGTATGCGGAGGCGAAGCTCTGGGGCGACAAGGCGCTGGAGAAATTCCCGGGCGATCCCGAGTTGCTGGCGGCCAAAGCCGTGGCGCTGGGACGGGCGGGTGACTTGGCGGCGGCGCTGGCGTTTTCGGACGCGGCGATTGCGGAGCGGGGGGATACCCCTTACGTTTGGCTGGCGCGCGGGGATGTGCTGCTGGCGCGGAAGGAGACACGGGCGGAATACTGTTTTGAGAAGGCGCTGCTGCTGGCCCCGGGGGACTGGTTGGTGGTCTGGCTGGCGGCGCGGATTCGGTATCACTACGAACAATTTGCCCTCGCGCTCAAGTTGGCGCAGCAGGCTCTCGAAGAGAACGGGGCGCATTTTCTCCTGTGGCTTGAACTGGGCCGCTGCCAACAGGCGCTCGGTCTCCTGGGCGCCGCGCGGCAGTCGCTGGGCCATGCCAGCCAACTCAATCCACAGTCTTTGTCGGTACGCCAGGCGCTGAACGAACTCACCGATTCGGGCCTGGGGAGTCGGTTGCGTGGGTGGTTTCGCCGCTGTTTTTCTTGATGAGCACGGAAAAACTCGATCGTTTGTTGGCCGCAGCCAATGAGTTTGACGCCTCGGACCTCCACCTCGTGGCGGGGGTTCCCCCTGCGTTTCGGGTCAACGGGGAGATCATCATTGCCGACGAGGATGCGCTGACGTCGAAGGATGTGGCGGAAATGACGGGCAGCCTGCTCAACGAGCAGCAGCGGCGGAAGTTTGAGGAGGAATGGGAATTGTGCATCTCGGTGCTGCACAGCGTGGCCGGGCGGATCCGGGCGACTTTCTACCGGCGCAACGGTAGTCCGGAGATGAGCCTGCGCTTTTGCGGGGGACACATTGCGACGCGGGAGGATCTCGGTTTGCCGGACAAAATCGACGATTTGGCCCGTCGTCCCAACGGGTTGGTGCTGGTCACGGGCCCGACCGGCGCGGGGAAGACGACCACCTTGAATTACATGGTGGACCTGATCAACAGCGAGCGACGCTGCAAGATTGTGACCATTGAGGACCCGATAGAGTTTGTTCATGAGAACAAGCGCGCGATCGTGGTCCAGCAGGAGGTGCTGACCGACGTTCGTTCCTTCAACCACGCCCTCATCCATGTGTTGCGCCAGGACCCCGACGTAATTGTCGTGGGCGAGATGCGGGATTTCGAGGCGATCTCGACGGCATTGACGGCGGCGGAGACCGGGCACTTGGTGCTCGCGACGATGCATTCGCCGAGTGTGTCCCATGCCCTCGAGCGGATTGTGGGCGTGTTTGAGGGCAGCGCTCAGCGACAGATCATCCTGCAGCTTTCCAACGCCCTGCAAGGTATCATCGCCCAGGACCTGCTTCCGGCGGCCGATCGCACCCGCCGGGTGCTGGCTTATGAACTCATCGTGGCCAACGGCGCCGTCCGCAACCTGATACGAGAGAACCAGTTTCACCAGTTGGAGAACACCATCCAGACGGGCCGGAAGGAGGGGATGGTGCTGATGGACAATTGTCTCTACGACCTCTATTGCCGGTGTGTGATCACTTACGATACGGCCCTGAGCCGGGCGCGGCACCCTGATCGGATCTCGCGCCAGAGGAGCTAAGCGGCCCGGCGGAGTTTCGGGGCGTGAGGATCCCCGGCCAGGCCTGTCTGATTAGCGAGCATGTATCTGTCTATCACCCTAGGCGCCAACCGGGAAACCCTCCGGCTGTTTCTGTTGGTTTTTCTGCCGCTCTTCCTGTTGGTGTGGGCGGTGGCGATGGGCCGCATCCTGCTCAAGCCGCTGCGCCGAAACGAGTTGCTGGTGGTGCTGCTGCTCAAGTGGCTGTGCACGGTGATTGCCATCGGGTTCCTGGTGAAGGTCGTCATGCCGATGGTGGGACGTGGGGGATACGAGGCCATCATGTCGGGGTTGCCTTTGGCCTTGTTTACGTTACTCGCGCTGACGGCGCTCTGGCGCCATAGCATCGCGGAGATGATCGCTCGGCCTTTCGAGAACCTTTACGTAGGGGGGGGCGAACCGGAGAAACCGCACCCGGTTTACTCGGTCGCCCAGGCGCGCCAAAAGCAGGGCAAATACGCCGAAGCCATCGAGGAAATCAGAAATCAGCTCGCGCGGTTCCCCTCGGATGTTCAGGGGTATGTGATGATGGCGGAGGTTCAGGCCCGGGATTTGAAGGACCTTCCGGCGGCCCAGGCGACGATCGATGACTTTTGTGCCCAGGAAGGTCAGTCGCCGCCGCATCTTGTCTTCGCGCTTTATTCGATGGCCGACTGGCACCTGGAACTCGGGAGGGATCGGGCGGCGGCGCGGCGGTGTCTCGAGCGCGTGATTGAGGTCTTGCCCGACACGGAGTTCGCCCTCAACGCGGCCCAACGCATTGCCCATTTGGGGACGGCCGAGATGTATCTTCCGCCGGAGGAACAGAGGAAATTCGAGGTAATCGAAGGGCCCCGGAATCTTGGTCTGACCGGAGATCCTCCGGCGGTCAAAGTTCCGGGGGACGATCCGGCACAGGCCGCCGCCGACTACGTCAAACATCTCGAAGAGTTTCCCCTGGATACCGAGGCGCGGGAGAAGTTGGCAATTCTGTATGCCGAACACTATGGCCGCTTGGATATAGCCTCAGACGAACTGGAACAGATGATCGCGATGCCTAACCAGCCTGCGCGATTGGTGGTGCACTGGCTCAACTTGCTGGCCGATCTCCAGGTTCATCACGGGGCTGATCTCGAAACCGTCCGGGGGACTCTCCAACGCATCATTGACGCTTATCCCAAGATGGCGGCGGCCGAGATGGCTAGGAAACGGCTCAACCTTCTCAAACTCGAATTCAAAGGCGGGGAGACCAAAACCACCTTCAAGCTGGGGGTTTATGAGCAGAATATCGGCCTGAAAAAGGCCACCCCGGACGGGCGATACCCGCGTCCGGGGGGCAATCCTCGAGCCAACGCCTGAGTTCTCCGTCGACCTAGGAACTACTGCTGGGCCGCCTGCCGGGCCATCTTGACGGCAATTTCCTTGTCGATCTGATTGGCCAGCACGAGGTCGGACCCGCCACCGCTTCGGCGAACTTGAACGGTGACTTGGGTAAGTTCTTTGTCCGCCGGCGTAATGCCGATCCAGACCTTGGATTCATTAACCTTGCCCTGAACATACTTGACCTGGCCGGCGGCCGTGTAATTGATGCCTTCGTTGGTGATGATGCCATCGTCCTTGAGGACATCCTTAGCCGCCTGATAGACGGTGTCGGGCGCCACCCGGTAAAGGGACAGGAACTTGTCCTTGACGAAAGGAATGGCGGCCGTCTTGCCGCCGGAGGCCGTATCCACACAACCGGAGACCAGTACCATCGCTCCACAGACGCACGCCAATAGCTTCATTTTCATTAGCCTTCATCAAACCACTTTCCGCCCCGCCGTCAAGCCGGAAGTAGGGACTTGCAAACCACCCACCGAGGGATAAAGTTGGTTGTGGTCTATAGACTGGGCAAATGGCTGTTTCCGAAAAACCCGCGCATGGTGCGGTACCGGAAGCTGCAACTCCTTTTCTTCACCATTGTTTTTAGCCTCCTCGCGGCGGTCGTGGTGGCTTTGATGTTTTATGCGGCCTATCAGGCTACCGGCCGGTTATAGCGTTGGGAGCAATGGGCGCAGGGGACAAGCAGCACAATCCGGGCTGCGCGGGCGGCAGAAGTGTTTTCCCACCATCACGATCTGGGCGTGGTAATCCTGCCAATAATCCAGCAGGTTGGAGTTCCCCTGCAACACGCGCTCGCACCGTTGCTGCAAAGCGCCATAGGAAACCTCGGCCGCGCTCCACTGGTGCCGGAGGAAAATGCGCCGGGTGTAGGCATCGACGACGAAAGACGGGTGCCCTCCCGCGTAGAGCAACATGCTGTCGGCGGTTTCCGGCCCGATGCCGTTGATGGCCAGGAGGGCTTGGCGGGCCGTGGCGGTGTCGGCGGCGAAGAGAGAATCGAGCCGGCCACCGTGGTTTTCAATCAGCACACCCAGGAATGAGCGGAGGCGCCGGGTTTTGACGTTGAAATAGCCCGCCGGGCGGATCAGTTCGGCCAGTTGGCTTGGCTCCAGGGCATAGAGTCGCGCCGGTTCCAGCACCCCGCCAGCCTTCAGGTTGGCAATCGCCCGTTCGACGTTACCCCAGTTGGTGTTCTGGGTCAGGATCGCACCCACACAGACTTCGAAGGGTGTATCACCGGGCCACCAATGCTGATGGCCGAACCGTTCGAACATCAGGCGGTAGGCCTGGGGCAGATCGCGCGCAGGGTGCTGCGGGGGCGATCGCCGGATCGGACTGCGCATGGTGAGACTGTGCTAGCCTTTCAGGGTGGTGGCCATGGCTTGACCCAACTCGGCCGCCTGACCTAGCGGACGTTCCGCCTCCGCGCGGCGAACGGGGCCGGAGGCGAAAGACACCGCCCGCATGTGGAGTTGGTCACCCACCACGACGGCCCAAGCGGCGACCGGGCTTTGGCAACCGCCACCCATGCCGGCGAGAAAGGCGCGCTCAGCGGTGACACACTCGAGGGTTTCGCCGTCATTGAGTCTCTGGCAGACGGCTTCTAGACGTTCGTCATGCTCGCGGATCTCAAGGCCGACGGCGGCCTGGCCGACGCAGGGGAGCATCTCGGAGGGATCCAGGATTGCGGCCAGCAGCCCATCGGGGACGCCAGGGCCATGAAGCCGCCCCTCGGGGCTGATGGTGTAATGAAGTCGAGTCATCCCCGCCAGTGCCAGGAGGGTTGCGTCCAACTCTGGGCGGGTGGCGACCTTCTGGAGCCGGGTCAGGACGTTGCCACGGATATCGACCACCCGGAGGGCGGAGTGGAGCACGAGCAATTGGGCTTTGCGTCGGGTGCTGCTGCTTGCCACGACAGCGCCGGACGGGAGGTCCGCCACGCGCAGACCTGGGGCGAACCCGCGTGGCGATGGGGATTCACCGGCGGACCCCGATGCGGCGCGATAGACCATCACGTCCCGCACGTCTGCGCGCTTGCCGACGGCACCCAGTTTCAGGCCTTCCGGCAGTTCCGTGGGCAGGTCCTTGAGGCTATGCACCGCGAGGTCGGCCTCGCCTCGGAGTAGGGCCACCTCCAGCTCTTTGGTGAACAACCCCTTGGGTAGTGCCTGGCCCTCTTGCGCCAGCGAAGCGGTCTGGAGTTTATCACCGGTGGTCTTGATGATCTTCAGGTCGAAACGCAGGGCAGGAAACGCGGCGCGGCACTGGGCGAGGACGGAGTTGGCCTGGGCCAGGGCGAGGGCGCTGCCGCGAGTAGCTATCAGGATCGGATCGTTCATAAAAATGCAGGCTTCACCAGGCGTCAAGCGCGATCTACGCGGTTTGGCCGGCGTCGGGCCGCCCGCGGTGGGCGAGCAGGGCCTCCGCCTTTTCACGGATGATCTGCTCGCAGTGGGCGACCTCCTCGCGGCGGAGCTTTAGGTAGTCGTCGGCGATCGCCTGTAGGTCGTCCATATTGTAGAGGAAGACGTTTTCCAGGAGATTGACCGCCGGATCGATGTCGCGAGGCACGGCGATATCGATGAGCAGCAAGGGCCGGTTGCGGCGCAGTTTCATGAGTGGCTGGAGGTTGGCACGATCCAGGATGTAATCGGGTGCGGAGGTGCTGCTGATCACGATGTCGATGACGGGAAACTCCGTGGCCCATTGGTCGAAGGGAACCGCCCGCCCTCCGAGCTCGGCAGCCAGCGCCACGGCTTTATCGTGCGAGCGGTTGGTCACCA
>Ga0316227_1001736_pt1 | contig 21815 bp, 23 predicted proteins | sample TBH18019metaG_FD_206012 | JGI IMG/M metagenome (GOLD analysis project Ga0316227, IMG submission 206012) | Freshwater microbial communities from Trout Bog Lake, Wisconsin, USA - TBH18019 | ecosystem: Environmental > Aquatic > Freshwater > Lake > Hypolimnion/Profundal zone | place: USA: Wisconsin... | reverse complement strand
CACGAAATCGGCGAGGCGGGCGGCGTTGCGGGCACGCATGGCGGCGATGGCGTCGGCATCCGGAGCGGCGAGGGCTTGGGCCTGGGCGCGGGCGGCCTTGAGAGCGCCAGCGCTGTAACGGATGGCCTGGCTGAGGGCGTCGGGATCGGCGGCACCCTCGACGCGATAGCAGGTGCCGAGGAAGGACCCTCGGCCATCCGTGAGATGCACGCACTTCGGGTCGTCGGGATGGAAGTAGGCGAGCACCTTCGTGCCGGGGATTAAGGGAGCGCCAGCAGCGCGGTAGCGGACGGGACGGTCGTCGAACCGGAGGCGAAGCTCACCGTTTTCCTGGACGATGCTCTCGCGCTGGCTGGTCTCGAACAGGGCGGTTATGATCTCGGGGCTAACGGGCGTCCAGGGGCCGGGCGCGGCCTTGACCAGCCGCGTGGCGCGTTCGATGGGGCTTTCTTTTCGGCGGGGTAGAATCCTCGCGCCCTCGGGCAAGGGATGCGGGATGGTGTTTTGGGGGCCGACGCGGCCCTCGGAGTCCACCCATTCGATGACCGTCTCGAAGCCCTCGCACTCGTGGTCGGTCCGGCTGTTGCGGACGTGGGCGATGCGGCGGAGGTGCTGGCGGGCCTGGGTGATATCGAGGGTGCTGTATTCGAGCTGGCCGCGCAGGTGTTCGGGCAGGAATTGGCTGAGCTTCCAGGTTTGCTCGTTTTCCTTGACGCGGCTGACCAGGTCGGACGGCCGTTTCTGGTAGAGCGGGCCGGTCTGCGATGGCAGATTCGCGCCGATGGTGTGCAGCAGCCGGTTGCAGGCCTCGAGTGAGCCTTTCGCGCCCGAGTTGCCGATGCGCCGTTCGGCGTATCCGGTGGGGGAGGTGCCGCCGACCATGCCGGTCCAGTGGCAGGCGACGTGATCGGGGCCGAGCATTTCCTCGATGGCCAGGGCGACGGCGCTGGCGACGGTGGCGGTGCCGCGCTCAAACCACCAGTGCATGGTGTAGGGGGGCAGGCCGTAGCAGTCCAGGAGCCAGCCGAGTAGCTGCTTCATATCCGCGAGCTTGAGGTGTTCCTGGGTGCCGTCGTCGCGGGTGCGGGCGGGGCGCAGACCAAAGCCCAACAGCATAGTGGTGGCGACGTCGTGGGCGATGAGGAGCCAGAGGTCCTGGGTCTGGCCGGTGACAGGATCGAAGATAAGCCAGTCCACCTTGACGTCGTCGAACTGGATTTTTTCCATGAACCGCAAGCCCTCGCGGGTGCCCTGGACGGTGGGCAAATATTTGCGTCCGGCGTAGGTGCCTTCGTGGAGGAGGCCCTGGGTGGCCTTGGGGAAGAGATTGCGGGCCTTAATCTGGCGCAGGATGTTCGAGTAGCTCCACCCGGTCATGAGGGGGGCGCGTTCGGGGAGCGGGCCGGTGTGGTTTGCCTTCCACCATTGCTGCCAATAGCCGGCGTGGAGGACGCGGCCACCGACCTTGACCTCGAGGTCGCCATAGCCCGGGACAGGCTCACGCTCACCCCGATCATTGCGGCCAGTTTGCCATTGGCGCTTGAGGCTGAGCAGGGCTTGTTTTTTGGCATCGGCGCGCTTGAACTGGGCGAACCGCATGGCGCAGGCGAACAGGAAATCGGCAGGCAGGGTATCGTCTCGGTCTTGCCACTCAGCGCCGGCTTTGGCGCGGTTGACCAGGCTAACCCAGTCGCCGGTCTTGACCCAGGCGTCATAGCGAGCGCGCAGGGTTTTGTGGTGCCAGTGGTGGTCAGGGAAGAGGGGGACAACCTGTTTGACGGCGCGGGTGATGCTGAGGGCGTGAGGCCCGGCGGTCTGGGCGGCGATGATCCCGAACGCGCCCCCGCCCGGACGGGTGCCCAGGAGCGCCCTTAACTCGGCCTTAACGGCGAGTGGCAGGGTAACAAAAAGGGGCTGGTCGTCGGCGTAGTGGGGAGTGGCGCGGCGGGTGGCGAGGGTGGAGCGGATGTCCAGGACCGGGAGGATCGGACCGGGGGCGAAAGCGACCCCGGCGGAGCCGATCAGTGTGGCTTGGCTCGCCGGGGAGGGAATGAGGGGAAGCGCGCCGCGAGGATCGCTAGCCAGGGACGGCTCTATCGCGGCGGTGGGGGAAAGTTGGGGGTCGGTGATCATACGCGTCGGCGCATAATTATTCAGCGGCGTCCGGAGCGGCGCTCGGTAGTACGGATAATCGGCGGAGGTAGGCGAGGGCGGTGGCGAGGGCGTTCATGAGGTTGTCGCGCTGGCCGAGGTCGAGAGCCGCGCCCAGGTGCTGGTCGTCGGCGACCTCGATGAGCCAGTCGTGGACTTCGTCGGCCTTGATGCGGATGGCTTCGAGTCGGGCGTTGTCATCCTCCTGCTGCTTGGCCACGCGCTGGGCCTTCGTGGCCCCGCCTTGGCCTTTGAGTCGTCCGACTTTGGGCCTCACCGCGCCATCCGCGTCTGGCTCAACTTGCTTGAACTCCAGTAGGAGCTGGCGCTGGGTCTTGCCGTCCACCAGGTCGCAGAGTTTACCCTTCAGATCGCGGGCATCAGGGGGGAGTGTTTTATCGGGCAAAACGAGATATTTACCACCCTGGCAAATTCGCAACTGCTGCGAATTTGAAATGTGGGCAAGATACTTCTCGACGGTGAATCCGAGGCTCTCCAAAACGCCCTTGGTGAGGGCCATGTAGGTATGGAGGGACCGGGAGGCAGTGGGCTTTCCGGGGCTGCTGGTATCAGCGAGATTTGGGCAGTGGGCCGCGAGCCAGGCACCAAATTGACCGTGCTTGAGTTTGGTCTCCTTAACCTCCCAGGCGAGAAGGCCGAAGGAGATGACGCGCCGCAGGCCGGTCTGGGCATCAGTGAAGCGTTTGGTGAGTTCACGGGCAATGGCGGCATCGTGGCCGTCGTTGAGGGAGGGGGCGCGGGAGGCTTGGGGCGCCCTTACAGGGCTTGATGGTGCAACGGCGGCGGTGCCCAGGGCGGCGGCCTTGGCGGCCTTGCCCTGGGCTGTGTTGCCGCGCCCCGTTGGGGCCGCATAAGTGGGGGCCTCGGACGGACCGGACGGATCGGACGGATCGGGAGCGATGGTAGTGACCACGGGGGCGGGAGCGGGGGCAACCCAGGCGCCGCAGCCTTTCCAGGGGGAGGTGGTGATGACGCCGGGGTCGGGGCAGGCTTTGGACTGGCGGTAACGGCAGGTCCAGCAGGGGGTAGCGGTCTGCTCGACCCAGTCGCCGTGGCAGAGGATGCGGGCCCCGTGGTCGGTGGTGGTGCGGTGAGGGGTGCGCTTGAGGCGGTTTCGCTGGCCGCAGATTTTACAGTAGTAGAGGGCTTCGCTCATGGATTGGGGTCGTCGGGGTCGATGTTGGTGACGATCTCGGGGATGTCGTCGCCGGGGGCGGAGAGATCAGCGGCGCTCTGCCGAGACGCCGCTACGCAGGGGGCGGCGGCTTCGCGGTCAACGTGGGCGATGACCGCGCCGGCAAACGCCACCGAGTGACAGACAGAGCATTCCCGGCCAGGCGTCAGCGGCTGGCTGCATTGTTGGCAGCGGGAGATGGCGGCCGGGCGATCGGGCAACGTGCATTGCTCGATGAGGATGGCGCGTTTGCAGCCGGCGGGGTCGAGGGGGCCGGCCTCGGTGAGGATGCCGGCCCAGAGGATGTCGATCTCGCGCTGGCTGGCGGCAAGGATGGCGAACTGGACCTCGCCAATCTGGGCGAAAGCGCAGACGCCTTTGAAACCGGTGAATGTGCGGAGTGGCGTGCTCATGAGGCGATGGCTCCGATCATGCGGGTTTCGAGGAAACGGGTGAAACTTGCGCGGGCGATGACGGGCCAGCCTTGGGGGCCGCGACGATACTGAGTGCCGGGGAGTTGCTCCAAGACCTTGGCGTCCACGAGGTTGATGAGGTGTTGACGGCCGCAGTTCAAAATCCGTTTGACTTCGGGGCCGATCACGAATGGCTTGTCGTGTTTTGGCACGAGGGCGGCGATGGCGGATTCCGGCTGGATGGCGGAGGGGGCGGGGTCCCCTTCGCTGGGGCTACGGCCGCCAAGCTCCCGAGACGCCGCTACGAACTCGGACACGCTGGTGGTCAGGATGCGGAGCTCGGCGCGATGGGAGCCGGGAGCGGCGATGTCCCAGGCGACCAGGCAGCCGGTCTCGACCAGGTCGCGGATTTCATCTTCGGTGCGGTCGAGCACACCTTTGGCGGCGTCCACCGTCATGGTGGGTCGCCGGTAGCGCGGGGCCTGGAACTTGGGGAGATCGGGCTGGCGAAATGAGGGCATAATCACTGATGGCTAGGCAGCGGCCAGGACGATGACTTGGTTTTGGGCGAGGTGGGCGATGGTGTCCGCAGTTGGGTCCTCGGGGACAATGACCCAGGCGGCGCTGTGACCGCGGGCGCGAACGCACGAGGCCCGCGGAAAATAGCGGTTGATGATGACGCCCTGGTCCAAGGGCGTGAAATACGGCGGGAAGGTGAGGAGGAGGGTCATATCAGGCTTTTGGGGTGGCCGCGGGGGGTTGAATCTTTTCTTCAAGCGCCCGCCGGAGGAGCTTGGAGCGGTCAAGATCTTGGTCGCGCACAAAGGTGTCCACGAGCTGCATGAGAGGCACTGGTATCCACGCGCCGATGAACACGCACTCGTCTCTTCGGTAGGCTCCGCGTTTGGTTTTTCGGTCGTTCATCTTGCATGAGTTTAAACTGAGTTTAACGCCCGTCAATCCCTTTCAACCATTTTATTGAAAATATTTCAATGGGCGTTAAACTCAGACCATGCCTGGCTTGCATAGTGACAACACAAAGCTCCTCGGGTTCTACGCCGACCGTGAGTTGATCCGGTTGGTGGACGAGGAGCGAAAGGGCGAGGCGCGATCCAAGTTCATGCGTGACGCGGTGATCGAGTATATGCAGCGGCGGGGGGTGCATGTGCCCGATGAATACCGCAGCGCGCCAGACCGCGCGGGCAAGGGCGGCCCCAGGAAATACCGGGAGGGCGGCACGCCTCCATCGGTGATGAATGAGGCCCCAGCCGGGGTGGTCGTTCCCAAAGCTGCAACGGTTGCAAATTTGGAGGGGGCGCTAAAGCGGGGGGCGGAAACTGCCGATCCGACCCCTCCACCTAGCGCGGCGGTTCCGGACGTCAATTCTTCCGAGCCTTCCGTAATGGAAGAGGTTTTAAGGCAGGCGGTCCACGATGCGGAGCATCCTGGCGTAATATACGGCAAGACACGAAAAGCTGGATACCCCAGCGATAGAACTGCTTCGCGAGCCGAAGACGCGCGGCGATCCCCAAGTGGCCGGCGATCCGCTCCAGGGCGGGCTCCAAAGTGATGCGTTTTCTGGAAGGTAGATGCATGACGGCGCTATTTGAGATAGATCCTGGACGGGGACGCAGAGGAATGGACCTCGGAAAGCAGACGTTTCGAGACGCGCTTGAGCAGCCGAGCGAAGGCGAGGAGTTCGCTCGGTTGCCAGCCCTCGGTTATGGCAGCAAGCCGCGGGTCCATAGTGGCGACGACGGTCGGTTTTCTATTTTTCATGCTGGTATTATAATGTCCAGGGGTGGGACACAAACCGTCCAAGGGGTAGAAAAGTTATTCACAAGCGATGGGCAATAATGGGCACGCCTTTCACAAACGAAGAAGTGGCAGAAATGTCGCGCAAGCGATTGGAGAGCTTTCGGAGCGCGGGAATCAAATACGTCCGGGTGCTGGGATGCAATTATGCCCCTGATGAGTGCGATATTTACCGCGCCGCAAGAGACGATCTGTTTGAGATCGAATTTGCGCCGACGCTCCCGCTGCCAGGGTGCGACAAGGCGAACTGCAAGTGCATCCTCCTGGCGGTGGAAGGACCGAAAGGCCGAAAATCACCAAAGGAATAGGACGTATGCGAGCAATGGGACTTATAGCGGCGACTGGGGCCGCGGTGTTGCTGAGCGGCTGCGGGCGGGACCACAAAGTGGCCGCGCTAGAGGCGAGGACAGCGGAACTGGAGCGCGAGGTCTCGGCGTTGCGCGAAATGGGACGGCACATGCGCGTCGCGGAGAGCAATATTCTTGAAGGGATCAAGATAACGGACCACTTGGCCGATGAGGATCACTCGAATATCATGAGGCTTGAGGCGGACGCTATGGAGCAGGGGATGGACATTTATAAGCTCCAAGAGCGCGTGCGGGTAATGGAGGTTCAAAAGGGCAGGAAATAATTCACGCAAAGGGAGTTTCGGATTTGAGATTTCAGAGGCCCGGTCGAGCGCACCAATCTCAATTTGTCCTTCTGGTCGAATCAGGGTGAATTGAGGGCGTCGGTATCGATCCGCGAAAGGTAGGGTTTTCTGAGGCGTTCCCCCTGGCAGATGTGCATCGAATGCACATTTCAAAAGGGGGAGGCCACGCCGTTTGCGATTGACGGGGGTGCCGCGCGGCGCTAAGAGCGGGTGGGAGCGCGGGGGGAAAGGAGATTACCACGGTAGCATTTTAGCCCGATGTAGGATGTCGGGCGTGATAGTTACTGATGGGAAACGCAGTGAATCAGTGGCCGCCGGGCGCAATGTCCGCGCGGCTGAAATCGTTTGCGCAAAACAATCTGAGGGGCCGGCGCTGCCGGATTCGATCTTCCTAGTTTCCCGGGTGGGCGGAGGCGTCGGCGCCGGCTTCCTCTTCATTGGAGAAACAATATGAAGAAAATCTTGGATGCTCTTCCGGGCTGCAAAACCTACCTCGTGGCGATGCTGATGGGCATCGCGGTGTTTGGGGTATGGCAAAAGTGGTGGGTGATTCCGAACGACACTTACGCGGCGGCCGTGGCGTTGCTGGCGGTGTTCATCCGGGCGGGGATCACGCGGGAGATCGCTGGCCTGGCGAGCGCGCCGACGCTGACGCTGAATCCACCGGTCAACAATAGTCCGCAGGCGAGGCCGTCCACCGGGGTGAGCGGGCCGCTGGGATTGCTGGCTTGCGGCGGCCTGATGTTGCTGGCGACCGGCTGCATGAGCACGGCCATCAAGGATGGCTACATCGTGTCGGTCAAGCAGCGGGCCTTCGGGCTGATTGTGGAGACGGCGTCGACGCAGAACGGGAGTCCGAATATCAAGCTGGGATTCGCGAGCACGGTGGTGCAGATGATACCCACGGCGACCAACGAGCTGCATGCGCCGAAGTTTGTGGACTCGTTCGACATCCAGCAGAGCATCAACCCGTTTGACACGAGCATCAGTGAGAATGCGGGAAGCGGCGACGTGGTGGTCGGAGCGACGGACTATGGGCTCTCGGGGGCAATCACGCCGAGCGCAGTGCCGTGGGCGCAGATGCCGCCGGGGGCGAGCAACACCTTCAGCGCGCTGGCGCCCTACGCGACGGGGACGAACGCGCCCTTTAGCGCATTGCCTCCGGCCAGCGCGGGCACGAATGCGGCGAGCACGGCGAAGTAGCCCACTCCAAGATCGCCAGCGATCTAGCGAGACGCCGCTACGCCAGACACGATGCAAATCGCACTCTATAAAGGCCGCAGTGGGGTGAGCCAGGTGATCCGGTGGTTCACGCGCTCACCCTACTCGCACGCGGCGTTGCTGTTCGACGAGGGGGCAATAGTTGCCGGCAAGACACTTCGCGCTGGCACGGTGATTGAGGCATGGGATGGCGGGGTGAAATGCTCGCCATCGCTGTCGACCCTGCACACGCGCGGGACGGTGGTAGACGTGTTCCGGTTCGCGCCCGCGCTTGCGCGCGAGGAGCATTGCGCGCTGGCCCGGGAGGCGGTGCGCTTGATTGGGACGCCATACGATTGGCTGGACGTGCTGCGATTTGTGACCCGGCGGAGCGGCAGTCCCCAGGGGAGAGTGTTTTGCAGCGAATTAGTGGTGCTGTGCTGCGAGCGCGTTAGGCGGCCATTATTCCTGCGAACAGAGGCGTGGCGGGTGCCACCGGATTGGCTGAGCCGGACGCTGGGATTGGAGTTTGACCACACGGAGGTGACGAAATGATCGCGGATTTACCCTCTCCCTCGGAGCCCGCCGCCATCGGCTGGCTGTTCGGCGTGGCCGTGGTAGCGGTGACCGGCACGCTGGCGTTCATCAAGCTATGGGACCGCTTGACGGGTCACAAGACAACCACGGCGATATCGCCGCAGCCCTTGCAGGTCGAGTCGGTCAGCGGGCCGGCGTCGAAAAAGGATTGCCAGGCGCGACATGCAAGTGTGGACCGGGACCTGGCGCGCAACCAGGTGGAGCATGACAACATCTGGGCGAAACTGGGCGGCATGGATCGGGGCATCAAGCGGGACCTGGGCGAGATGGAACGCCGGATGAACGAGAAAATGGAGTCGCGGCTGCAAGACCTGGACGGGAAAAATGAGAGCCGCGTCAGCGAGGTGCATAAGCGGGTGAACGAGGTGCTGAATGGCATGTCCACGCTGAGCGGGCGGACGGAGGTGATCGTGCAATTGCTGAGCAAGAAAGGAAATCAATAACCATGAGGGAGAAGCTAATCCGACTGATTTTGCTGGCGCTCAAAACGTTCGACGGGGAGCCAGCGCCGGAGCGGGCGCTATTCATGCACGTGAAGATTGGGGCCGCGCCCGAGCGACCTACGGACTCGGACCTGCGTGACGCACTGGGGGCAGTGGAGTCGGCGGGGCTGGCGCTGGGGGTGACTGACGACCTGCTCAAGACGCGGACCTGGACGCTGACGCCGATGGGTACTCACCGGGCGCGGCAATTGTAACCGCAGAGAACACCAAGAGCGCGAAGATGGAACCTAAAGGCAGAGCCTCGAAACTGGACGGGCACGCGGAGCGGCTGGAGGAATGGTTCTTGGCGGGTCAAACGCTGGCCCAGGTGCAGGAGCAACTTCGCCAGGACGGCGTGGCGGTCTCGACCGGGAGATTGAGTGAATGGTGGACGGCTCGGCGCGCCAAGCTGGCGGAGCGGCAAATGATCCAGGACATCGTCATGGGGGCGCAGTCGCGGCGGGAGATCCAAGGGGCGCTCGAGAAGGATCCGGCTCCCGGCCTGGACGAGATTGCGGCGCTGCACCGGGTGATCAGCTACAAACTGACGACGCAGGGAACGGCGGACCCGGAGACGCTGGACTTGGCGACCCGGCTGGCGCGGCTAGCGATGGATCACGCGAAAGCGAAGGCTGAAGGCGAATCGCGCGAGAAAAAGCTGGCGCTCGAGGCCGAGCGGATCGAGGAGCAGCGGCGGTCGGGCGACCTGGCTGAGCGGCGGGTGAAGTTGCTGGAGAAACGGGCCGCGCAAGCGGACCAGGTCGAGCAAGTGACCGGGGCGAACCTGACGCCGGAGGAGCAGGCCGCGCGCATACGGGAGATTTTCAAGCGATGAGCGAACCTCGAAAAGTATCACGCGGAGGCGCGAAGATCGCGGAGAGGAAAGTCTCACCGCTGGATTTGCTGCTGCCGTACCAGGCGCGCTGGGTGGCGGATGGGGCGCGGTTCAAAATCGGGGTGTGGTCACGGCAGACGGGCAAGAGCTTTTCGACGGCGTGCGAAGCGGTAACGGACGCGATGACCGACCCGGGCACGAAGTGGGTGTGCCTGAGCGCGGGCGAGCGCCAGGCGCTTGAATGGCTGGAAAAGGCCAAGGATTGGGCGGGCGCCTACAAGATCGCGCTGGCGGATTATGCCGAAGACCGGAGCGCGGCGGAGGCGCTGCTCAAGCAGGCGGAGATCAGGCTGAGCACGGGCAGCCGTATCATTGCCATCCCGGCCAATCCGTCCACGGCGCGCGGGTATTCGGCGAACGTGATTTTGGACGAGTTCGCGTACCACGAGGACCCGGACAAGATTTGGGCGGCGATGTTCCCGAGCCTGTCGAATCCGTTGGCGGGCACATTTCAGGACCGCGTGCGGGCGTTGTATGGCGGCCAACCGCTAGACATCCGCCGGGAGCTCAAGATTCGCGTGGTGAGCACGTTCAACGGGAAGGGCAACAAGTTTTACGCGCTCTGGGAGAAACGCGCGGAGAACGGTTACGCGGGCCACCTGGTGGACATTCACTCCGCCAAGGCGGACGGGTTGCCGGTGGACGTGGAGCAGCTCAAGGCGGGACTGGATGACGCGGATGCTTGGGCGCAGGAATACGAGTGCCAGCCCACGGATACGAGCAATGTGCTGCTGCCCTACGATCTCATCGCCCTGGCCGAGAGCGCCGAGGCCACGGAGGCATGCGGCGCGGATTATTGGGATTTCGCCCCGGGCGGCAGCAACCCGGTATTTGCCGGCATTGATTTCGGGCGGACCAACGACCCGACCGTCTGCTGGGCGCTGGAACTCATAGGCGGCGTGCTCTGGACCCGCGAGGTGCTTGTGCTGAAGAATACGGACACCCCGGACCAGAACCGCATCCTGAGCAGCCGGATCAAGCGGTCGGCGCGGACCTGCCTGGACTACACCGGGCCAGGCATCGGCTTTGGCGATTATGCGGCCAAAGAGCACGGCGAGTATAGCCCGGGGGAACACAAGTTCGGCAAGGTGGCGAAGGTGACCTTCAGCGTGAAGACCAAGCGGGAGATGTTTCCACTGCTGCGCCGGAAGTTCGAGGCACCCACCACCGTCCGCGTGCCCATCTCACGCGCCGTGCGCGAGGACCTGCACGCGATGCAGCAGGTGGTCATGAATGGCGAATACAACTACTGGGCCGCCCGGACCAAGGAAGGGCATTCCGACCGTTGCACGGCGCTGGCCTTGGCGGTGCGGGCGGCGGTGGACGCCGGGGCGGGCCAGTATAGCAGCATAGTAATATGAGGGCCTACTTTGACAGATTGCCATGCGCGCATCCCACGCCTCGGGGCGGGGACCGGGCAGATGCCCGAACGGCGGGGACGCGCCCAAATGCCCCAGGACGAGTTGGGGGGTATCAACCTAGCAGGGAGCGCGCCTCGCGCGCCTATCGGGCGATTAACCCCGGTTTAATGGCCTTGTGGCGAGGGGTCTGGACCGCGAGAAGGGAGGCCGCATGGGTGTGATCGGCAAACTGGGTGCAATGTTCGGCGGCGGGGGGCTAAAAGCGGTGGTGTTGAACGGGACGCCGTCCTACGTAAGCCGGCAGGAGTACGCGGGGTTGGAGCGGCTGGCGGCGCAGGGGATGATCCAGAAGGGGATCGGCTCGGACGCGCTGGTGGGGACGCAGGGCATCGGTCAGCAGGGGGTGCCGGCGTTTTGGTTTGCGCGGGCGGTGGAGGGCGGGGGGGCGGGCGAGACGCTGAACGCGCCCTACGCGGCCTCGGTCTGGGTCCAGCGGGCGATCAAGATGGTGAGCGGGCCGATTGCGGGGGTGGATGTGCTGTTCTCCAGGAAGGGGCAAAAGGGACCCGCCTCCGCTAAAGCTAAGGCGGGCGGGCCGACAGGACGGAAGGGGGGAAACGCTCAAGTCTCGAAGGACCTGGATGAATACCTGGACCTGCCGGAGGTGCTGAATTGGCTGAGGGCGCCGATGGCGGGGTTGACTTACGCGGATTTCATCGAGGCCAGTGTGGGCTGGCTCAAGATGCAGGAATGCTTCTGGCTCCTGGACGATTCGACGCTGGTGCCGTTCCCGGAGGCGCGGCAGAGCTACCCGCCGGTGATCGTGGCCCGGCCGGATCGGATGCGGCATGTGATTGAGAATGGCCGGCTGGCGGGCTGGGTGTTTACGCCGCCGGGGGGCAAGCCGGTGTCGCTGCTGCCCGAGCAGGTGATCCAGTTGAAGTATTGGAACCCGTATGATGACTGGCGGGGCCTGGGGGAGTATGCGCCGGCCGCGGTGGCGGCGGAGTCGGACTGGCTGGCGGGCAAGTTTGGCCGAAACCTGATGGCGAACAATGGCGACCTGGGCGGGATTATCATCGCGAAGGGGGGCGTGCCGACCGATCCGCAGAGGGAGCAGATCATCATGGACTTGAGGGCGAAGCGCCAGGCGCAGTTGCGCGGGGAGTTGCGCTACACGTTCATGACTGGGGACATCGACGTGAAGGACCCGAAGATCACGAGCGTGGACGCGGCGTTCATCGGGCAGCGGCTGGAGAACCGGCATGAGATCGCGCTGGCGTTCGGTGTGCCGCCCTCGATGTTCGACGTGAAGGCGGCGTATAGCGTGGGCAGCGCGAGCGACTATTACCGGATGCTGACGGATACGTGCATCCCCTGCGGCCAAAAGTTGTGCGCGGCGCTGGAGCAGTTGATCGGGCGCATGACGGGCCAGGTGGTGGACGTGGCGCTGGATTGGGACGATCACCCGGTAATGCAGGCGGTGCTAAGGGAGCGATTCGAGACCGTGGACAAGCTCTGGAGCAAGGGGATGCCGATGCGGGACATCTCGGAATATCTGGGCTTGGAGTTACCGCGGTTCGAGGGGGATGACATCGGGTGGCTGCCACTCAATGTGACGCCGATTGAGCAGGCGAGCGAGCCGCCTCCCGAGCCGACGACCGCGCCGGAGTTTGGGGAATTAACCACCGAGAGCACAGAGAGCACAGAGAAACCAGGAGAGGGAACGAAGGAACCGGAGGCGGTCAAAAGCTTGCGCAAGATGCTGGCGGGCCGAGTGGGGAAGGCGCGGCCAGTTAGAGCCGGCACTTCCAACCACAAGTTGTGGGAGCATCACATGCGCCAGCGGAGCGGCACGGTGAAGGCGTATGAAAACAAGGTGGGCCGGGTGGTGGCTGAGTTCCGAGGGAAGGCGTTGAGGCAATTGCTGGCGGCGCATGGCCTGGGGCAAAAGGTGATCAGTAATCAGTATTCAGTGAGCGGTGATCAGGGGGCAGTGGTCGAGAAAGGCCTCACCACCAAAGGGCTGCTGGATATCATTTTCAACGCGAAAGACTTTGGGAAGCAGGTGGTGGCGGCCACTAATCCGGTAACAAAAGCGGCGTTGCAAACGGCCGCCGACCAGGTGCGCGGCGAAATTGGACTGGTGGACCCGTGGGAGTTCCCGCCCGCCAAGGCGCTGGAATATATCGTATCGCGTCAGCAGGCGGTGCAGGGCTGCGGCGATACGGCGCGGAACCAACTCAACACGGCGCTGGAGGAAGGGTTCACAAAGGGTGAGGGGCTCGATGATTTAATGGCCCGCGTAAAGGGGGTCTTCAATTCGCTGGCGAAACATGAGGCACGGCGGATCGCGATGACGGAGACGGGGTGCGCGTTCAATTTCAGCCGGCATGAGTCCATGACGGCAGCGGGCATCCGCTACAAATCGTGGCTGAGCAGCCACGGGCCAACGGTGCGCAAGGCACACGCCGCCGCGGAAGTGGAGTACCAGGCGAACCCGATTCCGATTGACGAGCCGTTCGTGGTGGGCGGCGAGGAACTGATGCACCCCGGGGATGAGGATGGCTCGCCAGAGAACGTGATCAACTGCCAGTGCATCGAACTGGCGGTGAGGGGGCCGGACGAGGAATAGAAACATGAATGCGAAGAAACTAAAACGGGAACTGGGCGGGCGATTCGAGGTCGTACGGAACGGCAAGCAGCTCGAAATATTGACCAAGGATGGTAAGCGGCCGGTGTCGTTCAAGGCGGATGCGAGCTGGAAAGATGCGGGGGAACTGGCGGCCTACGTCAAATCGCGAATGCCGGTGGCGGTCATAAACCGGAGATAAGCACCCGATGAAAGTCACCCTCTATCCGACGGTCAAGCTGCTCGACGAGCAGGCCGGCATCCTGGAGTACATCGCGAGCGACCAGACGATTGACCATACGCGCGAGGTCGTGAAAGCGGACGGCTGGCTGTTCGACTATATGGAGAAGAACGGGCCATTTGTGGATTCGCACCGGACCGGCACGATTGACAACCTGGTGGGGAAGGTGCTGGGGGCGCGGGTGGAGAACAACCAACTGATCGAGACGGTGCAATGGGCCATAGATGTGGAGGCGAACCGGCTGGCGCAGTTGGGCTTCGCGATGACGAAGGCGGGCTACCTCAAGGGGGTGAGCGTGGGATTCAAGCCGGTGATGCTGACGACGCGGCTCGCGCCGGACGATTGGCCGTCCGACGATTGGTGCAACGCGAAGGTGGCCTACGCCGGGACCCGGACGGGCAAGGCGGTGTGGGACGCGCAGGTGAAGGCGCTGGGCCTGGGGCCGGACGCGCCGGTGGACACGATCTACATCCAGCAGCAGCAGCTCGAATTGAGCGCGTGCATTGTGCCGTGCAACCCCAACGCGGTGGCGAAGAGTTTTTTCCAGGCTTACAAGGCCGGCGTCATGACGGACGGGGACCTGGAGATGATTTCCAAGAAGATGGCCGAAAGTGCAACCGCCGATGCGACCGACGATCCCGCGCATGTCGCAAAGGCCCGGGCGCGGGCACGGCTGGCGATCCTCATGGGACAAAGAAACAACACGCGGTCGTAAGACCGCAAGAGAAAGAGATAGAGTGGTATGAAAGAAGAAACCGATACGGGATTTGAAAAGAAGGTGCTCGATGGTCTCGACGCGCAGGACAAGCGGATCGGCGAGATCAAGACGGAGTTCCGGACGCAGACGCAGAAGGTGCTCGACGACCTGGGCCGGGCCGACAAGGAGGTCAAGGGCGCGCTGGAGGACCTGACGAAGGTGAAGAACCAGGTCAACACGTCCTATGAGGAACTGACGGGGCATTACCGGAAGCTGCAGAACGCGGTGCAGTTGAACGCGCGGAGTTCGTTCAAGTCGCCGATTGCGCGGGCGCTGGCGAATGAGGAACTGCGGTTCAGCCTCAACGCGGCCGCACGGTACATCATCGCCGTGAAATCGGGCGAACTGGGGACGCTGGACCCGGCGTATGCCAAGCACGTCCAGGAACACATGGGCAAGCTCAAGGCGCTGACCGGCGTGGATTCGTCGCTGGGGCAGGCGACGGTGCCGACGCAGACGTTCAACGAGATTTTCGACACGCTTTTGGAGTTTGGGGACTGGAACACGCTAGGGGTGATCCGCATCGGGATGCGCACGATGGTGCTGCCTGTGGCGACGGCGCGTCCGCAGTTTTATTGGATCGGGTCGATGACCGGGGGCACGTCCGAGGGTTCGACGATCACGAGCGGGACGTTTGGCGGCGGCCAGGTGCTGCTCATTGTGCAGACGCTGGCGGTATTGATGTACATCGCCCGCGAGCTACTGGCGGACAGCTCGGTGGACCTGGCGCCCTATGTGTTGAAGCAGATGGCGGAATCGGTGGCGTGGGGCATGGACACGGCCGCGTTCATTGGGACGGGCAATGCGGACCAAACGAACGCGGGATATGTGGGCCTATTCAACGCGCCTTTGGCCAACACGAATATGGCGACCGTGGCGACGACGGGGAACACGACGGTGGCGACCACGCAGTTGCAGGATTGGGTGAACGTGCTGTTGACGGTGTCGCCCCAGGTGCTGAGCCGCAAGCCGATGTGGTGGATGCACCCGCAGATGATCGCCAAGGCGTGTTTGATCACGGACAAGAACGGGCGGCCGCTCTTTCAGACTTGGTTGGAGGTGCCGAACCCCGGGTCCATCGGCAGCATCCTCGGCCACCCCGTGCATCCCACGGCCATCGCGCCGGCGACGGACGGCCCGAACCAGCCGATTGCGGCGTTTGGGGAACCGGACGGGATGGCGGTCGGCATCCGTGAGGACCTGGAACTCGCGACCTCGGACGACATCGGTTTCCCGCAGAACTTGCGGGCTTTCCGCACGCTGATGCGGGCGGGGGTCAAGATGAAGACGGTGGCGGCGAGCACGTCGCTCAAGCCATTCGCCGTGTTGCAGACGGCGGCTCAATAGGACGGGTGCCGGCTGAAACACAACCAATAATGCGGCGCTCGCCGCTACAAAAGAAAGAGACGATATGAATCTGACGGAAATGCAAATCAAGGCGCTGCCGCTCGAGGAAACGCAAAAGCTGGTGGCGGAATTGCGGGCGATCCAGCCCGCGGACAGGGCCTACGCCAACGCGAAGGCGGTCATCGAACTGATCACCGGAGACAAGAAGTATAAGGAGCCGGAGATGGTGAAGGTGACGGCGGTCACGAATGTGATCGTGGACGGCCGGGAAGTGCGGGAGGGCCAGACGGTGGAGATTCTGCCGTGGCAGCATCGCGCGCTGGCGCGGTTTTTCGAGCCGCTGGAAATGGCGAAGAAGGGCGCGGCGGTCGCGCTGGCCCTGGCGCTGCTGAGCCTGCTGACGTTCACGGCGTCGGCCCAATACCAGTACACCTCGACGCAGCTTGTGGGGTGGAACTGCACGAACGCCGGTTCGACGACGTTCACCAACTACATCGCGGCAAGCGGCACGAGCAACTACATCGTGGGGATCACGAACACGGTGACCAACGTCATACCGAGCGTGGTGGTCACGAATGGGACGCCGGTGGTGACGTATGTGACCAATACGGTGAATACAGTGAGCTATCCCGGGACGTTGAACCTGACGCACTGGGGCCAGGCGGCGCTGACGATGAGCTGCAACCTGGCGGCCACGCCCTCGACCAACGGGTGGGTGCAGGCGGTGTTCGACGTATCGAACGACGGGTCGAATTGGATTACCAACGGGTTCAACCTGACGGTGACCAACTCGGGAGCCAACTACGTCGGCACCTGGACAAACCTGACCTATTTGGGGGCGATAGGCTACATACGGCTGGACACCTGCTCGAACAACAACACGCAGGCACTGACCAACGTGGTGATCACGCTATCGAAGAAACCGTCGCTGGCGGGGCCGTGAGTTGCGGGCACCAGCATGGCCGGGGGCGGGGCTTTCTCGCCCGCCCCCGGCTTCTTGAGAGCAAATCGACAAAGACAAAGTAAATGAACTGCGGACTCGGAAATCTGGCTTCGTTGCGCCAGCACTTGTTGCCGAACTCGATGCAGGACTCGCGCGACTACGACGCGGTGATAGCGGACATCGGCAAGGGTGTGGCGGGGATGTTCGATTCGTTTTGCAACCGGCAGATGGCGTACGGCGAGCACCTGACGCAGATCTTCCGGGGCAACCGGTCGCACTGGTACATGCCGGCGTTTCCGGTGGTCGCCTTCGAGCGGGTGGAGCTGAGGTATTTCGCGGCGGATGCGTGGACCAACATTTCGGGGCAGCCGTTGAGCATCAACGAGGAGACCGGACTGCTGGCGTTTGGCTACACGCTGGGGGTTGACCCGATCCAAGTGCGGGTGACGTGGACCGGGGGGTATTGGTTCGAGACGCTTGAACCAGATGATGCGGGCTATCCCAGCGCGGTCCCGGCGCTGATCGCGGGCTGCACGGCGTTGCAACCGGCGAAGTTTCTACTGCCGGACGAAGTGCGGACGGCCTGGCTGATGCAGTCGCGGGAGATATGGAGCAAGCTCGATAAACTGGGCGCGGGGCTGGCGGATAAACCAGACGGGCAAAGCGCCACAGCGGCGCTGGAGATGACGCCATTCGTGAAGCGGATGATGAACGGGTATATCCGCTACCAACTGACATGAGCGACGTGATCAACATCGAGCTGACGCCGGAGGCCAGGGCACTGCTACAACGGCTAGGCGAAGCGCCCGAGGCAATACTGACGGCCGTGGCCTCCGCATTGCGCTATGAGAATGCGTTGACGGTTTCGCATATTCAGCAGGCGTATTTGAGTTTTGGGAGCGGTGGGCCGCCGAGCGCGATTGGCCTGCGGGCCCAAACGAAGCGGCTGAGGCAGTCGGTGTGGGCGAGCGAGCCGGTGATTCGGGGGCAGACGGTAGAGTCGGCGATTGGGGACAACGTGGTGTATGCGGCGATCCACGAATTCGGCGGGACGATCCCGGCGCGGAAGATTGTGCCGAAAAACAAACAAGCGCTCCGCTTCCAGATCGGCGACCGGGTGATCTTCGCCAAGAGCGTGAACATGCCGGCGGTCCAGATGCCTGAGCGGGGGATGTTCCGGCGGGGGATTCGGGACCAGCAGGCGGATTATGCGCAATCAATTTCCAAGGCCGTGATAGCGGCGATGCAACCATGACCAGCGACCAAATCATCGACCAATTGCCGTACGTGTTTCAGTCGCGGCTGCAGGCGGACAGCTACTTTGCCAACATCCCGGTAATCGTGGCGGACGAGGGGAACATCAAGCTCCAGGTGCAACGGCGGACGGCGGCCATGACGAGCAAGGGCGGGAAGAGGGGGGTGGCGGTGATCGTGCTGCAGCTTCTGGCCGATGACAGCTTCGCCTCGTTGCCACTGGGGCCGATGACCCTCTCACCCTCGTTCCAGGTGGTGGAGCAGGTGGAGATCAATCGGGGCGCGAATGGGACAGGAGTTTCGGCGCGGCAAGTGGCGCGGCGGATACGCGACGTCATCAAGGGATTTGTGCGCGTGGGCATGTTCGTGGGGATGAGGCCAGGCTCGCCGTGCATCATGCCGGTGAATCTCAAAGAGGAACTGGGGGAGAATGTGCGGGCATACCAGGTGGACTTCCATTGTCTCGAGGCGACGAGTGTGGTGCCCACGCAAGTGGCGATGCCGGCGTTCGTCAACCTGGAGCCCGCGCCGCAGGTGGGCCTGATATGCGCGACGCAGGGGGCGCAGATCTATTATACGCTGGACGAGAGTTATCCGTGGAGCGGGAACCGGGCAGCGGTGCTTTACGCGGGGCCGATTGCGGTGCCCGCGACAGGGGCCATCGTGGTGACGGCCTGCGCATATTTGCCCGGAGTGATAAATATCGCGTCGGCGATCATCCGGGAGACGGTTATGGCGACGCAACTAACGCAAGGTTAAGGACACAATAATGCGGCGCTCCGGCCTCCGCCTGGCTACGGCCCGGCAGGCGGCCGAGACGCCACCACGAAAGGAAACACGATATGCCAGCAGGAACACCAACGCTCTATGCGGGGCCGGGCAAGCTGTATTTCAACGCCATCTCACTTTGGCCGGAGGGGCCGAACGGCGCGATCAAGGCGGGCATCGAACAGGAGGCGCTGCCGGTGGGCAGCGGCTTTCACGGGCAGATGACGCATGTGCAGGGGGGCGTGGTGGCGAAGATCGGCCTGACGCCATTCGACAACTGGGGCGCGTTGGCGACGTTGTTCCCCAGCTACCTGGGCGTGAGCGTGGGCGCGACGGCCGGGGCGCTGGCCATCGGGACGCACCCGCACAATGTGTCGGGCGGCGCGGACCTGCCGGGCGTGATCTGGACGCCGGACGGGCGGTCTTACACGTTTCCGCGCGTGGCGGTGACCAAGCACCCGGACCTGCATTTGGGGGTGGATAAGGCGCTCTTTGGGCCGATGGAATTGACCGGCCTGGTCGCGACCGGGAAGGCGATGGGGAGCGCGGGGGCGTTCTACACAATCGTAGCCTCGGGCGCGGCCGATCCGGGCGGCCAGATGACGCTGACGGATTTCCAGCGCGGGGCCTGGACGGGCGTATGGGGAACATCCGCCGGGTTCGGCGGGGATGCGACGCCGTATCCCATCGAGGCCGAAGACGAGTGGGTGATCACGAGCGAGATCAAATACTCGGCGCTGCCGGTGCAGAAGGTGGTCAGGGCGTTCAAGCTCGATTCGGTGAAGTTCATGGCCAGGGTGCGGCCTTATGGGCCAACGCACGCGAACATCGATGCGGCGATAGCGATCAACGCAAGCCGCCTCCTGGGCAGCCAGATCGCCAACTCGACCACGGCGGCGGACCTGGTATTGACCAACCAGAACGGGAAGACGATCACGCTCAAGAAGGCCGATGTGGTGGGGGCGGGATTTGAGTTTGGCGGGACCAAGTTGGGGAACGGCGAGATCGGGTTTCTGAACACGATGCAATTTACGGCGGGGGTGGCGCAACCGCTGTTGACGTTCTCGGCATAGGACCTATAGGACCGATGAAGATTGTCGCGACTCCGCTGCCGTCCGGGACGGCCGTCACGCTCGGCGATGACTCGGCGCCGAACTACATTGTTGACCCGCCGCCGATGCCGGTGACCAAAGGGCAGATGCAGGTGGAGGATTTGTTTCGGGGCAGCCAGCCCTTTGTGGCGGGGCGCGGCAATGTGTCGGCGTCGTTCAACTGGACGGTGCATTGGCTCTTTGCAACGGCGGCATTGGCGACGGCCTTCGCGTGGTCGCATGGCGCATCGGTGCCCCAATGGTGCTCGTTGACGTTGACGCCGGACACGGGATCGGCGGTGACGTATTCGAGCGCCCTCATCCAAGCCGTCGAGGTGATTGAGATCTCCGGCTGCAGCGTGAAGGTGCGCTATAGCGTGATAGGAGCGACGCCATGAGCGACCAGGCGCAGTTTAAGATTAGCATTACGGGCGATTCGAGCGGCATCGTGGCCGCGAGCGGGCAGGCGCGGGATGGGCTGAAGGGGATCGCGGCGGATGCCAAGGGGGCGGGCGAGGCCGGGAAGCAGGCGGGGAACGAGATCGCCGAGGGGGGAGAGCACGGGCTGGTGTCCCACAAGGCGTTGCGCCAGATGGTGAAGGGGTTGAAGGCGGACTTTCCGGAATTGGGGCACCTGGCTCACATGGCATTGCATCCCGTGACGCTGATCACCTTCGCGGCGGTGAGCGCGTTCGAGATCTGGCACAAACGCGTGGAGCAGTTGACGGAATCGCTGGGCGGGATCGAGATGCCGGACATTTCGGATGAAAAGGTGGGCCGGGTGATCAAGATGGCTGACGCCTGGGAGCAGTTTAACAAGGCGCTGGCCGAGACGGTGAAGGCCCATCAAGGAGTCAGCGCGGAGAGCGAGCGGGCGGTCAAGGCGATAGAGGCCGAGGCCAAGCAAAAGGAAAAACTGCTCGCGGCAGACAAGGGTGTGGAACTGGCGAAATTGGAACTGCGGCGGGCATCGATCACGGACGCGGAATATCAGAAAGAAAAGCTGGGCATCGAGGATCGATATGCGGCGGCGGGTTTGAAAGTGGCTGAGGCCACGAACCAAAAGATGCTGGGGGAAAAGGCCCGGCACGCGGCGAATCTGGAGATTGACTCACAGGCCAAGATGCGAGAGGCGGCTGGCATCCATGTGGGGTCTGAGGAAGCGGACAAGCTGACATTGGCGAGCGCGGAGAAGGCGGCAAAATGGGCTGAGGAGAAGCTGAAGGAGGTCAAAGAGAGGCAGGATTGGCTATCCGATTACAAGGGCGGCGCGATGGACCAATTTGGCGCGCTCAAGTTCTATACGCGGTATGGCGGTATGTCCATCGAGGGAGCTAAGGCAGCCGAGGAGGCCAACGCGGCTTCATTGGAGAAGTCAATCGCCCAATATAACCGCCTGCTGGCGGCGGCGCCTGGTCGTCAGGAGGCTCGCAAGCGGCGCGAGGAGCTGCAGACCGAGGCGGGCAAAGAGGCGGGCGAGGCGCGGGGCATTGAGGCGGAGCTGCCGGCAGATGAGGCGGCGGTGCGGCGGGGGGCGGCCGTGGATCGGAGGGCAGCGCAATCGGAGAGCCTGGCGCGGTCGATACAGGCGCTGGCGGAGGGTGTGAAGACGCTCAAGGTTAAGAGCGGAGAGGCCGGGGAGCAGGTGGAGCGGGCCGGCCACGCGGCACCGCAGTTGCTTAATTATTTAGAGGAGCAGCGGCGGCTGAACGCATCGCTGGCGGCATCTATCGCCGCCATTCAAGGGCAACTAGCGACCATGCAGCATCCATAATATGAGCGACTGGACGATCACTTATGGGGGCGTGGAGAAGAGCCTGGCAAGCTGGGGCGTGGGGACGACGGTTGCGCGGCGGCGGGCGAACATGGCGGTGGATGTCTGCACGATCTCGGTGCCAGGGCCGATGGATGGGACGCCAGCATTTGCTTACGGACAACCGGTGGTGATCCAGCGGGATCGCGTCTGGGGTGCGGGGAGCTACTCGGGAGGCACGATCTGGTTCATGGGGAAGGCGGCGAAT
>Ga0316227_1001726_pt1 | contig 21940 bp, 26 predicted proteins | sample TBH18019metaG_FD_206012 | JGI IMG/M metagenome (GOLD analysis project Ga0316227, IMG submission 206012) | Freshwater microbial communities from Trout Bog Lake, Wisconsin, USA - TBH18019 | ecosystem: Environmental > Aquatic > Freshwater > Lake > Hypolimnion/Profundal zone | place: USA: Wisconsin... | reverse complement strand
AAGAGGGTTCAAAATGCGCCATCATCGATTCTGTCCTAGATTACGACCCAAAATCCGGTCGTACGCATACTAAATCAGCCGACCAAATCATTCAATTCATTACCGATCACAAGCTCAAGACTGAGTTTATTCTTGAAACGCATGCACATGCCGATCACGTCACTGCCGCCCCTTATTTAAAATCCAAACTTGGTGGAAAAATTGCTATTGGCAACCACATAGCAGATGTTCAGGGCGTATTTAAAAACATCTTCAATTTAGAGTCCACATTCTTGCCCAATGGCTCCCAGTTTGATGTACTGCTAACAGAGGGTGAGTCGCTACCGATTGGTAACCTAACGCTCAAGCCGCTTTTTGTGCCAGGTCATACTCCGGCTTGTATGGCATATCAGGTTGGCGATGCTATTTTTGTTGGCGACACGATGTTTATGCCGGATGTGGGAACGGCACGCTGCGACTTTCCAGGCGGCAACCCCCGCACGCTCTATCAGTCAATGAAAAAAATATTGAGTTATCCGCCAGAAACTCGGTTATTCATGTGTCATGACTATCCGCCGAGTAATCGAGAGGTTCAGTATGAAACCACTGTTGCTGAGCAGATCAAGTCAAACATTCATATGCATGAGGGGGTTTCAGAAGAAGCGTTTATTGAGATGCGCACTAAGCGTGATGCCACTCTTGAGATGCCGGTATTAATTCTTCCGGCAATTCAAATTAATATTCGGGCCGGAGAATTTCCGCCGGCTGAAGGCAATGGAATTGCCTACTTGAAGATTCCATTGAACGCACTTTAATTGTCAATTTGCAATCACACTTAAATATATTGGGGTGAAGTCTATGACCAGCAGAGAACATAAAACTAAGGGGCAGATCAAACAAGCACCCGAAAATTTTTTGTCGCCAGAATTAATTGCAGACCTGAATCAACATGGATTGGATGATACCCGTCGGGGTTTCTTGCGTACCGGCTTCATGGCTGCCTTTACAGGCGCTATTGGAGTTGGGTCGGCCAATGCTATAGCCTCTGCTGACGGAGATCCGGCGATTCTAGAAAAGCAAGTCTGGCAGACAACATTGGGGAAAAATGTTGCGACGATGCCTTATGGCACACCATCAATCTACGAAGCTAATTTAATTCGACGCGAGTCGCCTGGTTTGACGCGCGTATCTGCAGCATCCGTAGCATTTACACCTTTGCAAGGTCTGTTTGGCATCATTACCCCAAATGGTTTGCATTTTGAGCGGCAACATCAGGGCTGGTATAACGTTGACCCCGAAAAGCATAGGCTCATGATTAACGGACTTGTTAAGCACAATCGCGTGTTTACGATGAATGATTTAATGCGCTTACCTTCGGTATCGCGTATTCACTTCATTGAGTGTGGGGCTAACACCGGTCTTGAATGGGGTAATGTTGCCGTACCAACTGTGCAATATACCCACGGCATGCTTTCTTGCTGTGAATTTACTGGCGTGCCGCTAGCCGTATTGCTTGAGGAGTGTGGTGCAGATTTGAAAAAAGGGAAGTTTCTGCTGGCCGAAGGTGGCGATGGTTCCGGCATGACTCGCACCATTAATCTTGAAGATGTGCTTCATGAAGCCATAGTGGCGTGGGGTATGAATGGTGAAATGCTTAGGCCTGAGAATGGCTTTCCTTTGCGTTTAGTTGTTCCAGGAGTGCAGGGTGTGAGTTGGGTCAAGTGGTTGCGTCGCCTTGAGGTAGGCGATATGCCATACGCCACAAAAGATGAGGCCGTGCATTACAACGATTTAATGCCAAATGGGCAGTCTCGGCAATACACCTCGATTCAGGAATGCAAGTCTGTAATTACAACTCCTTCAGGCGGTCAACAACTTCTAGATAAGGGCTTCTATAACGTTAGTGGTTTAGCTTGGTCTGGCAGAGGCAAGATAAGGCGGGTAGATGTTTCTGTTGATGGTGGCAATAATTGGCGTACAGCGCGCCTTGAAACTCCTGTCTTAAGCAAGGCATTAACCCGTTTTAACATCGATTGGGTTTGGGATGGATCGCCTTCAATATTGCAATCGCGCGCTATTGATGATACGGGCTATGTTCAGCCCACCATCAAAATGCTTAGAGATGTACGGGGCACACGCTCGATTTACCACAATAACGCTATTCAGTCCTGGAAAGTCGATTCCAATGGGGAGGTCAGCAATGTTCAAGTTGGATAAATTTTTGGTTGGTTTTGCTGTCCTGTATACCAGTCAATTTATGGTTTCAGCAGCCAACGCACAAAACGTGGGAAGTGTACATTTTCCCGGTATCGGTCGAGATGCCACGCCAGCAGAGGTTGCGGCATGGGATATAGATGTGCGGCCTGACTTCAAGGGATTGCCAAAGGGATCGGGGTCGGTTGAGAAGGGGCAGACAGTTTGGGAAGCGCGTTGCGCTGTATGTCATGGCACATTTGGCGAGTCTAATGAAGTATTCACACCTATCATTGGTGGCACAACTCCTGATGATATTAAAACAGGTCATGTAGCCTCGCTAACAGATCGTAAGCAGCCGCAAAGAACGACGATCATGAAGGTGGCAACAGTTTCATCGTTATGGGACTATATCTATCGAGCCATGCCATGGAATGCGCCAAGATCAATGTCTGTTGATGACACTTATGCAGTTGTTGCGTATTTATTAAGCATGGCAGAAGTTGTGCCAGACGACTATGTTCTTAGTAATGAGAATATTGCAGAGGTGCAGAAGCGTATGCCTAACCGCAATGGCATGACAACTAAGCATGGTCTTTGGTCTTCCAAAGGGGCGCCTGATGTTCATGCCACTGCTTGCATGAACAATTGCGTCGCATTCGTTCAAATAGGCTCTACCTTGCCGGACTATGCAAGAAATGCTCATGGCAATATTGCATTGCAAAATAGAGAATATGGGCCATTCAGGGGCGCAAATACTTCAGCGCCCCCATTAGCAAGTCTTCCTGGGGATACGGTCATAGCAACTGTTGCGGTGGCCCCTACAGTCAAATCTAAGACCCCGGAGGACTTATTTAAGGACAATAATTGCTCGGCATGCCATGCCAAATCAAGTAAATTGGTAGGACCATCTATAGCTGATATTGCTAATAAATATCGCGATCAAAGTGGCGCCGAGGATAAATTGGTGGCAAAAGTTAAGGCAGGAGGTTCAGGTGTTTGGGGCTCCATCCCTATGCCCCCACATCCAGATGTCTCAAATGAAACTCTGCACACCATTGTTCATTGGTTTCTGACTGGGCAATAATGTTGTTGCGATCTAGGTATTTAGTATTTCTTAAGAGTTTTTGCAAAAATGATTTGACTAAGGAGTGTTTATGAATCAACAGCGTAGAGCATTACTAAAGTATTCAGCGGTATTCGGTTTGATGGCATCGACCGGTTTGATTTCTATTGCACAAGCAGAAGAATGGAACAAGGCCGCCTTTGAAGGCAAGAACTTAGATGATGTATTTAAGGTGCTAGGGGCGGGTAGTCCTGATAAGTCATCTGCCGTTACGCTAAATGCACCAGATATTGCTGAAAATGGAGCCGTGGTTCCTGTTGGCATCACTAGCACCCTCAAGGCTGAGCAAATGGCCATATTGGTTGAGAAAAATCCGAGCCGTTTGTTACTACCCGCATCAAAATGGGGCAAACATCCAATGTTTATGCATTGGTTAAGGCTGATGGAAAGTGGTTGATGGCGGTTAAGGAAATTAAAGTAACGCTGGGTGGTTGCGGCGGCTAATGTTGCTCCAATCAATACATTAATACTTCAGATAAATATTCAATAAGGATAAAAAATGTCAGATCCAATGCGCGTTAGAGCAACTGAAAAAGATGGAATTGTGGATGTAAAAATTTTGATGAAACATGATATGGAGTCTGGTCAACGAAAAGATGCATCAGGCAAAGTCATTCCAGCATGGTTTATTAATGTCTTAAATGTAAAGGCTCAGGGGAAAGATGTTTTTAATGCTCAATTTGGCCCGGCCGTCTCAAAGGATCCATTTTTGAACTTTAAATACAAGGGTTCTAAGGGTGACAAAATTGTTGTTAGTTGGGTTGACACCAAAGGCGATAAACGTACCGACGAAGCAACTGCATCTTAAATTCACTAAATGATAGGTATCTCCATGACTCCTCCTAAGGATATTTTTAAGAGATTGCTCGTTCTTTGTGCCATGTTGTGCTGTGGGCGGATGGCTTTGGCGCAGTCTGCTTCAGATGATATTGCCAAATACCGAGAGATGCTTGCCGACGGCAATCCCTCTGAGCTCTATGAAATGTCTGGCGAGGAGTTGTGGAAAAAACCTAATGGCCCTAAAAATGCCAGTCTAGAAAAATGCGATCTAGGCCTAGGTGCGGGAGTAGTTGATGGCGCAGCCGCACAACTGCCAAAATATTTTAAGGATACTAATCGTGTCCAGGATTTAGAGTCTCGACTGATGACCTGCATGGAGAGGTTACAAGGAATTCCTGCGCAAAGTATTATTGATGCGAAGTTTGGAGTTGGCCCCAAAAAGGATATGGATGCAATTGTGGCTTACGTTGTCACCCATTCCAAGGGCAAAAAAATTAATGTCAGTGTTGCTAACACAAAAGAGAGAGCGATGTATGAAATGGGTAAGCGCGCCTTCTACTATGAAGGCGGCCCTTTTGATTTTTCTTGCGCATCCTGCCATGGATCAAATGGAAAACGGATTCGATTACAGGATTTGCCAAATTTAACCACCCATGATGGTGCCGTTGCTGGCTGGGGGTCTTGGCCAGCTTATCGCGTATCTAGCGGGCAATTCTGGACGATGCAACAACGGTTAAATGATTGCTTTAGGCAACAACGTTTTCCATATCCCATTTACGGTTCAGATGTCACTATCGCTTTATCCATGTACATGGCAAAGAATGCAAACGGTGGAATTATTCAAACACCTGGATTGAAGCGCTAAGAATAGGAATTTTCATCTCATGAACTCATTAAAATATTGCCTCTCGTTACTTTTAGTAATTGCATCAATAGGATTGTTTGGTGGTGCACAGGCTCAACAAAGGCCAGACCCCCAATTTAATAAGATGATGGCTGATAGTTTTCGAACCGAAGGCATGGCTAATATCGATCGCATTACCCAAGATGCCACTCAAAAATTTTGTTCTGATCCTCAATATGTAGCTAGCAAAGCAGGTAGCGCCAAAGCAATTGAAATTCAGAATTTAAATATGGCCACCATTCAACCTCCATCGGATGGGATTTATCTAGGCGATTGGAAACGGGGGGAGGCTATCGCTCAGAGCGGGCGTGGAGAGACTTGGACGGATACCCCAGCTACTCCGATAGGCGGCGGTTGCTATAACTGCCATGAAATTGATAAAAAAGAAATTTCCTTTGGCAATATTGGCCCTAGTCTTTGGAATTACGGCAAGAACCGAGGCAGCTCTCAGGAAATCCTGACGTATACCTGGAACCGAATTAATAATTCTAAAGCGTACAACGCTTGTAGCAATATGCCGCGCTTTGCACACTTCAAGCTGCTGAATGAAAAACAGATTCAAGATGTGATGGCTTTATTGCTTGACCCTAATTCACCCGTTAATCAATAGGACGATCCATGTCTATTAATCGCAGAGAGTTTCTACAAACCCTTGCTGTGGCTTCTGCGGGGGGCTTGAGCCTAAGTTCTAATTTTGCAAACGCTCAGGCGTCAGCTAATAAATTCTATGATTTACCAAAGTTTGGCAATGTGCATTTCTTGCATTTCACTGATTGCCATGCGCAGCTGTTACCAATTTATTTTCGTGAACCAAATGTCAATCTTGGAATTGGCGCTCAGGAGGGGAAAACACCCCACCTAGTTGGAGAATATTTCTTAAAAGCGAATGGTATTCCGGCCGGAACTAGAGATGCTCACGCTTTTACTTACCTCAATTTCACCGAAGCAGCTAAAACCTATGGAAAGGTTGGCGGCTTTGCTCATCTCTCTACTTTAGTAAAGCAAATGAAAGCCTCTCGCCCAGGCTCACTACTATTAGATGGTGGCGATACCTGGCAAGGCTCTGGTACTGCGTTGTGGACTAATGGTCAGGATATGGCTGATGCAGCCTTAGAGCTTGGCGTTGATGTAATGACTGCTCACTGGGAAATGACCCTGGGTGAAGAGCGGGTAATGGAAATCGTCAATAAAGATTTCAAAGGGAAAATTGATTTCATTGCGCAAAATATTAAGACGGCAGATTTTGGAGATGCCGTTTTTCCTTCCTACACTATGCGCAAGATGAATGGTGTGCAAGTGGCGATTATCGGCCAGGCATTTCCTTATACCCCTATAGCCAACCCTCGTTACATGATCCCCAACTGGACGTTTGGAATCCAAGAGGAAAACCTTCAGAAAACAATAGATGAGGTTAAATCGAAGGGGGCAAAGGTGGTTGTTCTGCTCTCTCATAATGGTATGGATGTTGATCTAAAGCTAGCTTCACGCGTTCGCGGCCTGCATGCTATTTTAGGTGGCCATACACACGATGGTGTGCCGATCCCTGTTCAAGTTCAGAATGCTGGTGGCATGACATTGGTTACTAATGCAGGATCAAATGGAAAATATCTCGGTGTATTGGATTTTGAAGTTAAGGGCGGCAAGCCGGTTGATTTCAGATACAAGCTTTTGCCCATCTTCTCGAATCTTATCCCTGCCGATAAAGCAATGTCTGACTTGGTGTATCGCATTCGTAAGCCATATGAATCTCGACTTCAGGAAGTATTGGCGAACACTGATACCTTACTATATAGACGCGGGAATTTTAATGGTAGCTTTGATCAACTGATTTTGGATGGCTTAATGGCTCAAAAGAATGCTGAAATTGCATTCTCTCCAGGATTTCGTTGGGGTACTACCTTGCTTCCTGGTCAAGGCATCACAATGGAAAATGTTCTAGATCAAACTGCAATCACTTACCCGTACACAACTGTCAATATGATGAGCGGTCAAACTATTAAGACTGTTCTGGAGGATGTAGCAGACAACCTCTTTAACCCAGATCCGTACTACCAACAAGGTGGTGATATGGTTCGAGTGGGGGGATTGCAGTACACCATTGATCCGGCAGCCACTGCTGGAAAACGTATATCTGATATGCGCTTGAATGGTCAATTGATTGATGCAGATAAATCATATCGAGTTGCAGGATGGGCTCCTGTGAGTGAGGCGGCAAAGGAAATCGGCGGCGAACCCATCTGGGATGTTGTTGCACGCCATCTTCGGGAAATTAAGACAGTCAAATCGCTTGCACTAAATGAGCCAATCATTAAGGGCGTGCAAGGAAACCCTGGCATTGCGCCGGTTTAATCAGGAAGGATCATTAATGAGCTTTTTTAATCGAATCGTTGTTGCCTTAGCAATTCCAGGTATTTTGATGGTTTGCTCAATCATGCCATCATATGGACAGCAAATATCGGAGCCGACTAAGGTTGTTTATCACATTGATGATGCTGAAGTCCAAGGACTTAAGGGCTTACGCAATATTCGCAATCATCTGGACGTTTCTCCCACTACGCAGATTATTGTCGTTGCCCATGGCAATGGAATTGATCTCTTGCTGGAGGGTGCCCGAGATAAAAAGAATAATGTCGAATACGCCCCTTTAATTGCTGCCCTGAAATCACGCGGGGTGCGATTTGAGGCTTGCGAAATTACAATGAAAATTAGAGGCCTGAAAAAAGATGCCTTTATTCTGGATGCCGATTTCACACCGTCAGGTGTAGTGAGAATTGCGGATCTGCAGGCTAAAGAGCATTACGCTTACATTAAGCCTTAAGTCGTACAAATGATTGGTGTGTTTGCATGGATCACCTCCGGCAACAGATCTATTGTGATCTGGAATCAACTGGCGCTGATTCTTGCAATTTCACTGGCCATAGTTCCAGCCGTATCGGCACATGATCAAGATGAAATTTCACTAAATCCCATTCAAGTTGCGCCGCATACCTATTTTGTTCAGGGTCGCCCAGAAATGGGATCGGCTAAGAATCAGAACTTTATATCAAATGCCGGTTTTGTTGTAACCCCCAAGGGAGTGGTTGTGATTGACGCTTTAGGATCGCCGATCTTAGCTCAAAAATTAATGCTTGAGATACGCAAGGTAACCAAGCAAAAGGTTGTTGCTGTTATTCTTACTCATTACCACGCTGATCATATTTATGGCTTGCAGGTATTTAAACAAGCTGGCGCCAAGATTTATGCCCAAGAGCTTGGAAAAGACTACTTATATTCAGAAACCGCACGCCAGCGCCTAAAGGCATCTCGAATTGATTTTGCGCCGTGGATTTCATCGGCTACACGCTTAATTCCAGCGGATATTTGGGTGGTCAACGAAAAATCAATCACCATTGGCGGCATTGTCTTTCAATTGTCTAAGGTAGGTCCGGCACATACACCTGAGGATCTGATGGTTTACGTCCCTAGCGAGAAAGTGTTATTTGTGGGAGATTTAGTCTTTCGCGGAAGAATTCCATTTGTTGGTAATGCTGATAGCAAAGGGTGGCTCAACGCATTGGATCGCATAGAGCAGATTGACCCCAAAATTATTATTCCTGGGCATGGCAGCTATTCTCCAGACCCACATCACGATATCGAATTTACGAGAAACTATTTGCACTATTTGCGGGATTCATTGTCTCCAGCAGCACGGAATATGGACTCTTTTGATGATGCCTATCGCTCTATTGACTGGTCTGAATATGAAGGGATGCCTCTTTTCAGGGCGGCCAACCGCATGAATGCATACAACGTTTATCTGTCAATTCAGGCAGAGTAGGGCGAAATTCTGCTGCCAGCCGTAAAATGCAGTGGTAGATATCTATTTTGCCAATTAAATGAAATTCAATTCGCCCTTTCCATTATTCATAGCGCTGTCATTTTTTCTGCATGGAATTTGTGCGGCTCAGGCAAGTCCAGAGTATGACAATGGCAAACTCATCGAAGAGACAAAGTGTAGTTCTTGCCATGCTAAGAAAACTGCGTTTGGTGATGCGAATATGATTTATAGCAGAACGGATCACAAAGTAATCAGTTATTCCAAGCTCAAGTCAATGGTTTCCAGGTGCAATGCAGAATTGCGCTTGGATCTCTTTCCGGAAGATGAGGCTGATGTGAGCAATTTTTTGAATACTGAATTTTACAAATTTAAACCTTAATTTTCATCATGGACTCATTGGACGCCGCAACCCTAAACCACACTATGCTTTATTTGACTTTCGGCATCACTTTTTTGTTGGGGGCGGTCATGCAGCAGACTGGCTTTTGCAGCATGGGAGCAATCTCCGATCTTTTTATTATGTCGAGCTGGGATCGGCTAAGGCAGTGGTTTTTGGCTATTGGTATTGCCATCATTGGTTTCACTGCGTTGTCATACTTTAATTTGATTGACCCCTTAAAAAGTATTTACACCAGCAGTAAATTGCTTTGGCTCTCTACATTGGTCGGGAGCATACTATTTGGTTTTGGAATGGTTCTCTCATCGGGCTGTGGGAGTAAAACGCTGATACGCATTGGGGGCGGAAATTTAAAATCCATAGTTGTTTTCCTGGTCTTGGGTCTAAGCGCTTATATGACTCTGCGCGGTTTTTTTGGCGTCATTCGTGTAAACACCTTGGATGCTGTTTACCTCTCTCTTTCCACTCCGCAGGATTTACCTAGCATCTTGAGTGTGGCTACCGGCCTATCGCGCTCTTATTTACATCTGCTATTGGGTGGATTTATAGGGTGTGGATTTATTGCCTTTGCGATCATTCCGAAATCATTTTGGAAGGTTGAAAATTTTTTGGCGGGCATTTCTGTTGGACTGGCTATTACAGCAATCTGGTGGGTATCTGGCAACTTAGGCCATATTGCAGAGGATCCGAACACTTTAGAAGAGGTGTTTTTATTAACCAATTCCGGAAAAATGGAGAGTCTATCCTTTGTTTCTCCATATGCCTATTCGCTCGATTGGCTCATGATGTATAGCGACACCTCTAAAGTCCTCACCATCGGCATCGTAGCTGTTGTGGGTATGATTATTGGATCTATGGTGGTTTCACTGCTGACCAAGTCGTTTCGCTGGGAAACATTTCGCGATCCAGAAGATACCGCAAATCATTTACTGGGTGCCACTCTGATGGGATTTGGTGGAGTTACTGCTTTAGGTTGCACGGTGGGCCAGGGATTAAGTGGGATTTCTACTTTAGCGCTTGGCTCTTTCATAGCGCTACCAGGATTCATTTTTGGCGCTTATCTTGCCATTCAGTATTTACAATATCGCATGGCACCAAATCCTTGTGCCTAATGTCGGACTAGATGGATCTTTATGACTATTAATTGGCTTGATTTCACACCGGGACCCGCACTATTGGGAGGCATGATTTTGGGGCTAACAGCCGCCCTCTACGTCAATCTTCATGGAAGAATTTTGGGAATTAGCGGCATTGTTTCTGGCCTGTTGCGCCGGGAGCAGGGTGATCAACTTTGGCGCCTAGCATTGGTTTGTGGCCTCATGACCGCGCCATTTTGGGCTAGCATCTTATTTGGCATTACACCTCTACAAATAATCGATGCCAACTGGTTAAGCGTCATATGTGCTGGACTCATGGTTGGCTTTGGTGCAACCTATGGATCTGGCTGCACCAGCGGTCATGGGATATGTGGTCTATCGCGTCTTTCCCCGCGTTCACTTGTAGCAACCGGGGCTTTTATGCTTTCCGGCTTTATAACGGTATTCGTGATTCGCCATGTTTTGGGGGGTGCACAATGAAAAAGCATTTTAATCTTGTGAGTCAATATCTCATTGGCGTATTTTTCGGCATGGGCTTAATTATTTCTGGCATGACCAATCCTCAGAAAATACTAAATTTTCTAGATATCACTGGTAATTGGGATCCATCCCTGATCTTTGTCATGGGGGGTGCTGTAGCAGTTGGTTTAGCTGGTTTTTATCTCTTAACTAAACGCTCGGAAGCCTTTTTTGGTGGAGCTCTACACGTTCCAAAGAGGCGCGATATTACTAAGCCATTGGTCATTGGCTCATTCTTGTTTGGTATTGGATGGGGGGTTGCAGGATTTTGTCCAGGGCCAGCTATTGTTTCTGTTGGGTTGGGTCAACCAAAAGCACTTGTTTTTGTGCTGGCAATGCTTATCGGCATGGTGATCTGCAATCGTTTTTTTACTGCTCACAAAAATTAGTATTTAGTATCGGTCCATCTTTTTAATAACACTCAACTATTGTTTTTTTTGGAAAGGTTTTCAATGAGTCTTCCTATCGCTTGTCATAATGACCTGTTCGGAACTGCTGGGCAAATCACTCCTGAGCAATTATCCGAAGTCGTAGCGCTCGGTTATAAAAGTGTTATCAATAATCGCCCAGATTTGGAGGGCGGGGCAGAGCAGCCTTTGAGCGATGCTATTCAAGCAAGAGCGCAGGAGCTTGGCTTGTCGTACGCCTACCTACCCGTAGTAAGCGGAGCAATTACTCCATCACAAGTGCTCGAAATGGCTCGACTTATTAAAACGCTGCCTGGCCCAATTCTTGCTTTTTGCCGTTCCGGGGCTCGCTCCACCAATTTATATCAATTGGCTTTGCAAGCAGGCTAATACTTTATGCGAATTGACATTCCCGCTGATAAGAGATTTGTGCACGACATGATTATGCCGATTCGTTGGGGTGATATGGATGCTTTCGGTCATGTCAACAATACAGTTTTCTTTCGGTATATGGAACAAGCGCGGGTGGAGTGGGTTGAGTCAATGGGTATGAAGGTTGATGGGGGAGCCCAAGCCATGTTAATGATTAATGGCTTTTGTAATTTCTATCAACAATTGTCTTATCCTGGAAGTATTAAGTTACAAACCTATATTGGATCAATTGGCAAAACGAGCGTCGATGTTTACACGACGATGTCGCTTACCGATGCTCCTGATATTTTGGTTGCCGCTGGAGGCGCGACGATGGTCTGTGTCGATTTGCAGACGAATCGGTCTATGCCTTGGCCTGAATTCATTCTTAGTAAGATGAAATAGGTTACCGTTTGCAACCGAGCAACCCACACCTATTTGACATTCATCGATTAACTGCTGAACTCGATGAATTTGATGCGATCATCGATGTTCGTTCGCCTGCTGAATATGATTTAGATCACATCCCTGGTGCCATCAATTACCCCGTTCTAAACAATGAGGAGCGTGTGCAAATTGGTACCCTCTATAAGCAGGTCTCTCCCTTTGCTGCAAAGAAATTGGGGGCCGCATTTGTTTCTCGTAATATTGCCTATCATCTTGAGCATTCTCTGATCGACTTTCCACGCGAATGGCGCCCGCTCATTTACTGTTGGAGGGGTGGAGAGAGGAGTGGGGCGTTAACACACATTCTCAATAGAATTGGCTGGAAAGCCATGCAATTACAAGGTGGGTATCAAGGATTTAGGCGCGCTGTAATTGATGACCTAGAGCGGGCTGCAGGTGTTTATTCATTTCAGGTTATTTGCGGTATGACTGGAAGCGGAAAAACCCGCATTCTTCAGGAACTCAGGAAATTGGGTGCGCAGATATTGGATTTAGAGGCTCTGGCTATTCATCGGGGATCAGTACTGGGTAATGAGCCCCATGCTGAACAGCCATCTCAAAAAGGTTTTGAAACTAATTTATGGCAAGCATTTCGGCGTCTGGATCCAGCCAAGCCGGTGATTGTAGAATCTGAAAGCAAAAAGGTTGGGGGGCTCCATATTCCAGGCCCTCTGATGGATTCCATTCGTAACGGGCGATGTATCGAATTACGCACACCCCTTGATACCCGAGTTTCATGGCTTTTGCGCGAATATCAACATTTTTTAATTGACCCCGCAAACTTTAAACAAAAATTAAGTCTACTCACCTCGCGCTATGGAAAAACTCAAATTTCTAAATGGCATCAAGCTATTGACCAGGGTGATTTTCATACCCTGGTGACTGAACTACTGTTAACCCATTACGACCCATCCTATCAATCCTCTATCCGAAGAAATTTTCCTCGATTTGACGAGTCTATTTTCGTAGAACTAAGTGGTGATAGCGATGATGCATTTCAGGCTACAGCACAAGCCCTGCTACAGAAAAGCAGCACCCTACAATGAATGCTACTCGCCGGCACCATCGCTACTACGATCTTCTCCTAACAGCCTTTGTCGTAGTATTGTTGTGCTCAAACTTTATTGGGGCTGGCAAAGCGGCTGTTGTTAAGCTTCCTTACTTTGGGGATTGTGTTTTTGGCGGGGGCATTCTCTTTTTTCCGATTGCCTATTTCTTTGGGGATGTTTTAACTGAAGTTTATGGCTATGCCTATGATCGTCGCGCTGTATGGGCTGGATTTGCTGCGCTCGTTTTTGCCGCGATCATGGCACAAATCGTCATTGCGCTACCAGCAGCCCCCGGTGTTTATATGAGCAATTATCAGGCGGGGTTGGTTACGGTGTTTGGGAATTCTTGGCGCATTGCGCTGGCTTCCATGTTGTCCTTTTGGTGCGGTAGTTTTATAAATAGTTACACGCTAGCAAAGATGAAGATTCATACCAATGGTCGTTTTTTATGGATGCGAACGATTGGATCAACGGCAGTAGGGGAATTGGTTGATTCATCGCTATTCTATATGCTGGCCTTTTATGGAATTTGGTCCACCCATGAAGTAATCCAAGTGGCGGCCGCGCAATATATTCTCAAGACCTCCTGGGAGATCTTGGCAACTCCATTAACGTATTTTCTAGTGAACTTCCTAAAACGGAAAGAAAACGAAGATTATTACGATATCGGCACTAATTTCACGCCATTTCGAGTCAAAGTCTGAATTTGCTCATAAAAATCAGCCAAAACCGTTAAAATATCGCTCTTTACCTTCTTGTATGAGGGTAAGTTGACTTATCCCACATCAGAAAGCTAGATACCATCCGTGTTGTCCGCATCCAATATCACCATGCAGTTTGGGGCTAAACCCCTTTTTGAGAATATCTCCGTTAAATTTGGCGGTGGCAATCGCTATGGCCTCATTGGGGCCAATGGCTGTGGTAAATCCACATTTATGAAAATTCTTGGTGGCGAACTCGAGCCAACACACGGCAACATTAGCCTAGATCCTGGTATTCGTTTGGGTAAATTGCGTCAGGATCAATTTGCCTACGAGGATGTTCGGGTCCTGGATGTAGTCATGATGGGGCATGAGGAGATGTGGAAGGCGGCTGCAGAACGCGATGCCATTTATGCCAATCCTGAAGCAAGCGATGAAGACTATATGCGCGCTGCCGAGTTAGAGGGCAAGTATGCTGAATATGGGGGTTACACGGCAGAAGCTAAAGCAGGGGAGCTCCTTCTGGGAATTGGTATTCCGATTGAGCAACATAACGGCCCGATGAGCAATGTTGCTCCAGGGTGGAAATTGCGTGTGCTACTAGCCCAAGCGTTATTTTCAGATCCAGATGTTCTTTTGCTCGACGAGCCTACCAATAACTTAGATATTCACTCCATCCATTGGCTTGAAGATATTTTGAATGATATTAAGAGCACGATTGTGATCATTTCGCATGACCGCCACTTCTTAAATCAAGTGTGCACCCATATGGCTGATATGGACTTTGGTACGCTCAAGGTCTACCCTGGAAATTATGATTCTTACATGCTTGCATCAGTTCAGGCTCGCGCACAGCAACTTAGCTCAAACGTAAAAGCTAAGGAAAAGATTGCAGAACTGCAAGCCTTCGTGGCTCGTTTTTCGGCAAATGCCTCGAAGGCGCGTCAAGCAACATCACGACAAAAACAGTTAGAAAAGATTGAGATTGCTGAAATTAAACCTTCCTCTCGGCAAAATCCCTTTATTCGATTCGAGTCGGAGAAAAAACTGCACAATATGGCGGTTGAGTGTAATGGCCTCACTAAGGCATACGATAGAATAATCTTTAAAAATTTAAAGTTGGGTATTCGCGCTGGTGAAAAAATTGCCATCATTGGTCAAAATGGCGCTGGTAAGACCACCCTATTGAAAACAATTTTAAGCAAGCGTTTTGGTGGCATTCCTGCCGATAGCGGAGATGTGAAGTGGGCGGAAAATGCCAAGGTTGGCGTCATGCCTCAAGACAATACCGAGTTGTTTGCCAAGGATGAGACTCTGATGGACTGGATGAATGCCTGGCGTTACAACGGCGATGATGATCAAGTGATTCGTGGCACCCTAGGGAGACTCCTTTTTTCAGGTGATGATATTGGTAAATCGGTAAAAGTCCTTTCTGGTGGTGAAAAAGGCCGCATGATTTGGGGGAAATTGATGCTCCAAAAATACAATGTTCTAGCAATGGATGAGCCAACCAATCATATGGACATGGAGTCGATTGAAAGCTTGCAAATTGCCTTAGAGAAGTATGAGGGCACTCTAATATTCGTATCGCACGATCGTGAGTTTGTTTCGGCGCTTGCCAACCGTATTTTGGAGGTCAAAATGGATGGTACGGTAGCCGACTACTCTGGAACATATGAAGAGTATTTGCGTAGCCAAGCAATTGCAGGCTAAGTGTTTTGGTTTGGTTCTTTCGTTTGCCGTTGAAAGCGCATGGCCGTACCGTCTGCTTGGATGCGTTTCCAGACGGCCTCCTTTTCGGTTTGACTAAAGAACACCCAATTACTCACTTCATCTAAGGTTCTCCCACAGCCTTGGCAAATTTCATCATAAAGTGTGGTGCAGACGCCGATGCATGGCGAATCAGACGCATCGTCTCCTGTAGATAAGGAGTGAGAACCGTCTTGATTGTGGAAATTATTTGTCATCAATGCGTTGATAGCGAGGTTGATTAAATCAGCGCTCAATCAATTCAATTTTATAGCCGTCTGGGTCTGTCACAAATGCAATGACCGTATCGCCACCCATGACTGGACCTGCCTCTCGAGTCACATTCCCGCCAGCATTTCTGATGCGATCACAGGCTTCGTATGCATTGGGTACAGCAATGGCGATATGTCCATACGCCGTCCCTAGGTCATAAGTATGTACGCCATAGTTATACGTTAGCTCAATTTCTGATTGACCATCCGCATTTCCCTTGCCATAACCAACAAATACCAACGAGTATTTTTGCTCGGGACGCTCTGTTTTGCGAAGAATATTCATCCCCAATACTTGTGTATAAAAATGTACGGAGCGCTCAAGATTACCAACTCGAAGCATGGTATGCAAGATCATCATTGGCCTATTGTCTTCCTAAGTGGCGTTACTGAATTTTGGCTTTTGCCCGAAATTTTTGTAGCATTTCAGTGAACTTTGCTTTTTGCCAATTTTGATCAGAAGCAATCATTTGCTTCAATTGATTGCGCATTTCATCTAAAGTTGGGGTTTTGACGTCACGGATATCTTCCACTTTGATGACATGCCAGCCAAATTGAGTCTTAATGGGTTTGTCGGTAGTCTGACCCTTTTTAAGCTGAACCATGGCTTTGGAAAACTCCGGAACTAATGATTTCTCGCCAACCCAGCCCAAATCCCCGCCATTAGGGGCAGAGCCCGGATCCTTCGATTTGGATCTGGCGAGATCCTCAAAGCTGGCACCGGCCTTTAATTGAGCGGTAATTGCTTTCGCATCCGCCTCCTTTTCGACGAGGATATGCTCTACGTGATATTCCTTGCCGGTATATTGGCTTTTCATCGTCTCATAAGCCGCTTTTAGCTCATCCTCGGTAATGCCTTCCTTTTGAATGTAGTCTTCAAAGACGGCAGAAACCAAAATACCCATACGAGCTTGCTCAAGCTTTTCTCGAATGGAGTCGCTTTGCGTTAATCCGCGCTTGTCCGCCTCTTGAATAATCAACTCACGAGTGACCAACATTTCACGGGCTTGATTCCGAATCTGCGGGTTATCAGGCTGTCCGGATTGTTGAATCATCTTATCCAATTGTGATGCTGGAATCGACTTCCCATTCACAATGACAGCATTTTGACCAAACGCGTTCATGCTAAGCAGACTAATGCCAGCAGTCACGGCATATAGGGTTGAGCGAAGTGTAATCATATACAGGTGCGCCTCTTATTAAAGTGATGATGCGGCTATCTTAATACAAGCCAGAATATTAAGAATTAATCAAAGAAGCCTCATTGGGCGCATGAGCCACAATCGTTAAGGCATGAATTTCGCTAGGAATATACTTGGCAAGGGCTGCATACACTGCCCGATGGCGAGCCAGTCGGTTAAGCCCTAAAAATTCAGGCGCAACCAGTGTTATCTTGAAATGACCGCCGCCTGATGCAGCTCCTGCATGACCGGCATGTAGATGACTCTGATCCTCAATAATTAATTTCTCAAGCTTGAAAGCTGATTGAAGGTCTTGGGAAAAGCGCTGAATGCGCTGGTGCTGGTTAGTCATTATCAGAATGAATCATGTGACGACTTAACCAAAATCCCTGTGCAATCACGAAAGTAATCAAGATGCCGGTGCTTCCAAAAAGCTTAAAGTTAACCCAGGTTGATTCTGAGTACTGGAAGGCAACATATAGATTGAGGGCACCCATTAAAAAGAAAAAAATTGCCCAGGCAATATTGAGTTTTTGCCAGACGGATTTAGAGCTCTCGTGTTTCAATATCACTTGTTTGCCCATCATGACTTGAATCCAATTTTTCTGAAAGAATTGATTACTAATAACTAGTGCACCAGAAAATAACCAATAGAGTGCAGTAGGCTTGAGTTGAATAAAGGTCTTGTCATGAAGAAAAATCGTCAGGCTACCAAAAACCAAGATCATAATAAGACTGACCCATTGCATCGCATCAATCTTTCTGTGACGGTAATATACCCATAGAATTTGGAAAATGGTTGCAACCATAGCGACAATCGTTGCTGTATAAATATCACCGAATTTAAAGGCAATAAAAAAGAGAAGAATAGGAAAGAGGTCGAATAAGAATTTCATGGGCTAATTATCCTACTAACTGAAGTAAATGCGCTTATCCTTGAGGCTTTTTAACTTCTGCAGCATTATGACTGGGCTCAAATTTTAATGATGCAGAATTGATGCAATAACGCAACCCAGTGGGAGCTGGGCCATCTTCAAACACATGGCCCAGATGTGCATCACAGTTCGTGCATCGTACTTCGGTGCGTACCATGCCATGACTATGGTCAGTAATTTCACGGACAGCCTGATCATTATTGGGTGCACTGTAACTTGGCCAACCGCAGCCAGCATCGAATTTAGAAGTCGACAGGAAAAGTGGTGTTCCACAGCATATGCAACTGTAGATTCCATCCTGCCAGTGATCCCAGTATTTTCCTGAAAAAGGTCTTTCAGTAGCGCCTTCACGAGTAACGCGATACTCGACATCGCTCAATTGTTTTTGATATTCAAGATTAGTTTTTTTCATTGCCGGAACGATTGCCTATAAAAGTTTTCTGGTCATGAGGAGCAGCTGATTGGAATGCTTACCGAGTCTTTTGGTGGTGGCTTTGAATATGCCTCAAAGCTTGCTTGTTCATCATATGGGGTGCTGAGTATCCCAAGCAATCGCTCCACTTCAGAAAAGTCGCCTGCTTGGGCCATTTCAATGGCATGTTGAGCAAGGTGATTCCGCAAGATAAACTTCGGATTGCTTTGAGCCATTTGCGCCGATCGCGCCTCATCACTCTGGATTTCTTTTGATAATCGTATTCGATAGTCACTAATCCACTTATTCAATTCTGGTGACGTCCCTAGCGTACACTCATCGAGAGTTTGTGTGTCTTGAGCCCCTACCTTAATTGCTCCTAGAGAGCGAAAAAAGTTGCTAAAGTCAATTCCTGAATGATGCAATCCTTGTAATAGTCGCTCTATTAATGCAACATCGGAATTCAGATCTAAGTTCAATCCCAATTTTTTCTGAAAGGCGCATTTCCATGCTGCGGCATACTGGTCGGTAAATTGATGCAATGCATTGCGAAGCAGATCTTGCGACTCCTCGGCGGAATGATGAAGCTCCAATAAAGGCAGAAATGCACTTGCCAAACAAGCCATATTCCAGTGCATCACTTGCGGTTGACGATGGTAAGCATATCGACCGCCGCGATCACTATGATTGCAGACATGGTCTAGTTGGCAATAATCCATGAATCCAAAGGGGCCATAATCAAGCGTTAATCCTAAAACGCTAATGTTGTCACTATTTAATACGCCATGACAAAAGCCTACTGCTTGCCACTGGGCTACAAGTATTGCATTGCGCGCGCAAATTTGAGTGAATAACTTGATGTAGGGATCTGTCGAGGCCGCACACTCTGGATAATGATCCGAAATCAATGTATCCGCTAATTGCTTTAGCAGTCGAACGTTTCCGGTCGAGGCAAAATGCTCAAAATGTCCAATTCGTAGAAAGCTGGGTGCCAAGCGCGCGCAGACAGCAGCAGTTTCCATAGACTCACGTCGAATCATTTCAGGAGAGCCCACTACTGACAGCGCACGAGTGGTGGGGATGCCCAAAGCATGCATGGCTTCACTGCATAAAAACTCACGAATGGATGAACGCAACACTGCACGACCATCTCCCATTCGTGAATAGGGTGTTTTACCTGCTCCTTTCAGCTGCAGCTCAAATCCCGCCATATCGCCCAATAAGATTGCCCTGCCATCGCCCAATTGGCCAGCCCACACGCCAAACTGATGACCGCTATAGGCTGTTGCTAATGGGCGTTCAAAACTGACGGATGGGGTATTTAGGCTGTTTCCTGCCAAAATATCCAACCAATCAGAGTCGACAGGTAGCCCATGAGGATTTAGCTCCAGATCAATTAACTCTGCAGCTGAGCGAGAAACGACAACCCAGTAGGGGTTGGGGAGGGGGGTTGGGATGGTGATGCGAGATGCTTCGTCACCTTGTAAAGTAAAAGCCATGATTTAAGTATTCTATGAGCAATTTCCTGAATGCACATAAGCCATTAAAATGACCCTATGACAAAACCTGTTCAACTTAATGCAGCAACACAGCTCGCCAATTTAGGCGAAGAACTCAATGTTCCCTTTCTTAAATTGCTCGGCGTGCGTCTCTTAAACGCAGAGATGGGCAAAGGGGAGATTTTGCTGGCTTTAAAGCCTGAGCACAACAATACCTGGGAAGTTGCACATGGTGGAGTTCTCCTAACACTGATGGATGTGGCTATGGCAGTAGCAGCCCGATCTGGAGATCCAGGCGATCGTAGTGTGGTCACCATTGAGTTAAAGAATAATTTTATGCAGGCCGCTACGGGAGTATTGCGAGTGAGAGCAGATACCGTCAGACGAACGGCTACGATGGCATTTTGTGAGGCCAAACTCTACAACGATCAAGGTGATATTTGTTGCATGGCCACCGCAACATTTCAGTATATAAAACGACTTCCAGTGCGTAATGCTAATGGCGAACGCGTCATAAATGAAGATCTGCGCCGGTAATCATCTGTCCAGTTAGAACATCGTGCCCAGTAGTTCCATGGGCATCAAAACGACGCTCAACTATCTCAAACCTACCATCTCTTCTAACCCTTAGCACGGTACTAGAGCGCGTACCATATGTTGGTGTTTTAATGAAAGCCGGAGAAAGAGCCTTTTCCCATTCTTTGCTAACACCCGTGGATGGCAACTCTTGCTCATTTGCCTGGTGCGTATCGGCCAGTAAGTTTAAGTAACGATCAACACTTTTTAAGTCTCCATGATCCATTGCAAGCGTTTGGGCAAATGCCGCCACCCTGTGATTTACTTTTGGCCAGGGTGTATCTAGCATTGCATTTGAAAGCCCATAAACCCCTGGATCAAGTGGTTGCCGTGGAAATATCTTTCTTGGGCGGATGCGCGCACCCATCATGAGTCGATTGCTTACCCAATGCATTTCTGGTTTCTTTGGATTCCCAAAGTCAGACATAAGCAAATTAAATCCGTTGTATTGGTCAAACTCTTTGGCATGGCTCTGAATAAATTCATGTGGGCATTCTTGACTGGTTAAATACAGCAAAGGCAATTCACCGCGAGTTCTGGCATCAGGCCTTTTTTCAGTAGGCGCTCTTACGTTTGTGAGGGCGGCAAAGCGACCTCTCTTTGAAAAACCAAGCCAAGTACCGGGACTACCTAGTACGTCTGCACAATCTTTGCCAGCAGCAATATGTGAGTGATTAGGCCACCAAGCCATACTCTGAGTATCGCGTTCATAAAACTCATCACGATTAGCTGCCACTACCAGCGAATAGTCGGGGTGGGATTGCCAGGCAAATAAAATGAGACACATATAGCTATAAACAATCGGGGTTATATTTCAAGTAAGCCATACGGTAGGCTGTCAATTATCAATGTGGGCCCTCCTGGGCTGCCGATATGAAGGATGCCCGCCTCTAAAGACTCTAATTTGCACTCAACTTGAAAATCCATTCTTTCAGATACTGTTGGGTGAACTTCTGAAAGGACAATCATTCCCGCTGGCTGACTAAGATTTTCAGAGTGAAATACCTCGGTTCCGGGACCGTAATCAGTTGACAGATCGCCACTGGAGATGAACGCATGAGCTAACTGTAGGCGACGCTTTACCGTACCCCGATATTGACTGCGCGCGACAATCTCTTGGCCGGGGTAACAACCCTTTTTGAAATCCACTCCAGCTACGGACTCAAAATTAATCATTTGAGGAACAAACTGCTCTTGAGTGGATTGGACAATACGTGGTATTGCACTCACGACCTCAAGGTAGTTCCAATTTAATAAAATCTGCTTATCCATTAATCTTGGATTGGGTGATGTAATTGGTTCTGCGTATACGATGCGTTCATATGAGTTGCCATCAACCAGAACGTCAGGAAGTTGCAAGGCGAAACTCGAGGGCCCGATACTTTCGCCAATGCATTTTCCGGTCCCATACAACCCGACAATCTGCCATTCCTCAGAAACATCTCGTACCGTTACCTTAGAGCGCAATATATACATTGCAAGACGCTTA
>Ga0316227_1001721_pt1:2500-21972 | contig 21972 bp, 20 predicted proteins | sample TBH18019metaG_FD_206012 | JGI IMG/M metagenome (GOLD analysis project Ga0316227, IMG submission 206012) | Freshwater microbial communities from Trout Bog Lake, Wisconsin, USA - TBH18019 | ecosystem: Environmental > Aquatic > Freshwater > Lake > Hypolimnion/Profundal zone | place: USA... | reverse complement strand
TGAATAGACTGACACCCGATGAAGCCTATTATGGTTTGTTGTCACCCTTAAAAAAGGCAGCTTAATAAAATGACAGGTATTCACTTTTAAATTGATAATGTCTGTTTAAACAATTGGGGCCATCTCTGATTGCTTATTAGCCTCCTCCAATGTTCTAGCTGTCGCCTTTTCATTAATAATAGCTATTATTACTAGTATGATGGAGGTAAATACCGAAAACCATCCATACCAGGCATGAAAAACAAACATCAAGCCAATATAAATTGGCATCCATGGCGCGTCAAAAAAAGCGAATAAACCACTACCCGTTAAAAACTGCCTTAAACCCGTTAAATCATCAAAAGGTTGAGTATTCGCGCGTTGACCACCCGAATATAAAGATTGTTTGTAAGCGATTAAAAAAACACGCTGATTAAGTAGCAACTCTAATTTTGCGCTCACTCTAACTAAAATTTGAGATCTCACCCATTCTATTAAACTCATCGTTAGAAAAAGCACAAACACAATAAGCGTCAACATAAACAATGTTGAGGTATTACCCGTTGGAACCACACGATCATATACCTGCAACATATACAATGAAGGTACTAACATTAAAATATTAATGACCATACTAAAGCCCGCGGCTGAAATAAAAGCACTTTTGCACTCTTTTAAAGCCAGGAACAAATCGGAATGTAAGTTGGATTTCATATAAATTTCTTAGTTAGAAGGTTCAAATGCAATGGACTCAGTAGATTATAGGTATGTTTAATAAAAATAAGTTAACCAAATACTGCTTGATTATATCAGCCTTGCTATCAAGGCTCATTAAAATTATTACCTACTGTACATTTAATAAATGTACTTTCATTTTTTTAGTTCATATGAATATTACTTTATATAAACTTGCGCATTGCAATTGGCATGATTAGATTTATAATCTAAATTAAGTGGTTATAAATAACATACCTCATCCATTAAAAATGGATTTTTAAAAAACAATGATAAGTTCACAACTAAACTCTATGATACGTAAATTTTTTATCATCATTTTTTTATGCTCATTAACTGGATGCATGTATTGGGTGAGAGCTTATAAAACCTACGTGCAGATGAGCAACTTTGATGATCATTTCTACACCGTAACATCCGACAAATTTACCTTGCACTTTAAAGATCCGATCTTATTCAGCGATGATTTTGTTTCTTTAGCAAATTTATACCCAACCGAGAATAACCTTAGTAGTGAAGGCAGAACTTGGAAATATTTTTTCCGTAAAGTCGACTTAAACAACCAATTAATCAAACCCGAAATTAATTTTTATTCTGAAATGAATTTTAATAAAGAAAATAAAATTACTGATTGGTCTTTCTCTTCATTATTTCTAAAAATTGCCCCACCACAATTCCTAGAAGCCTCTTTACGCTCTATAGGTGGCGCATCCATTGATACGGAGAAAAAACAACTACGGGCAAACAGTGAATTACTTGAAAAAATACAAACTGACCTACCCCAAAAAGATGATGTGCTAATGTATTTAGGAGCTCCATTAGAGATTATAGATGATATTGACCTCGAAATTTATAGCTATCGTTTTCTTTTAGATACACCTCATATTGATAAAGGTTATGAAAATAATGCGATCAACGAAATTAAGATCAGTTTTGATAAAAAAACCCACATGCTTAGCAAAATGAGCGGCAATTTTGCAGGCCTTAAGGTGTCTATTGATTACCGTGACTTTATTAATAAGGCTAAATAAAACTAGCTGCATGGTCAATTGGCTTATGACCCTATGAATCCTATTAGTTTGTCAAGATACATTTTGAGCTACCGCTTTAACTAATACTGTTAAAATAAGACCATTGCTAAATAAATTTTTTACTCATTAAAAATGACAACGACACAACCCACTAAAATTCTTGAAACATTTGAAAACCCGCAAACAGTTCGTGATTATACTATCCGTATAGATGTACCTGAGTTCACTTGTTTATGCCCAAAAACAGGACAACCTGATTTTGCAACTATTCAAATTGAATATGTACCTTCAGCTCTATGTGTTGAACTTAAAGGCCTTAAACTTTACATGTGGTCTTTCCGTGAGCAAGGTGCATTTCATGAGGCAATTACAAATCAGATTCTCAATGATCTTGTAAATGCTGTTAACCCTAATTTTATGCGTATTCGAGCTGAGTTTAATGTGCGTGGTGGGATTTATACAACTGTTATTGTTGAGCATAAAAATCCTAAATGGGATGCTCCTGAATTAGTTAATCTGCCTTAAAGCAACCCTTATAAACGACTCGTCCATGTCCATAAAAAAATCACTAATAACACTGCCCCAGTATTTATTACCTCATCATTTTTTATCGACGATGATGAGTAAATTAACCCACAGTAAAAACAAAACCTGGAAAAACCTGTTTATTAAACAAATTATTAAACTCTATAAAGTGAATATGGATGAGTCGATTATTTCGGATATCACTGAATTCAACAGTTTTAATGATTTTTTTACTCGCGAACTTAAGCCTACTGCTAGAACATTTGCAAATCAAATAAATGATATTGCCTGTCCAGCAGATGGTGCGATTAGCCAAGCCGGCCTAATTAAAGAAGGGCATATTTTTCAAGCTAAAGGCAAAATTTATACCGCTATTGATTTATTAGGGGGGGATTCTGATCGTGCCGAACCTTTTATAGATGGCTCATTTGCTACCATTTATCTATCACCCAGAGATTATCATCGTCTCCATATGCCTTTGACAGGCACGCTGAAAGAGATGGTTCATATTCCAGGAAGATTATTCAGTGTCAATAAGACAACTACAGAATCTGTATCAAGATTATTTGCCAGAAATGAAAGAGTCGTGGCTTTATTTGATACAGAAGCAGGCCCCATGGCATTAATTCTAGTCGGTGCAATCTTTGTATCTAGTATTGAAACCGTATGGCATGGTGTAGTTACCCCCCCTAGTATTTCCAAAGTAAGGTCTTGGAAATATGACGAAAAGGCTCCTACTCTAAAAAAAGGTGAAGAAATGGGGCGTTTTAATATGGGATCAACTATTATTGTCTTATTCGGAAAGAATAAAACTCAATGGAATAAAACTATTGTTGCTGATAGCCCAGTAAAGCTAGGTGAACAAATGGGTTCAATTGTTCCTACCACCCATTAGGTGACAACCGGACAGTCTTAACATCTTCAAAAGGCGGTATAAGTTAAATGGCCGGATTGAATGGTATGCGTCACCCTGCCTTTCATAGCCTTTCCCCAAAATGGCGTGTTATGACCTTGGCTTTTCCAATTATCCGCATTAATTTGCCATTCTAAGTTAAGGTCAAAAACACACACATCAGCAGAAAAACCAACAGTTAAAGCGCCACTATCAATCCTTAAAACTCGTGCTGGATTACTCGTTAATGATGCAACACCCTGCTCAAGCGTTATGACATCTTGAGCAACAAGATCAAGCATCAATGGCAAAACGGTTTCTAAAGAAGATATTCCCGGCTCTGTTTCAGGAAAGGCTCCTAACTTAGCATCAATATCATGGGGTTGATGATCAGAACAAATACTATTGATAGTTCCTGATGCCAACCCATCCCTCAAATATTGCAAATCCGAATCTGTTCTAAGTGGCGGTATTACGTGATAATTACTATCAAAGGGGATAATGCTATTCTCTGTCAGATGCAATTGATGAGCTGCAACATCAGCACTAACCTGTAGACCATATTTTTTTGCCTGATGTATTTTAATGACGGAACGTTTACAGCTTAATTGACCGAAATGCACTCGACAACCCGTTAACTCAACTAATTCTAAACACTGTGCTAGCGCTATTGTTTCAGCAGCTTCTGGTATGCTGGGTAAGCCATAGCGTGTTGCAAAAACACCCTCATGTACACAACCATTATTACCTAACCAATAATCATTGGGGCGGAACATCACCAATATGTCATGACTTGCTGCATATTCCATTGCTCGCCTTAATATGAGTAAATTACTTACTGGTTGATTAGCGTTACCAACCGCAATACACCCTGCCTTTTTCAGGGAAAGCATTGAACTTAGTTCCGTACCTTCCAATTTTTGAGTTAATGCTGCTATAGGGAATATTTTTGGATAACCGGCTTTTTTTGCTAACTCTTTAATAAGTTCTGCTACTGCAGATGTATCTACAACAGGATTAGTATCCGGTTGTAAGCACATCGTAGTAATACCGCCACTTAAAGCAGCAACTGATTCACTTCTGAAGGAGGCTTTTCGACTTTGGCCTGGCTCTCTTAATCGAGTGCTTAAATCAATAAAACCAGGACAGACTACCTTATTTTCAGCATCAATAATTGATTCTGCTTTAAATCCAGAAGGTTCATTTATAACTGAAACTATTTTTCCTTCTGCGATATATAGATCCCCTATTTGATTCACTTTATTAACAGGGTCAATCAGCAGTCCATTTTTAATATGAATACTTGTCATTACACAATCCCCTGTTTTTGCATAGCCATTGCCATAACGGCCATACGGACGGCAATACCATTACTGACTTGTTTAAGTATGACTGATTGAGGGCCATCAGCCACCTTAGATTCAATTTCTACTCCACGATTAATAGGACCAGGATGCATAACGATTGCATCAGGTTTTGCAATTTTTAATTTATCTTCCGTTAAACCAAAACATTTAAAGTATTCACTTTCACTAGGTAATAATGCCGATGTCATACGCTCTTTCTGTAACCGCAACATAATAACCACATCAATATCCTTTAAACCCGCATTTAGATTGTGAAAGACATTAACCCCCATACATTCAACATGGGCAGGCAATAATGTTTTAGGTGCAATCACCCTAACCTCGTCAACACCTAAGGTATTTAATGCCTGTATTTGTGACCTTGCTACACGTGAATGCAGAATATCACCAATAATGGCTACTTTTAGAGGTGAAAAGTCTTTTTTTATTTGCCTAATCGTAAACATATCAAGCATGGCTTGTGTCGGATGAGCATGTTGACCATCACCTGCATTAATAACACTGATATGCGGTGCTGTTTGTTGCGCAATAAAATGTGCAGCTCCACTTATCGCATGACGCACAACAAACATATCTACAAACATAGCTTCTAAATTACGGATGGTATCTAATAAACTTTCACCTTTTGAAGTGGATGAAGTGGCAATACTCATACTCAATACATCGGCAGATAATCGCTTAGCCGCTAGCTCAAAAGTTGTTCGAGTGCGGGTACTATTTTCAAAAAAAAGATTCACGATTGTCTTGCCGCGTAACAAAGGTACTTTTTTTATTTGTAAGTCATTAACACCCACAAAAGATTCCGCTACATCTAATATTTCCGTCAATAAGCTTTTTGGTAAGCCATCTATACTTAAAAAATGCTTAAGTTTGCCTTCCGTATTTATTTGTATATTATTCATACTTTAAAGTTCTGAATCTAATGTTTGTAACTCAATAAGTAAAGGATCTGGCCCTAATAATTTAATTCTTTGGCCAGAACTCAACTCAATCCGAGCGCCAAAACAATCCGGTGATAACGGAATTTGTCGACCATCACGCTCAATTAAAACCGCGAATACAACTTGATTTGGACGTCCATAATCGAAGATCTCATTTAAAGCCGCCCGAACCGTTCTTCCAGTAAAAAACACATCATCTACAAGAATAATATTACGACCCTCAATCTGAGATGGAAGTTGACTTGGTTTAACATTAGGATGTACTCCAATTTGAGAAAAATCATCTCGATAAAAAGAAATATCCAACAAACCTAAAGGCTCAGTGATATTTAATCTTTGATGAATATTCTCGGCAACCCAAACCCCGCCTGTACGAATACCTATCATCAAAGGGTTAATTAATTGTCTCTCAACAATAATCTTTTTTAAATCCGTTTCAAGCTTATTCAACAAATCGTTTATTTCTAGCACTTATGTTATCCTTTTATTTGCCCATTTAACCAAGATTGTAATATTAATTGAGCAGCCAACTGATCTTGTACTTCCCATAATTTAGTCGCATTTAAACTCACGTCTTCAAACAACATCTGCTTGGCTTCAAAAGTTGATAACGTTTCATCTTGCTGATACACCGGAAGTTGATATCTGCCTTGCAATTGATGACAGAATTTTATTATACGAGGAGTCACCGGATTATCAGAACCATCTGATTGTCTTGAAATACCAACCACAAGCCCCACAGGACGCCATTCTTGGATAAGCTTACTAATAATTTGCCAATCAGGACTTTGATTAATTGATCGTATAGTTTGTAAAGGACTTGCCATTTTTGTCAGCGTTTCGCCAACCGCAACGCCTATTTTCTTGTATCCAAAATCAAATCCCAGGAAAGTACCCTCAACCTGTTTAGATAAAGATGCCATCAACTATGGCCTGCCTGTAAAGTTAATAAATTAATATCAATGCCTATTTCTTTAGCCGCCTGCTGCCATCTCTGATTAATAGGTGAGTCAAACAAAATGCTCTGACAATAAGGTGTATTAAGCCAAGAGTTGTGGAGAATTTCTTCCTCAATTTGGCCTCTTCCCCATCCAGCATATCCCAAAGCTACCAGATAATTATCTGGACCTGTATCGACTGCAATCGCTTCAATAATATCTCTTGAAGTCGTTAAAGTTATAGTATCTGATACTTTAATCGAAACATCCCAGTTTCCATAGTTGGTATGTAATACAAAACCACGATCTTGCTGCACAGGTCCACCAGCAAAAACCATTTTTTCTGATGCAACCGATGAAGTGACAGTTATATCCATTTGCTTAAATACCTCACCCAAATTCATATTAGCTGGTCTATTAATAATAATACCCAAAGCCCCCTCTTCATTATGTTGGCACAAATAAGTGACTGTATGAGAAAAGTCGGGGTCAGTTAAGCCTGGCATAGCTATAATAAATTGATTATTTAGGTAATTGTTTAGCTTCATCTATGTAAAGTTTAAAAGTTTTGGCGTACTTATCTAGCGTGTCACTAAACCAGTTTCATCAGTGAATGTCCAAACACGAGTTATAACAAATACATCCAGCTCTTTAGCTAACTCTATTGGCAAAGGAGGAAATGGAGCACTCATTCTAACAATATTTTTTGCTGCCTCATCAAGCCCTGGAATTCCAGAAGACTTATTTACTCTAATACTATAAATACTACCATCAGATTTAATACCCACATCTAATATTAAAGAACCTGAAAAATTTTTCTTAGCTGCAACAGAAGGAAAGTTAAGATTACCTGTTCGCTCAACTTTATTTTCCCAATCTTTAATATATTGCGCAGCTATGTATTTATGAGTACTAACAGAATCTACAAATTTTATTTTAGTTTGCTCTGCAGGCACTTGACTTTCTCTTATTTCAGCGCCCAATTGACTTATTTGCTGTTGCAATGATTCTGCTGATAAATGAGAAACTTCTTTTGAGGGCTCAATTATTTCTGGTTTATGCTCCACGCTTTTAACTTTACTTACAGACTTTTGAGGAGCTATCTTTTTCTTACTAGAAGGCGATTTATATGCATTTGAATTCTTTTTAGCTGAACTTACTTTAGTGCTTTTTTTATAATTTGCTTCTTTTTTGGGTGCCACTGGTTTACTTAACTGTGAGGCCGAACCCATTTCATTTTGTTGCGCCAAATACTCAGCCTGTTTAGGTCTATCAATTTCTGGATTATTAATCATGGTAATAATGATTGGCTCATTCTTATTTTCATCATTATTAACAGAAAACTTGACTCCTAATATCGCAAAAGCATGGAAAAAAATAACGACAACTAGAGAAATTATTAAGTTATTTGTATGAGGCTGAAACATCACTCTTACAGTCATATCATTTATAGCCTAGTTTCAATATGATCCATTAAAAGCCCTGCTATATTCAGACCAAACTGTTTATCTAGTTCTTGTACGCAGGTAGGACTCGTAACATTAATTTCAGTTAATTTATCACCAATAACATCCAATCCTACAAACACAAGACCTTTTTCTTTTAATATTGGCCCCACTTGCTTAGTAATCCACCAATCTTGCTCTGTTAATGGGCGCCCTTCAGCGCGCCCGCCTGCCGCTAAATTACCTCGAGTTTCGCCTTGCGCAGGAATACGCGCCAAAGCATAAGGAACCGCCTCACCATTAATCATCAATATACGTTTATCGCCCTCTTTAATTTCAGGAATATACTTTTGAGCCATGACGTATCGACTTTTAAAGTGAGTCATTGTTTCTAAAATGACACTGAGATTTGGATCATTTTTTCGTAAATGAAAAATAGAAGTCCCCCCCATGCCATCTAAAGGCTTTAAAATGATTTCTGTTTGTTCAACTAAAAAGTCTCTAACTCTTTTCGGCTCTCTAGTCACTAACGTTTCAGCACAACATTGGGAAAACCATGCAGTATAAAGCTTTTCATTTGCATCCCGTAAAGATTGAGGCTTGTTAACAACATAAACCCCCATACTCTCAGCACGCTCTAGGATATAAGTGGCGTAGATATATTCTTGATCAAACGGCGGATCTTTACGCATCAAAATCACATTTAAATCATCCAAAGCAATATCTTTATCATCGATAACTTGATACCAACACTCAGTATTTCGTTCAACTGCAATTACTCTAACCCTCGCATAAGCCTTACCATTACGAAGATATAAATCATTAAGCTCCATGTAATTGAGCTCCCAACCTCTAGCCTGAGCCTCAATCAACATTGCAAAACTTGTATCTTTTTTTATATTGATATGATCTATGGAATCCATAACCATGCCGAGTTTAATTCCCATACAGCCCCAAATTAGTCACTTTAAAATAATTAATGTACCTTATTTTATAGATAGTTATTTACCTTGGAAAGAAATTTTGGTATAAAGATCAGCTAACTTTTAAATTTAGGCACTATCAAGAGGCTAATTATGTCTAGAGTATGTCAAGTAACGGGTAAACAACCGGTTACAGGAAATAATGTTTCACACGCAAACAACAGAACCAAAAGAAGATTTCTTCCTAATCTACAACATCATAGATTTTGGGTAGAAAGCGAAAATCGCTGGGTTCGTCTTAGAGTTTCAACCAAAGCAATGCGTATTATTGATAAAAACGGCATTGATGCGGTTTTAGCTGATTTACGTAAAAATGGCACAAAAGTTTAAGGAGCATACAAAATGCGCGATAAAATTAAATTAATTTCTACTGAAGGTACTGGTCACTTTTATACCACTACTAAAAATAAACGTACTATGCCCGAAAAAATGGAAATCAGAAAATTTGATCCCGTTGTTCGTAAATACGTTATTTACAAAGAAGCTAAAATTAAATAATAAAATTTAAAAGACTTCTTGTGCCGTGCTTAGATTAACTACAACTACGAGTAGCTGTAGTTATATCTGGCACTATCACCACTCGTTAATATAACTTTCTTGTATGAAATATACCGCTAATAAACTTATTAGCGAAGCTACTGACACATACCCTCCAACCCAAGCCACCCCCCCCCTCATCCACTAATCTTTGTGCAATATAAGGCGCAAAAGAAGCTCCTATAATTCCACCTAAATTATAAGCAGTTCCAGCACCTGTATAACGTATATTCGCAGGAAACAACTCCGGCAACAAGGCCCCCATTGGGGAGAAAGTAAGTCCCATTAAAAATAATTGCAAGGACAATAGAGATGTAATAAAAAACAGAGACCCCGAATTCATAACGGGCTCCAAAATAAAACCAGATAAAAATGCCCCTAAAGACGCTACCAATAACGTGGGTCGCCTCCCCCACTTATCAGAAGCCCATGCAGATAATGGAGTTGCTAACGCCATAAAAAGAATCGCTATACTTAAAATACCAAGAAATGATTGCCTTGGAATTTTTAACATTGTTGTTCCATAACTTAAAGAAAAAACTGTTGAAATATAAAACAACACATAACAAACAACCATGCTCAAAGACCCTAATACTAAGGGTGTAAGATAGGATTGATAAATTTCTTTTATCGGCAATCTAACAGTTTTTCCTTTTTTTAATACTCCGTTAAAAACCGATGTTTCAGCCAAACTCACTCGAATATACAAACCGATCAGCAATAGTACCGAGCTTGCAAGAAATGGAATACGCCAACCCCATTGGTTAAATTCTTGATCGGTTAATAATTGTGTTAAAAGAAAAAAACTCCCCGTTGCTAAAAGAAAGCCAACCGATGGTCCAAATTGAGGGAACATTCCATATACCCCCCTTTTTCCTGCAGGTGCATTTTCTGTTGCAAATAAAGCAGCACCACCCCATTCACCGCCCAATCCGATACCTTGCCCAAAACGACACACACATAAAAATATTGGTGCCCATACGCCCAGAACAGAGTAACCCGGCAAACAACCAATCAGCGTCGTTGAAATACCCATGACTAATAATGAAGCAATCAATGTCGACTTACGACCAACTCGATCCCCAAAATGCCCAAAAAACACAGCGCCAATAGGGCGTGATAAAAAAGCAATTGCGAACGTTAAAAAAGCACTGAAAATCTGCACTTCTGGAGCACCTTCAGGAAAAAAAGTAGGGCCAATGACTAAAGCAGATGCCATCCCATATATATAAAAATCATAATATTCGATAGCGGTACCAATAAAACTAGCACACGCAATTCTAGTGATTGAAGGAGCGATAACGATTGATGACAAGTTAATTCCTATGTTCTGTTAATGAAAAATATTAAATGATATTAACTCACTTTTACATCAAATAAAAATGTCTTGCAGACTATAAAGCACAAGGTGTAATCTGCTCGCCTGTTAGGGGAATAATTACCCAACTGTGTTTTTATAAAATTCTCCTTAAGATTTGAAGAACTCACCTAACTAATACAAATTTGTTAATAATTATAAAAATTAACACTGAAAATTCCTTAACCACGAGAAGTAAACTATGTCTAATTTTCCAATTGATCTAAGCGCTTATCAACGTATAAATCTAGATCCAAGCATCAACACCCTAACAACTGAACAAAGAGACAGCCTTAAAGCCAACATTCAACTTTGTCGTGATGCCATTGTATTCTTTACTGCTACAGGTGCAGCGAGAGGCGTTGGTGGACATACGGGCGGCCCATACGATACAGTTCCTGAAGTTATGATTATGGATGCATTATTCCGTGGCTCATCAACTGGATTTGTACCCATATTTTTTGATGAAGCTGGACACCGTGTTGCTACTCAATATTTGATGTCAACATTAAATGGTGATTTACCCGCTGAACGACTAATGGAATACAGAGCAGCTCACTCTCATTTACCTGGACATCCTGAATTAGGATTTACCCCAGGTGTAAAATTCAGTTCAGGACGTTTAGGACATATGTGGCCATACGTTAATGGTGTAGCCATCGCTAACCCACGAAAAGTAGTTTTTTGCTTAGGTTCAGATGGCTCACAACAAGAAGGCAATGACGCAGAAGCAGCTCGACTAGCGGTTGCTCAAGGCCTTAACGTTAAGTTAATTATAGATGACAATGACGTTACTATCGCAGGTCATCCATCAAAATATCTCAAAGGTTGCAGTACTGCTAAAACACTTGAAGGTCAAGGTGTAACTGTCTTAGAAGGTGACGGTGAAGATCTTGACGATCTATATAAACGAATCTGTCTCGCTATTAAAACAGACGGGCCTGTTGCAGTCATCAATCATCGACCAATGTGTCCTGGCATTGTTGGCCTTGAAGGTTCAACACACGGTCACGACGTGATTTCTGTTAAAGTTGCCGTTGATTATTTAGAATCTCATGGACAACAAGCAGCTGCCGATCACTTAAAACAAATTAAAGCTCCTCAAAATGATGCTGTATTCTTAGGTTCAAGTGATAAATGGGACGCTAACCGCAATGTATTCGGAGACGCTGCAGTTGAAATACTAGGTCGTTTATCCGAAGCAGAACGTTATGAAAAAGTTCGTGTTGTTGATAGTGATCTAGAAGGCTCTTGTGGCTTATTTAAAATTCATGCCGCTTATCCAGAAGTATTTATTTCTTCAGGCATCATGGAACGCGGTAATTTCTCTGCTGCAGCTGGTTTCGGTATGGAAGAAGGTAAACAAGGTATTTTTGGTACCTTTAGTGCGTTTTTAGAAATGTTACTGTCAGAAATTACTATGGCTCGTTTGAACAACTCTAACGTACTTAGTCATTTCTCTCATTCAGGTATTGACGACATGGCAGATAACACCTGTCATTTTGGTCTCAACAATATGTTTGCAGACAATGGGTTAAGTGATGGTTTTGACACTAACCTTTATTTCCCTGCCGATCCTTTACAAATGAAAGCCTGTTTAGAAACTATATTCTTTAATCCTGGCTTACGTTTTGTTTTCTCAACTCGTTCTAAAGTTCCAACTATATTGAATACTGATGGTGAAGACTTTTTTGGTGGAAATTACAAATTTGTTTCTGGTAAAGATGAAGTGATTCGGGAAGGAACCCAAGGCTATATTGTTAGCTTTGGCGAATCTTTATATAGAGCACTTGATGCCGTTGAACGTTTGAAATTAGAAGGTATTGATGTCGGCTTAATCAACAAACCTACGTTGAATGTGATTGATGAAGAAATGATGGCTAAAATCGGTAAAGCACCGTTTGTTCTTATTGTAGAATCTTATAATAAAAAGACTGGTTTAGGTAGTCGTTTCGGCTCATGGTTACTTGAACGTGGTTTGACACCTAAATTTGCTCATATTGCAACGCATAAAGAAGGCTGTGGAGGCCTTTGGGAACAATTCCCTCATCAAGGCATTGATCCAACTGGAATCATTGCTAAAACGAAAGAATTGCTGGGTTAATCACAACAATAAATTAAAAGGGCGCCCTAGCTAGGCGCCCTTTTTTAACTCTTATAGCCCAACTAAACTAATGATTACCCCAATCAACCCAACCCATTTGGGTAGAAACTAATACAATAATTCCAAAAGCAATGCGGTACCAAGCAAACACCGTAAAATCATGACGACTAATAAATCGTATTAAACCACGTACCGCAATAAAAGCACTAATGAAAGACACTGTGCCACCAACCGCAAATAATTCTAAATCTTCAATACTAAACAAATCACGATTCTTATAGACATCATACAAAGTAGCCGCAAACATAGTCGGAATCGCAAGAAAAAATGAAAACTCAGTAGCCGCATGACGTGATAATCCAAAAAACAAACCACCAATAATGGTTGCGCCTGATCTTGAAGTACCCGGTATCATGGCTAATGCTTGTGCAAAACCCACTTTCAAAGCATCACGCCAAGTTAAATCATCGACTGACTCAGCATGAATAATATGCTGACGGCGTTCTGCCCATAGAATTAAAAAACCACCCAAAATAAAGGCGGTAGCGACTACAAAAGGATTAAACAGATAGAATTTAATTTGTTTTAAAAACAAAAAACCCAAAATGGCGGAAGGTAGAAAAGCCACTATTAAATTAATTGCTAAACGCTGCGCTGATGCATCAGATCGCAAACCGACTACAGTATGAGTTAATCGAGCACGATACTCCCATACCACAGCTAAAATTGCTGCAAACTGAATTGCAATTTCAAATACTTTGCCCTTGTCATCATTAAAACCAAGCAACTGGCCTACTAAAATCAAATGCCCTGTTGATGACACTGGAAGAAACTCTGTAAGTCCTTCCACTAATCCAAGAATAAAAGCATTAATTAATAACCCTAATTCGTTAACCATAAATATTAACGCTTCATTGAATCAAAAAATTCAGCGTTAGTTTTAAAATCTTTCAATTTTCCAATAAGAAACTCAGAAGCAGCAGTTTCATCCATCGGCTGCAGAATTTTTCGAAGAATCCAAGTTTTTTGAAGCGTATCTGCATCAACTAAATATTCTTCGCGACGAGTACCTGATCGGTTTATATTGATTGCAGGATAAATTCGCTTCTCAGCAATTTTGCGATCTAAATGCAACTCCATATTACCAGTACCTTTAAACTCTTCGTAGATGACCTCATCCATACGAGATCCAGTATCTACTAAAGCTGTAGCTATAATTGTTAAACTGCCACCTTCTTCAATGTTTCTAGCAGCGCCAAAAAATCGCTTTGGCTTTTCTAAGGCATTTGCATCTACACCACCAGTAAGTATCTTTCCAGAAGATGGAACTACAGTGTTATAGGCACGAGCAAGACGTGTAATAGAATCTAAAAGAATAACAACATCATGCTTATGTTCTACTAAGCGACGCGCTTTCTCAATTACCATTTCTGCAACTTGAACATGTCGTGTCGCTGGCTCGTCAAAAGTACTAGATATTACTTCGCCTCGAACACAACGCTCCATTTCGGTTACTTCTTCGGGTCTTTCATCAATCAACAAAACAATCAAATAGCACTCAGGATTCCTTTCGGCGATTGCCTGAGCAAGACTCTGCATAATCATTGTTTTACCAGCCTTAGGCGGTGAAACAATTAATCCCCTCTGGCCCTTTCCAATAGGAGCGATTAAATCAATAATTCTTCCTGTTAAGTCTTCACTAGTGCCATTCCCTTGTTCTAAAGAAAATTTTTGCTTAGCAAATAAGGGCGTTAAATTAGAAAATGTTATTTTGTTTTTAGTATTTTCAGGGGGCTCAAAGTTAATTTGATCAACTTTAAGCATAGCAAAATATCGTTCATTATCTTTGGGCGGTCTTATTTTTCCTGTAATAGTATCGCCTGTTTTTAAAGAAAAACGTCTAATCTGACTGGGGGATACATAAATATCATCAGGACCTGCTAAATAAGAACAGCCCGGAGTACGAAGAAAACCGAAACCATCTTGAAGAATTTCAAGAACGCCATCACCAGAAATATCATCGCCAGCCTTTGCTTGTTTTTTTAGAATAGCAAATATAAGGTCCTGTTTTCGTGACCTTGCAACATTTTCTAAGCCTAATGACTCAGCAATTTCAATAACTTCACTAATTTGTTTTAATTTTAACTCGGTAAGATTCATAAAAAAATGGCTCAAAGAATAGTTACTTCTTATCATAAAGAAAGAAGGTAACAAAAGGGAAGATTACAGGATTTAAATATCGAATGATGGATAAGATGCAAGTATTGCCTGCATTAGAAGATTATAACTGAAGTATTCAGATCCGTCTATGTAAGTACAGACCTGAATATAAAACTTTATATATTACTATCAATAAATTTAGCTAATTCAGCTTTAGTCAATGCTCCAACTTTTGTTGCCTCAACTTCGCCATTTTTAAATAACATAAGGGTTGGTATACCACGAACACCATAGACTTGAGGTGTTTGAGGGTTTTCATCGATGTTAATCTTAACTATTGTTAATTTACCTTCGTATTCTTGTGCAACAGCATCAAGAACAGGAGCAATCATTTTACATGGACCACACCATTCAGCCCAGTAATCAACAAGTACTGGGCCACTTGCTTTTATAACTGTTTCATTAAATTCACTATCACTTACATGAAGAACAGAATCGCTCACGCTACATCTCCAATTTTAAAAAGTAAAACTATAGGATGGATAGATATTTTAGTCAACCAATTTCGATCTATATACAGATTTTATAAAAACTAATAGTTAATCGATTACAACCCAACCATTAACTCTCTGAAATCAATAATACAATCAAAATCAGTTGATAGTCTCAGTGGTAAATTACTATCAGGCTTACTTACTGATAATAAATGCTTAATGCCAAAGTTTCTTGCTGAGTTTAACACTGAAAAACTATCATCAATCAGAATTGCTCTATCTTTGTCAAATTCATGATTTTTATTCAATTGATCCCAAAAACCAATATGCTCTTTTGGAACACCATAATCATGAGAGCTAACAATCTCATCAAAATAGTTATCAAAGTTTGTTTTAGTAATTTTTAAAGACAGACTTGCTCTATGAGCATTTGTTACTAAGAAAACTTTTCGATGAGACTGCTGAAGCCTTATCAAAAAATCAAATGCATAAGGTAAATACAAAATTTGTTCTGATAACTCTGATTTTAAGCCTGCTATATCAAGTTTTAACTCATTACTCCAATAATCTAAACAATACCAATCTAGCGAGCCTTCTTTATCTTTAAAAAGAGGTTTAAGAATTGCTTTTGCTGATTCAATACTAATTAAATTATCTCTAGCAAAATTTGATGGCACATATTCCTGCCAAAAATAATTATCAAACTTTAGATCAAGTATTGTCCCATCCATGTCTAACAATACTGTATCAATTAAATTCCAATCTACCTTCATAATAATTGTAATTAAGTTAAATATTGATAATAAATATAGAATAAGAGGCAAAAAAAAACCCCGATGGAAATCGAGGTTTGATATTAAGCGCTTGGCAATTCCCTACTTTCGCATGGCAAACTGCCACACTATCATCGGCGCTAAACGGTTTCACTTCCGAGTTCGGGATGGGATCGGGTGGTTCACGTTCGCTATGGTCACCAAGCAAACTGGTGTGTCAGATATACGCTTTAGCATGTTGTCTGACGTCTTCGGCAAGTTATAACCTACCGTTGGAAATCTGTAACTGTTTGTGATTAGCGATAATCAAGTAACACTGGCTTTCGCCTACACCTCAAACTCATTGGGTGTTATATGGTCAAGCCTCACGGGCAATTAGTACATGTTAGCTTCACACATTACTGCGCTTCCACACCATGCCTATCAACGTCGTAGTCTTCGACGGCCCTTCAGGGGACTCATGGTCCCAGTGAGATCTCATCTTGGGAGGGGCTTCCCGCTTAGATGCTTTCAGCGGTTATCCTGTCCGAACATAGCTACCCGGCAATGCCATTGGCATGACAACCGGAACACCAGAGGTTCGTCCACTCCGGTCCTCTCGTACTAGGAGCAGCTTCCCTCAAATCTCAAACGCCCACGGCAGATAGGGACCGAACTGTCTCACGACGTTCTGAACCCAGCTCGCGTACCACTTTAAATGGCGAACAGCCATACCCTTGGGACCTGCTTCAGCCCCAGGATGTGATGAGCCGACATCGAGGTGCCAAACACCGCCGTCGATATGAACTCTTGGGCGGTATCAGCCTGTTATCCCCGGAGTACCTTTTATCCGTTGAGCGATGGCCCTTCCATACAGAACCACCGGATCACTATGACCTACTTTCGTACCTGCTCGATGTGTCTATCTCGCAGTCAAGCACCCTTATGCCATTGCACTCATTGCCTGATTTCCGACCAGGCTGAGGGTACCTTCGTGCTCCTCCGTTACTCTTTGGGAGGAGACCGCCCCAGTCAAACTACCCACCAGACACTGTCCCCAATCCAGATAATGGATCTAGGTTAGAACTTCAAATAAACCAGGGTGGTATTTCAAGGTTGACTCCACAAGAACTGGCGTTCCTGATTCATAGTCTCCCACCTATCCTACACAAATCGATTCAAAGTCCAGTGTCAAGCTATAGTAAAGGTTCACGGGGTCTTTCCGTCTAGCCGCGGGTATACGGCATCTTCACCGCAATTTCAATTTCACTGAGTCTCGGCTGGAGACAGTGTGGCCATCGTTACGCCATTCGTGCAGGTCGGAACTTACCCGACAAGGAATTTCGCTACCTTAGGACCGTTATAGTTACGGCCGCCGTTTACTGGGGCTTCGATCAAGAGCTTCTCCGAAGATAACCCCATCAATTAACCTTCCAGCACCGGGCAGGCGTCACACCCTATACTTCCTCTTTCGAGTTTGCAGAGTGCTATGTTTTTGCTAAACAGTCGCAGCCACCATTTTATTGCAACCCTCTTCAGCTCCATCCGCAAGGGACTTCACCTAACAAGGGCATACCTTCTCCCGAAGTTACGGTATCATTTTGCCTAGTTCCTTCAGCCGAGTTCTCTCAAGCGCCTTAGAATTCTCATCCCATCCACCTGTGTCGGTTTGGGGTACGGCCACTTGTAACCTGAAGCTTAGAGGTTTTTCTTGGAAGCATGGCATCAATCACTTCGTCGTTCCGAGGAACAACTCGTCATCACGTCTCAGAATTGCAGACCCGGATTTGCCTAAGTCTACTCCCTACACGCTTAAACTAACACTTCCAACCGTTAGCTGATTTAGCCTTCTCCGTCACCCCATCGCAGTTACAACTGGTGCAGGAATATTAACCTGCTTTCCATCGACTACGCCTTTCGGCCTCGCCTTAGGTACCGACTAACCCTGCGTCGATTAACGTTGCGCAGGAAACCTTGGATTTTCGGCGTGGGGGTTTTTCACCCCCATTATCGTTACTCATGTCAGCATTCGCACTTCTGATACCTCCAGCAAACTTCTCAGTTCACCTTCGCAGGCGTACAGAACGCTCCTCTACCGCTCATACTAAAGTATGAACCCGTAGCTTCGGTACTATGCTTAGCCCCGGTAAATCTTCCGCGCAGACCGACTCGACCAGTGAGCTATTACGCTTTCTTTAAAGGATGGCTGCTTCTAAGCCAACCTCCTGGCTGTCTGTGCCTTTCCACATCGTTTCCCACTGAGCATAGATTTTGGGACCTTAGCTGACGGTCTGGGCTGTTTCCCTTTTCACGACGGACCTTATCACCCGCCGTGTGTCTCCCGTGCTGAAACTTGTTGGTATTCGGAGTTTGCATCGGGTTGGTAAGTCGAGATGACCCCCTAGCCGAAACAGTGCTCTACCCCCAACAGTTATACACGAGGCGCTACCTAAATAGCTTTCGAGGAGAACCAGCTATCTCCGAGCTTGATTAGCCTTTCACTCCGATCCACAACTCATCCCCGGATTTTTCAACATACGTGGGTTCGGTCCTCCAGTAAGTATTACCTCACCTTCAACCTGGTCATGGATAGATCGCCCGGTTTCGGGTCTAATCCCAGCGACTAAACGCCCTATTAAGACTCGCTTTCGCTACGCCTCCCCTATTCGGTTAAGCTTGCCACTGAGATTAAGTCGCTGACCCATTATACAAAAGGTACGCAGTCACACCACGAAGGTGCTCCCACTGCTTGTACGCATACGGTTTCAGGATCTATTTCACTCCCCTCTCCGGGGTTCTTTTCGCCTTTCCCTCACGGTACTAGTTCACTATCGGTCAGTAAGGAGTATTTAGCCTTGGAGGATGGTCCCCCCATATTCAGTCAAAGTTTCACGTGCTCCGACCTACTCGTTTTCACTGCACAGCGTTTTCGTGTACGGGGCTATCACCCTGTATCGCCAGACTTTCCAGACTGTTCCACTAACAACTGTACAACTTAAGGGCTAATCCCCGTTCGCTCGCCGCTACTAAGGGAATCTCGGTTGATTTCTTTTCCTCTGGGTACTTAGATGTTTCAGTTCTCCAGGTTCGCTCAATACAGCTATGTATTCACTGTAATGTGACCAACTGATGTTGGCCGGGTTTCCCCATTCGGAAATCCGCGGATCAAAGTGAGTTTACACACTCCCCGCGGCTTATCGCATGTTACAACGTCCTTCATCGCCTCTCACTG
>Ga0316227_1001705_pt1 | contig 22127 bp, 23 predicted proteins | sample TBH18019metaG_FD_206012 | JGI IMG/M metagenome (GOLD analysis project Ga0316227, IMG submission 206012) | Freshwater microbial communities from Trout Bog Lake, Wisconsin, USA - TBH18019 | ecosystem: Environmental > Aquatic > Freshwater > Lake > Hypolimnion/Profundal zone | place: USA: Wisconsin... | reverse complement strand
GTCGAACGGCACGGCCTTCTTCACCTGGAGCACGGCGAGGTACTTGCCGCCGCCGGCGGGGTGGGCGTAGACGTTCTGCAGGAAGCCCGGCAGGGCCTTGCCGACCATGGTGATGATGCTGGCCTCGGTGGGGATGCCGGCCAGGTTGACATGCTCTTCGCTGGGGCCGATCACGGTCTGCATGATCGGGTTGATCCGGTGGGTGATGGCCTTGACCTTGATGAGGGGCAGGGAGGGGTTGGCCGGGCCGTTGTAGCCGGGGAATTCGGGCATGGCCTTGCCGGTGTGGCTGTTCTGGTCTTCCGCCACGCGCACGTCGGGGAGCAGTTCGCCTTCGATGACGATCTCGGCATTGGCGATGGCCTTGGCGTTGACCGTGAGGCACTTCACCAGCTCAACCGGCTTGCCGCGCAGGGCGCCGGCAATGGTGACTTCATTGAAGCCCAGGGGGGTGGAAGGCGCTTCGAAGCAGGCGGCCACGTAGACCGCGGGGTCCAGGCCGATGCTGATGGAGATGGGCTGGGGCTTGCCGGATTTCTCGGCCTTGATGCGGAAGGCGTCCAGATGCCGGCCGGGCACGAACATCATCGAGATGGTGTCGGCGCTCTGCACGCACAGGCGGTGGATGGTCACGTCCTCTTCGCCGGTTTCCGGGTCGGCGCCGTAGCAGAGGCCCATGGTGATGAAGGGGCCCGAATCCTCGATGGTGTTGGTGGGAGCCGGAATCAGCTTGAGGATGTCGAAGCCCGGCTCGCTGGCCAGGTGGACCACTTCCTGGCAGGGGGCGGTGGTGACCATGACCGGGGCGATGGGATTGTTCAGGGCGGCGCACAGGTGATGGCCCAGGCGCTCGGAAGTGGTGCCCAGCAGCAGGGCGACCCGCTTGCGATCCGCCAGCAGGCCGATGGCCACCCGGGCGTTCTGGTAGCCCTTGATCTTGTTGAACACCATGGCCGGGCCCATCTTGGTCGGCCGCATGACGGTGCCGCCGGCGCCGACGTAGCGGTAGACGCCGGAGAGCTCGGCGTTGGGGTCCACTTCGACGCTGGTCTGGACCAGCTGGCCGGGGTGCTGTTCGAGCAGGTCAAGGGCGGACCGCAGGTCGTGAACCTGGGTGGCGATGGCAAGGGATGGCGTCATGGGGAGTCTCCAGGAAGGGATACTCATGGATAACCCTACCTGGAGGTCTTGAACAATATCATTTACAACTGGTCAGCATCGCCCGGTGATATGGAGGGATCCTGGAGGATGGCGGCGATGACCGCCCGGGCGGCGGACGTCAGGTAGCGGTCCTTGAGGTGGATCAGCGCCGGTTGCACCGCCATGCCCGGCAGGTCCAGGGGGCGGATGGTGAACGCCTGCCGCATCCGCTCGGGGATCTCGCTGCTGGGCACCACCGCGACGCCGGGCAGGCCCGCTTCCAGGCAGTTCAACATGACCCGGATATCCGGGCTGTCCATCAGGATGCGCGGGGTGATGCCGCGCTTCTGGAAGGACCTCATGAGATATTCGAAGGTGCCGCCGCCCTCCCAGCGGCGGGTGAGCACCAGGGGCAGGTCGCGCAGATCCTCCAGGCGGATGGCCGGCGGAACCGGGTCCGGCACGAAGCCCGGCGGGAACACCACCGCGAAGTGATCGGGCGGCAGCAGGTTGAGGGTGAAGACGTCCTCCCGGGTGGGCAGGAACAGGACGGCGAAATCCAGATCCCGGCTCTTGATGTGGCGTTCGAGCGACGTGCTGTCGCTCACGTAGAGCCGGCTCTGGAGCTTGGGAAAGCGCCGGGCGAGGCTCGGCACCACCGCGAGGTATTTGGACAGGCAAGTGGTGGAGATGCCGATATGCACCCGGCCGGAGAAGCCGTCTGCGGAATTCTTGACCTCGGCCGGGATTTCGGTGAGGTTGTCCAGCACCATCCGGGCCCGCTCGTAGAGCACCCGCCCGGATTCGGTGACCTGCCAGGTGTGGCCTTCCCGCAGGATCAGCTGAACACCCAGCTCGTCCTCCAGCTCCTTGAGGCGCTGGCTGAGGGGCGGCTGGGTGATGTTGAGGGCGCGGGCCGCGCGGCTGATCTGCCCTTGCTCGACGATCGTGCAAAAATAGACTAGGCGCTTGATATCCATGGACCTGACCGGGAAAGGAGGCTCGAGTATACCCGGCCTCCCCTCCTGATCCGGGTTCCTAGACGGTGTTCAGCCGTTTTCTGCCGAAGGCGTAGCCGCCCGCCAGCACCAGGCTGTAGATGCCGATGACGATGGTGAAGGCGAAGAATTTCCAGGTGCCGCCCATGACCACCCAGGCCTGGTAGAGCCTGTAGGTGAACAGGGCGGTGAGCGCCTGGCAGGCCAGCACCATGCCCAGCGCCTGCAGGCGCTGGAATTCCAGCCGGAAGAACAGGGTGGGCAGGGCCCAGAGCGCCATGGCCCCGATCAGCGGATACCAGATGTTGTTCCAGAAGGCCACCATGAAGCCCTTGCCCGCGGCCATGTCGGGCAGGAAGTCGCTGGACCACTGGAGCAGCAGCACGAAGCCGATGGCCAGGGCCGCCAGCACCGCCACCCAGTCGAAGATCTCCTGCACGGTGGCGTCCTTGCGGATGGCCGTGTCGATCTTGTGGTCCCGGGTCTCCTTGATGAAGTAGGCGCCCACCACCACGGTCACCAGGGCGATGGCGATGGGGTAGAGCAGGCCCGCGTAGATGGCGTTGGCGCCGAAGGCGTCCCGGGCCACGGCCGAGGTGGCCAGGGCGGTGGCGACCAGCGGCAGGAAGCCGCCGAACCAGCCGTTGCCGATGTGGTAGGGCAGGGACATGGAGGTGTAGCGGATGTTGGTGGGGAACAGCTCCACCAGGAAGGCGGCGATGGGGCCGTAGACCATGGTCACGTAGATGATCTGGAGCAGCACCAGGGCGATCAGGGCGACCAGGTTGGGGAACGGGATCTGGGTGAGCATGACCGCCTTGGCTCCGCCCACCAGGGCCGGGGTGGCGGCCCTCATGCCCATGTAGATCGGCACATAGGTCAGCGCCGCCAGCAGACAGCCCCAGAGCATGACTTTCTTGCGCCCGACCTTGTCGGAGATGTGGCCGAACACCAGGAAGAACGGGGCGCCCAGCAGCAGGGCGACGGAGATGATCAGGTAGGCCGGCAGCCAGTGGATCTTGAGCACGGCCAGGAGGAAGGTCAGCGCGTAGAACTGGCCGGTGTACCACACGACGCCCTGCCCGGCGGTGGCGCCGAACAGCGCCAGCAGCACGTAGCGCAGGTTGACCGGGTTGGTGAAGCTCTCCTTCAGGGGGTTCTTGGAGATCTTGCCTTCGGTCTTGAGCTTGGTGAACAGGGGGCTTTCCTTGAGCTTGAGCCGGATGTAGAGGCTCACCGCCAGCAGGAGGAAGGAGAACAGGAAGGGGATGCGCCAGCCGGCGATGCCGCTGCCGACGCCCTTGAATCCATCCTCGCCCATGTACCAGCGGGTGAAGCCGATGATGGCCATGCTGGCGAAGAAGCCCAGGGTGGCCGTGGTCTGGATGTAGCTGGTGAAGTAGCCGCGCCGTTCGTCGGGCACGTGCTCGGCCACGTAGGTGGCGGCGCCGCCGTACTCGCCGCCCAGGGCGAGGCCCTGCATCAGCCGGAGCAGCACCAGGATGATGGTGGCCCAGATGCCGATGCTGGCGTAGGTCGGCAGCAGGCCCACCAGCGCCGTGGACAGGCCCATGGTGGCCATGGTCACCAGGAAGGTGTACTTGCGGCCGATCAGGTCGCCGATATGGCCGAACACCAGCGCGCCCAGGGGCCGCACCGCGAAGCCGGCGCCGAAGGTGGCCAGACTGGCCAGCAGTTGAGCCGTCGGGTTCTGCGCCGGGAAGAACTGGCCGCCGAAGAACACCGCCAGGCTGCCGTAGAGGTAGAAGTCGTACCACTCGAACAGCGTCCCAAGGGAGGAGGCGAAGATCACCTTCCGGATGCCTGAATCCCCGAACAACCCCGGTACCTGGGCTGGGTGGCTGATGGCGTGCTCGACCATGAGGCGCTCCTACGAGAGGTACAGTCGGATTGAAAAAGATCCAAGCAACCGAGACCGGCTGTCGGGGGGACGAGACGACTTGCGCCGAACGTTATTGAATTGGCGATCCAAGATAGGGCAGGTTTCGGCCCGGTGGAAGATATTTTTATGGATTTTTTCCTGGACGCGACAAATCGTTGCGGGGATCCAGGGCCATTACGGGCCTTGAGGTCCTTTTCATGCGAAAAAATGCAAAAACTAATTGAAAAATTTTTTCTACGGAAGGTAAAATTTTTCCTTTCAGGAGTCAGCCATGGCCAAGACGGTGGTGATCGCCATCGGGGGTAATTCCCTCATTTCGGACAATGGGCACCAGTCCGTGAGCGACCAATATGACGCGGCCGCCCAGACCTGCGTGCATATCGCCTCCATGCTCAAGGAGGAGGATCTGCGCCTGGTGGTGACCCACGGCAACGGCCCGCAGGTGGGATTCATCCTGAGGCGTTCGGAAATCGCGGCGCCGGAACTGCACATGGTGCCGCTGGATTCCTGCGTGGCGGACACCCAGGGCGCGCTGGGCTACCAGCTGCAGCGGGCCATGCACAACGAGTTCCGGCGCCGCGGCGTGGCCCGGACCGCGGTCACCGTGGTGACCCAGGTGCTGGTGGACAAGAACGATCCGGCGCTGCTCGCGCCCAACAAGCCGATCGGCTCGTTCATGTCCCTGGAGCAGGCGGAAGCCCACCGGATCAAGGACGGCTGGGCCCTGGTGGAGGACTCGGGCCGAGGCTGGCGCCGGGTGGTGGCTTCGCCCCAGCCCCGGGCCATCCTCGAACTGGAGGCGGTGAAGGGGCTGCTGGACGCCGGCTTCGTGGTGGTGGCGGGGGGCGGCGGCGGCATCGCCGTGGTGGAGGATGAGCAGGGCGATCTGACCGGCGTGCCGGCGGTGATCGACAAGGATCTGGCCTCCAGCCTGATGGCGCGCCAGCTGAAGGCCGAGCTGCTGATCATCTCCACCGCCGTGGAGAAGGTCTGCCTGAATTTCGGCAAGCCGAACCAGAAGTCGCTGTCCACCATGACCCTGGCCGAAGCCAAGCAGTACATCGCCGAAGGTCATTTCAAGCCCGGCAGCATGCTGCCCAAGGTCCAGGCGGTGGTGGACTTCCTGGAAGGCGGCGGGGTCCAGGCGATCATCACCGATCCCGAGCATCTGGCCGCGGCGCTGCAGGGCAAGGCCGGGACCAGCGTCACGCGCTAGACGCGCTGTACCAGGTATCCCGGGGCCTCCCGCGGCTCCGGGATGCCGGGGCTGAACAGGTAGCCCTGGCCCGCGTCGCAGCCTTGCCGGGACAGGAAGGCCAGCTGCTCCTGGGTCTCGACGCCCTCGGCCACCACCGAGAACTTCAGGCTGTGGGCCAGGGCGATGATGGCGGTGATGATGGCGTCGTCCGCCGCGGTTGCGCCGAGTTCCTGGACCAGGGTCCGGTCGATCTTGAGGGCGTGCACGGGGTAGCGGCGCAGGGCCGCCAGGGAGCTGGGGCCGGTGCCGTAGTCGTCGATGGCCAGCCTGACCCCCAGGGCGGCGAGCGCCCGCATCCGGGCCAGGGCGAGGTCGGGGTGGGGCGCCAGCATGGCCTCGGTGATCTCCAGTTCCAGGCATCCGGGCGGGAGCCCGGTCTCGGCCAGGATCCGGCGGATGGCCTCCACCAGGTCCTCCTGCCAGAACTGCCGGGCGGACAGGTTCACCGCCATGCGCAGCTGCCCGGGCCGCTGCTCCCGCAGCAGGCGGGCCTGGCGGCAGGCCTGGCGGATGATCCAGTCGCCCAGCTGGTGGATGAAGCCGGTGTCCTCGGCCAGCGGCAGGAACTCGGCCGGCGGGATGATGCCCAGGTCCGGATGGCGCCAGCGCACCAGCGCCTCGAAACCGACCAGGGCGTTGCTGTCCAGCGCGTACTGCGGCTGGTAGTGCAGGATGAATTCCTGGTGCTGGACCGCCTGGCGCAGGGCATGCTCCATGAGGAGGAAATGCCGGGTGTGGGCGTTCATCTCCTTGCGGTAGAACTGGTAGGTGTTCCGGCCGCGTTTCTTGCCGTGGTACATGGCCGTGTCGGCGGCCTGCAGCAGATCCTCCACTGTTTCGCCGTCCTCCGGGAAGAAGCTGATGCCGATGCTGGCGGTGATGTTGAGGCAGGCGTCCTTGTATTGGATGTCCTGGGCCAGCGCCAGCAGGATGCGGTGGGTGACCGAATGAATGTTGTCCGGCTGGTCGAAGCCCTCCAGCAGGATGACGAATTCATCCCCGCCCAGGCGGGCAGCGGTGTCCGAGTTGCGGATGCTGGAGCGCAGCCGCTTCGCCACTTCCCTCAGGACATCGTCCCCGGCATCGTGGCCCAGGGTGTCGTTGATGGTCTTGAAGGCGTCCAGGTCGATGAACAGCACCGCGCAGCGTTCGCGCGAGCGCAGCCGGAGCTGGATGGCGTGGCTGAGCCGGTCCTGCAGCAGGGTCCGGTTGGGCAGGCCGGTGAGCTTGTCGTAGAAGGCCAGCGTGCGGATCTTCGCCTCGGCCTCCTTGGTTTCGGTGATGTCGCGCAGGTAGACCGAGACGCCGCGGCCGAGCGGAAACACGCGCACCTCGTGCCAGCGCCCGAGGCTGGCCGTGAAGTGCTCGAAGGTGCGGATCTCCTGGGCGCTCATGGCCTCCTGGAAGGCCGGCTGGTCCGGCAGGAATTCCGGGAACAGGGTCAGGAAGGAGGCGTCCGGCGGGGTCCGGCTGGAGAGCCGGAAGTGCTCCTCGGCCTGGTGGTTGAGGTAGCTGATCCGGCCGTTCTCATCCAGCGCGAAGAAGGCGTCGCCGATGCTCTCCAGCACCGTCTCGATGCGCGCCTTGGCGCCTCGCAACTCCCGTTCCAGGGCGCCGACCCGGAGGCACTTGCCGATGGCGGCGAAGATCCGCTCCGGGTCCAGCGGTTTGAGCACGTAGTCGTTGACCCCGGTTTCGATGGCCGAGAGCAGCAGTTCGGCGTCGCCGCGCGAGGTGAGCACGATGATGCCGCAGCCCGGAGATTCCGCCTTGATCGCGCGGGCCATCTGGATGCCGTCGAGGCCCGGCATCAGGATGTCGGTGATGACCAGACCGGGGCGGTGGCGCAGGAACATGTCCAGCCCCTCGGCGCCGTCCTTGGCTACCAGAAGGCCGGGAAACCGTTCCCGGAGGATCTTGACCAGGAGCTTGCGCGTGACGGCATCATCCTCGACGCAAAGAATCGTAGTCTCTGGTTCCGCTGAGTTCATAGGGGGGCTGATTCCTTCTTCGCCATTGGAAACGAATCAGCGCCGGAAAACAACCCATAACCATTTACTTGAGCAGGAAACCTTGGCCGATCCCGTCTCCGGGTTCGAGCCAGAAGCGCGCCTCGCCGGTGTAGTGGGCCCGGCCCGAGACCCGCACCGTCACTGCGGGCAGCCCGCCGCAGCTGGTTTCATGCAGGACCTCGCCGGTGAAGCGGGCGCCGGTGACGCTCTCGAATTCGCAACGCTGCCCGGCCCCCAGGATGCCGCGCTGGTGGCGCGCGGCCATGCGCGCGGTGACTCCCGATCCGGTGGGGCTGCGGTCCACTTCCGCGTCGGCGAACACGCAGATGTTGGCCGACGGCCCTTGTTCCGGGCGCTCCCGGCCGTCGGTGAGGATGCTGCCGTAGAGGAAGCCCAGGTCCGCTTCCACCGGATGCCTGACCGGATGCTGGGCATTCACGGCCGCGGTGAGCGCCTTGGCGGCATCCACCAGATCCCGGGTCCGGCTCGTCAGCACGTCCAGGCCGAACGCCCCGGCCTCGGCCAGGGCGTAGAAGGCCCCGCCGTAGCTGATGTCGGCGAGCACCTGGCCGATGCCCGGCACCGCCACCGGCACCTGCCCGGCCAGCAGGAAGGCCGGCACGCTGTCGAAGCTCACCCGCCCGGTCACGCCTCCCTCCACCTCCACATGGACCCGCACCAGGCCGCACGGGCATTCGATGCCGACCTCGGTCACCGGCTCCACCCTGGGCACCAGGCCCTGGTCCACGGCATAGCGGCCCAGGGCGATGGTGGCGTGGCCGCACATGGTGCTGTAGCCTTCGTTGTGCATGAACAGCACGGCCAGGTCGGCGCCGGGCAGGGTCGGCTGAACCAGCAGGGCGCCATACATGTCCGCATGGCCGCGCGGCTCGAACATGAGCATCCGGCGCAGGTGGTCCAGGTGCTCCTTGGCATAGCGCCGCTTGGCCAGGATCGTTTCGCCCAGCACCGGCGGATAGCCGCCGCGGATCACCCGGACCGGCTCGCCGCCGGTGTGCATGTCGAGGACCAGAATGGATGGATATTCCGCCATGGGGATTCCTTTTGCGCGCTTAATATCCAATCATAAATTCAAATGCCATGGAGGCCAGCCCGTATGAGCGTCGTTTTCGGTCACGTGAACCTGGTCGCGCGGGACTGGGAGCGCCTTTCCCGGTTCTATCAGGATGTTTTCGAGTGCGTGCCGGTTCCGCCCCGGAGAGACCAGTCAGGCCCCTGGCTGGATGCCGGCACCGGCCTGGAGCACGCCCGCCTGCGCGGCGAGCACCTGCGCCTGCCCGGTCTGGGCGGATCGGGACCCACCCTGGAGATCTACAGCTATGACCAGTGCCTGGACAAGCCCGAGGCGGCCCCCAACCGCCTCGGGCTCGGCCATCTGGCCTTCCAGGTGGACGATGTCCACGCGCACCTGGCGCGGGTGGTGGCGGCCCAGGGCCGGGCGGTCGGTTCGGTGGTGTCGCTGCCGGTGCCGGGGAAGGGAACGGTCACCTTCGTCTATGCGGCCGATCCGGAAGGCAACCTCATCGAGCTGCAGGCCTGGTCGTAGACAGGTTCTTGGCCTTGGCCTCGTTCTTGCATGGTTGCCTCCAGCCTGCAACGGCTGCCCAGAGGGGTCCCCATGAGCGTTTCGGCCAGTTCCGCCACCCAGAACATCTCCAGCACGCTCCTGCAGCAGCTGCTTTCAGGACCCAATGCCCAGGCCACCAGCGGCCTGTCGCCCAGCTTGCTGAAAGCGGTGCTGGCCAGCGCCACCTCGGGAACCCAGAGCGCGCAGGCGCCGGCCTCCGTCACCCAGTCCCTGGGGGATCTGCTCTCGGGCAACGACCCCGCCGGCGCCCAGGGTGACCTGAGCCAGCTGCAGAGCTATTTCAAGCAGAATCCCGACAAGCTCACCAGCCTCCTGTCGTCGCTGCAGAACACCGGCACCTACAGCGCCAGCGGGACGGTCTCCGCCGCCAGCAGCAGTCTGCTGTCCGCGCTCGGCCTGGATACCAGCGGCGGGACCAGTGCCAGTTCCAGTTCCAGCTCGGTTTCCTCCCTGATCAGCCAGCTGCTCTCGGCCCAGTCCCAGGATCCGCTTCTGGCCGCCCTTGGCGGAACCAGCGATGCCTCCTCCAGCAGCAGCTTCTCCCTGCTCGGCTAGCCGGACCTCGCTGGGTAAAAATTGTCTACTGTGGGATGCCGTCCTGGGGTCCCTCAGGCTCCGTGATTTTTTTTCAAGTTGTGTGAGACTTCCACTGTCATTCCGGTCATCCTGTTCGATGTGAACCGCTTCGGGCGGCAATCACGAATAAGCTTTGACGGCCTGTGTCTGGGGAATGTCATTGCATCGATACTTCCAGACGATATAGCAGGATTCAGTCATGGCACAGCAAGGTACCGTCAAATGGTTCAACGCCGAAAAGGGCTTCGGCTTCATCACCCCTGATGGTGGTGGTGCTGATCTCTTCGTCCACCACACCGCGATCCAGGGCAGCGGCTTCAAGACCCTGGACGAGAACCAGCGCGTGAGCTTCGACACCGGGCAGGGCCAGAAAGGCCCCCAGGCCACCAACGTCACCAAGCTCTAACCTACCGTAACAAGCGGGACAGGCGGCCGCCCAGCGGCCGCCTGTGCTAGCTTGTACTGACCGCGATCCCGAACTTCCGTCCCACCCAGGTGCTGGCCAGGGGCGCCTCCAGCCTGCCGGCGCGGAGGTCGCCCAGGTTGTACAGGGAGAGGTCCAGGACCGGAGTGTCCCCGGTGAGGGTGCCGTCCGCGAGGCGCGTCTGGATCTCGCTCTTGGGGATGGCCACCAGCCTGTTCTCGTCGCGGACCAGGATGCTGGCGGCGGGATCCACCAGGTCCAGTTTCAGCTGCTCCAGCAGCCGGCGCACCTTGCGCAGCATGCCGTCGATGGCGCAGCCGGAGGGCTGGGTGGCGAGGCTGGGCTCCGCCACGGCGATCAGCTGGGGTTCCAGCAGGACACCTTCCCCCTGGTAGACCTGCCCCTTGTGCCGCCACTGGGCCAGGATCTCGGCCAGGCCGTGGCGCAGCCGGGCATCGGTGGCCAGATCCGGAAACGAATCAAGGGCCAGGAGCCAGAGCCGGGAATGGTCGGGAAGAGCCTGCAGGGACATGGGCGACCTCAGGTTCATCATAGGACGATATTGAGTCCATGGCGCAAAAAACAAGGGAGCACCGGTGCAGAAAGGACGCCGGTCAATGGGACAGCTTCCGTTCCGGAGGCGCATAGTAAGGGCTTTCCACCACCCTACGGTTGGCCAGGACCAGGGGATGGATCCGCAGCATGCCGATGAGGGTGCAGGCGTCGAAGGCCCGGGCGTCATACTGGCAGACCACGGTGGCCCGGCTGGACTGCATCCATTCATCCAGCTTGGCTTCGTAGATGGTCAACTGCGTGCCCCGGCACAGGTAGCCCAGTTCAGGCATCACGTCGCCGATGGCCCACAGCTTGGCGTGGCCCTGGGGCGCGGCTTCGCGCAGCATGCTCCCCCATTGGGTCAAGACCTTGAACGGATCGAACACCCCGCTCCGGAGATAGAAGTCCCGGCTGGAATCGAGGCGGCATTGCCCCGTGTGCAAGGCGTCAGGCAGGGAAAGCCCAAAGCCGGACAGGTAATCAGCCAGGACTTCGATGGTTGGCCGTTCGCTGATGTAATAGGTACGGTCGCCGGACTGGATGGCTGTTCGTAGAAAGTCGTGGACCGCCTCCATGCGCTCTTCCGGGCGGGTGTAGATTTGGCAGATGTGCTGCGCCCGATGACCCCCCGTGGGATCGAAGGCGGACGGGCAAAGGGGGCGGCGGGTTTCCATGGCGGTTCCTGGTCGACGGATCCTTCCGGGCGGATCCGTTCTGCCACCTTGGGTGCCGCCATCGCCTTATAAGTTCTGGATTGCACCCATGGTCCGCCCGGCGCAGCGCAGGTCCTGGCAGGCGCGCACCACCCGGTCGGCCATGCTCTGCTCGGCCTTCTTCATGTAGGAGCGCGGATCGTAGGTCTTCTTGTTGCCCACTTCGCCGTCGACCTTCAACACGCCGTCGTAGTTCTTGATGATGTGGTCGGCGATGGCCCGGGTGAAGGCGTACTGGGTGTCGGTATCGACGTTCATCTTGATCACGCCGTAGTCCAGCGTCTCGTGGATCTCCTGGAGGCTGGAGCCGGATCCGCCATGGAACACCAGCCCTGCCGTCTCCCCCCCGCAGGCGGCCCGGATGGCGTCCTGGCCGGCCTTGAGGATGGACGGCTTGAGCACCACGTTGCCGGGCTTGTAGACGCCATGGACATTGCCGAAGGTGGCGGCCAGCAAATAGCGGCCCAGCGGGCCGAGGGCCTGGTGCACCGCCACCATGTCCTCGGGCGTGGTGTAGAGCTTCTCCTTGCCCAGGTGGCTGGTGTCGTGACCGTCTTCCTCGCCGCCCACCACGCCGATCTCCACTTCCAGGATGATCTCGCAGGCGGCACAGCGCTTGAGCAGTTCCGCCGAGCGGCGGATGTTGTCGTCCAGCGGCAGCTCGGAGCCGTCGAACATATGGGCGTTGTACAGGTTGGGCAGACCCGCAGCGCGTCGCCGTTCGGTCGCTTCAATCAGCGGCAGCACGAAGCTTTCCAGGTGTTTGGCCTGGCAGTGGTCGGTGTGCAGGGCCACGTTGATCTCATAGTTGGCGGCCATCATGTGCACGTATTCGGCCAGGGCGATGCCGCCCTGGGCCATGCTCTTGACGCCCAGGCCGGAAAGGAATTCGGCCCCGCCGGTGGACACCTGGATGATGCCGTCGGCCTTGGCGGTCTTGAGGCCCAGCAGGACCGCATTGGCGGTCTCAGTGGAAGTGACGTTGAAGGCGGGATAGGCGTATTTCTCCTGCTTGGCCCGCTCCAGCATCTGGACGTATTGGTGGGGATTGACGACCGGCATGGGATGTCCTCTCAATGGATTGCTGCTTTCAACCTAGCAACACCGGAGCCATCTTGCCATATGCGCTTGCCTCCGGCGTTACCATGAGGTGAAATCATCCGGAGGGGGTCAAGCCATGAGCACAGCCCGCGTGAAGGAAGTCCTTTCCTGGTACGGATCGGAAAATCCAGGGGTGAAGGCCAATCTGGCGCGCCTGATGAACACCGGGGCGCTGGGCGGCACCGGCAAGTTCGTGATCCTGCCGGTGGACCAGGGCTTCGAGCACGGTCCCGCCCGCAGCTTCGCGCCCAACGCGCCGGGCTACGACCCGCGCTACCACATCCAGCTGGCCATCGAGGCGGGCTGCAACGCCTACGCGGCTCCCCTGGGTTTCCTGGAGGCGGTGGCGGGTGATTTCGCCGGGGACATCCCGCTCATCCTCAAGCTGAACAACAGCGACAGCCTCAGCAAGGGGCAGGAGCCCTGCTCGGCGGTCACCGGGGCGGTGGCGGACGCCCTGCGCCTGGGCTGCGCCGCCATCGGCTACACCATCTACCCGGGCAGCGGCGCCCGCAACCTCCAGTTCGAAGCCCTGCGCGCGCTGATCCTGGAGGCCAAGCAGGTGGGCCTGCCCACGGTGGTGTGGGCCTACCCCCGGGGCAGCGGCCTCAGCAAGGAAGGCGAGACCGCCGTGGACGTGGTCGCCTACGCGGCGCAGATCGCCGCCCAGCTCGGCGCCCACATCATCAAGGTGAAGCCGCCCAAGGACTTCCTGGAGCAGGCGGAGGCCAAGAAGGTCTACGAGAAATACGCCATCCCCACGGCCACCCTCACGGAGCGCATCGCCCACGTGGTGCAGAGCGCCTTCAACGGCCGGCGCATCGTGATCTTCTCCGGCGGCGAGGCCAAGGGCACCGAGGAACTGCTCAAGGAGGTGGCGGAGATCGCCGCCGGCGGCGCCTTCGGCAGCATCATGGGGCGCAACGCGTTCCAGCGGCCCAAGGATGAGGCGCTGAAGCTGCTGCGGGCGGTCATGGCCATCTACGCGAAGGCCTGACCCCGTCCGCTCACGCGGGCCTGTGGGTGGTCAGCCATTCCCGCAAGGCGCCGTCGATCCTGGTTTGCCAGCCGTCCCCAAAGGCGCGGAACCCATCCAGCACTTCCCGGGAAAGTCGGATGGAGATCTGCTCCTTGGTGGGCGTACGCTGCGGTCCCCGGGTCCTGAGGACGGCTTGGACCGGTTCGGGGAGTTCATGGAACTTCATGGCGGATTTAAGATCCGAAGCGGTAAGTTCCCTGACTTCGCCTTCGTCGTCGGTCAGGGGTTTAGGCTTGTTCATGGATTCTCCTTTCCCGGTCGTTGGCCTTGCGAAAGCTGATGACGCGGATTTCGTCAGGAGGAATGATCAGGTAGCAGAGCACGTGGAGACGTTTCCCGAGGAACCCGATCGAAACCCAACGATCTTCATGGTCATTTCGCCGCTCATCTTTCCATGTGTAAGCAGAATCGAAATCGAACTCATAGGCACATTCGAAAGGCAGGCCACGAAGTCTAATATTTCTTTCGTTTTTTTCCGGGTCAAAGTTCACCCTCATAATCTAAATGTATATTCAAAAAAGGTATCGTCAAGGGGTCCCGTGAATCTGCCCGTCACATCGTCGCGCTGGCCCCGCCGTCGATGGGGATCACCGTGCCGGTGGTCCAGCGGCTGTCGTCGCCCAGCAGGTGGGCCGCCAGGGCGGCGATCTCCTCTTCCCGGCCGAGCCGGGCCAGGGGATTGACCCGTTCCAGGGCGGCCAGCGCCGCCTCTGGGTCCGGCGCCTGGTTGATCCGCTGGTCGACCATGGCGGTGCGCACCGGGCCGGGGGCGATGGCGTTGCAGCGGATGGCGCGCCCGGCCCATTCCAGGGCCAGGACCCGGGCGAGCATGTGCACGCCGGCCTTGGCCACGGAATAGGCGGCGGAATCGGGGATGGCGCGCAGGCCGATGTTGGAGCCGGCCAGGACGACACTGGCGCCTTCGCGCAGGCGCGGGCCCAGGTGGTGGCACATGAGCCAGGGGCCGCGCAGGTTGGCGGCGATCATCCGGTCGAAGGTGGCCAGGTCGCTGCCTTCCACGCTGCCGGTGAGCAGTTCCCCGGCGCACAGGAACATGCCGTCCAGTTCCGGGCAGGTCCGGGCGAAGGCGGCCACGGCGGCGTCGTCGGCATGGTCCAGGGTGAAATGCCTGGCCCCGGGCAGGGTCGCGCGCAGGGGTTCCAGGCGGCGCCCGGCCAGCAGCAGGACGGCGCCCAGGTCCTGGAACCGGCGGGCGGCGCTCCGGCCGATGCCGGAGCCGGCTCCGGTGACGAGGATGGTCTTCCCCGCCAGCAGGCCGGGCAGGGTGCGGGTCATCGGCTCCGCCCGTTCCGGGTCATGGGAGCTGACCGTTGCGGTCCATGGGCGCCACGACGCCGCCCGAGATGGCCCAGGTCAGGGCCTCTTCGGGGCTCACGTTCATGGGCCTGATCTTGGACTCTTCGAGCATGATGACGTAGCCGGAGGTGGGGTTGGGCGCGGTGGGGATGTAGACGGCGATGAGCGTGGCGGCGCCCGGGAGGCTGGCCCAGGTGCAGTTGCGGTGGGCCACGAAGCCGAGGGTGTAGGAGCCCGGCTGGGGCCACTCCACCATGACCACGTCCTTGAAGCTGCCGCCCTGGCCGCTCTGGATGGCGTTCATCAGCTGCTTGGTGGCCCCGTAGATCCCCTTCACCACCGGCACGTGCAGCATCAGTTCATCCAGCCAGCTCAGCAACTGGACGCCGACGAAGTTGCCCACCAGGGCGCCCACCAGGAACAGCAGCACCAGGGTCGCCACCCCGGAGGCCAGCGCCAGTTCCCAGTACGGCGGGGTCGGCAGGCCCAGGCTGCGCGAAAGCCAGGTGGTGGGGACTTCGAAGATCCCCACCAGCGCGTCGAAGATGGCGCGCAGGATCCAGAAGGTCACCGCCGACGGCAGCAGGGTGAAAAAGCCGGCGAGGAGGTACTTCCGGATCATCGATCCCTCCCGATCGGAACCTGGGAGCTTCAGGGGAGTCATGACTTGTCTCCGGCCCGCTCGCCGTCTCCGGTGAGCCGGCCCTTGGCGGAAAGGATGCTGGGGCCGAGCTTGCGCCAGAAGGTCCGGAAATAATTGGCGGCGCTCCAGACGGCGAGGATCATGGCCAGCCAGAGCAGGAGCATGCCCATGCCCCAAAAGAAGCTGAACGGCCTGGGCAGCCTGATGAAATAGCGGAAAATGTCGAGGTGGGTCCACTCGTAGAGCCAGGCGTCGAGCTTGGGCCCCAGGATGAGGCAGGAGATGGCGGCGATCTGGGCCCCCAGCTTCCACTTGCCCATGCCTTCGGCGGCGATGGTGATGCCCTCTTCGCTGGCGATGCCGCGCAGGCCGGTGATGGCCATTTCCCGGCCGAGGATGATGAAGGTCATCCAGGCCGGCGCCAGGTCCAGCTCCACCAGGGAGATCAGGGCGCCCGAAATGAGCAGCTTGTCGGCCAGCGGATCCAGCAGCTTGCCCAGGGTGGTCACCTGCTTCCAGCGCCGCGCCAGATAGCCGTCCAGCAGGTCCGTGAGGCTGGCCACCCAGAACACCAGGACCCCGATGAGTTCATGGTTGGTGACCCTGGTCAGGAGCACCACCACCAGGATGGGCACCATCAGGATCCGGGCAAAACTCAAATAGTTCGGCAGGTTCATCGGCAGGCTTAGGCAGGGGGACTTGTGGGGTCCGATGGTGATTATTCCAGTCTAGCGGCTCCCAGCCCGTGGCCGGAGGTAAAGCAAGGGTGGCGGTTGATTTTACATGGACCCCGGCCGGGGCGCTCCGGTTTATAGAATGGTCAGCTCGCCGCGGCCGGCCAGACGCTGCCACTGGGAGTCCTCCATGATCTCGAAGGCGGCCGGTTCCAGGGTGAACAGCTGGCATTCCCGGGAGATCCGGACCGGGGTGCCCCGGGCCTGCAGCTGCTCCAGGAGCCCCATGGCCTGCGGGTCGTCCAGCAGTTCCAGGGCGTCCAGGGCCAGGCCCACCCATGGCACGGCGGGATCCAGTTCGCGCAGCACCCCCAGCAGGAGGCGCCGGCCGATGTCCGTGCCGCCCTGGCCCAGGTGGGAGCGGGTGAGCAGCAGCGGCCTGCCGGCCAGGACCCGGGCCGCGGGGATGGGGATGGCCGGAGCCGGCGCGGCCGGGGCGGGGTGCGGAACCTGGGCCGCGCCGGCCACCTCGATGCGCCAGGCGCTGCCGTCCTGGCTCAACGTCGCCGCCCGGCCCAGCCGGTCGAGGAAGCGCTGGATGTTGTGCTGGAGCATCCCGTCACCGCCCAGCAGGATCCGCAGGGGCAGGGCGGGATGCGCCTCCAGGGCCCGGTTGATCTCGCGCAGGGCCTCGGAAACCGTGACGTCGAAGAGTTCCAGGGTCAAGATATCCATGAATGGAGTTTAAGACCTTTGGACCCGACGGCCGCGGAAAGCTTCAAGCGATGGCTGGCCCAGGCCGCATTGGCCCAGGGCTTCGCCCGGGTCGGGTTCGCCTCCTGCGAGCCGTTCCATGGGGAGCGGGCGCACCTGGAAGCCTGGTTCGCCCAGGAGGGCGCCGGTCTGCTGCCCTACCTCAACCCGGCGGCCATGCTGGACCCGGCCCAGGTGCTGCCGGGGGCGGCCACAGCGCTGGTGGGGTTCTTCCCGTACGCCCGGCCGGAAGCCGTCCCGGGCGCGGCGGCCGGCGCGCTCAAGCTGAGCCGCTACCTCTGGGGCCCCGACTACCACCGGATCCTCAAACCGCGCCTGCGGGCCGTGCTGGCGCAGGCCCAGGAACACTGGCCGGGGCTCGCCGGCCGGGTCTGCGTGGACACGGCGCCGCTGCTGGAGCGCCAGCTGGCGGCCCGGGCCGGGCTGGGCTGGCAGGGCAAGCACACCCTGCTGATCGCGGGCAAGGGCGGATCCTGGGGCTTCCTGGGGGTGCTCCTGCTGGACCTGGCGCTGCCCGCGGACCCGCCGGTCAAGGTGGACCATTGCGGCACCTGCACCCGCTGTCTGGACGCCTGTCCCACCGGCGCACTGGCCCCGTTCCGGCTCGACCCGGGTCTGTGCCTCACCACCTATACCGTGGAAACCGAGGCGGAGCCGCCGGCCCCGGTGCTCCGGGCCCTGGCCGGGACCGGCTGGGCGGCCGGCTGTGACCGCTGCCAGGAGGTCTGCCCCTGGAACCGGGCCCCGCTCTGGGGCGACCCCGGGCTGTGGGGCGGGGCCAGCCCGCTGCACACCCAGCCCCGGACCCTCGCCCGCATGGGCGTGGGCCGCTGGCAGAGCCTCACCCGCGCCACCGCCCTGCGCCGGGTCCGGCACCGGCACTGGCTGGCGACCCTGGTGCGAATCCTCGGTTCCTTTTAAGTAAACTTCCGGGCACCATCAAAGTTTTGTGGGTTATCGCCCGGCCGTTTCCTATACCTTGGCTTTCAAGGGTTGACACTGGAGAACACATCAATGGCCATCAAGAATTTCACAGTCCAGGACGCCAGCGCCATGTACGGCGTCAAAGAGTGGGGCTATGGCTTCTTCGGGGTGAACAGCAAGGGCCATCTGGAAGTGCATCCGACCCGGGACGAAAACCTCAGCTGCGACGTCTTCGAGATCGTCCAGCATCTGCGCAAGAAGGGCGTCGACACGCCGCTGATCCTGCGCTTTCCGCAGATCCTCACGGCGCGGGTCACGGAACTGAACGAGGCCTTCCGCAAGGCCATGGTGGAATACGAATACGAGGGCGGCTACCAGGGCGTCTACCCGGTCAAGTGCAACCAGATGAAGGAGGTCGTCGACCAGATCTGCAAATCCGGCTACAAGTACCGCTACGGCCTGGAAGCCGGCTCCAAGCCGGAACTGATGATCGCCCTGAGCATGAACCTGCACCCGGAAGCCCTGGTCACCTGCAACGGCTACAAGGACGAGACCTTCATCCGGATGGCGCTGCTGGCGCGCAAGGCCGGGCGCAATGTGCTGATCACCGTGGAAAAGATGACGGAACTGCCGCTCATCCTCAAGGTGGCCAAGGAATTGAAAGTCGAGCCCCTGCTCGGCCTGCGCTTCAAGCTCAACGCGGTGGGCAGCGGCAAGTGGGAAAGCTCCGCCGGCGACCACGCCAAGTTCGGCCTCAATACCCAGGAACTGCTGGAGGCGGTGGAAACCCTGGAACGCAAGGGCCTGCTGGACTCCCTGCAGGAGCTGCACTTCCATATCGGCAGCCAGATCACCGACATCCGCCGGGTGAAGACCGCCATGAAGGAGGCGACCCGGATGTACGCCAAGCTGGTCAAGCGCGGCGTGCCCCTGAAGATGCTCAACGTGGGCGGCGGCCTGGGGGTGGACTACGACGGCTCCCGCACCACCTTCACCTCCTCCATGAACTACACCATCGACGAGTACGCCTCCGACGTGGTCTACACCACCAAGGATGTCTGCACCCAGGAGCAGGTGCCGGTGCCGATCCTGCTGAGCGAATCGGGCCGGGCCATCGCCGCCTTCCACGAGGTGGTGGTGGTGGACATCATCGGCCTGATCGACACCACCCACACCAAGTACCGGGTGGAGCTCACCGGGGCCGAGGCCCAGGTGCTCAAGGAGCTGGCCTACACCCGGGACAACATCTCGGTGAAGAATTTCGCCGAGATGTACCACGACGCCATCACCCAGAAGGACGAACTGATCACCCTGTTCAACCTGGGCTACCTGTCCCTGGACGACCGGGCCAAGGGCGAAATCCTGTTCTGGGAAGTGTGCCGCAAGCTGTCCCGGATCTTCAGCTACAAGAGCCTGAAGTACATTCCCGAGGAGTTCCAGGATCTCAGCAAGTCGCTGGCCGACAAGCTGATCGCCAACTTCAGCCTGTTCCAGAGCATGCCCGACCACTGGGCCATCGACCAGCTGTTCCCGGTGATGCCCATCCACCGGCTCAAGGAACGGCCGACCATTTCCGCCACCCTGTGCGACATCACCTGCGACAGCGACGGCAAGATGGAGAAGTTCATCGACCTGAAGGACGTGAAGGACGAGATCCCGCTGCACGAGCCGAAGGCGGGCGAGCCGTACTACCTGGCCTTCTTCCTGACCGGCGCCTACCAGGACATCCTGGGCATGCGTCACAACCTGTTCGGCGCGCCCACGGAAGCCCACGTGGTGGTCAACGACGATGAGGACTTCAAGGTCCAGCAGATCATCCAGGGCGAGAACATGGACGACGTGCTGCGCAGCGTGCACTACGACCCCAACGAGCTGGTGGAAGGCCCGAGCAAGCGCCGGCAGAACGCCCAGAGCGACGCCTCGGACGCCCTGAAGGCCCTGCTCACCGAGCAGCGCAGCCTGCCCACCTATCTCGACAGCAAATAGCCGACGGGTTAATCCCAATCCTTGGTGCCCCGGGCCTGCTTGCGGGCGCCGGTGAGCTTCTTGGCGGTCACCCGGCGCAGCTTGCTGCCGTGGGTCGGCCGGGTCGGCCGGCGGATGATCGGCGCCACCATGGCCGTCTGCACGGCCTTGGCCACCTTGGCCCGGGCGTCCTCCAGGTTGGCCCGCTGGTCCCGGGTCAGGGAGCTGGTGAGCAGCCAGCAGCCGTCCGCGTCGGTCTGGTTGCGCACCAGGTGCCGCAGCCGCTCCAGGGAAGCCGGGTCCAGGCCTTCGATGAGGCCCAGGTCCACCCGCAGCTCAATTTTGGATGACACCTTGTTCACGTTCTGGCCGCCCGGCCCGCTGGCCCGCACCGCCTTCATCTGCATGGCGGCTCCGGGCACCCGGACGGTATCGCTGACCTGAATGGACTCAAGCATTTATGGCAGGATTTCGAAGATCTTCTCGAACTGGACGATCTCCAGCAGCCGGCGCACCGAGGCGGAGGGCCGCCGCAGGGCCAGTCCCAGGTGTTTGGCTTCGGTGTTTTCCCGCAGGAGCAGGATCATGCCCAGGGAGCTGGCGTCCATGTAGCTCACGCCTTCCATGTCCAGGACCACCCGGCGCACCTGCTCCGCGTTCAGGAGGGTCTGGGTGCAGGACTTGAAGGCCGGGTGGGTCTCGAAGGTGAACCGGCCCTCGAGCTTTACCGTGCCTGTTTGGTCCTCGATCTGGCTGGTGAACTTCATGAAACCCTCCGGGAGCTTGGACAGGGGGGATGGTCGGGGCTCTATGGAATCATATCAATCGTTCCCCCTTCGTGCCCCTAAAGAAAGCGATTCATTGAGGGCGGGTGGGAATCTTGCGGTTCCGGCGCAAGCCGGAGCCTGAGAAGATGAGGGATGAAACGAATCGCCCTGTTTTTTTCCGGGACCGGCGGCAACGCGCTCAACCTGCTGGAGGCGTGCCGGGACGGGCGGATTCCCGCCGAGGTGGTGCTCGCGGTGGCGTCCACGCCCAAGGCCGGCGGGATCCCCCGGCTGGAGGCGGCGGGCATCCCGGTGCGGGTGGCGCTGCGCTCGGCGCATCCGGACGACGCGAGCCATTCCCAGGCGTGCTACGCGCTGGCCGAGGCGGCGGGGGCGGAGCTGATCGCGCTCTGCGGCTGGCTGAAGAAGCTGGAGGTGCCGCCTCACTGGGAAGGGCGGATCGTCAACATCCATCCGGGCCTGCTGCCGGCCTACGGCGGGGCGGGGATGTGGGGCATGCACGTGCACCGGGCGGTGCTGGCGGCCGGCGCGAGCGAATCGGGCTGCACCGTGCACCTGGTGGACAACCTCTACGACCACGGGCGGATTCTGGCCCAGGCCAGGGTGCCGGTGCTGCCGGACGACACCGCGGAAACCCTGCAGCGACGGGTGTATGAGCAGGAGATGCGGCTCTATCCCATGGCCTTGGCCGAATTCCTGGAAACCCCAAGCTGGTAGGCTGGAACCATGGGTTGGTCATCACCGTTGTCTTGAAGGAGCACACATGACGAAATTGCGGGTGGCGGTCGTCGGGGTCGGCAGTCTGGGGCAGCATCACGCGCGCATCGCCGCGGGCTCGGAGGCCACCGAGCTGGTGGCGGTGGTGGATACCGCCGAGGAGCGCGGCCGGGAGATCGCCGGCAAGTTCGGCACGGCCTGGGCGGCCACCCTGGGCGAGGTGCTGGACCAGGTCGACGCCGTGCAGATCGCCGCGCCCACCGGCTGCCACCACGCGCTGGGGCTGCAGGTGCTGGCCGCCGGCAAGCACGTCATCATGGAGAAGCCCCTGGCCGCCTCCCAGGAAGAGGGCAGGGACCTGCTGGCCGCCCTGGAGCGGGCCGTCGCGGTCCATCCGGAGCTGGTGGCCGCGGTGGGCCACCTGGAGCGGTTCAACCCCGCGGTGACCGCCCTGCGCGCCATGGGCATCAAGCCGCACTTCGCCGAGGCGATCCGGGTTTCGCCCTTTCCCATGCGCTCCATGGAAGTGGACGTGATCATGGACGTGATGATCCACGACCTGGATCTGCTTCTGGCGCTCATCGGCCGCAAAGTGGTCTCGGTGGAGGCGGTGGGGGTGCCCATCCTGACCAAGTACGCCGACCTGGTCAACGCGCGCCTGAAGTTCGAAGGGGGCGCCTTCGCCACCGTCACCGCCAGCCGGGTGGCCCGCAAGAAAGAGCGGGTGCTCCGCGCCTTCGGAGCCAACGCATACGCCAGCCTAGATTTTGCCGCCCAGAAGCTGGAGGTCCTGCGCCTGGGCCTGGGGCCGGACGGCCCCAGGGTAGAGCAGGAGGTGGTGGAGATCGTTGAAGGCGAACCGCTGAAACTGGAGCTGGAGGCCTTCTACCAGGCCTGCCTGGGACAGGGCGACGACATCGTCACCTGGCACGACGCCTTCTCCGCCATGGAAGTGGCCCATCTGGTCCAGGTCTCGGTGGCCGAGAGCCTGGCCAAC
>Ga0316227_1001667_pt1 | contig 22475 bp, 32 predicted proteins | sample TBH18019metaG_FD_206012 | JGI IMG/M metagenome (GOLD analysis project Ga0316227, IMG submission 206012) | Freshwater microbial communities from Trout Bog Lake, Wisconsin, USA - TBH18019 | ecosystem: Environmental > Aquatic > Freshwater > Lake > Hypolimnion/Profundal zone | place: USA: Wisconsin... | reverse complement strand
CATGGCATAGAAGAATTAGCGAAGATACGAAAAGCAGGTGGCCGTCGTACAGGCAATATACCTAAGAATATCGGCGAATCGAAAAAATAAATATAGTACCCGGGGAACAAAATGGACATAAAAGATATACTTACTAAATTAAGCACTATTTCAGAAGCGCCTGTTACAGATGGTTCGGGCAAACCTGTTACTACTACAAGCACAGGTACTAATCCTGCTGCCGGTGGTGACGATATTGCAACAATTAAAAAATACGTCGATAATACAAAAGGCGAAGCGTTTATCGATAGTAAAGACGGAATGGTCAAATATATGGATGTAATGGGTGCTAGAGATACTGGCGGAACTCCTCAACCTAAAGTTATGCCAAGCGACTGGATTCAACGTTACGCACCAGATTTAGCAAAAGCATTAGCATCAACCGGTGCTGGGCAAGCTGTTAAAGGTGGCCCATTCGGAATGAAATTAGATCAAGGTACTAAAGTTGATCTAGCAAAATTACAACAAGGTGCCGCACCTGCTGGAACAACTACTGGTCCAAAAGGCAGTAGTGCAGACGCAGTTAAAAAATTACAAGATTTAGTAGCAAAATTAGAAGCTTCACTTGCAGTGAAAAAAGAAAGTATTGCAGAAGCACGTCTTGTTAAACTTACTCAAGATAACTGGGCATTAGTTCTTGCAGATGGCACAGTTTCTGAAATTCCACAAGAAGATTACGAAACAGTTTTAGAATCTATTGTAGAATCTGACGTTAGTATTTCAAGCACACTAGTTGAAAGTTTCGGTTATGCTGTAAACGAAGATACACGTTATTTTTATGCTCCTAACGGAATGTTAGTAGAATATAGCTGGGATGAATTTAAATCAGATGCTGGAGATTTCGGACGCGGAGCATGGAATGGTGTTACACTAGGTGCTGGTGATAATATTGTTGCTGGTGCTAAGAGTTTGTTTGGTCCAGGAAAGTACAAAGACGAATTAGCAAAACAAACAGCCGCAAGTAAAGAAGCAGAAAAACGTAGTCCATGGTTGTATGGTGCAGGCAATGTAGCAGGATCACTTGCAATGCCAGTTCCTGGTGGTGCTATTGCTGGCGGATTAATCAAAGGTGCTACCAAAGGCGCTCAATTAGCACGTGGTGCTACTGCACTTGGTACAAACTTAGCCGCACAAGCCGGTGTTGATAAACTTAAACAAGTAGCAGATACAAAAACTTTAGGCTACGATCCTAACAAATATCCAACAAGTAAACCAGAAATTATGGCTTTCCAAAAAGCTAATGGTTTAACTCCTGATGGCATCATTGGACCTAAGACTAAAGGCATTTTAGATAAGATGGGAATAGAGCCAGAAGCGCCAGCAGGTGCAGTTCCATCAGTTGCTGAAAGCATTAAATCACTTTCAGAAAAACTAGCAATGATTGAAAGCGGCCAATGGCGTTTAGAAGAAGACGCAGATTATCGTGTATGGTTGTTAGAAGACGGTACTGTAGTTGATGAAGAGGGTAAAGTATTAGACAATGATGTATTCGAAACAGTAGCATGGGATTCCGCTATTGACGAAGCATGGTATGATGCACTTACTAAAGGCGCAAAAGCATTTGGTAGAGGCGTTGTAAACAAAACAAATCCTCAAGCAATGGGCGCAGGTGGCAAGTTTTTAGGTACAACAGGAGCTGAAAAAGCTCTTAACAAAGCCGGACGTCAAGTTTACAAAGGTGGTGCGGCAGTAGCAAATACTATCAAAAAGAATCCAATCAAAACTGCATTAGGTGCAGGTGCATTAGGATTAGCCATAGGTAGTAGTGGCGGCGCAACTGCTCCAGCAGGAACTACAACTCCAGCAGGTGGTCACAGTGGCGGAACTGCTCCAGCAGGAACTACAACTCCAGATGCAACAGCATTAACTCCAGAACAACAAGATTTGATTAAACAAATTCATGACACAATGAATCAAGACTTTGGAGATGATCCAGAATGGATTAAAGCTACAGGGCATGCTCAAGTTGTTTTAGATAAAGCTGAACATGCAAATCCTGCACAAACAGCAATGGATCAATCACACGATACAGCATCTACTCAGTTTTCACAACCAGCAGGTGATGCGGCTAAGGATCCAGCAAAGAATCCAAATCCAGCAACTAGTATCCCTGGTGGTCCACAAACTGCGGCAGGCAATACTCCAGCATTAACACCAAAAGCAACCAATGAAAGCGATGAGTTGACTCGTTGGTTAAGAATAGCTCGCGGAGAGTAATCAAAATGGCAGACTTAGTTCTGCCATTTTCACCTCTAAAATTTCATAGAGGTTGCATTTACGAGATAAGTAGTTTATAATAGGCATATACATTAGGAGATTTACATGGGCGGTCGTTCATACGGTGCAGAAGAAAAAGCAAAACTAGAACGTTTAATTAGCGAAGGTTCTACAGTATTGCGTGAAATTGAAGATTTACAAGAAGGCTTAAAAGAAACTGTTAAAGCAGTTGCAGAAGAATTACAAGTCAAACCAGCAGTCATTAATAAAGCAATTAAAATTGCTCATAAAGGCGACTGGGCTAGTCATAATGAAGACTGGGAAGAGATTGAAGCAATTTTGGATATTACTAAACGTATCTAATAAGTATTGCTAGGAAAGGTATGCGGGCCATAAACCGCACGAAGGTATTTGCAAGCCCTAAATTGCATGGAGAAGAAAATTTATGTCTTATGTAGACGCATGGTTTGACCGCGAGAATGATATTGTTCGCGTAGTCGAACGTAATCAAAAAGGCAACAGAGAATTCAGAGACATTCCTGTGCGCCACACATTTTATGTAAAAGATCCCCGAGGGAAATTTCAATCAATTTACGGCGATCCGCTTACACGTATTGTTTGTAAAAATACAAAAGAACTACGTAAAGAACAAGCTATTAACAGTGGTAAAGAACTTTACGAAGCAGACATTAATCCAATCTTTGTTACACTAAGTGAACATTATTTAAATCAAGATGCTCCTAAATTAAATGTAGCATTTTTCGATATTGAGGTAGACTTTGATCCAGAACGTGGCTACGCATCACCAGATGATGCATTTATGCCTATTACTGCGATTGCTGTCTACCTACAATGGTTAGAAACTATGGTATGTTTGGCTATTCCACCTAAAGGTCTTAAGATGGAAGAAGCCAAGGAAATGATTAAAGACTTTCCTAATACATATTTGTTTGATAACGAAGCAGATTTGTTAGATATGTTTTTAGATCTAATCAAAGACGCAGATATTATAAGTGGTTGGAATAGCGAAGGCTTCGATATTCCGTATACTACAAATAGAGTAATTAAAGTATTAAGCAAAGAAGATACAAGACGTTTTTGTTTGTTTGATCAATTGCCTAAAAAGCGTGAATATGAAAAATATGGACGAACTAGTACAACATATGACTATATTGGACGTGTGCATTTGGACTATTTAGAGTTGTATCGCAAATATACATATGAAGAACGTCACAGTTATAGGTTGGATGCTATTGCCGAATATGAATTAGGCAAACGTAAAACACAATACGAAGGTACTTTAGATCAATTATATAACAATGACTTTAAGACATTTGTTGAATATAACATTAATGACTGTAAACTACTTGATGATCTAGACAAGAAGTTGAAATTCATGGATCTTGCTAATACACTAGCACATGAAAACACAGTATTACTGCAAACTACAATGGGTGCTGTAGCTGTAACCGAACAAGCTATTATTAACGAAGCACATCGAAGAGGGTTTCAAGTACCTAATCGCAAGAAGATGAGCGAACGTGAAGATAACGAAGGTGCGGCTGGTGCGTATGTTGCGTATCCTAAAGAAGGTATTCAGGATTGGGTTGGTTCATTAGACATTAACTCACTGTATCCTAGTGCTATTAGAGCACTTAACATGGGCCCAGAAACAATTATCGGGCAGTTACGTCAAACTAAAACAGATGAATTCATCGAATTGCAAATTGCTAAAGGTAAATCATTTGCGGCGGCATGGGAAGGCAAGTTCGGTACAGACGAATACGAAGCAGTAATGGCACAAGAAATAGGAACAGACATCACTATCGACTGGGAAGATGGGTCTAGTGATGTATTGAGTGCTGCCGAAGTGTATCGTTTAATATTTGAAAGTAATCAACCTTGGATGATTAGTGCTAACGGCACAATCTTTACCTATGAAAAAGAAGGTATTATTCCTGGTTTGCTAAAACGTTGGTATGCTGAACGTAAAGAAATGCAGGCTAAACTTAAAGAAGCAATTAAAGCAGGAAACAAAGTCGAAGAAGAGTACTGGGATAAGCGTCAACTTGTTAAGAAGATTAACCTTAATAGTTTATATGGTGCTATTCTTAACAGTGGATGCCGTTTCTTTGATAAACGTATTGGTCAATCTACTACATTAACTGGTCGTCAAATTGTACGACACATGGCTGGTAAGGTAAATGAGATTATTGCTGGTGAATATGACTACAGAGGTAAGGCTGTTATTTACGGTGATACCGATTCTTGTTATTTTAGTGCATATAAAACCTTACAAAAAGACATTGAAGCTGGTAAAATTCCTTGGACTAAGGAAACAGTTATCGGATTATACGATCAAATCGGTGAAGAAGTTAATACTACATTCCCACAGTTTATGTTAGATACTTTCCATTGCCCTAAATCGCGTGGTGAAGTTATTAAGGCAGGACGTGAGATTGTTGGTAGTAAGAGTTTATTCATTACTAAAAAACGTTATGCAGTTCTTTATTATGATAAAGAAGGTAAGCGCACAGACGTAGATGGAAAAGCTGGCAAAATTAAAGCGATGGGGTTAGATCTTAAGAGATCCGACACTCCAGAATTTATTCAAGACTTCTTAAGTGAAGTACTTGAAATGGTTCTTATGGGCAAGCCTGAACAAGAAGTTCTTGATCACATTAGTGAATTTAGAATTAGATTTAAAGCTCGTCCAGGTTGGGAGAAAGGTAGTCCGAAACGTGCTAACAACATTACAGACTACCAAGCCAAAGAAGCAAAAGCAGGCAAAGCAAATATGCCTGGTCATGTACGTGCTAGTATCAACTGGAATACGTTGAAGCGTATGTTTAATGACAAATATTCTATGAGTATTACAGATGGTGCAAAAGTTATTGTTTGTAAACTCAAGCCCAATGCAATGGGTTTCACAAGCGTAGCCTATCCAGTAGATGAATTACGGCTCCCACAGTGGTTTAAAGACTTACCTTTTGACCATGCAGAAATGGAGGCTACCATTATCGACAAGAAGCTAGACAACTTGATTGGTGTACTAAAATGGGACATAGGTAGTACCGAAGAAAAAAATACATTTAACAGTTTATTTGAGTTTTAATATGAAAAGAAAAATTATAGTTGCAGGATATGGATTTGTTGGCAAAGCAGTTGCAAATGCCATTGATAAAAATAACACAATCTACATTGTTGATCCGAAAATAAGTGAGCAAACAGTAAAAGATTATCCGTATGCCGAAGGTGTTATTATCTGTGTAGGTACACCTAGTACCGAATTAGGTGATTGTGATGTTAATCAAATTTATCAAGTAATGGATACAGTACCTGTACATATACCTGTATTACTTAAATGCACTGTACCGCCTAATTATCTAGAAAGACTTTTGGTAAATTATCCCAACCACAGTATAGTTTATAGTCCTGAATTCCTTAGAGCAGTTAGCGCCAATGATGATTTCTTAAATCAAACTTATATGGTAATCGGTGGTGACGATCCCGAAGGGTTCTGGCAAACATTGTTTCAAGATTCATTGCCTAAACTAAAATTAGTTTTTAATACTAGTATTGTAGAAGCTAGTATGATCAAATATGCTACTAATTGTTTTTTAAGTATCAAAGTAGCGTTCTTTAATCAACTTTATGATATGTGCGAGAAGAACGGCGCAGATTATGAGTTAATTAGACAAGTACTTACACACGATTTACGTATTGGCAATAGTCATATGATGGTTCCTGGACCAGATGGATCACGTGGATTTGGTGGTGCATGTTTTCCAAAGGACACTAGTGCGTTTGTACACTATGCCGATAGTATTCAAATATCACACACGTTGGTGGAATCAGCAATAAAATATAACAAAAAGATAAGAAAAAGTCATTGACTTTTAACAAAAACCTAAATATAATCATAAAACATGGAGAATAATATGAAAGATTTTTTACAAGACCTAGTAGCACATACACACAGCTTAGGTTTCCTACCGCTAGTTAAAATTTCAGCAACTGAAAAAGAAACATCGATTGAATCTATGGCAGAGGATCGTAGTGTTATCCTCAACGCTAAAACACATACCGCTGTTGATAATTTCGAAGGCGTATTTGGTATGCCAAATCTAAATAAACTAGACACACACTTAAAATGTCCAGAATATAAGGAAGGTGCTAGTATTGCAGTAGTTAAACAAGAACGCAATGGTGAAGAGATTCCAACTGGCTTGCATTTTCAAAACAGTACAGGTGACTTTGAAAACGACTATCGTTTTATGAACACAGAAGTTATTAACGACATGTTGAAAACTGTTAAGTTCAAAGGTGCTAAATGGGATATCGAGTTTGAGCCTACTGTAGCAAGCATTCAAAAATTAAAATTCCAAGCGGCCGCACACACCGAAGAGCCAACATTCCAAGTTACTACAGATGGTAGCAGTTTAGTGTTTAGTTTCGGTGATGCTAGCACACACGCAGGATCATTTGTCTTCCAAGGCGGGATTAATGGTAAATTAAAACAAACTTGGTCTTGGCCCGTAAGTTCAGTAATTAGTATTCTAAACCTAGCTGGTGACAAAACTATGCGTATTGCAGATGCTGGTGCAATGCAAATTACAGTAGACAGTGGTATTGCAATATATGACTATATTCTACCAGCACAAAGCAAATAATTATGTCTCAAGACCAGATATTATTAGCAGTTGCTTTATGGTTAGTATTAATGATTATATGCTACTCACATAGCGGTTGGCGCAATATGCGTGACTGCTATATGATGTGGTTTACTAAAGAATACTGGACCAGCTATAATACTATTGAATTTATCAGCTGGTGGGCTAAGGCAATCATTATAGTTCCTGGATTAATTTTTAATATTCAAATCTGGGAATTATATTATCTAACATTAGCAACTAGTGTTTCTCTTATCTGGGCTAGTCGTAAAAAAGCTCTACCTACTCTAGTAGGTTTTAATACCATGTGGGCTTGGTTAAGCCTTATGGTACTAGTACAACATTGGATAACATGAATAAAAATTTAACAGCCACACAAAACGATTACGCATATTTCCTTCCAGCTACATCAGGATTTTATAGCACATATATAGGTAAACAACGTTACGGTAATTATGTTGATCCTGCTCGCATACCTGCAAGTTTTAAAAACGGTGTAGAAAGCCTTAACTACCTAGAACCAGATAAAGGTGCGTTTTACTACGACCATTGTTTGTATAGTGCTGGACATGCTAATTTAGATCTTAGCAAACAAGACGATGGTGAAGATATGTTTCGCAATCGCGACCGTAGTACTAGTTGGGTGTTAGGTGATTCAGGTGGATTCCAAATTGGTAAAGGTGTATGGGCAGGTGAATGGCGAGATCCTACTGGCCCAGAAGTTGCGGCAAAATGGGCAGAAGTTCGTGCTAAAGGTATTGAACTTGTTCCACAACTAGATGCAAGCGGTAATCCTAAGCTAGATAAAAACGGCAATCCTAAAATGACTAAGATTGATCACGTTAAGAATTATCAAGCGCAATTAGATGCGGCACAAAAGAAACGTGAACAAGTTTTAGCGTGGATGGATTCGTTAATGGATTACGGCATGGTACTCGATATTCCAGCATGGGTTGAACGTAGTCCTGTTGGTAAGAAAGCTACTGGAATTGAAACATATCAACAAGCAGTTGAAGCTACAAAATATAATAACGAATATTTTATTAAACATCGTACAGGTGCTTGTAAGTTCTTAAATGTACTACAAGGCGAAAATCACGCACAAGCAGAAGATTGGTATCAGCAAATGAAAGATTTTTGCGATCCAAAGAAATATGACAAACCGTTTAATGGCTGGGGCATGGGCGGCCAGAACATGTGTGATATACACTTAACTTTAAAACGTATAGTGGCATTGAGATTTGATGGCTTACTTGAAAAAGGACATCAAGACTGGATGCACTTCTTAGGTACAAGTAAACTTGAATGGGCTTTAATTTTAACAGACATACAACGTGCTGTTCGAAAATATCATAACGATCAATTTACAATTAGTTTCGACTGTGCAAGTCCATTCTTAGCAACTGCTAATGGTCAGATTTATGTACAAACAGAAATTAAAGATCGTGATAAATGGCTATATCGTATGCTTCCTAGCTTAGACGATAAAAAATATAGTCAAGATACACGTTTATTCCAAGATGCTGTGGTTCAAGATAAACATTTTGCTAATTTCGAAACAAGTCCTATTATGGATGGAGTCGAAGTTAATAAAATTTGTATATATGGGCCTAACGATGTTAACAAAATTGGTAAAGTAGGAAAAACAAGTTGGGATAGTTTTACTTACGCTATTATGATGGGTCATAATGTTTGGATGCATATCAATGCCGTACAAGAAGCCAATAGACAATACGATGCTGGACTTTGCCCTAGTATGCTAGTCGATGAAAAATTTGACAGACTATATGCTAAAGATATTATCGATGCTATTTTTGCTACAAGCGATAGAGCAACAGCAGATTCCATTGTTGATGAATTCAGTAAGTTTTGGATGGCTATCCCTGGTACTCGTGGTTACACTGGAAAGAAAACTGTTAATGCTAGCACCAAAGCAGATGAGCATTTAATTATTGAAGCAAATTTAACTGTGGAAAAAGTAATTACTCCTAAAGCAGAAATTGTGCTTAATGACAATTTGTTTGAACTATGAAAAAACGTATAGGAATCATAGGTGCCGGTTCTGCCGGCATTCTTACTGCAAGTTATTTTTTATGTAGTTTAGATAACAATTACGAAATTGTATCAATCTACGATCCTAACACTCCTATCTTAGGAATAGGTGAAAGTACTAATCCTGGATTTGTTAGAGTATTAGAATATGCAATGCGTTATTCTATTTACGAAGACACTGAATCATTAGACAGCACATTAAAATTTGGGACTAAATTTATTAACTGGCGAGAAAAGGATTGGCTTAATCCCTTGATTGCCAGTGGCGGTATTGCTGTACATTTTAATAATTTTAAACTTAAAGAATTTGCATTTTCTAGATTTCAAAAATTATGGTCTGATAAATTTAGTATAATCGAAGGCTGTGTTAATAATATGGAAGATACACTAGACGGTGTAACTTTAACAATTGATAACAAAGAAGAAAGATTCGATTATGTAGTTGATTGTGGCGGATTTCCTAAAGATTATTCCGATTACACATATAGTACTTGCAGTTTATTAAATCACGCACTGATACACAGTGAAGAATTTGACCCTATAGAATACACAGAACACATAGCAACTAAACATGGCTGGATTTTTGGTGTTCCATTAACTTCCCGGAAAACTTACGGTTACATGTTTAATGATACTATTACTACTATAGAAGATGCTAGACAAGATTTTGCAGACACATTGAAAATTCCTGTTGAAAAATTACAATCAAAAGAATATTCATTCCGACCTTATTATGCAAATAAGATTGTAAACAACAATATTTTGTTAAATGGTAATAGAGCATTATTCTTTGAACCAATTAGTGCAACTTCGATTAATCAATACAATGCTACTTGTGCAATTTTATTAGACTACATAACAGAAAAGATTTCCGAAAATCAAGCAAACGCTCGATGGTTGCGTGAAGTACAAACAACCGAAGATATTATCAATTGGATATATCATGGCGGTACTAATTTTAACAGTGAATTTTGGAACAAAGCAGTCGCTAACAGTAAAACTAATTTAAAAAATAACAAAAGATTCAATGATATTTTAGATGCTAATCAAGCGGCAACTAGTGCAGGCGCTCCGTATGCTGGACCAGCTCATTTGTTTACAACATTCAGTTTGGTTGTAATGGACGAGTCTTTTGGCTATAATTACTTCAAAGGTGCGCCAAGACAGTTTGACGTTTAATAGTTTTTACTGTATAATAAACTATGACTTTACCAGACGAACGATTTCGAAGTATACAACGCACAGAAGAATTTTTGCAGGACCTGCTAAATCCTCAAAAAACTCCACGAGTTCCAAAAGAAGTGCGTGAGTCAGCACGATGGTGTTTGAGACACTATCCTAGTTATCACAATCTAAAAGAGATAGAACGTGCGGCACCCAATGTTATACAAGAACGTATGGAAGATGTCGATCGTATGATCAAATATTGGGAAGAAGGGAAAAAATTAAAACATGAAGACTAGTCTTGTTGTTGGTATGGGTATAGGTCAACTATATGTAGATGTACTACATAAGTTAGGCTACAGGGTTGTTACTGTAGATAGCAATCCTAAAAAAGGCGCTGACTTTGAAACTGTAGATGCGGCCATTATAAAATGTCATAACTTTGATACTGTTCATATTTGTACTCCTAATTTTACACACTTTGAACTAGCGGCTAAACTAGCACCATATAGTAAAATTGTGTTTATAGAAAAACCAGGTGTTGCTACTAGCCTTACTTGGGCTAAACTAATTTCTACTTTTCCACAAACACGTTTTATGATGGTTAAGAATAATATGTGGAGAATTAACATAGATGATTTAAAAAAATTAGCACTTCAAGCAAAAATAGTGAACATACGTTGGATTAGAAAGAATTGTATTCCTAGTCCAGGCAGTTGGTTTACTACACGTAAATTAGCGTTTGGTGGTGTTAGTCGAGATTTAATGCCACATTTGTTAAGTTTGTATGTTGCACTTAATCCTGAATGGCGTAAGGAATCAGTAAATGGACAAGCGTCCTTAATGAAGTGGCAATTAGAAAATATAGATAGTACAGAATATGGTACAATAAACCCCAACGGTGTGTACGATGTAGACGACCAATGCTACATAGACTTTGGTAGCAAATGGGGGTGTTATGCTGATTGGCGCAGTATGGATGCTGAAGATAGTTCTATTGAATTTATCATGCAAGATAATAAAGTAGAGCGTTTTGAATTAGGTTGGTGTCCAGAAGACGCATATCAATCAATGATTGCAGATGCAGTAGACAACATGCATAATTATGAATTCTGGTTAAGACAATACGATATCGATCTGTGGATACACGAGAGAATAGAAAGTTTATGAAAGTAAAATGCTTACAAACTACCGGACAAGGTCAATTTGAAGAAGTTGACTACGATAAACCCGAACCCGGTCAATACGAAATTGAAGTTCGAGCATTAATGACTGGTGTTTGCCGTAGCGACATCGATATGATGATGGGAGATTTCGGACCATTACCATTACACATGCAAGGTCACGAAGGCTTGGGCATTGTAACTAAAGTAGGCATAGGTATTGCTAAAACAAACGTAGGCGACATTGTAGCAACACGAGGCGAGCCTGCTTATGCCGATTTTTATAATGCACGAATTGAAGAATTTGTAGTAGTTCCAGAAGCCGATCCAAAATATATTCTAGAACCTGTAGCATGTGGAATTAATCTTATTAATCAAGCTAAAGATCAAATTGAACATAGGCAAGGACGCAGTGAAAACACACGCATGTTAATTATCGGCAGTGGCTTTTTAGCGTGGGTTGCGTATCATACTATGCGTTTAAATGGTTATATCTTTCATGTAGATGTACTTGGACACAGTAATAAAGAACTGTGGGGTGATAAACTGTTACCTAGCACTATTGAAAATTATGATGTTGTAGTAGACCTTAGCGGAAATTATGAGTTAGGTACACAGATTAACCTAAATAATAATGCATTAATTATAGACGGTGTTGGCAAAGCAGTTAGTAAACAAGAAGCACAATCTCAACTTTGGAAATCTGTTACTACTATTAAACCAAGTCCTCGTAATCCAGCATTTATTGATTGCATGTATATGGCAAAATACTGGATTGAAAAAGGCTATTTAGAGGTTGATTCTTTTTGGACAAAGTGTTACAATCGTACTACAGATTGGAAACAAGCGTTTGCGGATGGCGTTAATCGTCCGAGTGGTTACAGCAGAGGTTATATCAAATGGGGTTAAACACAGAAGAACGACAAGACGTTGTTTATTTCACAGGCTATGAAGTCGAGCATACTATTTGTCATGGTATGTTTACTTTGTTTGTTGTAGGCACACCTCCTGTAGAAGATATACTACGTATTGCTGATGAAAGTCAAGCAATGTTAGACGAGTCTAAGCGTATCAAGCACATTTACTTTGGTACTAGTCAAAGTTTTAATCCTAAATCAATTAGCCAGGCAGAATACAAACCATGGGATGATGTTATTATTCCATGTTTAAAGAAAGACTATTGGGTGACTCTAGACTTCGGTGTAGAACATTCTGAAGGAGTACTTGAATCTTGCTATTGCGAATATCCAAGATTTGTACCAATGATTAGTGTTAAATTACCTTACATTAATCAATTTAACTATAACGCCACACTAAAACTGGATGACCGCACTTGGGGTGCTACTAATCCAGGTGTGTGGACTCATCAACTGCATGATCTTATGAGTAAAGACAAATATACTTACTGGGATCAATATACACAAGATACTCCAACATGATTATTAAACAAGACATCCGCCCTAACAAAATGATTTGGGTTACTTTTCAGAAGGAAGGTATTCATTGCTATCCAGCGGCCGCAACAGATCCTAACCTAGCAACAGGAGATTACTATGACGTATCGTTTCTTGGCACTCCTCATCGCCATATTTTTCACTTTCGTGTATGGCTCGGAGTTACTCATAACGACAGAGATGTGGAATTCATTCAGTTCAAGCGGTGGCTTGAAAGGTTGTATTCTAGCGAACAAGGTGTATTGTCGCTAGATTATAAAAGTTGCGAAATGATGAGCGATGATTTATACGCTCAAATTTCAGCAAAGTACCCAGACCGCGAGGTTTGGATTGAAGTCTCCGAAGATGGAGAAAATGGTTCATTTATTAAATATTAAGGAAAGCTATAATGGCTAAGAACTACAAGGACTTTAGTTATTTCGAAACTCGTCCAGAGATTGTTAAATTGTTTGACGACCTTGAGGCATTTCACGAGTGGTGCCGTTTTGAGATGTGTGAGTTTAACGAAGCTCACCTCTACAACAGAGAAAGTTGGCAATGGCGTAATTTCGACAAAACACGGCGTCCTAAAAAGCCGTATACAGGCGAACGTAAACCTTACTTAGGTAAAAACCCACGTTATAATAACAATGAACGTATTTCTAATTGATCTAGAATCCGTTGAGACAAGGTACACGGGTCAATGGAAGACTCATGTACCTAATCTCTTACGAAAGGCAGGACACAATGTTCAAATTATATCTGGCCCTACGGATATTCCTAATGCCACTACTCCTGGTGCCTTCCTTAATTTTGGCGGTACCAATATCTATAAGTCTAGCCAAGTGGAACAAATGGGGCGTCTATTTTGCTCCGGATCAGTACGCCCTGGCGATCACTTTATCTTTACTGATGCTTGGCATCCTGGCATCATAAACTTAAAGTACATGAGCGAACTGTTGAACATTCCGATAGTTACACATGGCTTATGGCATGCCGGTAGTTATGACCCTCAAGACTTCTTAGGTCGACTAGTAGGCAATAAGCCTTGGGTACGTCACGCTGAGAAATCGTTCTTTGCGGCATTCGATCACAATTACTTTGCTACTCAATTCCATATTGATATGTTCCATCATAATTTATTAAATGATGGCATGGTCGAAAATCCTTGGGAGGAAGAAGACAAAGCAGACATGCTTGAAGATAAAAAGTATGTTCGCACAGGTTGGCCTATGGAGTATATGGAAGATACATTAACAATGTATAAGAATATGCCCAAGCGTGATTTAATTCTTTTTCCGCATCGCATCGCACCTGAGAAGCAAGTTGAGATTTTCAGAGACTTAGCTACACACTTACCGCAGTATGAATTCGTAGTGTGTCAGGATCAACAACTAACAAAAAATGAATATCATAACTTGTTAGGCGAAGCGAAGATGGTGTTTAGTGCTAACTTACAAGAAACTTTAGGCATTAGTTGCTATGAAGGTGCGGTAGTTGATGGTATTCCCATGGTTCCGGATAGGCTTAGTTATACCGAGATGTATTACGAAGGATTTAAATATCCTAGTAAGTGGACTGAAAGTTTTGATGCTTATACAGTTTACAGACCAGACTTATGTGGTAAGATAATGGAACATATGGATAATTACACTACACGAATTCCTATGATCCGAAAACAATCAAAGGACTTACATGAACATTTCTTCAGCGCAAGTGGATTACTCAACAATATCAAATGATACGATAACAACATCACAATTTGGTAATGTAACTATACCGGCTTATGATTCCACAACTGGTAGCAGTTTTTACTATACTGGTGCAGGTATTGGTGCAGGAAGCGGAAGTACTATAACTATTAGCAATGGTGGTAGCAGTGTCGGCATATCTACAGCAACATTAAATGTTGGTTCATTAGGCACATCGACATACACATTTCAAATGACTGAAGATTGGAAGGATCAATTTCCTAGTTGGAATGAAGTGCAAAGTATGTGTGAAGAATATCCAGGTTTAAAAATAGCATTTGAAAAATTTAAAACAACTTACTTACTAGTAAAAAATCATTATGACACTCCAGAAGATCAGAGACCACGTCCTTAATTGGCTCGAACGCCATGACCGTAAACGTATCATTATGGATCGTACAGAAAACGAACCATATCTCGAACGTTACTATGTTCTATTCAAAGAACGTGTAACATTCCCTTACAACGTATTTTTACACAAGTTCTTAAAATCAGATCCAGATGATGTTCACGATCATCCATGGAACTACTTTACTATCATTCTTGCCGGTGGATACTACGAGTGGATTGCACAATTCAATGAAGATGGTACAAAGAACTGTGAAGTAAGAATTTGGCGAGGGCCTGGTAGTTTCCGTTTCGGAAATACACATACCTTCCACCGTATCGAATTAAAAGAAGGCGTAACACCGTGGACATTGTTCTTTGTCGGTAAGCGTCAACGCGAGTGGGGATTTATTGTTGAAAATAAATGGATCCACTTTGAAAAATATTTAAGTGATAGAAAGAATGTCTTACTTCCCAACCACAACTAATACAACTACTATACCAAATGGTGGTTACATAACATCGACAGGAACCAACACTGTTTGGACTACTGGTACTAGTGTTGCCAATCCTTATGACTCGGTAATGGTTATCAACCAAGGTGACCCTCCTCAATTAGACGTTAAAGGTCGAATGGTTATCAATGGCCGAGATTTAGAAGAACGGTTAGAAACAATCGAAAAGGTGTTGCAAATACCCGAACGAGATGTTATACTAGAAAAGAAGCATCCAAAGTTAAAGAAGTTATACGATGATTACATCAATGCTTTGGGTAAGTACAGAACATTTGAAGCAATTAAAGGAGATGACAATGGAACTACATGAATCAGTTAAAGATACTTATACCGAACAAGTAATTAAAGAACACTCAGGCTTTCGTTTGACATTGAAGAAACACGAAGTATTAAACCCTAAAGGTTTGTTTAGTATTGACATGGTTCAAGAAAGTTTAAAAGACGGCGAAGTTACAGATTCACAAACATATAATTTTTTTATGACTAAAGATGAAATGGCAACATTAGCATCTGCACTAACAGCATGAAGAAAGTTTATTACAGTTGGCAACAAATTGAAGGTGCAGTATTAGAAATCGCTAGGCAAATTACAGTCAGCGAGTGGAAACCAGATTACATTGTTGGAATAGGTCGTGGCGGCCTTATTCCCGCCAATTTACTAAGTCAATATACAGGAATTAAAATGTCAAGCCTAGATATTAGTCTACGTGACGGAGGCGATACTGTTAGTAATCTGGGGATGGCAAATGATGCATTTGATGGTAAAAATATTTTGATTGTAGATGATATTAATGATCAAGGTAGCACCATCGAATGGATTAAACGTGATTGGCAAAACAGTGCATTGCCCGATCATGAGGCGTGGAGTAACAGTATCTGGCACAAAAATGTACGTTTTGCTACGCTTACTAACAATCTAGCGAGCAAAGAAGAAGTTGATTACTCAGTATGGGAAGTTAACAAAGCAGAGGAAGATTGTTGGTTAGTTTATCCGTGGGAGGAATTTTGGTTATGTCGTTAACTAGTTCAGTAATTAAATTGTTGTTTGGAATTGCACTTATTATAATTGCACTTGCTATTGGTCCTATCATAGGTATTTGGGCACTGAATACATTATTTCCAGAATATCTAAACATACCGTTAAATTGGCAAACTTGGTTGGCTTTTACTGTGTTGTTTGGTGGTAGCGTTGCAGGGAAATTTAGAAAATGACATTAACTTCAAAAGAATTATCAGAAAAAATTACTGTAGTTAATAAAGATATTGATACATTGCGGGCTGAAGCAGGAAACGACCGTAAAATTTCAATGCTAATTGACTATGTCGATTATTTAAAAGATGAATTGAAAGAGGCAGAACGTGCAGAACGAACTAACAAAGGCGCTTGATGAAAAAACAGTACCCTGGAAAGAAATTGAATACAGAACAAAAGACTTTTGGGTCTTCCGAGATGCATATCCAGTTACCGAAGGGCATTTGTTATTTGTGCCTACCAGCCTCGAAGGTCATAGTCTCTGGGAGTGCTACAAAGCCGCTTACAAATTCGGATTCGACGGCGTTGCATCGGAAAAATGGGACGCATTTAACGTCGGCCAAAATGTTGGGGAGGCTGCTGGCCAAACAATAATGTATCCTCATGTACACATGATCCCAAGACGCAAGGGAGACATGCAAGATCCACGCGGTGGAGTTCGGCACGTTATTCCAGAAAAAGGCAATTATGCAAGAAACTGACGTGCTTTGGGAACTTAAAATTCCATGGCATAATCAAGATAACAAATGGTGGAACGAAGCATGTGCTGATGTAATAGAAGTTTTTGGCTTGCCGGGTGAACGATTTACAAGTCATCCTTACGAAGATTGTATGTTGTTTCGTTTTAAATCAAAAAAGGATTATCAATTATGCAAAGTATTATTAAGCGACAAAATTTAGATTTTTATATAGCATTAGTAGTAGGAATTTTAGGTGTAGCATTTGCGTTCTATTGTAATTATACACACCCGCATATAGTTGTCAAATATGATTGCTCAATTGCAGAAATTAGTCCTGATTATCCTGTACAAGTTAAAGAAACTTGTCGTAACCTTCGAGCAGAAAAAATATTGCAATCGCCTAAATAAACCTATATAATAGCACTATAAGGAATAATAATGACTGAATCAATGACATATAATACCAAAGAAGACGAAGGCAGACCTTTGCATCTAGCTATTCGAGATCAAATGAAAAAGCACAATGTACGCTTCTGGGCTGGCGACAATATTAGCGAGTATGTTGACGAAGAACAAAAAGAAGTCTTAATCGAAGAAGCTACTAAGGCTTTTGAAACTGTATTAGATACACTACTAATTGATAGAGAAACAGATCCAAACTCGCATGGTACTGCGAAGCGTCTAGCTAAAATGTACTTTAATGAAATAATGAGTGGAAGATATGAACCAGCACCAGACGCAACAGCATTTCCAAATGATTCGGAGGACCGTTACGAAGGTATGTTGGTTGTCCGTAGTGAGCTTCGTAGTATGTGTAGCCATCATCACCAACCCGTTACTGGTGTTGCTTATATTGGCATTATTGCCGCTCAAAAACTTATCGGATTATCTAAGTACACAAGAATCGCACAGTGGTGTGCCCGACGTGGAACTCTCCAGGAGGAACTTTGTAATGATATTGCTAGGGAAATACAAAAAGCCACAGGAGCCACAGACTTAGGAGTTTATATTCAAATGACTCACGGATGCTGTGAGAATCGCGGCATTATGGCTAAGAGTAGTCTAACGCAGACTACAGTATTAAAAGGTGCGTTTAAAGACGACCACGGTACAAAGAAAGAATTCTTTGATAATATCAAGATGCAACAGGAGTATGCTTCAAAATGATGTACCAAACGCCGGCTGAAGGCATTATGCAAACTAACGACTGGGGTAATAGTAAAGTCTATAGAGTTGCATGTACATGTGGTGACGAAAGTCACAATCACAATATGTGGGTAGAAGCAGATGACCACGAAGTTAGTGTTACTATCTACACAACTGTAAAAAGTAATTGGTGGAGCAAGACTCGCTGGCATGCTATTTGGACATTGTTAACTAAAGGCTATATTGATACAGAATCTGCTGTAATTATGCGTCGACAACAAGCATTTAACTATGCTCATACATTATTGAGTGCTGTTGAAGATGTAGCACAATTTAGAAAGGAACAAGATGCAAAACGCCAAACAAATAACTGACGAATTAATTTATCGCATGAAAACTACAGACCTAAATAAGTTTGAGATTAAACGCGAAGTCGGACTTAATTGGTTGCCTAGCGGTACAGTTCCATTTGATATTAGTGCTAGTAAAGGAATTGCTACATTTACAGTATGGGCAGACAGTATTCAAGATGCCGAAGATCAAGTTTCACAATTTTTAGAGAAAGACGAAGATGAGTAAATTAAAAGTAGCTGAATTGTTTTATTCAATTCAAGGAGAAGGACGTTACATGGGTGTACCGTTCTAATTCTGCTTAACATCGATGATAAATTGGCCCGTAAAATTTGTAGAAAGCAAATATAGCAAGTGGTATAATAACCTTATACACAAAGCACAACTACGAGGTCCGATACAGGGATATAAAGAAACACATCATATTATTCCTCGTAGTTTTGGAGGCGATAATATCAAATCAAACGTCGTTCAACTAACTGCCCGAGAACATTACATTGCTCACGCATTGTTATGGAAAATGAAGTTTGAAGGCATATACGGTAGCAAAATGGCATTTGCGTTTAATACATTCATTAACAAAATGACTACTAAGGAACGCGGCGTAAATCATACCTATACAATTTCCAGTAGGATTTATGAAACATTTAGAACACACTATTCTCAAATGTTAAAAGAGAAGTATGCCAGAGAAGGCGGAACTTGGGTCGGACGAAAACACTCAGAAGAATCTAAAAAGAAGATTGGCGAGAAAAGTAAGTTAAAAGAGTTTAAGAAAGGTCCCGAAAATCCTAACTGGGGCAAAAAACTCAAAATGACTGCGGACGGCACTAAGAGAAAAAAAGAGGCCGCATTAGCACGATGGGCTGACCCAGAATACAAAGAAATGATGAAGACCAAACGGCGAGCATTTTTAGAAACTCCGGAAGGCAAATCACTATTACAAAAACAGGCAGATTCAAGAAGAGGCGTTAAACGCGATCCTGCTATAATGGAAAAATGTGCGGCGGCAAAACGTGGGAAAAAAGAACACGAAATTTATTCTGCTGAAACAATATTAAAAAGAAAAGAAGCATTAAAAAATAGAGTCGTATCTGATGAAGCAAAAGAAAAAATTCGTCAAGGGGCATTAAGAGGGTGTAAGATGCCCAAATCCGATAACTGGAAAAAACAAATGAGTGAGCGAATGACTGGAATTGTTCGTCCTACTAAATCGTGCGAACATTGTGGTAAAATTGCGGTTGTATCGAACTACAATAGATGGCACGGAGATAATTGTAAAACATTAAAGGAACTCTAAATGCGGTGGCTTTTAACCCTTAACACATAAATAAGTGTGGAGGGTTTAAGATGAACTACTTGATGATTAAAAAATGTATGAACACCGGGCTCAAATATCTGTGTAAAACAAGTGGTAAGAAAAATCCGTATCTATACACAGGCTCCGGAGTTAGATGGTTAAATCACATTAAGAAACATAAGTCGCATATCATAACTTGTATAATAGGTGAATATGCTACTAAAGAAGAATTACAAGAAGCAGGGCTGTATTATTCCAAATTATACAATGTAGTAGATGATTATACCTGGGCAAATCTAACAGAAGAAAAGGGCGATGGTGGTTTAGTAGGAACTGGACAGTTAGGTAAAACTTGGAAAATTAAAGACACATCCAATATGAATAAACCAAAAACTAAAACGGATGCTTGGTATGAAGGTAAGAAAAAAACTGCCGGTAGGAACAACTACCAATTCAAAGGACAAATAAAAACGCCTTGGGGTATTTTTGATACGGGATTGGATGCTATTACAGAAGGCAAGAGATTGCGAGATTTAGGCAATATAGAAGTAATAACGGACGGTAATACTCTTCGAAAGTATTTACAATCGTTAGATAATGTGTTAAACTTACAAGGTAGGCGAACTCCTAAAAACTGGAGAGGTAAAACGCCAAGAGAATTAGGTTTTGAAATAATAAAGGATACAAATGTCAAAGATTAAGATAGCGGAACTTTTCTACTCTATACAGGGCGAGGGTAGATATATGGGAGTACCTAGCGTGTTTCTTAGAACTTTTGGCTGCAATTTTTCTTGTAAGGGCTTCGGTATGCCACGTGGCAAACTTAGCACCGAAGCAGATGAAATTGCGGAAGTAAAACAGCATTTTACAAAATACGAAGAATTGCCATTAGTAAGCACAGGCTGTGATAGCTATGCTAGTTGGCATCCTAGATTCAAAGATCTAAGTCCGATGTTAACTAGTAATGCTATTGCAGAACGTATTGTAGAAATACTACCATGGAAAGGTTGGCAAGATGAACACTTGGTTATCACCGGTGGAGAACCTTTGTTAGGTTGGCAACGTGCTTACCCAGACTTGCTGGATCATGTTTATATGAAACCGTTAAAAGAAATCACATTTGAAACTAACGGAACTCAAAAACTTACTCCAGAATTTAAAGAGTATTTACAAGAGTGGTCGTTAAGTGCTGGATTTAATAGAGGAATTACATTTTCCGTTAGTGCTAAACTAAGTTGTTCAGGAGAAAAGAGAGAAGAAGCAATTCGTCCCGATATTGTTTGTGAGTATCAAGAACTTGGTTATACATATTTAAAATTTGTAGTTGCAACAGAAGACGATGCATACGAAGCACTAGAAGTAATGGACATTTATCGCGCATACGGTTTTGAAGGTCCAGTATATCTAATGCCAGTAGGCGGAGTTGAAAGCGTCTATACACTGAATAACCGCAGGGTAGCAGAGTTGGCTATGAAGGCAGGCCTACGCTATAGTGATAGATTACAAGTGCCTTTATTTAAAAACGAATGGGGTACCTAAAATGTTCTTTTATTTTTGTCTCGCAGTTGGTTGGTTAATTATGTTGGTATTAATTTATGGCTTTTTACAAGGTCTTCCAAAAAATAACTGTACTGGTTTTTGCAGACAAGGAAGAGAATGTACATGTAAGGATACAAATGAAAAACTTAATTAAAAAAATATTCGGCATTGATAAAATCGAAGCCGCTAAAGCAAAAGCTGAAGAAGAACTAGAAATAGTTAAAGGAATCAAACAGCGCCACGAAATGGAAGCTGTTGAGGCTGAAGAAAAAGCAGACCTTGCTAAAAAGACTCCAAAAGAACGTGCAACGATTCGTGGAGAGCCATATGTGGCAGTTTTGGATACACACGTAAACAAAGATAATATTCGAAATGGCTTCTTTGAGCTTGACTGGAACCCAGAGTTTATTGTACAATTGAAACAAGCTGGATACGGTTTCGATGGAGATCCTGAAGAAGAGATAGTAGATCGCTGGTTCAGAGATTTGGCAAGAAACGTATTAGCCGACGAAGGCCAAGATACTAATCGCGGCATGGGTTTTATTAATGTAAGTAAACTAGGTAACGGAAAAGCATCTGTAGAATGACATATATTATAGTTGATACTGCTAACACGTTCTTTCGTGCTCGCCACGTAGTACAAGGCACCGCCGACATTAAACTCGGTATGGCATTTCATATCACTTTTAACAGCATTAAAAAAGCATGGCAAGACTTTGGCGGCACTCATGTAGTATTCTGCCTTGAAGGTCGCTCTTGGCGTAAAGATGTCTATAAGCCTTATAAAGCAAATAGACAAGAAACTCGAGATGCAATGACTCAAAAACAACAAGATGAAGATAAGTTATTTTGGGAAGCATTTGACGAGTTTAAAAACTTTATTACAGAAAAGACTAACGCTACTATTTTACAACATCCTAATTTAGAAGCAGATGATTTAATTGCAGGGTGGGTACAAGCTCATCCAGATTCCAAACACGTTATCATTTCAACAGATGGCGATTTTGCACAACTTATTAGCCCAAATGTAAGTCAGTATAATGGTGTAGGAGACTTACATATTACACACGAAGGTATTTTTGATGCCAAAGG
>Ga0316227_1001661_pt1 | contig 22522 bp, 43 predicted proteins | sample TBH18019metaG_FD_206012 | JGI IMG/M metagenome (GOLD analysis project Ga0316227, IMG submission 206012) | Freshwater microbial communities from Trout Bog Lake, Wisconsin, USA - TBH18019 | ecosystem: Environmental > Aquatic > Freshwater > Lake > Hypolimnion/Profundal zone | place: USA: Wisconsin... | reverse complement strand
TTTCAGTACCAAGGATGTTATCCTTAAGATCTTGTAGTACGCCCATTATTTGTGTCCTTCGATGAAGCGGTCTAACTTAGCTTCTAGTTTATCAAATCGGTCAATAATTTGTTGCATATCATTGCGAACTTCTTGTTTAGTAATATAGTCTCTTGCCATTTCTTCACGAGTCTTATTAACCAAAATAGTTACACGGTCTAATTCATTAAACTTTTCTTTAACAAAGTATCCGATTGCTCCAACAACGATTGTCAGTAACGCATTCCAAAATTGCATAATTGATTCCATTAGCACTTCCACTTTTTTAAAGATTTATTAATGCGGCTATCTGGATCGCTTGCAGTTTTAGAAGAGGTAAGCTTCTTTTTCATCCCTTCCATGCGGGCGCAGAATGAATTCTTGCGTGATCCGCCTTCTGGCTGAGGTGGCTTTAAATTCATCCCCTGCTTTTTAGCAGAAGCCCTACCTTTGGCATTTAAACCGCCAGTAGGACTTTTACCTTCTTTACGCTGCCATGCAGGAGTCTTAGCCATAATTAATAACCTATGTATTCGCCTTGGTTTTTAACTAATTTGCCAGAAATAATAACTCCGGCTGCAATTTGTGTTGTTGTGCTAGTAGATAATTGCCATTGGATGTCTGTTTTTTGAGCATATAAAAATGGTTCAGAAGTTCTATTAGCGGTATAAATTGAAACAAATGGCTGTTGTAAAATAGTTTTACTTACACCAGAATTGTTATCAGTTGCTTGCACTCTGTAGGTCACAATATTTGCGCTGGTATAACTATTAGAAGTATTTACCTCAGCCAAAGACAAATAAAAACTATAACCATTTGGCACTGTATAGACTGTGCTTTGGGATTTACCAATAGCTGGATTAATTTGACCAAGAATATTGCTACCTTGTTTTGCGGTAATTGTTCCTACGTTTGATGTTTGACTTGCTGCAACACCAGTCATAACCATCGAATTAACGCGCAAATAACTGCCAATCGTAGTCGCTACAGTGGTACCAGTTAATATAACATTCTCAGACAATGGATTGAAGTTAGCATCTAAACCACTGATAGTAACCGCTGCTGGAGATACATCAGATGCAGATGAGCTTGCAATTGAAAGTGCGGTTGCTGAAGTAGCAAAAGTATAGGCTGTAGGATTTTCCCAAATAGGAATAGCTACGTTTGAAACAGTTGCTTGATATCCAAAAATACTGACAGCAGTATGGCCCGTGATTTGACCACGAGCAACTTGCAAATCAAAAGGCTCAGTTTTAGCCTGACGAGTGATTGAATTTAATACGTTATTAGTTTGTACAACAGAACCTGTCATAATTAATCTCCTAAGTTGTTAATGGGGGAGTTTCCTCCCCCTTGGATTAATTAGTCAAAGTTACCGTATGGGTAAGTTGTACTTGTTCCAATATTGGTATCAGCTTGCAGATATCGTAAGGTAACTCCAAACTTACCAGCTACAGGAGCATTCCAGCTATTACCAGTCATTGCCAAAGTAACAACTACTTGGCTAAACCATGTAGGCTGTTGACCGGGCTGAATGTTCTGAACGTCTTGCAATGTAGACTGTGCGTTAGCATACTGAGTTGCTGTGAAAGAAGCAGCAGTACGACCAATTGCTGTAGTTGTATTAGAAGCAATGCTTGCATATACAGCGCCAGTAGAAGAAGTTACAAATTGATTAGATACATAGCAAGCAACTGTTGAAGGAGATAAAGTAGCCGCATCAACTGGGTTTTGAATGAAATCTAAATCTACTGCATATAAATATGAGCTTGCTGGCAACAAGAATGCACAACCACGATAGATAGTACCGGCTGCATCAGCAGTAGGAGCGGTTGCTAAAGTTGGACCATTAGTGCTGTAAGAGCCAGCTTGTGGAACCCAAATGGTTGCTGCTTGGTTAGGAATACCATTAGCATCAACAAATGTACCAGAGCCACCACCATAACCAGCAGTGCCGGATGTGGTGTTAGCAAAATTCATGAAAACATACTGCGACAATATAACTGAACCAACATCGCGTTGTGGACCAAATCTTTGGTCTCCCGATAGAATCGGACCTTCAAATGTACTACGTCCCATAATGGACTCCTTATGCAAAAGAACCTATTCCGATCGTTGCATCGTCTGCTGGGGCAGTGGTGGAATAGGGAATCACCCAGATGTTGTATTTATACACTATTTAAACTTTTATATCAAGTTTTGGTGTAAACTTTTGTGATGAAAAATAAAAGTAAAAAGCTTGTAAACAAGCCCAAGTTTATACCGCTTACTGAAAAAAATACATCAAAACTAATGGCTGCCCAAGAAGCCATGCAAAATGGGCAAAATGAACAAGCCATCATGTTTTGCGAAAGCATCATATCCCAACAGCCAGAAAACCCTGATCCATACCATTTAATTGCCTGCATATTGGGTGGAGTTAAGAATTACATAGCAGCTTTACAGTATTTTAATATGTCAATTGAGCGTTTGCCAGACAACCCAGTTGCCCTGAATAACCGAGGAAACGTGTTTGCAGCACTAAAACAGCCAGAATTAGCATTAGACGATTTTGAAAAAGCCATATCCTTAGCCCCAACCTATGCTGAGGCTTACTACAATAAGGGTATTGTTTTGGGTTCTTTGCATAAAACTGAAGAAGAAATTAAACAATACGATATAGCTTTGAAATATAAGCCAAATTTCCCAGAAGCCTACAATAACAAGGGTATTGCACTGCAAAAACTCCATAGAATGGAGGAAACTCTAGCCTGTTATCAAGCTGGAATAGCTCAAAATCCTAAGGGTGTTGAGGCCTTTTACAATAATCGTGGCTTGGTTTACCAGAATTTAGGTCGTCCTGATGAGGCTATTGAGGACTATAACCGAGCTGTATCGATTGATCCTAACCTTGCAGATGCCCGTTTTAACCGATCTTTATGCCTGCTTTTGCGTGGTGAATACGATATTGCTTGGGAGGAACATGAATGGCGCTGGAATCGAGCAGTCTATCCAAGACCACAATTGCCCGGAATTCTGTATGACGGAACACAGAATTTAGATGGAAAAACACTTTTTATACACGGAGAACAAGGTCTTGGAGATATGCTCCAATTTTGCAGATACGCAAAACTAGCCAAAGAAAAAGGTGCAAAAGTTCTTCTTGGTACGGATAAGCCGTTGGTTCGTTTATTGGCTAATTTAGAGGGCGTAGACCAAGTCATTGCAAAAGGTGATGCCATTCCACCATATGACCTGCACATTCCGCTTATGAGCCTTCCTTACGCGTTTAAGACCCGTATGGATAACATTCCTCATGGTATTTACATTAAGCCAGACCCTAAATTGGTAGACGAATTTAAGGGGCAATTCTTTTCTTTTGGTAGAAAAAAGAATGTAGGTTTAGTTTGGAGCGGCGGGTTTAGACCTGACCAGCCAGAGGTTTGGGCGGTCAATGAGCGCAGAAATATTGCTTTAGAAAAGCTTTTACCATTAAAAGAAGCTGATGTGAATTTCTATTCTTTGCAAAAAGGCGAAGGTCCAGAAAAAGAATTAGAAGACTGTTTGGGCTGGAAAGACATGATTAATGATACTGCCCATTTCAAAGACTTTGCAGATACCGCAGCTTATATTGCTAACTTAGATTTGGTTATTTGCGTAGATACTTCTACCTGCCACGTTGCCGCCGCAATGGGCAAAGAGGTATGGATGATGAACCGCTTTGATACCTGTTGGCGATGGTTCATGGATAGAACCGATAGCCCTTGGTATCCAACGATCAAGCTTTACCGCCAGCCCAAATTGGGAGACTGGGAATCTGTAGTTCAAAACATCAAAGAGGATTTAATTAAATGGGACAAATAGTTTTATTGCAAGGTGGAGTTGGAGACTTTCTACAATGTCTACCATTTATTGATGCTAATAAAAAAAACCATGTACGCTATTGCTGCGTAACCCATTTAAAAGGTGCTAAAGATTTTTGGGATACTGTTGGAATAGAGCCTGAAGCTTTATTTGTATTCAAAACGCTGGATGAGCAAAATCAAGTTCTCAATGCTTTGCCAAGATCTGAGCAGTATGTTCTCTGTCCAAGAACTCAATACTTTGATATATTTCCTTTTGACCATGAAAAGCCTTTATTTACTAATGGTAAACCCGTAGTAGGCGTTCATGTAAATGGCAGTTCTTTTTCTATTGATACCCAAAAGAAGTTTGGGATGATTCTTAAATCTATTCCTGCGCGCGTAATTAAAGAGCTAAAGTCTAAAGACTACAACCTTATGGTATTTGGATTAGAAGAAGAATTAAAGGGAATGGGTATTCGGCAATCTGAAACACTAAAGTTTGTATGCGATCCTAACCCGGCAAAAAGCCTATCCTATGTTGGTCAATGCGCTGCAGTCATTGGCAGTGATAGCGGAATTAAGACTATGAGTTCTATGAACCGCATCCCTACCTTTGTATGGCTTGGAGACTATCGAGATGAGCCAAGGGATCAAAACTTTATTGAACCATATATAAAAGACGGCGTAATGAAGGTATTCAGATATAAGGATGTTGACGCTCAATTTGAGCGTGGCATTACAATGACCAAAGAGTTTCTGCAAGAGGTTCTATGAAAAATTATGTTATTTCATTAAAGAAAACTCCAGAAAGACTTCAGCAGTTTAAAGATAGAAATAGCCATTTAAACTTTGAAGTATTTGATGCGGTAGACGGCAGCACAATAGAACAAGTACCAAACTATCGTCCGGGTGCTTTAGGAAACGCTATGTCTCATATTGAGCTGTGGAAGATGTGCGCCGCTGGTAATGAGATGTTTACTATTTGCGAAGATGATGCTTTTTTGCATAAAACACTTGGCCATGTTTTGATGGGTTTAGATAGTAACCATCCATTTGATTTTATCTGTTGGGGATGGAACTTTGATTGCCCAATAACTGTAAGCACATTACCATTTTTGTCACCAATGCAAATTGTATTTAATCAAGAAAGTATGCGGGCAAATAAACAAGGATATTTAAATAATCCCGTCAATTACACATTTATGCGTTTGCATTTATTTAATGGTAGCTTTTGTTATAGCATTACTCCTGCGGGCGCGAAGCAGTTTTTAGATATTTGCTATCCACTTAAAAACTTAGTTACTGTCAATATTCCTAATGGCGGATCTATAACGGTTCAGCCGTCAGGATTAGATATGGCTATGCCAGCTGCCTATGAAAAGACCAAAAGCGTCCTCTGCTTTCCTCCATTAGCCTTAGCAGATAACGATCACTCAACTAGCTTAAACAGAACTGATACTCAAAATGCTTAAATTAAACTTAGGATGTGGTGGAAATATCCTGCCCGGATTTATTAATGTTGGATGGGAAGATGGTCATCCAGATTCTGATATATATTTAAATGTAGATTTAAGTAAAGATTTCCCATTTAAAGATGTTGATGTAATTTATAACTGCCATTTCTTGGAACATTTAAGCTATCAAGATGGAGTTAATTTTTTAAAGAAATCTTGCGCTGCTATGAAGGATGGTGCAATTATGCGCATTCTTGTGCCTGATTTAGAGCTTTGGTGTTCGAAGTATTTACAGCACGATAGAGAGTTTTTAGACGCCTATCGTAATGCATACCTTGGTCAAAATTACCCTACAGATGGTTCTATTTTTATGGGTATGCTACACAATCATGGACACAAAATGGGATGGGACTGGGATACATTGCGATTTATGTTAGATTGGTGCGGGTTTAAAAACATACGCAGAACCAATTATCGCGAAAGTGACTTAGAAGATATTAATGTTCTTGAGCCTGTAAATCCCGGCAGAGAGCTAGAAAGTCTATGCGTTGAATGCTACAAGTAAGTAGCGTGTATATCTTTCCAGCCTAATTTAGCTTCTGCTAAAACATTAAAAAACTGGTCTTTATCGAACCACTCACCTTGCACATCTTCTCCAAATGGGCCTGCAGCGTGAGGCGGAAAATTGGGATAAATATTTTGGACCGTAGACCCATCCACCAACTTAAATTTATTGTAATTTCCTAAGACAATTAGTAAGGCAAATACTTCAATAGTATGAGACTCAGCTGAAATGTATGGCGGTCTAATCCCATTTTCAAACAAATATTTCAAAATAATATGGTCGTAAAATTCCACATCTATTTTGATGTAATGCGGTAATCCATGTTCATTAATTAATTGAACTACATTCTTAGCTGGTAAAGTATTCTTTTGAAATCGACTGTTATCAGTTGCTTTTAAAGTGCTTAAAACAGGGTCATCGCAAAGATAAAAATCAACTTCTGATGCGTTATTTATTGTAACCGCGCAAGCCTCAACAACAAGCTTTCCTGATTCAATCTCTTGTGCAAACCTATTTTTAATCTTATTTGCTAATTGTGGGCTGGCTTCAACAGCAACAACCTTGTCGGCTTTGGTTAAATAGTAAGAGATATCGTCGCCGTTATTGGCGCCAAGGTCATAAATAACTTTCATAACTCATTATAAACAAAAACCCCGCCTTTTGAGCGGGGTTCTTATTGGAGCTTACTAGATTAGTAAGAACCGTATACACCCAATGGATCAGAGTAACCAAAAGAATAACGCTCACGAGACTTGTAACGAACGTTACCAGTATCGAAGTCGCCATCCATAGAATTCTGGAGTGGGGTACGAACGAAGTGTTTCAAACCATTTGGAACATCAGTGGTCAAGAACCATGCGTTGGTAGCGGTCAAGAAGTGGTTAATTGTGTAACCTTCTGGAACGGAACCGTTGTTCTTGATTGCATTGATGTCGTTGTTGTTTGTACCAACGCGCAATTCAGTTTCGAGCAAACGAGTTGCAACGAACTGGAGTGCAGGAGGAACAACCAACTTACGTGGTTTAGCAGCGATCAACAGACCACGCTCATCGGTCCAAGCAGCGATTTGAATAACAGCATTTTCCAATGCGGTTTCGTTCAAGTCAGCAGGAGTAGATGGGGTGTTGCCGTTGGTGCCACCGTTAACCAATGGGTGTGAGGTGCTGAACAATGAAACGCCATCACCACCGGTATAAGCGGAGTTGAAACCGTTATTCAAAATTGCAGCAGCTTTAACCTGTTTGGTGTAAGCCATAGCACGAGCTAGACCTTTGGTGTAGCGAGCTGATAAAGAATCGTAGAGGTTATCTTCGATTGCTTCTTCGGTCAAGCTAAAGCCAAGGGCGATAGTTTCGTGGTTGTAGCGAGCTGTCCATGCTTCTTGCGCATTATCATACGCAATTGCATTGCCTTCAGGCTTAACTGGTGCAGCGCTGAAGCCGGACAATTTTGTTTCTTCTTCGAAGGAACGCTCAGAGGTCTCTGTTTCGTAGATCTCTTTGTGTTCTTCACCATAGCGAGCATACTCTAATCCGAACAATGCGTTCAATCCGGGGAGCAACTCTTTCAGTAGTTGTGCGCGTGAAATAGCCATTTATAGCTCCTTAATTAAAGCGTTGAAGCGTTAGCTGTAGCATTGTAGTACTCATGGATACCGAAGTTAAACTTAACATAAGCTTCAGGATACTGAGTAAATACGAGCGTAGCAGACGCAGGGATTGTTTGAGTAACAGTGGTTGTACCAGTTGGGCTGGCAACAGTTGCTGGAGCAGCGTTCAATACAACAGTTGTTGAACCTGCAGCAGCAAAAGAAGAAACCCAAGAACCGGAACCAACATACTGACCATTAGAAGCAAGGTAACCAACTTCGGTACCAACTACCAAGTTAGAAGGCAATGCTGAAACAGTCAATGTAGGTGTACCACTACCGCTTGAATAGGTAGCTGTAGTTTGAACAGCAGAGTCGCGCTTCAAATCAACAATACGGAATGGGTATGTTGAAGTGCTTGCAACTGCACTGGCCAAAACGCCGTTATAAGAATCACCAGTGTTTACGTTACCAGCCAAATCGGAACCTTGAATATTCAAGCCGATCATTGCAGTAGCAACAGAACCAATGGCTTGAGCGCCAGCGGTAGCAGCAACAGCAACTTGGAATACGGTATCTGGATCATCGGTAACAACAGCAAATGCATCACCAGCTAAGGTGCCAGCTGGCCAATATTGGCTGTAGCGCTTTTGCTTGGTAACTGGATCTGTGTAGTTACAACCTAAGAAAATACCAACTGAACCCAAAGAACCGGTGGTTGCACCAGCGCCTGTGGTTACAGTCTCACGTGTTACGAAACCACGTGCAATACCTACTACGTCACCGTAAAAAATATTAGTGTTAAAGCCGTACTGGATTGGCAACTGACGTGTCGAACCAGAGAAAACTTGACCACCAATAAGATTTACAGGCTTAAAACCATATGTACTTGGTACGTTTGGATATGCCATTTAAATCTCCTTAATTAATTTTTAGTACCTTTGCTAGTCGTAGACTTACCTTCTTTAAAGATAGGCATACGAGCATCGCTCTGGCGCATTAAATTATTATCTACAGCTTCCGCTTGTTGTCTGGTCATCTCAGCGTAATATGCAGCTTGCTGTTCACCAAACTCCTCAGGGCGTTTGCAGAGTAATAATCCACCAATCTCGATATTGTCTTTAAACTGACCTTCACGAGCGGCTAACAACTTGTACTTCGGCTGCTCTTCCGACATCACTGGTTCCCAGCCTTCTCGCATCTTGGATGAAAGATTGCGTGGGTCAGCTTGGTTGAGCATTGAAACTCGAATCCATCTGTATTCGAATCCAGCCTGTTTGTCAGGTTCTGGTAGTAATTCTGGTGGCGCCCATGATTTTGGACGTTCATCAAATTCACGATTGGTTACTTCTCTAGTTGCTTTAGTCATCTTAATTCTCCAGTTTTAAAAGTTCACGGACATATTGCTCTGGGGTTAATCCCAATTTTTTAGCTAAGGCTACCTGTGTAGTAGTTAGCTTGACCTTTTTAGGGGCCGTCGACCTAGTGGCCGGAGCAACAATAGTTTTGGGCTTTGCTTTAGGCTCGTCCTTTGGCTCTGCTTCTTCTTCCGCTTCTTTCTCAAAAGCTTCTGGAAAACGTTTACGCATTGTTTTGTCCAATTGCGCGTAATACTCTTCAGATCCAATCTTTACTCCTTGACGCTTGAGCTTTTCGTGTAGCCCTAATGCTGATGCGGTCATTTCTTCGTCTTGACCAAACCAAGGATTTTCAGCCTGCCATTCCATAACTCTGTCGTCTGGGCGTGGCGCTACTGGATCATTTTGTTGTATTTTTACATCAAAGTTATCTTCTTGTAAAGTAGGTAGCTTAAAATTCTTTGCTTTGTCCAATTCAAGGCTGGCTTGTACCATCTTTTGTTGGGCTTCTGCTAACTTATCAGAATCTCCTAAGTCATATGCTTCTTTATAGGCTTTTTTGGCCATTTCCAGTTGCATTTCTGAGGTGTTCTTAACAGCCGTAACATACTCCTGCTCACCCGTTGTCAGCATTTGTTTGATACGTTTGTTTTCTTCTAATAGCTTTTTAGTAGCCTGAATCGCTGCTTCGCGTTCCCGTTCTGCGGCTTCAGCACGACGACGTTCGTCGTGATAAATGCGCTTCATGGTAATAATCTTCTTCTTTGCATCAGCGCTATATTGGTCTAACTCATCGGTTTCGACTTCTATCTTTTTGATGGTTTCAGGGCTGGCAGGGAATCTGCCGCGATCTTCTTCAGGGGTATCATCTTCCACTTCAATATCAATGGTATCTTCTGCCATTTCTGCTGGTGGAGTTTGCTGCTCATCGGGAAATTTATATTCCTCTTGCTGTAGTTCTGCCATCGTTTGGCTCCTTAAATAAATTTGCGGGTAATTCCGCGTGGATCGTCCACAATTGCCTCAACGGAATCATCATTAATAATGCGGAATTCTCTGCCGTGGATTACTAGGCGTGTTCCAGCATTGGGGCGTACAAGGATAAAATCGCCCTGTTTGCACCAAGGTCCGGTTGGGAAACGCTCTTTATCTGCATAGCAATCAGGTCCTAGCGATACTACAAATAGGACTGTTGTTAGAATTTCGTCATTTTTAATGGTGACGTCTGCTTTGGCTAAGCCGCTGTCAAATTCTTTTTCCGCTTCAGGAATGGCGCAAAGAATGCGATAACCTTGGGGTTTTGGAAGTTGACTGGCTTTTTCCTCTTGGCTCTTGTCGAGTACTGCTGATAAATCTACTGCTTGTGCTAAATTTAAATCATTCATCGTCGGAATGTTCCATTCTGTGTTTGAGGTCTAATGCGTACTGCTTTGCAAAGAGAAGACCTTGTATCTCCCCGCAAATTTTTTGGTAGCTTTCAAACGACTGTGCGTTTCCGGCTGACATCCATTCTTTAAGTTGTGCTGCCTTGTTGTCTAGTTCTGTGACTAAAACTTCAAAAGCGTCCATCATTCACCTTTCTGTTTTGGCTCCATTTGTTTCATTTGTGATTCATGTTGCTCTCTGCTTTTTTGCAATGCAACATTAGTTATCAGCTGTTTGTTCTGTAACTGATGTGCCTTATCTTTTTCAGAGATGTGCTTCACAAGATCTACACCCATCTTCATCTTCTCAACTGTTTCGGAAGTTTCCATTTGTGCTTGAGATTTTGCTGCGTCCATAGCCACTTGTGAGGCAATACGGGCGCGTTCTACTTTGATACGCTCTTGTTCGATCATTAAATCGTTTTGATCTTTTTGAGTTTTTCGTTTTTGCTCTGCCATCTTGATCTGCATATCTTGTTGTTGTAACTGGACAAGCGGATCTTGAGCCTGCTGCTGTGCTTGCTGCGCTGCAACCTGCTGTTGGTTTTGCTGTAACAAACGCTGTGAAGCCTGCGCCAACAATGGGGCAAGGCGGGCTTCGACTTCTGGATCCATGTGAACATCTTCGCCAGACTCGTCTTGTTGAGGTGGCAAGGACATACCGAGCTGCTTTTCAATCTCAACGCGATACTGGAATCCAAGGTGTTCGTTAATGTGAGCCATCATTGCGGCTTGTAACTGCTGTGCCATCGGGTTGCCCTGCAGCAACTGCATAATCTTAGGATCTTTCATTGCAGACATATGGACTGTGATGTGAGCCGTATGATCTTGGTATTGGAAAGCCTTTGCTGGCTTCATCATCAAAATATCCTGATTCTCTGTGACAGGATCTTTTGGTTTCATATCCTCAGGCAATGGAATTAGCTTGGCGCCATTCTTAATTCCTAGCACATCAATCATTTGACGATAAAGCAAAGGCATATTAAAGAGTGTTGGAGACTGCATAGCCAATTGCATTACAGCCTGATACTGAACAATCTTCTGCGCCATCGTAGATGCATTAGGATCGCTGACAGGGATAACGTCTACATTGTGATAGTCCGCTTTCTTGGCTTTACGACTGCCTTCTTCTGGCTCATAGTCATAATCTAGTGGAGCATTCCGTCCAATAATTTTCTTTAATAGCTTTAATTCTTGTTTTAGGCTGTAATGAATGCGGGCTTGTACCGCAGACATGACTTTTAAGGTGCGCTCCAAAATAGCCAGCGTTGTGCCGACGGGCGCGGCAGCAGACATATCAGAAACTTGTAAGTCGGCTGTGTTAGCAAAACGACGACCTTCTTCTACGATCTGGTTTAACAACGCCATTAATACTTGGCTGGGTTCCTTGTAGGGGAGAGGCATGATGTTGTCGCGCATGACTCCGGACGGAACATCAACATCGCGGAACTCTCCGGGGGCAATCGGGGTGTCGTCTCCTTTGACGCGCAAGCCACGGGTCTTAAAGCCACCCGGCAGATTCGCAAGGGATCCTGCATCGACCAACTGACGTATGATGGAAGTGCCAGACTTAGCGTAAGCGCCAATAAGGTGGATGAGGCCAAAGTTATAAAAACCAAAGCCGGGAATATACCCATAGTGGACAAAATGCTGGAGTTTTTTGTGTCTTTCATCTTCTGGCTCCCAGTTACGACGGATAGACAACACCGTGCTTGTGCCTTTTTCAATTGTGACAATGTAGGGCAAAGCAATTCCAGTAGCTTCGCCTTCTGCGTCGGTATGCTCGTAACCTTCTAAGTCTAGGTTGACGTGCATTTCTAAAATTTTGTAACGATCATCAGAAGTAGCGCGGAATCCTAGCTTTTCTGCAATCTTTTTCTCTACTTCGTCTAGGGCATTGACTGGATCTCCTAGATCTACATCGCGGTAGAACCCTGCAACCTGTAGGGCGCGCAATTCATTCTCGGTTTTGCGCATAACATGGGTAATACGGTCAGCAGATTCAAGGCTAGATGCGCCATAAGGCACAACCATATCTTCTGCAGGTACATACATAGAGACTTGGCGTCCAAGTTGCTCATCTTCGTACACTTTTTTGAACGCATTACCAGCTAAACCCAAGCCCCAAAGCATTCTTTCCATTTCTGGACGGTATTCTTGCATGACTTCGGTCAGTTCAAAGTTCATATCTTCTTGAACTCGCTCTGCCGCAGCCTTTTTATCTGGTGTTTCTTTGCCAATCACGTGGGTTTTAACTGGACCTGATGCTGGGAAGATGGACATCATGGTTTCGGACTGGAATTTAACCAGTGCTTCGCTCAAAAGTGGATGGTAAACGCCACAAGCGCCTTCCCATGGCTCACTTCTTTCTTCAATTTTAAGACCAAGCAGTTCTAAACCATCCACATAAGTCTGGATCCAGTCTTTTCTTGAGCCAATATCGGATTCAAAATCAGAAATTAAATCGCTTGCCATCGTAGCTAAGACGCGATCATCCATTTCTTCTGCAATATTTGCGTAAAAATCGTCGTTTTTTTCGCCTTCTGGGGTCAGCGGATCCATAAAGTCCCCGCCTTCCTCAACGCTCACTATTTCAATCTCAAGCGGTAGTTCTTTTTCCGCTAGAGCATCAATCCCTTCTGGGGCTTGGTAGAGAGCTTTATCAATTGCCATAATTTTGTTCCTGTTTTTTGTTTATATCAAAAATTGCCCAACGGTTTTCGCCTTTTGCTTTTACATAATGCAAAAAAACTTGCGTATATTCTTCACCTTCATACTTCTCTCTCCAATGCACAGACTTCATTCCTAAATAAATTGCTGCTTGTCCGGGCTTCAAAGTTACTGGTACAGCTGTATTATCTGGTTTGGTAAACCAAATAGGCCATTCTTTATCGCCATTTAAATTTAAAGTGACGCTAATTTCACAAGCCGGTCTATCTGTATGTTTTATCAAATCATTATCTTTGCTATAAAACCTTCCATATGCATACGTTGGGAAAACTGGTTCTTTTAAAAAATCTGCCATAAACCCAATTTTTTCCATTAAAATTTCCATAAAAATTAATGGTCCATACATCCCTTTTGAATCTTTAGCGCTTGTTGTATGGCGAAACATACTTTCATGAGTTTTATAAATTTCCTTAAATTCTTGATATAGCTCTTTTGCCCTATCTTCATTAATAAAATCATTTATTACTACAAAATTGTTTTCTAACAATTCTTGATTCATTTGCTTCCTTAATAATATCCAGCATTACGTCGGGATTTAAAATACTGCGGTTCGTCGGGTTCATCGGATGGAAGTCTAATGAATCCGCCCTGTCTAAAGCGAATAAGCGCTTGCGTGGATGAGTCCACTAAGTCGTCGTGATCGGAATTAGGGAAAGAAGCCATCTCTTCGATAACCTCTTCCGCCCATCTTTTCTCAGGCGCCCAAACCTTGCCAGACGCAAACAAGTCTGTTACTGAATTCAATCGGGCTATCTTATCATTTCCTCGGGTTGGGGTAAACTCGGATACAGGAATACCCATGCGTCTTAATTCTCCGATTAACGGCAATCCTGATGCCTTTCCTTCCACAATAAACGCATCTGGCTGGAACTCTTTGTACATTTCAAACGCTTTTTCCTTTAGCTCTGGAAACTCTAAGCGCGCTTTATAGGCATCAATCAAGATAATGTTGGGATCATTTTCGTTCTCGTCTTTATAGAAAACGCCCCAAGTCGTGCAGGCTGAGTAGTCTGAGCGCTCATTCTTAGTAAAGGCAGTATCCCAAGACTGGATAATAAAATCACATTGAGGAGGATACTCTTGATCCCAAACTTTCCACCACTCGCGTTTGACTAACGCGCCCTCTTCGGAGGTGGGTTGTTGTTGATACTGTGCCTGCCACTTAGAAATTGGCAATTCCTCCCGAAGAACTTCCAGTTCTTTTAAATCCCAAAACTCTGGCCATAATGCGCGGCCCGAAGGGAGAATCGCCGGAAAGTCAATCTGCTCCCAAACGTCACCGTCTTTCTCGATTGACGATTTAATAATCCTGCCGGTTAAGTCTTTCTTAGCCCAGCGGGTCATAACGACTACAATCGCTCCGCCCGGCTGGAGTCGCTGACGTGGACCTGAGGAGTACCATTCGTATACTTTATCGTAAACTTCGGGATTCGTGGCCGCAATCGCAGCTTCCTGTTCAGAATGCGGGTCGTCGATGATGAGTAGATCCGCGCCCTTACCTGTAACGGTACCGCCAACACCAATAGCAAAATACTCGCCGTTACCGCTAGTAGACCAGCGACCAGCAGCTTTGCTATCTGACCGAAGAGAGACATCTGGGAATACTTTCGCATATTGTTCGCTTCCTACTAAGTTACGGACTTTTCGTCCAAAGCCTACTGCCAGTTCAGCAGTGTTACTACACTGAATAATTTTCTTATTAGGGAAACGCCCCAAGAACCAAGCAGGAAGCATATAAGAAGCAAACTCAGACTTGGTATGTCGTGGAGGCATATTAATAATAAGTCTTTTAATTTTCCCACTGGCTATCTCCTCAAACTTCTTGGCCATCACCTTATGGTGGGCGCCGTTAATAAATCCCGGCCACATTTCATGAACAAACGCCATAAAGTCAGTGGTCGCTTTTTCGCGCTTTTTAGAATTTAAATACACCTCCGCCGCCTCCATAAAGGCAGCTTGCTGGGCAGGGTCTAGTTTCTTAACTAGCTCGGTCAGATTCATTAGGACGCTTTAATTTAATGTATGCGGGGCGGACGGACCGGGCAGTTCGAGGAATTCTCTTACAGTGTCCCAGCTCACACAGCCTAACGATAATCCTTTGGATATTAGCCTTGGACTTATCGCCGGTGATATCCATAATGTTCTGAATCGAGGGCGCGTATCCCCGTTTGAGCCAATAGGTCTCAATTACCTCATAGACGTATTGTTGCTTTTCTGTCATAAAAGGATATTTAGGGTTAACCAGATAATCGCCATGCCAAGGACGGCTAGGACTAAATCGCGGTTCATAGGTGGCTTTCCCAGTTGCGGTCACTCCCCGCCTCTTCGCCCGCTACCCAATGCGCAGACGCAACTCGGTCTTGGTGCTGTACTACTCCATAGATACGGGAACACACTTCTAACACATACCGGATATCGGATACGGATAGCTGTCCCATTAACTGTAGGATCTTAATCACCGCTACGTCATTATCTAGGGGTTGGGGTTTTACAATAGATTCAATCATTTCATCATCCTCTCAATTAGCTGTTTAGCCTCAATTTCAGCTAGTTTCTCTTGGTCCTTCTGCTCCTTAATCAAACAACTATGCTCGTGGCTTAGGAACTCTACTAGCCTAGCGTACTGCTCTAGTCTTCCTATAGCCCAGTCCAGCTCATACTTCACATCCTTAATATTTCTCATAAAAATATACCCCCCACCCCTGTTGTAAAAAAACAACATAGGGGGGTGTTTCTGTATCTGTTAATATTAACAGATGTAAGCTATTGATTTTATTCATCTTTATTTTCATTGTCTTCAGGGGGGGTGCTTTCGGATGGTGATTGTATGTCTGGAATAGTATGCAATGTCTCTAAGGGACTCCTACTCTCCAAAAGGGGGGTATGGGGGTCGCTGATCTGCCCGCTAGAATCGCCAAGTCCCTGTCCTTCTATTTCCCGCATAAGGTTTTGAATATCTAAGTCCTCATCAATGGTTCGCGAATTATCCTCGAGGGCATTTTTAAGCATGGCCAATAGATCATCTTTGGCCTTGTCGCTATCCTTCACGACCTTAGTCTCTGATCTGTGAATGAAAGAGTCCACACCAGCGATTGTGCCTAGTGCCTTGAGTGCGTTTACCCTGACTGATGGGTTAGATTCCTCAGCAATGGCTTCTACTGTCAATCTATGAGCTACTAATGCTCTTATTTGTCCTGCTGTATGCGATTTCTCCCACTCAATCGCTAACTTAATCGCTTCCGTTGTAGCCTGAATATCCCCTCGCTTGCTCATCTCATGCCCTCGCTTTGCTATTGTCCGACTATTGCCCTTACTGTTATATGCTTTCCGATACGCACCGGCTTTAGTCTCTCCCCGTGCTAAACCCTCACAGTATTTGAATTGCTTACTTGTGAGTGCTGATTTATTAACATTCAATAGCTCATACATAGGGGCTTGATCTAAGGCCTCATTGATTTGCTTTTTACTTAATCTTGGGATTCTCATATATACATAATGGATACATCATCAGAACATGGATAGACAATACCATAATTACTGTATATATGCACAGGACTGTATAAATCCACAGTATAAAAACCTAAACTATCTCACATTGTGAAAAATTATTTTTGATTTTCTTGACCTAGATCAAGAATTTATAGGTAAACCCGTGAAATACTACAAGGGCAGTAAGTAGTATTTTTTTAATTAGTCAAACCATGAAAGGGCTAGACAATGTTGGTAATAGATGACGATACAGTAGATGAAGTATGGATTGAATTACAGAAGGATACAGACAATATTGAAGTAAACCACCGGAGAGCCGAAAAACTCTCTCAAGTGCTGAAGTCTATATGGGGAATTGATTATAACCCTATATGGTATTCAGAGAGGGAAGGAAAATATTGTTATCAGACTTCTAGTGCCGGAACATACTTGATACTTACAGATAAAGGGCATTGGTTTAATTTAGACTTTTTGCAAGAAAAACTAACGGGCTTTCAGACTGCCTGATGATGGCTTTATGAGCCGAAATATCCGTAAGGATATCGCAGTCAAACCATTTAACCGAAAGGGCTAGATTATGAAATTAAATTACAAGGCTTATTGCTTTTCTTGCAAATCCGGAGAGCAAGAAAACATCCCGTCACAATGGTATATCACCGGTCACAATGGGGATAAACCCTTTAGGGGTTATGTATGCGGAGAGCATTTTGAAATGCTAGCAAATGACGGAATGGTCAATTCTAGCAAATGGATTGATATTGACGCAATTACAAGTTATTACACCGCATATAGGAATTTTGACCACATGGTTAGAGCTTATCTCAATACACCATATACACCAACCCTCAGAGCCGATATTGAGCCGGATTTAGCAATATTAAAACGGGCTTTTAATGATCGGATGGAGCAATTAGGGCAACCCAATAGAGCATAGGCAAACTGATGAGGGTTTAATACCCGAAAACCCCGCAAGGGGTTATTTGTCAAACACTAACAGAGGACTAGACACAATGAACAATATACACGCACAAGAGGCTTTATCCCGTGCTAGAGGCAATACTAGCGGGCTTAACTATCAGGCGATATTTGCGGGCTTTATGGCTAGAGGTATTCCTTCTAGCGAGATTATTCCCCGTGAAAATGTCCTAACCTATAAAGCATGGCAAGCAATAGGCCGGCAAGTAAAAAAAGGTGAAAAGGGGGTCAAGGTTATTACATGGATCAGATATACCGATAAAACCGGCCAAGAAGTCGTTAAACCACAATCCGCTTATGTTTTCCACATTACACAAACTGAAAGGGTATAAAAATGATTCTTACCACTTGCGAAAAATGCGGGTTTAAAGGCCCGCAATATTACTTTAAAAAATCTACGGCCTATCGCTATCAATACGCAATAGGTTATAGGTATTTCTCAACCGGCCACGGCTTCGGCTTGTGTCATAAATGTAAAAAAGGGGCTTAATTATGAATGACAATCTATCAAACCGGATTTGGTGTGCTAAGAATGACGCTAAAGACCTACCCCAAGAATTGACTGAAGATCAAAAAATGGAAATTTTCCGTTTTATTAGCTCAGGATGCCGAAAACCTACAAAAGACCGGTTATCCCGTAGGATTGATTTACCCTTGTCTTTATGGGGTAATTTTGGCATTTATTCCCGCATTGTTTTTAATGACGGCAAGGTCAGCTATATTTGCGGGCAATCATGGCCGGATGAAATGCGAACACTTAGAGAATGTATTTTAGATTAAGGGGAAATTATGAACCAATCAGATATTGATACATTGTGGAAATTGCTTACTACTGTTTGGAGTGAGCTATTATCCTTCGGGATTATTCTTGCGGGCTTTTATGCTTTATGGGTTTTAGTATCCGCAATTTTTAAATGGGTGAAATTATGATTTTTGCCGGTTTAACAGAGTATCGGGTTAGCTTGCATGAGGATAAAGGGGATAAATTTACCCTCTATTTTGATTGTTGGGCTGAAGATACCGACCATGCCGAAGAACAGGCATTAAACGCTTACCCCAACGGGGAAATTATTAACTCAATTATTAAGAGGGAATTATGACATTAAACCAAGATGAACTAGCCGAAATTGTTTGGTTATTGCATAGAGAAATTCAAGAAATGCGGGAAGGCTGGCAAATTGCTGGTATAGGAGAGGCAAATAGGCTAGCAATTATTAAGGAAAAAATAGAAAAGGAACTAACAGAATGAAAACTTGCGATTTATATGGCCGGAAAATTGAGGCCTACACACCGACAGAATTAGAGGCCTTGCGACATCACGGGGAAGTAGCCCGCGAATTATGGCTCACGGAATGGCAAAGACAAGGCCAAGAGGATAACGGGACTTGTTGCATGGGCAAGGGCTTAAATGTTTGGTTTATCGGCAAGGGTAAACGCAAACCGGAAGAATTGAAAATAACCCGTTGTGATTGGGTGCAAGGCAATCTTTCGGCCAGTCGATCAGTAAAACCGGCACTAGACTACTTGAAAGAACATGGCATTACAGCAATTTATGATGATGGGGTAATGGACTAATGAACTCTAAAAGAACGCTAGAAACCTCGCTTATATGGCAACGCTTTATTTTAAATAGAACCACCGACCCAAAACAACGGGCAAGAGCCGAGCAAGCAATCGCAAAACTTGAGGAGCAACTCAAGCAAGCAAACCAATAGACCGGATACTGAAACCCTTAGCAATAAGGGTTTTGGTATAGGGTTTATCCCTATGTTTTTGGTCGTAGTATGAGGCTAAATTATTGACAGTAGTATGAGGCTAATTTTTTTAAGAGGAGAAAATTATGGGCTGGACAGGAATGCAACCCCCCTATCACGGGGATAAAAAAAGATGGTTAGAGGAGCAGTTTAATCAGGCCGGTGAAGTTGGGACTAATCCCTCATGGACATTGACCGACTTATCTATTCGTGGCAATACGGCTTACGGGATTTATACAATGGTTAGGCCTGATGGCAGTTGGCATAGTGCTGGCATTGTGATTCTTATGTCATTTAGTGCTGATGAGTGGCGATATAAAGAGATGGCCGAAGAAATGATGCCATATTACTATGATGCCCCGATTTCCATGATTAAGAAATTAGATGCCCTTAATCCACAAGTTGAGGGTAATGCTAGGTTATGGCGGGATAAATGCTTAGAGCAGAAGGCTAAAGTATCCGTGCCTGATGGTTTGACTATCCGCTTTGCACGGCCTTTAGATTTCCGGTCATTCAAAGAGGATACATTCAAGATACATAAAGAAGGCCGTAAAACCTTTTTCATTGCGGGCAACGGAATGAAGTGCCGGATTACAAAATGGCAAGACAAAGAATATGAGGTGCAAAATGCCTAAATTTGAAGTAGTAATTTCTACCCATGCAATTTATACAGTCGAGGCTAAAGGGTATCAAGACGCTGAAGATTTAGCATGGGATTTATTTGATCGTGGGGATTTATCTGAACCCCATTGTGCTGAAGTAGTTAAATTATTGGAGGAAGAAAATGCTTAAATTTAAAGTAAAAGCATATGAAGAAGTTTATTACGAAGGTGAAGTAGAGGCTGAAGATCAAGACGAGGCAGAGGCTGAGTTTGCCTTGTCTTTGGGTGAAATAAGTAAATTAGCTACTAAACAACAATACACAACACTTGAAGTAAAGGAGATTAAAAATGCCTAAATTTATTGTTTATGCAAAAGAAGTTGTTTATTACATGGTAGATGTTGAGGCCGAAAATAAAGATGAAGTAAGCAATTTGCTTTACGAGAATGAAATTGATTTTAATCCTTCAGATATTACAGATGGTGGTGATTTTGAAGTTTTAGAAATAGAGGAGATTACTCATGCTTAGATGGATGTTATTTGATATGCAGACCAATGAGACGATTGGAGAATATTCAACCCTGATGCAAGCAATATCAGAGGGTAATAAAAGGCGATTAGCTACCGGAGCTAATTATTTTGTGGAAGATCGTATGTATGATGAGGAGCTATTGTGGACAGACATAGTATGGTCAAAAGACTAATCGCAGACGATATTACAAAGATTAAGATAGGCTTGGAGCAAGGGGACGCAGAGTATCTCTATGATATTCTTATGAGTGGAATAGGCTACGACAAACAAACCTTGCGGGAAATTATTGATGAATATAATTTTCGAACATGGGAGGAATTATGAAAATTACATCAGAAATGGTAGCGTATGCTATTGGATATTGGGAAGGCAGACATTACGGGTGCGAAGAAACTGATTACGATCCAGCAGACCCATGCAAGCATTACTATAAAGCTGGATATGAATCTGGTGTAGGCGATTATTGTCGATTTGATTTGGAGGAAGCATGAAAGTAGTCGTTGAGTTTGATTTACCGGAAGGACAGGCTATCCCTGATCCTAGAGATATTGTGCGACTTACTGATCCTAATTGGATTGCAGATTGGTGGCACATTGATGATGTTAAAGACTGTTCAGATTATTTAGATGAAGAACTTTCTGATGAGGACGCAAGAGAAGTATTGAGATTAGCCATCAAGGAATACGATTCAGAGTATGGAATTAACCGAGATGTAATTGAGCATTGGGTGGATTGGGTTTTAGAACAACAAGCAAAAGTAGCAGTTTAAATAAAAGGAAAAAAGTAGCATGAACAAACTAACGAAAGAGCAACAAAACCGATTAAAAGCAGTAGGACGCAAGGAAGACCATCCTGATTGCGGTAAACCTAATACGGCACTTGATGATTTATTAGACCAGCTAAGAATGGAAACACCTTCGGCATTTTTGAAAGACGAAGAGCTTAGATATAGAGTCTTCATGATTAAACCCAAAAACGAGAAGATTCCTTGTCGTGGTTTTAACTTTAATTCTATTAAGGAAGTCCAATGAAACCTTTTTGCGTAAAACTATACTATTCCGGAGTGCAAACCTTCTATATCACCGCCCCTGATGATGGCGAGGCCGTAGATTGTGCTTATGATGAGCTTGCGAATATGCACCAGCTAGATGACCTAGAGGTAACGGATAGTGAATCTTATGAAGATGATGACCCTGAGGGTTTATATTGAGCTTTACCATCTATCAAGCTGACGGATTGAAGGTCATCCAATGGTTTAATACCATTGATGATCTTCTCAAATCTATGTTAGCACACCCTAACGACACATATCATAGGAATTAGAATGAGGCTATTAACAGATAGGACGGCTCTAATACAGGCCGTAGATCAGCTTTATAATCGTGGTGGTTTTGCAGTAAAATTGGGGGAAACGGCCTTATTGGCAGATCAATCTAATCTTAAACGATTAGTAGACGCTTTTCCGGAATACTTTATCCCTAACAGAACCATAAGGCTTATATGCTCAACGCCACAATTATCTATCTCAAAGACGCAGAGGACGGAGAAGTTGAAGTAAACATGGAGTTGGTAGGCTATCCTACTAAATCATTCGTATTGGGCAACGAAATCGTAGCTAAGGTGCATGAGGCTAAGAAAGTGTTGTTTGCTGAGAATGAGTTTAGTCAGATGCCTCCATCAAACCGCTTGCAATAAATAACTTACCGGCTTCTTCTGTGCCAACACGCAATTCAAGATCATTAAAATCTTCTCCTAAAACGGGTGGACTCCAAAAGGGTTTACCCGTTTTTTCTGCGTATTCTAGGCCAGCAGGATCATTGTCGGCAAGGACGACACATTGTTCGTAGTATGAGGCTATTTCACAAATATTAAACGCTGAAAAGCAAACATGAATCGTATAACGCAAGTCCAAACTCTTTAATACTCTACGCAAAGACATGGCAGTAGCATACCCTTCACATAGAATATGCTTACCCTTGCTATCTATGACTAATTCTGCACCTTTGGTAATTTGCCCATACAAGAAAAACTTTGAGCCATCATCTTTGATAACCTGACAGCCAACTAGGTTCTGACCGATTCGCATAGGTAACAGCATGAGGCCATTATTGACCGGCACTTTAAAATCTGGAAAACCTTTCTTGGCCATATAAGGATGAGGCATTTTTTCAGAATTATCAAGCATATCTCTAGCTCTTTTAATTGCTTTA
>Ga0316227_1001657_pt1 | contig 22584 bp, 18 predicted proteins | sample TBH18019metaG_FD_206012 | JGI IMG/M metagenome (GOLD analysis project Ga0316227, IMG submission 206012) | Freshwater microbial communities from Trout Bog Lake, Wisconsin, USA - TBH18019 | ecosystem: Environmental > Aquatic > Freshwater > Lake > Hypolimnion/Profundal zone | place: USA: Wisconsin... | reverse complement strand
CCGCCTGTTGGGCGACGTAGGCGAGCACCGCGTAGGCGCCCCCGAAGGTCACCATCGCCATCTTGGAGAAGAACACCGCGATCTGGCTGAACACGTCGTCCGGCCCGACGGAGAGAAGGATGGCGACGACCGGCACCAGCCAGATCGCACCCCAGGTCAGCAGCATCCGCAGCGTGTGCCCGGTGGCTGCACGTTCCTGCGGGAGCTCGTAGTCGTCGAGGAGGAAGGGGCCTTCCACGACCTTGCCGCCACCCCCGTGCCCGCCCCCCTTGAACTGGGGCAGCCCGGCCCGGCCACCGAAGTAGCCGATGACGCCAGCTGTGAGCACGATCACCGGGAAGGGCACATCGAGGAAGTAGATCGCCACGAACGCCGCCGCCGCGAGGCTGAGCAGCACGGGACCCTTGAGCGCTCGCTTGCCGATGCGGATCACGGCCTGGAGCACGATGGCCAGCACGGCCGCCTTCAGCCCGAAGAACAGGCCGGCGACGAACCCGACGTTGCCGTAGAGGGCGTAGATCCAGCTCAAGGCCATGATGGCGACGATGCCCGGCAGGACGAACAGCCCGCCCGCGACGAGCCCACCGCGGGTGCCGTGCATCAGCCAGCCGACATAGGTCGCGAGCTGCTGCGCCTCGGGGCCAGGCAGCAGCGTGCAGAAGTTCAGGGCGTGCAGGAAGCGGCTCTCGGAGATCCAGCGTCGCTCCTCGACAAGGATGCGATGCATGACGGCGATCTGTCCCGCCGGGCCACCGAACGAGAGCGCGGCGATGCGGGTCCAGACGGGCAGCGCCTCGGTGAGGGTGATAGACGCGGGGGGTACGACCGGTGTCTCCGCCGCGCGGGATGCGCGTTCCATGACGGCGCTCCCCATGATCAAGCCCCCGGCCGAGGCTTGTTGGTCGGCCAGTTGTGACCCTCGTCGGTTGCGTCACGGCACCAGCGGTAGAAGGCGTCGTAGAGCAGCATGCCCGCATCGAGCTGCGCGAGATCATCGGCGTAGATCCGCGACAAGCCGAGCGAGGCGGCGAGCAATCCCGCGGCCTCGGGTGCGAGGTCCGGCCGGGCAGTATCGGCGCCGCGAACAAGCGTGGCGAGGTGCAGAAGCGGCGGCGTGGCTAATCCTAACTCCTGCACCATGACGTCGAAGGTGCAGAGTTCGCCTCGATGGCTCCAGAACACGTCGGGCGCGTCGACGTCGAACGCCTCTCCGTTGAAGCATCGCGCGACCTCCTCGACCTCAGGGGTTGGAACGAACAGGAACACCGCCTCGGGATCGACGAAGCGGCGGATCAGCCAGGGACAAGCGATGCGGTCGACCTTGGGTCTGGCGCGGGTGACCCAGACGGTGCGCCCTTGCGTGTCGCAGTTCCGCAGCTTGTCGACGGGTACCATCGGCAGCCCCGCCCGTGCCCACGCTGTGGTGCCGCCATCGAGAACCTCGGCGACGATCCCGGACGTGCGCAACCAAGCAGCAACCCCGTGGCTGAGCTTCTGGCCTTGCTGGCAGATCACGACGGCGGGCCTGCCGCGCAGTGCCGGCGCCCACTCGGCGACAGCATCCCACTGGCGCGGCCGCGATCCGGGGATCAGGCGCGGCTCCTCTGCGAAATGGCGAGCGGTGCGGACGTCGATGAGGATCGGGCAGGCGGGCGTGCCGACGAGGCGAGCGAGTTTGTCGACAGGAATAGCGTTAGGCGTAGGCATGGCGCGTCCTTGCAGCGAATGCAGATTGGACGCGATTCTTCAGCCGGAGCCTCGTCGGGAGATCGCTTCCCGAGCCCCCATAATTGGCGCCGGGCGCGTGATGTCAAGCACGGGTCGTGATGTCGATAAGCTGCGCTTTTGCCAACGTCATGGTTGAGTTCCAGCGATGCCGTTCCAAAGAGCTTGCCCCATTGGAACTCAACGATAGGTAGCGCGACCTGCAATGTACGTAAAACGACCGTTTTTCCGGCAATACGCCAGGTATTGGTATCCTCCGCCTAAAACAGCCCCGTTTTTGTCGGAAAAACGTGTCGGCTTTTCTATTGCCGGAGAAAGGGTATTTTTGCATACTCCCGAATTGCGACAGAATTACTTTTACTACTCTAACCAGTCAAATTCAATATCCATTGAATATAATGGTTTATTAATGTTTATTTCGTCAACGCCAGTTCTTTTTAAGGCGCGAAATTTATGTTCTAAAAAACGAGAAACAACAATCGGGACGATCCATCTCTGAATTCTTATAGTGATAGTGTCACTTAAGCCTTCTGGAAGATTATCATGAGGCGGATAAAGATACGAAAGTGAACTTAATCTATTAGCACCATTGCCTGATCCTAAATAAATTGCGCTAGTGATTGCAAATTGATCTGCGCTGGCCGACCTAATTGGCTTAAGGGTAGTAGCACGCATCATAAGAAGCCGCCCAGTTGGAATACGATTAGCAAATCCGAGATATTTATTCGCCTCTTCTTCAGTTGTTGCAAAAAAAGTTGGCCTAAAATCTAGTATCTTTTGGGCGGCTTCCTCGTCTACCGCTCTTGTCAAACGAAAAAATTGTGTACCAGTTGGCAATTCTTCTAAATTGTTCCGAATTAAAATCCTGTTTTCATCAACTCTGAGCCAGTTCAGGATATCTACCATTTGTCGCTGAGCTTCTGGCGTGCGAAGATGTTCAAGCATTTTTTCGAAAATCCCATCGTCTGCTCTGCAATAAGATACACATCTGTAAAATTTTCATTAATTTACCATCTAAACATAGCGAATTCGCGAATATATAGCCTTAGAAAAACATCGGTACCATTCGCTGAAAATCTATTCGAGTTACCATGCACCTAGCATTGATCACGATTTTTGCCTTGTTGTTCACATACATAGTAGGTGGGATGATACAGCATGGGTTTGACTTAGCTTTCTGGCCCGCGGATGTACCCAGCTTAGCTACTTGGACTGGCACGCTATTCTCGTTGCGTGCCGGCGATGCACTCGCAACACCCTACCGGATGTTAATCGGCCGTGCGCCCGAGTTTTCCAATGGCGGCTGGTCGCTGGCTACCCTCCTAGCCTTCTCGCCTTTTATTATCTTATTCGGGTTCCATCTTCTGCGGCGCGTAAAGCCCGAACAGAAGCGGGACACTTCCGACCTGTTCGGCTCGTCCCGCTTTGCCACCACGGCAGAGCGCGGGCGCCTTCGTGACGGGCTCGAACTCGGCCGCGATCCTGAGACCGGCCGTGCCGTCCGCATCGCCGTACAGGGCACGCTCGTCACCATCGCGCCGCCGCGCAAGGGCAAGACCTCGGGCCTGCTCATCCCCAACCTCGCCTTCCCGGAACCGCAGGGCTGGGGCGGACCCGCTGTCGTGTTCGACCCCAAAGGAGAGGTGTACCGCGCCGTGGCCGCTCGGCGCCGGGCGCTCGGGCGCCGCGTCATCTGCCTTGACCCCATGGGTCTGGCCGGCGGCACCGACCACTGGAACCCACTCCAGGGCCGTGACCCGAACGACGTCCTCTACCTTCAGAGCACCGCGCTGGCGCTCCTGCCTGAGGCCTCCGGTGACGGCGAAGCCTCTGCCTACTTCCGCAACCGGGCCGTCGACCTGATCACCGGCGCGCTGTTGGTTGCCCTACGCCGGCCGGAAGCGTGTACGGTCGTGGAAGTTCAGGACCTTCTGACTGACGAGGCCCGCTTCCACGGCCTCCTCCAGCAGTACGTCAACCACTGGCCCGAGCCCGCGGCCTACGCCGCCATGGAGATCCTGGAGGCCGATCCTAAGACCAAGGACCCGATCAAATCCACAGCTCTGCAGGCGTTCCAGTGGCTCGCCGATCGGCGCCTGCGCGACCTCGTCGGTGATTCGACCTTCCAGCTGTCGGAGCTGTCCACCGGCGCCGTCGACCTGTTCGTGGCGGTACCGACCGAGTACAAGGCGGTGCTCGCCCCGTTCCTACGCTGGCTGTTGTCCGACCTGTTCGCTTCGGTGCGCCGCCACCGCCCGGCCGAGCGGTTGATGATCTTCGTCGACGAGGCCGCGGTGCTCGGCCGGTTCGACGCGCTGCTGACCGCGGCGGGCGAGCTGCCTGGCTACGGCGCCAGCCTGTGGACGATGTGGCAGGATCGCGCCCAACTCGTTGGGCTCTATGGCGAGGCGGGGGCGGATGTGCTGCTCAACACCGCCGAGGTCGTCACGGTCTTCGACGTGCCGGCCGTCGATCCAGATGAAGCCGAGCGATGGTCGCGGGCGATCGGCGACTACACCGCGTTCGTCGAGACTCAGACGGCCCCGACCGGTGACGCCAAGGGTACGCCGTCCACGACCCGGGCCTCGCAGGGCGCACGCCTGATGACCAAAGAGGCACTGATCGCGATGCCGGGTGACGAGCTCTTGGTGTTTCCCAATAGCGGCGGCCACACGCGCCATCCATTGCGCCTGAAGAAGACGGTCGCACATACCGACCCGCGCTTCCGCAGGCTGATCACCGCAGTGCCGCCGGTCGGTCGGACGCGGTGAGCCGGGGATGCCCGACGTGGGGGCGGCCGCCATTTGGACGCGCCTCAGCTGACGGTGAAAACGCGACTGCCGCGGCAGAAGGATCAATCCGCCCAACCGAGGGCCCGATGGAACGCCGCGTGTCCGACGTGAGCCCCGACGGATCGAGAGATCCGGACCTCAGCGTGATGGGCCGGAGCGGGTCCGCAGCCAATCTGACGGCACGCGGGTTGCGGCATAGCCCTCACCTGAGCGCCAGTCGCGCAGCTCAGCCACACCGTCAGCGTCCCGCATCAGTGCGTAGGCGCGCCCCGCCACGAGGCGGTCCCCGGCGGATCGCCCATCCGGCATGACCCAGGCGGCGGTCACATCCCGGTCGCCCCGCACCTCGACCCAGGAGATCGGCGTGCGGCGGTAGGCCAGGACCAGCGCAGACATCAGACAGAGCGCGAGCAGGGCGTCACGGGTGAGCCGGCGCACGTGGTACGGCAGGCGCCCGCGCCAGACCGCGATGCGGCTGGCGTGGCGCGGCCCGGTCCGGGCATCCGTCCCCGCCTCGTCGGACTGGTTGCGAATGGAGAGCAGGAGCTCGCGCCGATGTTCGGGCAGGAGCTGTGCTGCGCCCCTCTCTAAGGCCGCGAACCGCTCATGGATCGGGCGCGTCTTCAGCCGGGTGAGCGCGGCGCGGCTGTCCCGCTCGAACCCGGCCGCAGCCTCGCGCGCATCACGGCCGGCCCGCGCGAGGCGGGCGTGCACGTCTTCAGGTGTTGCGGGCACGCTTGCTCCCCCCTGCTGGTGTACTAGCTCGGGCCGGGATCGGTGCCTCCTCGACCAGCCAGAGGGCCGCCGGCTTCACCGCCTCCATCACGGCGAGGCGGAACGCGGTGAGATCGCGCAGGATCCGCCCGGCCTGGGCCGGCGAGGTCTGCTTGACCAGGCTCGCCCGGTCGAGCCGGCCGATGCCGCGCAGCTGCCCGGCCGCCAGCACCCCACGCGTCTCATCCTCCAGCTCGAAGGCGCGCAGGTGCGTGACTGCCGCGTCGCCGACCACGCGCTCCAGGATCGTCAGGTCGATCGCGCCGCGCACGCCGTTGGCTACGACGAACCGGGCCCCGGTCCAGTCCCGCGCGGCCTGCAGCAACTTGCCCGCATCCGCCAGCGAGCCGGCCTCGGCGGCGACCACCACCACGAGCCCAAGTTCGATCCCAGCCTTGCGCAGCTCCGGCGCCTCGTCCTTCAGGACTCCGAGCAGGCTCGCCGAGGTGTTGGCGCCGATGTCGACGAGGGTGGGAGCCGCGACCTCGTAAAGTGCGTTGATCACGTCGTCGAGCTCGGACCGCGCGGCCTTGCCGCCGCTCGACTCGATCGCCTCGCGCGTGGCGCGCATCTCGAAGTAGCGCACGCTGCCGGGTTCGTTGGCGGCCGTCGCGGCCTTGAACTCGGTCAGGCGGTGCACCGACTCGATCTCCAGGACCGGCGCGTCCGGGACGGCCTCGGCCAAGCCGCGGGTCACGGTCGACTTGCCGACGCCGCCGGTTTCCTGGGCGACGAGGAGGACGCGGGGCATGGGTGTCAGTCCTTCTTGAACAGGTGGCTGTGCTTCTCGGCCTGCAGCCGCCGGATCTCCGCCTCGGTGAGCGGTGCATCCGAGGCTGATGGGCCTGGCGTCTCACGATCCGGGCGGAGTTCTGGTGCGAGCCGCGACGGCCGCTGAGCCGAGCCGGTGGGGATCGGCTCAGATTGTGGGGAGGCCGGCCGATCAGGGCGGGCCGCCCGCGCCGCCGTCCTGGCCTCGCGGGCGGCGGCCTGCCGGCGGACGCTGGAGATGATGCCGGTAAGATTGCGCCCGGTGATCGGTTGGCCGTCGGCGGTGGTGAAGCCCTGCGCCGTAAGGCCGGCCGCGACCGCATCCCAGGTCAAGCCGCCGGCCTGGAGAGCAATGAGGGCGTCGAGGTGGTCGCGCACGGCATCCATCAGACCCGTGGCGGGCCGACCGCCCGGGGCACCGGCCTTGCGACGGCTGCCGGGGGTCGCGGCGGCGTCGCGCGCGAGGCGGCGTAGGTCGAGGCGGGAGCGCTGGGCCATGGCGACGCCCTAGCAGAGCGGGGCTTGCCACGGCGTGCAGCCGATCGCTCGAATGCCGTGGGCGGCGGCAAGTCGACGTTAGGGTCCGGCCGCGGGCGGCAGGCTACGGCCCAGGACGGCAGCGGTACGGTAACGCGTACGGCAAGAGAAGAGGTATCACACCACACGCACTGAAGTGCTCCGGCCCCAGTTCGTTAACCCTGGATGCGCACGGCCCTCGCCGAGCCGCACCCTCCCATGCCAGGACCGTCCGCGGCAACAGAGCCGCCGGCCTCAGCTCTGCTTGAGGGCGCTGCGATCCCAGGTTGGTGCCATGCCCCAATACGTCAGCTTCAGTGTCAGCCTTCCACATGAGGTCGCCGCCGCCTTACGCCAATCCGCGGCTGAGCGGGGCTGGACGCCCGAGAGCCTGATCGGCGACTGCGTGGCGCAACACCTGGAGGTCGCCACCCGTCACCGTGTGCTGGTCGAGCGGCTGGAACAGGTCGATGCTGCAATCCTGGCAATGGCCCAGTCTGTCGGCAAGCTCGGCGCCGATGCGGACGCGTTCGAGCCGGGCAGCCTGTGCCGCTACCGGCCAGTTAAGGGCGAGGCGTTGGTGCTGTGACCGCCTCCCTGCAGCGGCTGCGACCGGGCTCGGACGCGGCAGCCTACTACCTGACCGAGAGCCAAGACGAGGTCCGGCCCGATCGGCGCGAGGCATACTACCAAGCTGAGGGCGAGGGCACCTGGTGGTCGTCGGGGGAGAGCGTGGTGCGGCAAGGAGCGGCCGTTACCGTTACCTCCTTCCGAAGCCTGTGCGCCGGACTCGATCCGAGCACGGGCAAGCCGCTGGTGCGCGGCGCCGGTGCACGGCATCAGTCCGGGACCGACTGCACCCTGACGCCGGCCAAGGCGGTAAGCGTGCTCTGGGCGGCCGGCAGCCCTGAGCAGCGCGCCGGGATTGAGGCGGCCCATCGCGCCGCGGTCGAGCAGGCCCTCGCCTTTCTAGCGCGCGAGAGCTTGGTCGAGGTGCGCACCGGAGCGGGCGGCGTCGAGCGGCACCGGCCGAGCGACCTGATCGTGGCGCGCTTTGACCACTTCACCACCCGAGAGGGAGATCCCAACCTGCACACCCACTGCGTGATCCTCAACGTTGCCGGCGCACCTCAAAGCTCCACTTCTAATAGATACAAATCGCTGTCTCACCTTACGGTTGATCCAGCCCGATTGTTCGAGCAGCAGCGCGGGCTCGGGGCCGCCTACCGAGCCGCGCTCAGCCAGGAGCTGCAGGCCCAGTTCGGCTTCAACTATCGCCCGGCCGGCCAGGGTCAGTGGGAGGTCGCCGGTGTATCGGACGCACTGCTCGCAGCCTTCTCCAAGCGCTCGGCTCAGATCCAGGAGCGGGCCGGGCCAGGCGCAACAAGCGCCCAGCGCGAGGTGGCGGCGCTGGCCACGCGGCGCGACAAGGCCGAGCTGCCGAGCGGGCCCGAGCTAGAGGCGCGCTGGCAGGCCGAACTCGGGGCTATCAGCATTGATCCCTGGCAGGAGGCTCTGCGGGCGGCACAGGAGGCCGACGCGGGCCGGGCGCACGGGGCCGATCACGCCGAGCGGGAGGTGGCAGAACCCTTCGACCCACCCGAGATCGCCGGCGACACGCCCGTAGCCCGTGCCGCCTCGGCCTTGTTTCGGCACGAGAACGTACTGAGCCGTGCGGCCCTGCTGCAGGCAGCCCTGGAGAAGGCCGCTTTGCGCGGACTCGGGATTGGAGCGGTCGAGGCCGAGCTCGCCGATCTGGAGCGCGACGGCCAGCTCATGCCTTTGAGCCCGGTAGCGCTCGATCCTGGACAGAATGCTTGCTGGACCAGCCCGGGCCTTGCCGCCTGCGAGGCAGCCCTGCTGCGCGCGGCCGAGCGGCCTGGAGAGCGGACATGGATCGTGCCCGAGGCGGTGACGACAGCGCTGGCTGCCGCCCCCCATCTCAGCCCGGAGCAGGCTGAGGCGGTGCGCCAGGTCACCGGATCAGATGGGGTATCAATCCTTGAGGCCGGGGCAGGCACGGGCAAGACCACCACGGCACAAGCCCTGGTTCTTGCCGCAACCCGCAGCAAACTGCGCGTGATTGGCCTGGCGCCCTCCTGGGTGGCCGCCGACGAGCTTGCCCGCTCCACCGGCATCCCGGCCCAGGCTATCGCCCGCTGGCGCTCCGTCTGGGCCAGGGAGCAGGCTGGGGCTAAGATAGGCGCTGCAGAAATTAGGAGTGCCTCCTTCGATCAGCATACCCTGGTGCTGGTAGACGAGGCCGGGATGGTCTCGACGCGCGATCTGGAGGCGGTCCTAAGCGCAGCCCGGCAAGCGGGCGCCAAGGTGGTGCTGATCGGCGACCGCCGCCAGCTCGCGTCGGTCGGGGGAGCGTCTGCTCTGCGGGCAGTCACCGAGGAAGTTGGGCGTGCGAGCATGCTCGGCGAGGTCCGGCGCCAGATGGTGGACTGGCAACGCGCCGCCTCGATGATCATGGCGGGCGGCGATGCCGACGCAGGTCTGCGCGCCTACGCTGCCAACGACCGGGTCGAGCTGATTTCCGGGGCCGGGGCCGCCCAGGCACGAACAATTACACTGTGGTCCGAGGCACGAGCACGTCACGGTGCGGACGCGCTGATGCTGACGCGCCGGAACGCCGATGCGGCGGCGCTGAACCTGAAAGCCCGTGCCGTATTGCGGACAGAAGGGAAACTGGGACCCGATCTCGTCAGGCTACCGGCGCGGGATCGTGCGGACAGGCCGACCGTTCTCGCCCTGGCGGTGGGCGACTCCTTACGCTTCGGCGAAAGCCTGCCGCACCTCTCGATCCGCAACGGCAATCGTGCCCGGGTCGAGAGCATCACCACTAATCCGGACGGGCAATCCCAGCTACACCTGGTGCTGGAGGATGGTCGGGTGCTCGCCGCGCCCTGGCAGCAATTGGCACGAGAGCCGCGGTTCGGCGGCAAGCCCCTCCAGCCTAAGATCGTGCATTCCTATGCCGGGACCGTGCACGCTGCACAGGGGCGAACGAGCGCCTCCGCGGTGATGCTTGTGGCGACATCGACGGATGCACGCGAGGTGTATGTCGGCCTGACCCGGCACCGGTCGGATGCCCGGGTGGTAGTCGAGCGCGACCGCCTCGACGCCCTGTGCCGGCAGCGCCAAGCCGATCCACGCCTGCCAGCGAGCGCAACCGCCGTGCTGGAGCGGCTGTTTGCCGAGGCGAGGGTCTACAGGGAGAAGGCCAACGTTGCCGATTATGCCGCCGACCGGATCGCGTTCGTGCGCGAAGGAACCTTAGGCTCGCCCGAACAAGTCCATGGCGGCATCGATGTCGCCCGCGTGGTGCGAGCGGCCCACGCTTTGCGCGTGACACTGGTCAGGCTCCGGCCAGACCGCCTCACGGTGCCGGCTTGGCGGCTATTCGATGCCGAGAGGCGCCGGCAGCTCGTCCATTTCTCGACCGCTCACACGCGGCGCCTCGTTGCGCAGGTTGCCGGCCTTCTGGGCCGATCCGGGCCGGATCGCGAACACGGTGGGATCGAACGCTGAGGAGCAGGGAGAGCCACTTCGCTGCGGCTACAGGCTTGTAAAAGAAACGGTCGTTTTTCTTACATGATAAGCAAGGAAGCGGAATGGCCGAGCAGGGCTGTTTTCGGCCATCCCGCTTCCGGACGGTGGATCCAGCGAAGCGGACAGGGTCGCTTGGACCGCGCATGACTTACTTGCCCGCCTTGGTCGGTCCGCTCTCAGGCTTCTGACTGCAGCCCGTCAACAGGTGGCCTGCGGGATCGTCGCTTCAGCGCAGCAGCGCGTGCAGGTTCCGGTCGATGTTCGACACGCCTTCCGAGGCGATCTGCATGCTCGCCGAGATCTCGCGCGTCGCCGCGGCCTGCTGCTCGACCGCCGAGGTGACGCCCGAGACCGCTTCGCGCACCGAGGTTGACGTCCCCCATCGCTTTGGTCCGGCGTGAGTGCGAGTTTTCCGGTTGTGTGAGACCCTGATGGGAGGAGCAGAGCCGTGAAGAAGGGCAGGTTCACCGAGGAGCAAATCGCCTTCGCGCTGAAGCAGGCGGAGACCGGGACACCGGTCGCGGAGGTGCTGCGCCGGATGGGCGGACGCCCCAGGAATTCGCCTTGGCGGCAGCCCTGCAGGCCGCCGAATGAGATCCGGAGGCTCACCTTTCGGCCGGACCAAGATCCGGGGGACCCTCAGGACCGGCCCGGGTTCCGGCAAGCCCTGGAGCGGTATTACGGGGGTGGGCAGGATCCGCGGACCCTCGCCCTGCTCACTCTCAGCCAACCACTCGCCGTAAACCGTAAGCGGTTTGCGGCAAACCGTAAGCCGCGCCGCACGCGCTGACTGAACGGGAAAGCCAGCCCCAAATTGGCTACCAGCCTAGGTTTTAGCGGGAACACCGGCCCCAAATTGCCCGGATTTTCGAGCCGAACGGCCGCAGCTGGCTCGGTCGCACCTCGGCCGCGGGGTGATCAAGCGTCTGGTTGAGGGCCTGAACAGCCACGGGAAAGCCAGCCCCAGATTTACCACGGTCGCGCGGCTGGCCGAGCCCTACTGACGGATCGGCACCCCCTCGCCTGCGGGATTCGCAGTCGCGAATCGACGGCATCATCACTCCACCGCGCTGAGCGCGGTGACAAAGCCTCTCAGGAGGGCTGTGAGCAGGTTTCGGAGCCTCTGACGTCACGCTGTCGGTTCTGCCGCCCCGAACGCTTCCTGAGGCCGCGCAGGTGGATTTTGCCACTCACACACTCGGAGAGCCGATCTTTGGTCGCCATCAGGCGACCACCATCTGGAATCGAGCCGCCGGAGGCGGCTTCCGTATTGGGTGGGGGAGCGGGTTTTCGCGCAGCGAAAAGGGGCGGGGTCTGTGTCTGCATAAATGGATCCGGAGGTGCACAGCCTGTCCACGGGCTTGTTCAAGGCCCAGATTCTGTGGGGTCGCTCCACAGGCCTGCGTCTCTTTAGGTCTCTTTAAGATATCTATAGAAGAAGTCTTTATAAAAATTCCTGTTTAGTGGCAATGGGTTAAACCATAAATTTGGGGCCAGGATTCCGGCAATTTGGGGCCGGACTTCCCGAATTTGGGGCCGCACTTCCACAAATTTGGGGCTGCACTTCCGGTGGCTCCCCATGTTATCCACAGCTCTAAGGCTGCGCTTAAAAGCGCGCGCCAACGGCGGATTTCTGCGGAGATTTGGGGCCGCTGTTCCCGCACGGGCGTTTGGCCTCTTCCGGCCCGCAAACACCCTGAAACAGGGCACAGGAACGCCGTTCTGAACCTGAATTTGGGGCTGGCTTTCCGATGTGAGACGAGCACTGCCAGGCACTTAGCAGACAGATCCCGTAACCGGGGCAGATTGCCGGGCGGTCAGACCGTTGCGGCGTTTCTGACGAGATCCGGTAGGGGCGGGATCGCGTCACCGTCCGGGATCCCGAGGCGGTTGCCGAGGTAGCGGAAGAACGAGACGCCGAGCTTGGCGCAGGTCTTCATCAGGCCGAGCATGACGTCGCGGGCAGTGCGGCCGGCCTCGCTCATCGTCCCGCCCGAGATCTTCCGCTTGGTCACGCAGGCGCGGATGTCGTTCTCCGAGCCGTTAGTGTGGAGCGGGATCTCGGGCCGCTCCAGCACGCGGAGCAAGGCGGCCTTGTGCCGGTGCAGGCGGGCGAGCAGCCGGTCGAGCATCACTGCGCCGGTGCGGCGCGTGAAGATCCGGTCGAAGCGGGCGCGCAGGGCGCGGGCTCGTTTGGGGCAAGGGGCGCGGGCCCAAGCCTTCAGGTCGGCATAGAACCACCAGATCAGGGTGCGGGTGAGCGCGATGGCCTTGCGCTGAGCCGCGGTCGTGGGGATCAGCGTGTGGACGAGGCGCTCGGCGTGCACCCAGCACAGCGCGTGCAGGCCGACCCGGAACTGACCGGCCCCGTCGGAGACCACGACCGTGTCGGGCATCAGGCCGTGATGCCGGATCGCACCCCACAGCGCGCCTTCGGTGGCGACCTGCACCGGGTCGGGCGTGACCGCGCGCGCATCGAAGCCGAGGGCCGTCAGATGCGCCTGCCAGGCCGGGGGATCGGCAAAGACCTTGACCGGGTGGGCGGCGAGCGCCGCCAGGAAGGGCCCGGCCAGCGCGCGGGTGCGCATGTAGGCCAGCGCCGCGGCGTTGACGACGAAGTCCTCGTGGCCAGCCCGCAGCAGCGCGAGGACGTTGAGGCGGGACTTGGACGCGGTGGTGCGGAAGGCGGTGAAGCGTGCATCGCCGATCTGCGTGGTCACGCCGTCCGTCCGCGCGTGCCGCGCGGCGGTGTCGTCGACGCTGATCCAGGCCGCGCTCGCGAGACCGGCGCGCAGCACCGCCTGCTCCTCGGCGACAAAGGGATCGAGCGGGCCGCTCAGGAGGCGGACCACCTGCCGCTTGGAGATCATCAGGCCGAGCCCGGAGAGCATCGTGGTCAAGCGCTCGCTCGTGACCTGCCCCTGGACATGTGCCGCCAGGAGGAAGCGGCGCAGATGCGGCCCGAACCCGCCGACGATCCCGGGCGGCAGCGCGGCCACGACGCTCATCCCCGACGGCGTGGACCAGCGCTCGCGCCGGTAGCGGATCACGACCGCTTCCAGCACGAGGTCGCGCACCACGACATCCTCGTAGCCCTTGAAGCGTGAGCCTCCCGGAACAGCAGCCTTGAGCAACACCTCGCGCGTGATCACGCCCGGCTCGTGCACGGGCCCGCGCCGCCGCTGGCCCGGTGTGGCCTGCGCCCGCTCGCTCGCCTTCTCCATCCCGGACGGGGTTGGCCGCGTCGGCGGGCGCGGTGGTAAGCCCTTCAGCCGCGCGACCTCGTCGCGCAAAGCCCGGTTCTCGTCCGTCAAGGCGCGGACCTGACCGATCAGGTCAGCCACGAGCCCGCGAAGTTCGCTCAGTGGGAGGGCATCCAGGCCATCGGGATCCGGCAGCGCCATGCCGGGTGTTGAATCACGCCACGGCCAAACCGCAAAACGCCACCGCCCGGATATCTGCCCCGGTTACCACGCATCAGCACGTAGGTTGCCAGCGGCCGGTGCGCCGTCTGTTCGGAATTTGAGGCCGCACTTCCGGGATGCAGCCTGCAATTCCAACCTGTTAGGCGGTCAGCTGCGCGGTCGCCTGCCCGGCGGCCTTGGCCAGATCCATTTCCAGCTGGGTCGGCGCGGCATGGGTGTAGTGGTAGCGGCGCGACTTCTTCCAGCCGGAGCCGGTAATCTCCTCGCGCCACTCCTTGAGGCCACCGGCAGCGACCATGTCGTTGAAGGCCTGCCGGCAGTCCTTGCGGAACTGGGCGCGAGTCGCGCTGGTCTCCTTGTCCGACCACAGGTCCCGGCCGGCGAGCTGCGCCAAGCGCTCCTCGTCGATCCAAGCGAAGGCCGGCTGGCTGTCAATGAATGGCCAAAACGTTTTGGCGTGGTCGCCTTTGAGGCGGAACTGCACGTCGGCGTTGATGCTGACCAGGTGCGCCTTCTCGATCATCTGCAGCACGCTCGGGCCGTAGCGCACGGTGACGCTGCTATCGAGTTGGGCGCCTTCCCAGCTGACCTCGGTGATCAGCGGCGCGGCGCTGCCACGGCTGTCCGGCAGGGCGCCAATCGAACGGGTTTTCTTGATCTTGTCGAGCTCGTCGAGGGAGCGCCCCTCGTGGATCAGCACGCTGACCTGCTGGATCTCCTGGAACACGTGCACGAGGCTCAGGAGGTTATTGACGTGCTCGGTGCGGCCCATGACGCGGATCAGCTCGCGCCAGCTCGTGCGCGTCTCGTAGTAGGTCCGCATGGGCGGAATGAACGTGCCCGGCCGGTAGTCCGGGTTAGGCATGGAGACCTTTTCGCGCTTCAGGCGAAACAGGGCGTAGATCGCGTCGCGGTGCTGGCTGCCCAGCTCGCGCCCCCTCACCTCGACGACCGAGTAGCCCGGCACCTCGTAGACGCGGGTGAAATTGCTGTCGGTGATCAGGTTGACCTTGCGCGGCACGAAGGCCGAGGTCCGCGCCAGGCGGTCCGGCATCACGGCCGGGTTACGCCGGCCGCGCCGGTTCTTGAGCGTCCGCTCGCGGCGCGCGAGGCGCTGCTGTTCTTCAGGCGTGAGCGGGCGTCCGGTGGTCATGGCTGCGACTCAAGCTAGGGCATGACAGGAACAGTGGCACCAAAATTCGGGAACAGCAGCCCCAAATTTCTGCTCACTGTTGCAGCAGCCCCTATGCAGCCGGTCGGCACTGACCACAGTTTACGGCTTACGGTTTACCGCAAGCCGTTTGCCGCGCCTTACTTCTCGGAAAACTCCGCCAGTGATGGCTGACCGTACTTGGCCAGGACCATGTCGAGGCCTTCGCGCAGGTAGCTGTTCAGGTCGCGGTCGTGCTCGATGCACATCAGGCGCAGGCGCTTGCTGGCGGCCGGCGGCACGTAGACCGTGAGCTTGGCCTCCTGCGGCTTGCCAGGACGGGCAGCCGGCGCGGAGGGGTGCTGCACGACCTCGGCGGTGTCCTGGGCAGCGGGCTGGCTGTGACCGCCAAGGGCGATTTCAAGCGACGCGGGTTTCTTGGCCATGCTGTTTTCCTTCCATGCGGTTGAGCGCCCACTGCAGCAGCTCGCGCACTTCGGCGGCGGCCTTGCTGTTGGTGTCGCGTTCGGTGACCCCCTGCCCTGTCGCCAGCGCGTCCATGTGGTCGGCACGCATCGCGAGCGGTGTGTTCGCCACCGCGCCGGAGAGCTGCAGGACGCGGAAGGCATCGCTCGTGCGGATCGAGCGGCCCGGCGGACACTGGTTGAGGACGTAGGAGAACGGTTTGCCAAGGCGGGTGATGCTGCGCACGGTCGGCGCGGCCGCCTCGATGTCGGCGATGCTTGGCCGGGCCGGGATCAGGCACAGGTTGGCAACCTGGATCGCGGCGGTGGCGGCCGGGGTGTCGACGCCGGGCGTGTCGATGATCACGAGCTGGACCCCCTGCTTCTTGAGGAGCCCCATGGCAGCGTCGAGCTGACCAGCCTGGAGGGCGTTGACCTCCGGCCCGCCGGTCCCTTCCCGCCGCTCGTACCAGTTCTTGGCAGTGCCCTGCGGGTCGAGGTCGATGATCGAGGTCTTGATCCCTCGCTCTTCGGCCGCAACGGCCAGGGAGACGGCCAGACTGCTCTTTCCGGTGCCGCCCTTCTGGGTGACAAATGCGATGACGTTCATGGCGGCATCCTTTCGGGGGCGAGCCTAAACGGCAAGCGGTTAACAGCAAACTGCACGCGGTAAGCGGCAAGCGGTGTGCTTTAAGCGGCACACGGCAAGCGGCATGCCGTTTACGGCAAAGTGTGCGGTAAGGCGAGCAGGGGGCGCGCGCTAACGCGTGACATGCCGCTTACCGTATGCGGCATACCGCACGGACAAAATCTGAAGGTTTACTGCCGGTTTCTCGCCGTCAAAGCAGTACTCTGCGCGAAGCATCAACTTTGAATTTATTTCAGGATCGGACGTGCGCAGACTTGGCGGGCATTCAAAGCGATGGGAGGAACCAAATGCCAGGTGTCACCCCCTATGCGTTGCCGGGTCCACAGGTTGAACCTGAAGCCAGTTTCTGGCCCCGCTGCCCAGTGCTGCATCCGATCCGTATTGAAGATCTGCGCGCGCGCCTTGATGGCAAAATCAAGGGTTATGATACCTACAATGAAAAGAACGAACTTGATGAACTCGTCGGTCTTTACAACCGCCGTGAAACGACCTTTCCAGCCACCAAGCTCAGTCGGTTTTTAAGGGAGAGCAAGTACTTCACCTGCCCGCCGGCCGGCGCCGTCTTACCGCAGAAGGCGAAAAAGATCACCAACGGGGTCGAGCTTGCCACGCTGTTTGAGGCCGAAACCCCCGGGCTTTGGCACCGCCATGTGCTCAACGTCCTGCTCGACCCGACCATCAAGGACGGACCAGGGCAGGTGCTGGCGCCGCCACGGCAGGCGTTGATCTGGGCCGCGCTGGACCTGGCGATCATGAGTGCGCTGGCTGCGGCCTGGCACTTCAAGTGGCTGGCCACGGGGCAGGGGACGGTCGAGTACCGCAGGCGCCCCTATGAGTATGCGGTAGCGGCCAACCGCAACGACTTCCACGTGCTGTTCGATTTCAAGGTGGATCTCACCACCCAGCCCGGCAAGGTCCTCCGGACCGTGCCGAAAACCATGGGGGCGATGCCGTCGCCCGGAACGCCGCGACACCCGGCGTACCCCTCGGGCCATAGCACCTACTCGGCGGCGGCCAGCGAGGTATTGGGCTGCCTGTTCCCTGAGCACAAGAATGCCTTTCGCAAGCTGGCAGACGACATCGGCACCGCCCGTCTCTACGGCGGCGTCCACTGGCGCAGCGATCACACCCTAGGCCAGCAGGTGGGCAAGGTGGTCGGCGAGCTGGTGATCGCCCAGCTGAACCAGTCCGTCATTCCGGCGCATGCCGTGATGCATCCGGCGGCCCCACAACCCGCGCAGCTCGTCGACGAGGCCCGCGAGTTTGGCGAGCAGTGCGGCAACGGCAAAGCGAACTTCTGCAATGGCATCGTGCCACCGCACCCGCAGCCGGCGGCGCTGCAGAGCCTTCAGGTGATGTAGCACAGCCAGCCAGACACTCCGCGTTTAATGCTACGGTTTACCGCATACGGTTTGCGGTAAACAGTAGCTCATGCCTACACAAGGCGGCGCCAGGGGTTCGCCGCGCGCGTCGGAAGACTCACCTCGCGGCAAGCCGTAAACGGCATGCGGCAGGGAAAACCTGCCGCTCGCGCAGGCAGGATCAGGGACTCGCAGAGCGCCTCCGGTGTACCGAGGAGCCAGCAGCCTGTCAGAGCGGGCTTGATTGGTAACATATACGGTACTATAGTGAATGGAGATCAGGGAGTTTCTGGACGCCCGCGGAGGGAGCCCGTTCGCCAGCTGGTTCGATGATCTGGACGCCCAAGCGGCGGCCAAGGTCACGGTGGCGCTGACGCGGATGGAGCGCGGCAATCTCTCGAACGCCAAGGCGGTTGGGGGAGGGGTCCAGGAGTTCCGGATCGACTGGGGTCCCGGCTACCGGCTGTATTTCGGTCGGGACGGAGACACGCTGATCATCCTGCTGTGCGGCGGCACCAAGCGCCGGCAACAGGACGATATCGCCGAGGCGCAGGCGCACTGGGCGGAGTACAAACAACGCAAGAAGGAGGAGGGGTGATGGCCCTGACCCGCAGCTTCAAAGACACCGTGAAGGCGCGCGCTGAGCGCGACCCGGCGTTCCGTGACGCCCTGCTAACCGAGGCAGTCGACCAGTTCCTGGCCGGCGACCTCGACACCGGCAAGGCGGTCCTCCGCGATTACATCAACGCGACGATCGGCTTTGAGCGCCTGGCCGCCGAAACCGGCTCCTCGTCCAAGAGCCTGATGCGCATGCTTAGCCCGACCGGCAATCCCACAGCGAGCAACCTGTTCAGCGTTCTGAGCACGGTCCAGAAGGCCGCCGGCGTGCATCTGGGTGTTGCCGCGAGCCGTTAACGGCAAACGGTTTGCCGCAAACGATAAACGGTTTTCTTTAGCAGCTAGAAGCGACCGCACACTCCTTAACAGCGCGCTGGCAAAACGCTTGAGCTTGGAGACCCCGTCAGATCGCTGATCCACAACGTCCTGCACTCAGGCTTTGTACAAAACGGGAACGCGGGTTATCCTAAAAGGCATATTGCGGTACGTTGATGCCTGCCAGAAAACTGAGGGACTCTGATGGTTGTGAAAGTGAATTTACCTAATGGCCATTTTTTCGATGGCCGCCCGCAGGATATTCCTAGCGGTCTGAGTGGTATTCAAGGCGGCTTGACCTCAAGCTTGCTCCAACGTGGTCTCACCTCGGCTCTCCTGCAGTCTGCGCTGAGTAATCCTCCGACCTCGTCGCCGGCCGCCCCCTCCGCGCCAGCTGCCCCTGCAAACCCGCCAGCTGCTCAAGCTCCAAAAAGTAGGTTGGATACAACAAGCTGTGACTGATCAGGACTGGTCAATCGTTGCAGCGATAGGGCAGGCCGCCTCTGCTGTTATTGCTGCAATCACTCTACCTCTTATATTTTGGCAGGTTCGAGAGGCCCGTAAAGCAGCAGATTTGCAATCTTTAGAAACGTTCTTCGCTAACACTCTTGAACGCGAAAGCACCTTTCTTCGCGCCACAATCCAGGATGATAAATTTCAAGCCTTCGCCGAATACCTTAATTTTCTTGAATGTCAGGCGGCTGCTCTGAACGGTGGCATACTCCCAAAAGTAAGTCGGGAGCTCGTCCGTGATAAAGTAATTGATGCGTTAGCTCTTATTGAAGCACAGAGCGGATGGCATGCGGAACTGGAAAAAGCTATCCTTACCCCTAACACATTCACCAACCTAACAAAATTTATTCGCGGGCATCGCAAAGACATCAATAAGGCTAAGGTCGGCTCTGAAACGCAGCAGCCATCTCTTTAGGCCACGTAAGGGGCTAACTCTACCGTTTCAGCTTCGCTCTCTGCTTGATCGGCCGCTGCCATCTCAGCAGCAAATCTGACAATTGCGAGACGATCCCGATCCTGATCAAGGCAATCGAGAAGTTGCGCATCAGTCGCGGTGAGAACCACGGCAGGCTCGGCTAGCTCGGCAGCAACAAGGCGGCGATAATCACCACGAGTTAGACCAACACCAGAATACCGCCCAAGGCTAACAGCGTGGCTAGAAATTCCTAGAGTTAAGCGAAGTGTAAGCCGCTCGACCCGATCGCCGAACTGCAGACTTGGGTGCAAGAGCTCTGCCACTCGTGCTGCTGTTCCTAGGAGGTCGGCCGTTCGCCCGGCAATGCTTCGAACTGGCCCTGCAGCTCCGTCGAAACCACCTCCGTGTCGGGCTAACATTCGCTCGATGACGTTAATTTCTTCGCCAGAGACGTATGCAAGAGCTGCTACAGCACGCTTAGCACGAGCGGCCTGATCAGAAGCCTCTTTCATATCACGCCCAAGGCTTCCAAGAATGGAGTGTGGAACACCTTGCTGTGTAAGGGCCGAGAGCCAGGATTGACCTTCTTTGGGCGTTTTCTTGTTCAGCTGGATATAGACCTGATTGAGTTCTGCTGTAGACTGTACCGCAGCAATAAGTGCAGGGTCAGAAATTTGTTCTGGACGAAGGTGCCGCAGGCAATCAACCAAGCGTATGATCGAAAGAACTTCGACCCCGCTCTCGCCAGCTAGCCGTCCGAGCGGCGTGAGTTCATAACGTCCGTCCGTATGGGCCTCAATCAACCCGTGCTGAGCGAGATCAGTAACTGCAGCGATGAGTTGATCATGCTGCCAGTTCCAACGACCTAACCTCAGTTCCTGTTGGAAGGCGCCGTAGCTCGCTTCAAGAAATGTTGCGATCTGTTCGGCGGTCATACCAGCTCTGGCACCCCCAACCGCACGCCCCCCTCCCACAAGAACCCGGACGATTAGGGACCTTGGATCGGTTTCGGCATCAAGGAAGCGTGAGTGCAGATCCTCCGGCGCGGCCGTGACGTATCTGTCCCAGAAACCTTGCGCCTCGCGCAGGGTCATCGCCACAAGATAGGACGTGCCATGTTCGGTAAAGCCGAGGCGGCCGGCGCGTCCCACGAGGTTCTTATACTCTGCCACTGAGTACGGTGTATCACCTGGATGGGTAAGCCCCGCGATGACCACCGAAGACGCCGGGGTATTAACGCCCATCGCAAGCGTTGTGGTTGCTACAATCACGCGCAGCCCTGATCCAGAGCGGCGGAATTCCTCCTCGATAACACGTCTTTCCTCACGATCGAGGTGAGAATTATGGAAGGCCACGCCTCCAGCAAGAACCTCACGTAGGGCTGCAGAGGCCTGAGAGATATCGCCGCCAGGTAGCCGGGCTAAGGCATCCCGCGCAGGCGGCAAACCAAGTTCCCGTGCAAGGTAATTGGCGCAGCCACGCGTTTCCCCCCGCTGCTCGCGGAATACGATCACCTGCTGCCCTTCTCCAACGAGCTTGCGGAGAAGGGGAATGATTATGTCCTGACTGGAGTTTTTGCCTGAGTAGATCGGACGGATGATGGGTCCGTCAGTCCGCATTTCTCCAGTTGCAGCATCAAGGTACTGCCAGCGGCCATCGGCAAGGATCAACCCCTCGTCAAGCGGCACTGGACGTTCATCACGGCGCAGGAGTCGGCCGCCCAACCAGCGATCTAAGCCGTTAATGTCACCGATCACCCCCGACAAGGCGATGATCTGAGGCTCAATCCCATCCCGCCGCCGCATGCGGATCAAGGTAAGCAGAAACTCCAGATTGGCACCACGCGAGCTATCCGCCACCATTTGAGCTTCATCGACGACAATGACGGCGACTTGTTCAAGCACATGTGGATGAGTCAGGACGACTGCGGCGAATTTTTCGTAGGTAAGTAGCGCAACGTCATACTGACCTTTAATGATCGGCGAGATATCATCCGTCTCGCCTGTTGCCTCAACAGTCCGAAGACCTGCAGCTCCATAAACGGCTTCAAAATGGCGTTTCTTATCAGCAACTAGAGCTTTGAGGGGCAACAGGAATAAGGCGCGTTTGCGCTCCATCACACCTTTCATGGCGGACAGCTCGCCAATCATCGTCTTCCCAGATGATGTCGGCGCTACAACAACCAGATGCTGCCCAGCAAGGACGCCGAAGTCGTTGATTGCATCAAGTTGAAGTTGATTGAGCGCTGGGATGGTGTGAGCCCAGGCTTCGAGCACGTCAGACGGGTAACCGAATGCTGCAAGGCTAGCGACTTCCGCTGTAGCCCGCGCCCCTGCGCGATCTGGGAAAGCAGTCCGGTAGCGTTCTCCCGGCACGAAAACAGGCCAACTAATCTCACGATCCATGGTCCCGCGGAGAGCCGGATGCTGTGGATGCCCGAACTGACCAGCCGCGTCGACCACGCGGCGTGTGACGTATTCCAGAAGGCGAAAAACCGGCAGCCGCCCAGCCTCGATGATCTCTGCAGCTCCCTGCAAGGCCTCAAGAAAGAAGTGGGTGAAATAGCCGTGGCCGGTACGGGGATTTTCCCATGCAGGCTCGTTTGCAGCCGAAGCCGTGATGATCAGCCGGCCCTCACCAGACATTTGAGCAAGCTGCGCCTCAACAGAGCTGAGACGCCGCGGCACGGCTTCAACCCGAAGAACTTTTGCGCCCATCCCCCCGGAAAAGCAGCAATCAAGAAGAATGATCAGGCGCTTTGCCGGAATGCGGCTGAACCATCGTGTGAGTTCGTCAAGAGGTATGGCTGTTGCAGGGAGATTTCTTACATCGGCGTCATAGGTAATCAGCTCATGGCTTTCTGATCCGTGCCCAGAAAAGCTAATGACGACAGTGTCATTTGGGTCGCAATTCTCAAGTTCTTGAAACGCAGTTTCAATGCGCGCGCGTGTTGCATCCTCGTCGGCGAGGAGCGTGGTGGTACCACCAAGTGTGTCCGCAAAGAGAGTTTCCAAAGCGATGGCGTCACGGCGCGCGCAGCTCAGCCAATTGATGTGCGGCGATGCGTAACGATCAACACCAATGAACAACCCGCGAAAACCCATTCCCCTATAAAACCCCCATATGTTGGTGCTGATGATCTAGCACCACACCACATATTGATCAATCAGACGGGTCTACCGACGTCAGTAGCGAAACGGGTAGGAGCCGAGGAACAGGTCGCCCAGCGCCTTGCGCACCCGGTAGGTGAACCAGCGCTGGCGCCGGTGCTCCTCCCGGTCATGCAGGATGTGGCACCGCTGGCAGAGCGCCTTGAGGTTCGTCGGTTCGTTGTAGCCCGGGTCGTGGTCTAGGTGTGCGCAGGCCAGATAGACCCGGGTCGTGTAGCGCGGGGTACCAGCCGGCAGCCCCTCTGGTGGTGCCAGCTTCAGCTTGCGGCCCTTGCCACTCTGAGGGTCCCCCGGATTTTGGTCCGGCCGGAATGTGAGCTTCCGGATCTCATTCGGCGGCCTGCAGGGCCGCCGCCAGGGCGAATTCC
>Ga0316227_1001646_pt1 | contig 22703 bp, 18 predicted proteins | sample TBH18019metaG_FD_206012 | JGI IMG/M metagenome (GOLD analysis project Ga0316227, IMG submission 206012) | Freshwater microbial communities from Trout Bog Lake, Wisconsin, USA - TBH18019 | ecosystem: Environmental > Aquatic > Freshwater > Lake > Hypolimnion/Profundal zone | place: USA: Wisconsin... | reverse complement strand
TTTGCGGGGCTGGTCCGCCGGAGCGGGGCCGAACTCGGCGGTGGCCAGATATATGCGATGGGTGACCGGGTCCAGAGCCATGGTGCGGGCGCCCTTGCGGGTTTGGACATTCTGGATGACGGTGAACTTCTCCGTGGTTTCCTCCTTGATGACCGCCAGCGTGCCATCGCCACAGGAGGCGAAGACCAGGCCCAGTTTGGGATCAAAGCCGCAGGCGTCAACGCCCTGGCCTATGGGCAGGCTGGCAACGACCTTGCCAGTGTCGGCGTTCATGACCACCAGGAGCTTGTTGTGGCAGCCGGAGAACAGCAGACGGTGCTCGCAGTCCATGGCCAGGCCGGTTGGTTCTTGCCCAGGGTCCATTGGCCAGTGGGCGGTGACTTTCAAGGTCTTGGAATCGATCTGGACGATCTCGTTCTTGTCCTCAATATTTACATACACGTGGCCCTGGCCGTCGGCGACCGCGAACTCGGGGGCGCCGCCCAGGAGGATGGTCGTCACTTCAGAGATCTGCTGGTCGCCGACGGCGGCGTCGAAGGCGCTGGCGTCGTTGCTCTTGCCGTTGAGGCTGAAGACCTTCTTGCTGGCCGGGTCGTAGATGATGGCATCGGGCTTCTCGCCGACTTTTACCTTGCAGATGACGGACAAGCTCTTGGTGTCGAAGACGCTTACGGTGTTCTCCGCGCCGTTGCTGGAAAAGGCCCGTCCCAGTTCCCCGGCCAGAGCGACGCCGTGAACCCCGGAGGTCTGGGGAATCGTGGCCAGGGTCTTGCCTTCCTCGGCATCGATGACCATGACCCTGTCGCTGCGCGGGACATAGAGGCGTTTGGTCTGGACATCGATGGTCAGGTAGTCCCAGCGGCCTTCGCCGCCGATTTTGAGTTCCTTGACGACTTTAAGGTCGCCGGCGGCATTGTGCGGGGCCTGCTGGGCGATGACCGCAACCGCGACGGCAGCTAAAAAAATGATCGTCACGCACATGGGAAGCGTACGCATGGTGGAATCTCCGAGAAAACTATGGATATCAGACAGAGCCAGAGCAGCAAGTCTAAGTCCAAAGCTAAGGCTGAACAATGCGGCGTTAAGTTGAGCTGCAAGTGGCGCCAAGGGAGATGGCAATCTGGCAACGGCCTTCGTGGCCAGGCGGGAGGGGCTACCAACAAAAAAGGCCACATCTGTTCTATGTGCCGAAGAGGCGATATGACAAATGCCGGCGCTTACACTATGCTACAGCGTTCGACTTTCACGGCTGGATGTGACCGTGGAGCGAATGATCGGTCGCTGACGGCGTGGTTATGGCCCTGGTGTTGCACGCAACATGGAACGCGGAGGCGCTTTATCTGTGGGGACAGTGCGCGCCGATAGCGCCATACACGGGAGAAGATGCGGGGGACGCGGACAGTGGCGAAACCGCCCGTGGGGTGGCGGGCGGAAGGCGGAGGCGCAGTGGCAAAAGGGAAGCTGTTGCGTCGGAGGTACGGCCGGGCTCAGGCCCGACGTCGGTGCTGCCTTGCCAAGCCCAGGTGCTCAGGTCAATTATTGGAGAATTGTTGGAGGATTCGCTGCTGGGGTCAGTGGCGGTAGAGATGTCCATCGGGCTGTGGTTGCCGGCGGATGAGGCGGGGAGGGCCCTCGCCGCGGGAGATTCCAGCGGCGCCGCCGCGTTGCGCCGATTCGAGGTGCCGGCGCTGCGGTTTACGCCGGAACAGGCGATTGATTTGCTGACCAGTGTGCCGCAAGACCTGGGCGATCAGACGGCTCGGTTGGAAACCTCCAGCGAGCCGTGCGTTTGCGCGCCATCGCTGCGCTATTGGGCCGTCCTGGCCAGGTTCTGCATGGATCTGATCGCACGGCGACAATTCGTGCCCCAGGTGATGGAGGGAACAGGAACCGAGAAACAGGCGGAGGTCGCCGGGCCGCGGAGTAAACCGAGGTGGGAAGATGATGAGATCGAGGAACCGGAGCAGGCTGGTGGCTATGTAGCGTCATGGCGCCCGGTGGTGCATGACCGGGTGGAACTGGAATGGCTGGAACGATTTGCCGGGGCGATGCCGCTGGCATGTCTGGCGCAAATCAGCCCACCGCCGGCCGGCGAGCAGACCATGGCCGAGGCGGGGCGCCTTGTGGAGCAATTCCTCAACCGGACTGCCGATGCGGTCATAAGGCGCTCGGTGGCCGATGACCCGTTTTTCCGGACCGCGGCCCAGCAAAGCGTGCAGCCAGCGGCGCCGCCGGAAACGAAGCTTATGGCGGCCCTGCTGGAGAAGGACCCGGTTATTAATGCCGGCCGTTCGGAAAGCGCCGTGTTATTGCAGCAGGTTCAGGGATGGGCCGGACGCCTGGAACCATCGAACACGACGTCGAATCTTCAGTTGACCTTCTGCCTGGAGGAACCGCTGGAGCCGGAAACGCCAGAGGCGGATCTGGCGGGTGAGCCGCCGGACGATGCGCCGTTGACGGATGAAATGAGCGTGCCGGAAGTTCAGACGGCCGAGCCGGCGATCGTAACGGCGCCCCCGGGGCCGTGGACGGTGCGTCTGAAACTGCATCCGCACGATGAGCCCGGCCAGGCTATCGAGCTGAGTGATTTGTGGATAGAAAGCGATGCGGCGATTCTGGGGCGGCACCTTAAGAGCCGGCGGGCGCATTTTATGTCGGAGTTGGCGCGGGCGGCGGAGGTATTTCCGCCGGCGACCGGCCTGCTGGTCCAGCCGCGGCCCACGGCGTTGGAGCTGAACACTTCCGAGGCTTATTCGTTCATCCGACAGTGGGGGCCGCAGTTGCGGGATCGCGGCTTTGGCGTGTCGCTGCCAGCCTGGACAACACGGGGGACGCAATCGCTGGGACTGCGGCTGCTGGTGGCCCCGATGACAGTGGAGGGGCTCGATGATGCCGTGGAAGGCCTAGGCGCGCGGCGTAAAGGGGGCGGAGGGCTCGAGTTGACCTCGGGGAACTTTGGTCTCGAAGCCTTGCTGGAATTTGACTGGCAGATCGCGGTGGGGGATATGAATCTGTCCATGGACAAACTGCGGGACTTGGCGGGGGTCAATTCGCCATTAGTGCGACTGGGTGGACAATGGGTGCAGATCGATACCGGGGCTACCCGGCAGGCGCTGGATTTTGTGGTACAGCAGCACGGACGGAAGATGACCCTGGCCCAGGCGCTGCGGCATGTCTACGGAGCGACAACGGCGGAAACCGTACTGCCGGTGCTGGGTATGGGTGGCACGGACTGGATTGCCCAGTTGCTGGATCAGTCGCCTGCGGCGCGGCTCGGCAACTTCGAGCAGCCTCGGGATTTTGTGGGCACACTGCGTGCCTATCAGTTGCGCGGGTTGCATTGGCTGGTATTCCTCGATCGCCTGGGCATCGGCGCCTGCCTGGCGGATGACATGGGGCTGGGCAAGACCATTCAGTTGATCGCGCTGTTGCTGCATGAGCGGCAAACCGCGACCACCGACTCCAGTCCCCCGTCTCCTGGTCCCACGCTCCTCTTCGCTCCAACCTCCGTCGTGGGCAACTGGGTGCGGGAGATTGAACGTTTCAGCCCGTCGCTGCGGGTCATGGTGCATCATGGGCCCTTGCGGCTTACCGGCGCGGAATTCGTCAAGGCCGCCAGCGCCGCCGATGTGGTCATCACCAGCTATCCCCTGGCTCACCGCGACCGCGATGAATTGGCGCGCATCCCCTGGCATCGCCTTACTTTGGACGAGGCGCAAAAGATCAAGAACCCTTCGGCGGCGGCAACAATCGCCATTCGGTCGCTGAATGCCGGCCGCCGGGTGGCGCTCACCGGAACGCCTATCGAAAACCACTTGTCGGAACTCTGGTCAATTATGGAAGTACTCAATCCCGGCCTGCTGGGACCGGCGACTGAATTCCGAGAACGCTTCGCCGTACCTATTGAGAAACTCGGCGAGAAGGATCGTTCCGAGCAACTGCGGAAGATGATCCGGCCATTCGTCCTGCGGCGGCTCAAGAGCGATCCGGAAATTGCCGGAGATCTTCCGGAAAAAATGGAGGCGAAGGTTTTCTGCAATCTAACTTCTGAACAAGCAAGCCTTTATGAACATTTTGTCGGCCAGTCATTGAACCAGATCGACGCTTCCAGTGGCATCCGCCGTCGCGGGCTGATCTTGGCGGTGTTGACCCGGCTCAAGCAGATCTGCGACCATCCGGCCCTGATACTTAAGGAATCCAGTTCGTATGACCGCCGTAGCGGCAAGAGTGAGCGGCTGATCGAAATGCTTGAGGAAGTGATCGACGGCGGGGATGCAGCCCTGATTTTCACGCAGTTCCGACAGATGGGCCACGTGCTGGAACAGATGATCGCCCAACGCCTGCGGGTTCCCGTGCAGTTCCTGCACGGCGGCACGCCGACGAAGGAACGCGACGCCATGATCGAGCGTTTCCAGCAAGGCGAAAACGGGCTGCGGATCTTCATTCTGTCGCTGCGTGCCGGCGGGCTGGGGCTGAACCTGACGGCGGCGAATCATGTGTTTCACTTTGACCGCTGGTGGAACCCGGCGGTGGAAAGCCAGGCTACGGATCGCGCCCACCGCGTCGGACAGACGCGCAAGGTGCAGGTCCATAAGTTCGTTTGCATCGGCACCATGGAAGAACGGATAGATCGCATGCTCAGCGAAAAGATGGCCCTGGCCGATCGGATCATAGGGTCGGGCGATCAATGGCTGACCGATCTTTCAACGGAACAGTTGCGGTCGTATCTGACGCTTTCGCAAGAAGCGGTAGCCGAATTCTAAAAAAACATTAAATCACGACTGGTGGCCACCGGCCACGAACACCGAATGAGGACGAATGAATTGTCAAACAAACAGTAACATAGGGGGCGTGGTGGATGTGAACGCATTCTGGAATACGCGGGAGGATTTGGCGTTGCTGGCGCCGCCGCTGGTTCAAACGCAACCGCCGGCTCTGGAGAGGCTGGGGCCCTCGCCGTTTCCTCGCAGCCGCTTCCCATTCCTGGGGTTTCTGGCGACGGTGTACGATCATGTCGCCTCACATGCTGGCATGTTGGCCGCACGAACAAAGGCGGGCGCGCTCCAGACTCCGTCTTGAGGCAATTGTGACAAACTAGCGGGGAAGGCAACGTCGGCCGACGGGCTAGGTATAATGATACCTAACTTGTAACGGACATTCTGCTGGCAAAAGTAAGATTAGTTCTCCGATTGTCATTGATCGGCGGGAAAGCCGCTGGTACAATCCCAACACGTGCGGGCTATGGAAGCCGGTGCTGAGTGAAATCAAATCTGTCCTTCTGGCGAGCGACTCGTCATTTGACGATGAGGTCTATATGATGTCGCAGATCAAAGAATCTGATTGGAAAGTGTTTAACGAGGTGCATCGCATTGCCGAGGAACGCGCCTGTCAGCGGGCAATCGACGATATAGAGGCTCTGCTGGGCACGCACGCCAATGCCGCCGAGCGATTTCTGGCGGTTCATGAACTGGTCATCAGACGGGTTAAAGAACTGCGATGTTTGTTCGATGATATGCGTGGCTCCTCGGCGGTGAACCAACTCGGATGGATGCACGCCCACGACTTGGTCAGCGATGACGAACTGTCGCGATTCAGTCCCGAGGTACGGCGGGCAGCAAGGGATTTCCAATCCACAAAAGAGCTACAAAAAGCCTCCTGAGCGCATAGATATAGATAGATAGATAGATAGTCAGTGGGGTTCTGCAGGGCACGCTATGCGTGCCTCTATTCCTAACTGTAAACTTCACGCGTATTTCTCCGCCGCCGCGATTGCCAGACGCGTCCACAGATGCAGGCGGTCGGGATGGCCGGCGAGGGTTTGCAACTCGCGAAGCACGATCTGGTAGGGCCGGCCCTTCAGGCGGCAGGCTCCGTCCATAAGATCGGCGCGGAGGCGGTCGTGGTCGTCGCCCATCACCACGTCGGTCGCTTTCTGTCGCCACATGATGCAGTATTTGGCAGGCACGAATTCGAGGGCAACTCTCAAAGTGGTCCAGGCGCTGCATACGAAAATGCGCAGGTTGGGGATGCTCAACACGCCGTCGATCTTGCGGGCCAGGTTCTCGCAGCATCCGTAACAGGCCAGCCCGAATCTGGCGAATAGCGGTCTTTGGTAGTCGAGGCAGAATTCCTGCCACATGGCTGGCGATACGGCATCGAATTCCTGGCTGTTGCCAGCGCACCAGCAGTTGGCCATGGTCGCTGGCCTGCCGCACAAGGGTTTGCCGATGGGGTCCGAGCAGAGCATTGGTTCAGTGATATTGGGCATCAGCAGGCCGGTTGCCTCCAGAGCATCCAGCCATTTCAGACGGGCGTCGCGGAGGTAGGCCATGAGGCGGTGCAGCAAATCTGGCTCATCCACCATATCGAGCATTATTTGTTGTAGGCCGCGGAGATCCGCGGCGGCGGTGCCGATAGTGGCATTATCGAACCCCGGACGGCAAGCCAGAACGACGGGCAGAATATCGCCAAGCAGATCATGAACCTGATTCAACTGGCGATCAGTGGCGGTTTGATTTAGTTGCCAGGCGGGCATGACCAGACGATCAAGATCGGCTGCGGTTTGCAGCGGCGGATCGAAAGCCCAAGCCCCACCGTCCTGCCCCGTTGAGTGGTGGTGGATGGCAACGCCCCAGGTATTTTTGGGGTTAACGTCAAAGACCGGGGCCACGTCGAATGTGCCATAGATGGGTGTGTCGTCCCCCAGCTCGACCTTGTGAAGCGTCTGGCGAAAATGCCGCTCTATGCCCCGGAGGTATTCATCCGAACAGACCAGGGCGGATGGCGGCAGAATCTCCTGCCATGCCAGGACGGGCTTGCACCACACGGGGGCGCGGTCCGGGCGGCGCAGAGCATTGACATCGCGCCAGCGTTGGACAATGGCGGCCATTTCCGGGCGTGCAGCCGCGCCGGCCACCCGGCGGGCCAGATCGCGCACGACCTGTACTTCATGTAACGGCCAGGGGTTGGGGTTAGTAGGTAACATCATCTATACATAAAGTCACAATTGTTCCTCGTCAAGTTTTCAGCCCTGCCCTGCGCCAGGTCCTGATAGGATCAGTCAGTATTGCAGTTTGTCGGGACATTTGTGAATGACGGCATTATAGTTGGCCGGCATGAGTATGATGCGTTTGGCGTTGTTTTTCCCCGAGTTGGCCCTACGGGAGACGCGAACGGTCATTGTGCGTACGCCAATGATGAAGGGGGATCGTTTGGCCTTGCCTGCTGATGAATATGGCTTGGATGAGATGTATTGCGTTGAATCGGGGTGCGATTGCCGCCGGGTGATTATCAATGTGGTGGCTCGCGGGGCGATGGCGCAGGTGGCGACTATAAATCATGCGTTCGAGCCGCCGACCCATGTTTACGACCCACCGGCACAGACCTTTCTCGATCCACTGAATGTGCAATCCCCATGGTCACCAGCCTTGCTGGAAATGTTCGTTGACGTGGTGCTGGGCGACGAAGCCTATCGCCAACGGCTGCTGCGGCATTACCGCATGTTTAAGGATGTGGTGGATAACCCCAACCATCCGTGTCATGGCCTGATAGCTGCCCCGGCGGCGCCGTCCCGGTCATTTCCGCCGCCGCGGCGCGGCAGGCGTCGGCGTGGCTGATCGCGGCCCTGAGAACGACAGGATTTCGTTGTTATGCCAGCACAGCAGGAAAGACGGCACGTATGGCTTGACCTACGGAGTCTTGCCTTCGACAGTGATAGCCACGGGCGGGGAGGTGGGGCGGGAGGCAGGCTCGATGGCCAGACGCAGGGGATGGCGGTCTTTGGCGGGCAGGCCCTCGGAATCAATGATGCCTTGGATGGCCATGATGCCCTCGATGAGGGTCTCGGGACGCGGGGGACATCCCGGGACGTAGACATCCACCGGCAGGAACTGGTCGATGCCCTGAATGGTGGCGTAGCAATCGAAAACGCCGCCGGTGCTGGCGCAGGCCCCCATGGAAATCACCCACTTGGGCTCGGTCATTTGCTGATAGATGTGCTGGAGCACGGGCATCATCTTGATGGTCACGCGGCCGGCGACAATCAGAAGGTCGCTCTGGCGGGGACTAAAGCGCATGGCCTCAGCGCCAAAGCGCGCCAGGTCATAACGGCTGGAGGCTGTGGCCATCAGTTCGATACCGCAGCAGGCCGTGGCGAAGGGCAAAGGCCAGAGCGAACTCCGCCGGGACCAGTTGACTACCTTCTTGAGCTGGGTCGTGAGGAGATTGTCGGGCAGAAGAAGAGGGTCCATGCTGTAGGAATCATATAGGGGATAGGGGCCAGGGGCTAGAGGCAGGAATAGCGGATAGACAGATGATAGCGCCGTTGGATGTCCGAAGAATATCTCACGATCCCTGGCCTACGGCCGCTGGACTCGGGACGCAAAACGGCGAAACTACGCAACAGAGGTTCTGGATGGAGCGAGCAATTGTGCAACTTGATCAACGGCCCAGCTGGGCAGCGCGTTTACGTATCGCTGGAGAGGCTCTGGGGGGGATGGGGGTGTTGCTGGGGTTCTACTTTTTGGGAATGATGCTCCAATATTGGGGTGTGCCGCTGCCGGGGAATGTGATCGGGCTGATACTCTTTACGGCGTGCCTCTTCTTGGGCGTCGTGCGGATGGAATGGGTGGAACGAACGGCCCAGATCATGTTGCGGCACATGTTGTTGTTTTTCGCGCCGGTCATCGTGGGAGCGCTGGCGGTGCGGGAACAGTTGGGAGTTGAATGGTTCAGCATCGCCGTCGGCCTCGTCGGCAGCTTTCTGGTGGTGTTGTTGGTGACGGGCTGGACTGCGGCGACGCTGATCGGGCATACCACGCCAGAGGAAACCAGCAGCGACGCCGCGCCACTTTCCCATCGCCCCTCATCCCAACTCTTTCCCCGGGGACGGGACGATAGGGAAAAAAGAAATAGGGGGGCATCTTGAAGGGACTGGAATTGATCGGCTATGCCAACCCTGTTTTCGGGGTGGGGGTTACGATGGCGGCGTACGTCGCGGCGCTGGCGGTGCAGCGCCGGGTGCGGTGGCTGCATCCGCTGGTGGTCACTTGCGCCTCGTTGATCGTGCTGCTTCTGGCCGCGAAGATTCCCTGCGAGTCTTACCGTCAGGGCGGGGACATGCTGAAATTAATGCTTGGTCCGGCGACCATCGCCCTGGGGGTTCCACTCTACAGGCAGGCACGCAAAATAAAGACCCATATCCCGGCCATCGTCCTGGCTATTATGGTCGGCTCGATCTGCGGGCTGGCATCCAGCGCCCTGTTCGTATGGCTTACGCACGGATCGCGCATCGTGCTGTTGTCCATGGTTCCCAAGTCGGTCACCACGCCCATTTCCATAGAAATCTCGAAACAGCTTGGCGGAGACCAAAAATTCACCGCCGTGTTTACGGTACTGTCCGGTCTGGTTGGGGCGGTGTTCGGGCCGGCGTTGTTGAGGCTGGCCCGCGTCCGCAACGACATCGCCATAGGACTGGCGATAGGAACCTCGGCCCATGGGATAGGAACGGCGCGGGTCATCCGCGACAACGAACTCCAGGGATCGGCCAGCGGGTTGGCCATGGCCCTGGCTGGGATCATCACCTCGATCCTGGCCATACCGATATATTGGTGGCTGCGCTAACGCCAATGGTGCTGAATTTCCCAACAGGGTATATTGGAGCATCGCCCATAAAATGCCCTTGCGGTCTTCGAGGAATGTCAGCATGAACGAATTTGTCTGTCCCAACTGTAAGTGCACCCTCAAGCTCCCTCCCTCTGCCGCCGGAAGACGCGCCCGCTGCCTGAACTGTAAGACGCTTATCGATATCCCCAACGCAGCCCTGGCTGCAGAAGAAATTCCCGCGGATTCACTGCATGCCCTTAGCGAGGCGTCTTTGCTCACCCTCCCCACACCCTTGCCGCCCAAGGACCCGTGGGCGCAATTTCTCAAGGTGGCGCGGTTCTTCTGGCGTAGTTACTGGCGGGTGGCGTGCATCGGACTGGCGGTGGTCGCCATTGCGGGTCTGGGAGGGTATTACGCCTTGCGTGACACATGGGAGCGTGATAATGCCGTGATCTTGAAAGAGGCCCGCAACCACGCCGATGAACTCCGTGACTCCGGTCACCTGCTCGACGCGGCGTCGGCATACCGCAAGGTCGTGGCCATAGTGGGCGACCACAAGCTGTCGCGGCCTGAGCTGAGGGATATCCTCGAACAGGCCAGCCACGGCAGTCGCGATGCCCTGGATCTGAAGATTCGGCGCACTCAGGATTCGGCCAACTCCATTCCGACCGGGCCGTGGGACGTTCAGGCCAGGAGCTGCGGTGATGTTATTGCCGACATCATGGCCACCAGGGCGTTGGTGGACAGCGGGCAGGCGGCGCTCCTAGACCGGGTGCGTCAGAGCGTCGTGCGGACGGATTTCCAGGCCCTTTTGGTGGGCCAGAAATCCGCCGATGTCGCCAGCGACAGCAACCCTGCCCTGGCCATCCGCAGTTACGACAAGATCCTCGCCGAGGCCGGTCGCCTGGCTCCGGCGTCCACGGAACTCCAGCTTCTGATTGACCAGGTCACCAGGAATCGCGATCGCCTGTCCAAGCAGCAAAACGCGGGGACGGAATACCTGAATTCCATCGATCCGTTCCTGCAGCAGCTCATCCCCTTTGTGCGACGGCTGCGCTGGGGCATGCCCGAGCGCATGTTTATGGACCGGGCCACCAAGCTCATCGCCGCCTGGCGGGCCATCAAGGATCCGCCGGATCGTACAACCATCGGCGAATTGCTTTCGCGAACCAATGAACTGGCCGGCGATATGGCCCGCATGGAAACTATCATTAAAGAGCGGCAGGAAGCGCTGAGCCGCAAGTCTCTGAACGATTTATTCAAGAACCTGCGCCCGCCGGAAGTAAAGGAAGACGAGTGGGGGGGGCTGGTCAACAAGTACGTGCTGGCCCTGCAGCAACTGCTGTACATAGGCAAGACCATCAAGGAGACTCCGGACATCGAACGCGTGAGGATGTTCGAGTTGACCTATCGCGGAATTTATCTGGCCAAGATGGGGTCGGCGTACAAAGGGGAAGCGACCATTATCATCGATAAGCTGAATGCGGCGAAGCGGGCCGCTTTTCTGGATTCCCTACAGGACTTCCTGGATCAGACGCTGCCGACGCTGCGACATCTGGAACGGGGTATGGAAAGGCAATTGCTCCTGAAGCGGCTGGCCGAGATTGATGCGCAATTCGGCAAGACCACCGACCCGCCTGATGATTCGGCGTTGGGGGAGCACGTAGTGACGCTCAACCAAATCTCGGAAAGCGTCTATCTCTATGCCATCACAAAAGTTGGCGCCAACACCCTGGACATGATCGGCCAGGACGACAAGGCCGCCAAAGAAATCACCGATGCCGGGGACGAACTGTTGCGCCGTCTCCGCGCCGCACGCCGTGATTTGACACCCGAGGCTGAGGCCCAGGCGTATGCGGCGGCAAAGAAGGAATGGCTGGAGACGCACAAAATCGCGACGACTCAGCCGTGAATCAGGAGGCATGAGTAATGACAAGTCTAATTCACTGATGGGTCGTCGGGGATGATATCGGGGTCGATCCCCGGATAGGCTTTGGCCCTGGCAATGACCTTGTAGAGGCCGTTCCACTGTTCCTCATCTTCGCTGAAGATAAGTTCTTTGGTTCCTACCGCGACCAGCCAGCCGCCTTGGGAGATTTCCTCCTCCAACTGGCCCGCCGTCCAGCCGGAGTAGCCGACGAAAAACCGCATCATTATGGCATCGTCGGTCACAAGTTGTTCCAGGGACCCTTTTTCAGTGGTAAAGTGGACGCCGGCGAGGACTTCGACCTCGGAGAGGCTCTTGCGGTCATGGAGAGCCATGAGCGGTCCATCGCAGGGCCCTCCTTGGTAGATGAGCCCGTCGGCCAGGCATGGCTGCTCGCTGACCTGCTCCCAGGCGCTGCGGATGGTGATCTCCAGAGGGCGGTTGAGGACCAGGCCCAGCGCCCCGTCGTCATTGTGCTGCACCAGGAGCACGACGGAGCGGAGGAAGTTGGGGTCCGTCAAACGCGAGGCGGCGATCAGAAGATGTCCTTGCAGGGATTTCTTCATGGACTTACGGCGTCAAGATTACCCCGTGGAGGGTTGGGGCACAATCAGGCAAAATGATGGGCCAGAGGATAGGGATTAGAAATCAGGGATACGGACATGACGCAGTGACGCGGAGATGAAGGACGCAGACTCGGCCGGGACGGTGCGCTAAAAGGCGATTACTTGTCCGCTGTTGAAACCTTACGCGGCACCCTTCGTGTTGCCTCTGGGCGGGTGTTTCTTGGTCACAAACGAGGCCAGCGACGGTTCTTCAGTTCCTGATTGTCGCAGATCGTGCCAGTGGCGGACCATGGTTGGGACCAGATCCAATAGACGATCCAGGGTACTGCGGACGCGCCCAGACAGTTCCTCGCCCAGATCGAAGGATTCGCCGCCGACAGCCAGGAGCATCGCCTGGGGAACGCGGCCATAGAGGTGCAGGGCCAAAGCCAGCAACCCGGCGCAACTGGCGTGATGGCCTAACGTCTGGACCTGGGCGCAGACAGAGGCGGCGATGAACTGACAATCCAGTTGGCCGGCTGGCAATTCGACGCTGGCGTCGATGAACAACACCAGCCGGCAACGGCTGATAGGTTCAGACATCTCCGGGGTGAGCTGGTGGGCCACAAATACCTGCGCCAGCGATGCAGGCAAGAGACGTTGCAGCGCCTCGGCGGCCACCCAGCCGAGGCCGTCATCACCGCGCAACGGGTTGCCGTAGCCGATGATCAACACCTCTGGGGGGCCTTCGTCGCCAGGCCCAGGGCGGGAATTATCCGTCGCGACGGAGTTCATCGACCACTTCTCCGGCCGGGCTCAGCAGTTGAATGTGTAAAGGCATCTTGCCGGCGGCATGGGTGGCGCAGCTCAGGCACGGATCGTAGCAGCGGATTACCGCTTCGACACGATTGAGGGCGCCTTCCTCGATCTTGTTGCCATCGACGAACCGCTGGGCGGCCTGGAGAATGCCGCGGTTCATGGCCAGATTGTTGTGGCCGGTGGCGATGATCAGGTTGGCCCAGGTGATCAGGCCGTTGTCGTCGATGCGGTAATGATGGATGAGCGTGCCGCGCGGGGCCTCGGCGATGCCCACGCCATTGGTGCAACTTGGCCTGGCCCTGGCCCGCACGCGCGTGCTGAGTATCGAGGGATCCTCGAAGAGTTGCTTGAGTTTCTCGATTCCGTAGATGATCTCCACGAGGCGGGCGTGGTGATAATGGAAACTGCTGAGCACAGCGCCGCGCTGCAATTCGCGGAATTCGGCCCATTCCTGGTCGGCCAGCGGTGTGCCGCATCGGTCGATGATATTCAGCCGGGCCAGCGGACCCACGCGGTATATCCCGTTGGGATAGCCCATTCTCTTGAAGTAGGGGAACTTCATGAAGCTGAATGGTTCGACGGCCTCGGCGATGTATTGGTCGTATTTTTCGGAAGGGATGCCGTCCTCGATGATTTCGCCCTTGGCATCCGCGAAGCGCAAAGTTCCATCGTAATGCTCCAGGCAGCCGTTCTCGCCCACCAGGCCCATGAACAGGGTCGGGAAATTAGCGAAGGATTTTGCCTCCTCGCCAAATTGGGTTGCGGCCCGCTTGTACCACTTGATGGTCCGCTGACCGATATCCAGGGCCTCGGGGAGCATGGCCAGGATGCGTTCACGCTCTTCGGGGGCCAGGGCTTTGTTCACGCCGCCGGGGACGGCCCAGGCCGGGTGTATCTTCTTGCCGCCGAGGATCTCGATGACAGTCTGACCGATCTGGCGCAGGCGCACGCCGTCGCGGGCGATCTGGGGATGTTGCCCCAGCACGCCAAAAATGTGGCGCTGGGTCGGATCGGAATCGAAGCCCATCAACAGATCGGGCGAGGAAAGGTGAAAGAAGCTCAGAGCGTGGGACTGGACCATCTGGGCGATGTTCATGGCCCGCCTCAGAGCCACCGCGGCGGGGGGAATGCGCACGGCCAGGAGGGCGTCGCACGCCTTGGCGGCGGCAGTGAGGTGGCTGACGGGGCAAATGCCGCAGGTACGGGCCATGAGCGAGGGCATCTCGCTCAGGGGACGGCCCTCGGAAAACTTCTCGAAGCCGCGGAACTGGGTGACGTGAAACATGGCATTCGTCACGCTTCCGGCGTCGTCGAGTTGGAGGGTGATCTTGGCATGGCCCTCGATACGGGTTACAGGATCAATGGTGATTTCACGTGGCATTTTAGTGGCCTTATGGTTTCTGCGGGGCACGCGGAGCGCCCTGCGTTGTGATCGGATGGCACGCCTGGCGTGCCCTATTTTCCGAAGCGGGTCAGCTTCGAGGGATCCGGAGTCCTTCCGGCCAGCAGTTCGGAGACGACAAAATGGATGGCATCGGCCGGTGGCGGGCATCCGGGAACGAAAAGGTCGACCTTGACCACCTCGTGGACGGGGCGGACTTGGTCCAGGAGCTTGGGCAGGTAGGCCGAGGGATTTTGTTGCTGCAGCTGAGCGTTTTCCTTATAGGCGCGATCGAAAACGTCGGCGAGCTTGAAAGGATTGCGCATGGCCGGGACGTTGCCGGTCACGGCGCAATCACCCAGGGCGATGAGGACGCCGGTGTGCTTGCGTATCTTGCGTATCTTGAGGATGTCCTCATCGGTACTGACGGCGCCTTCGACTATGGTCACATCGACATGGTCGGGGAAGATCTTGTTATCCACCAGCGGGCTGTAGACCAGTTCGATGAAGGGGGCCAGGGCCACCAGACGCTGGTCCATGTCCAGAAAGGACATGTGGCAGCCGGAGCAGCCGTCCAGCCAGACGGTGGCCAGACGGACTTTTTTAGCGGGCGGGCTGGCGGGTTTTACAACTACATTGGATGTCATGGGTGATTTCCTCGCATGAGCTTGAGGTAGGGCAGGAAGTCGGTTTCTTTTTCCATTTCGGCCACGCCCGTGCCCTTGCGGGTCAGGGCTCCGACGGGGCAGACGCGGACACACTTGCCGCAGCCGGTGCAGGTGTCGGATTCGCCCCAGGGCTGGTCGAGGTCGATGATGACCTGGGCCTGCACGCCGCGGCCTTTGACGTCCCAGGTGTGGGCGCCTTCGATTTCATCGCAGACCCGGACGCAGCGCGTGCAGAGGATGCAGCGGTTGTGGTCCAGGCGGAACAGATCGTGCGAGGCATCGAAGGAGAGTTTGGGATAGCGGTAGGGCATGTCGATGTGGGTGATGCCCAGCTTCTGGGCCATGCCCTGAAGCTCGCAGTGGCCGTTGGACACGCATACCGAACAGACGTGGTTGCGCTCGGAGAAAAGCAGCTCGATCACCAGGCGGCGATACTTGAGCAGGCGCGGGGAATCGGTGGTTACTTCCATGCCTTCGGCGACTTTAGTCACGCAGGCGGGAAGCAACTTGGCGGTTCCCTTGATTTCGACCAGGCACAGGCGGCAGGCGCCCCAGCCGGACAGCCCTTCAAGGTAGCAGAGCGTGGGGATGTCGATATTGTTCTGCCGGGCGATGTCCAGGATGGTCTCGTCCGAGCGGGCACTGACGTCCTGGCCGTTGATCTGGAAGGTTACGACGGTTGTGTCGGCACTCATGGCGCCACCTCCTGGGGAGCGGTCTTGCCGCTGGCGTCGGCGTCATCGGCGGCCTTCAGCAGCGTGGTGTATTCATCGGGGAAATACCGCAGCGTGCTGAGCACGGGATTGGGGGCGGTCTGCCCCAGCCCGCAAAGGCTGGTCTGTTTGACCATGTCGCATAACTCCTTGAGCAGTGTCAGGTCGGCGCCGCTGGCCTTGCCGTCCAGAATTTTCTGGAGCAGGTCCAGCATCTGCGAGGTGCCGACGCGGCAGGGAACGCATTTGCCGCACGATTCGGCGGTGCAGAACTCCATGAAAAAGCGGGCCACATCCACCATGGAACTGGTATGGTCCATGATGATCATGCCGCCGGAGCCCATGATCGAACCGACCTTGGCCAGCGAGTCATAATCGACAGGCATGTCCAGGAACTGTTCGGGGATGCAGCCGCCGGACGGTCCGCCGGTCTGCACGGCCTTGAACTTGCCGCCGTCGGAGATGCCGCCGCCCATTTCGTAGATGATCTGGCGGAGGGTGATGCCCATGGGCACCTCGATGAGGCCGGTGTTCACCACGCGGCCGGCCAGGGCGAAGGTCTTGGTTCCCTTGCTCTTTTCGGTGCCGATGGCGGCGTACCAGTCGCCGCCGTTGCGCACGATGGGGGGAATGTTGGCAAAAGTTTCGACGTTGTTGATGAGGGTGGGGCAGCCCCACAGGCCGGAATTGGCCGGGAAGGGCGGCCGGGGTCGCGGCTGGCCGCGCAGGCCCTGGACGGAGTTGATTAGCGAGGTTTCCTCGCCGCAGACGAAGGCCCCGCCGCCAAGGCGGATTTCCACGGAGAAATTGAAAGTCGTGCCGAGGACGTGGTTGCCCAGCAGCCCGTTCTTTTCGGCCTGTTTGATGGCGGCCTTAAGCCGCTTGACGGCCAGCGGGTACTCGGCGCGGACGTAGATAAATCCCTGGCTGGCGCCCACGGCGTAGGCCGAGATGGCCATGCCCTCCAGGACGCGGTGGGGGTCGCTCTCCAGCACGCTGCGATCCATGAAGGCCCCGGGATCGCCTTCATCGGCGTTGCAGATGACGTATTTCTGGCTGCCGGCAGCCTTGGCGACGGTGCTCCACTTCAGGCCGGTCGGGAAACCCGCCCCGCCGCGGCCGCGCAGGCCGCTCTTGGTGACCTGCTCGATCACCTGCGTGCCGGACATCTCGCTCAGGGCCCAGGCCAGGGCCGCATAGCCCTGCTCGGCGATGTATTCCTCGATACGCTCCGGGTCAATCCGGCCGCAGTTTTCCAGCACAATCTTTTTCTGGCTGGTGAAGAACGGGATGTTGGTGTCCAGTTCGAGGCTCCGCACCGTGGTGTTGGCCTGAACGCTGTCGACGATCGGTCCGGCGTGCTCGGGCTTGACGCCCTGGTACATGGTTCCGGTCTTCTGGATCTGCACCAGCGGCCCGGCGGCGCAGAGTCCCATGCAGCCGACGCCGCGAACCTTGCAGCAGGTTTCCTTGCCGGCGGCCTTGACCTTGGCTTCCAGTTCTTCCTTGACTTTGTCGGCCTGGGAAGAGAGGCAGCCGGCGGCCATGCATACGTTGATGGTATGTTCATAGCCGGCCTGCAGTTTCTTCTCGGCCTCCGCGACATTGCCTAATTCTTCAGTCGTCATGGCGCATCCATTTCCCGAGGCGCTCCATGTAGGAAGCGCGATCGATTCGGCCGACCACTTCTCCGTCCAACACCACCGCGGGCGCCAGCCCGCAGGATCCGATACACCTGGCCGTCAGCAGGGAGAGCTTGCCGTCGGCGGTAGTTTCGCCGGGCTTGACGCCGTACTCTCTGGAGGCCGCATCGAGAAGCTGGGCCGAGCCCTTGATGTAGCAGGCGGTTCCCATGCACACGACGCAGGTGTGCTTGCCCTGCGGTTTGAGCGTGAAAAAATGGTAGAAGGTAGCCACGCCGTACACCTTGCTCAGGGGCAGGCGCAGGGATTTGGCCGCGTAGCGAAGGGCGGCATCGTCCAGATACCCGAAGGCTTCCTGGGCGGTGTGCAGCGCCTCGATCAGGCAGTCGCCGGAATATCCGTGGCGCCTCATCGTCGCATCTATGATCTTCCACCGCTTGTCATTTGACGGCGGTGGGGCGCCCGTGTGCGCCGGTGCCGCCTTGGCGGATACTGTCATGACATTCCTCTCTTTTCTGCGCCGCGGACAATCCCGCGACACTTGGTTCATCAGGTCTGAGCCGCCACCGCCGTGTTCTCAACAGATACGCGGCAGTTGCTCGCCATACGGTTTTTGCAAAATTCGCCTTCCGCCCAGGCGCGTATGCAACTCGCACACGCCGTCGGTCCGGGCCTCGACGCGTCCAATGACCCGGGCATCTACGCCGCGCGGATCATCGCCCAGGGCCGCCAGTGCCCCGGCGGCATCAGCCTCCGGCACGACGATGAGCACTTTGCCCTCGTTGGCAACCTCCAGCGGGTCCAGCCCGAGCATCTGGGCGGCATGCTGCGTTTCGGGGCGGACCAGGATTTTCTCTTCCTCTAAGACCACGTGCAGGCCGGTGCGGCGTGCCAGATCGGCGGCGGCTCCGGCCAGGCCGCCACGCGTGGGATCGCGCATGAATGCCACCGTCGCAATCCGTTTCATAAGGGTTTCGATCATCTTATTCAAGGGGGCGACATCGCTGCGCAGGGCGCTGTGCATCTGCGGCATTTCCCTCGCCAGCATGACCGCCAGCCCGTGATCAGCGATGGAGCCGCTGAGAATTATGACGTCGCCGGTTTTCACCCGGCGAGGATGCGGTCCCTGGCCGCTGATCATGCCGATGCCGGCGGTGGTGATGTACATACCATCAGCTTGGCCCCGTCCCACGACCTTGGTGTCGCCGGTCACTACGTGTACGCCGGCCTCGGCGGCCGTAGCGGCGATCGACGCCATGACTTCTTCCAGAATCTTCTTTTCCAATCCCTCGGCCAGGATCAGGCTCAAGGCCAAGCCCAGCGGTCGGGCGCCGCAAACCGCCAGGTCGTTGACCGTGCCGCTGACCGCCAGGCGGCCGATGTCGCCGCCGGGGAACTTCAGGGGCTGCACCACGTAGCCGTCGATCGTGAATGCCAGACGCCCGGGGGTTTGAGGCAGAATGGCGCTGTCCAGCATCTCGTTGAGCAGATCATTGCCTAAGTGGGGAAGGATGCTGGATTCGAGCAGTTCATCGGTCAACTGGCCGCCGCCGCCGTGGGCCAGGGCAATGCGTGTGCCGTACGCCGCTGGAGCCATAGCGCAAAGGTCGGTTTTGCGTTCGCCGCCGCTCATGGCTTCCCTTCCTTACTCACGCGTTGGTATTTGAACCACGCTTGACAGGTTCCTTCGGAGCTGACCATGCAGGGGCCGATGGCTCGAATGGGCGTGCAGACGTTGCCAAACAGGCGGCACTCCGCGGGGGTGGCCCGGCCGGTGATGACGTCGCCGCAGCGGCATCCGGCCGGTTCGCGATTGCCAGGGGTTCCCAACTCGAAGCGGATCCTCGCGTCATAGCGCGTGTAGGGAGCCCGCAGGCCTAGGCCGCTGTCGGGCAGCACACCCAAGCCGCGCCAGTAGCTGGGGCAGGGTTCGAAGACTTTTTGCACCAGACCCCAGGCGACGGTGTTGCCTTCTTCACTTACGGCCTGGGGATAGGCGTTGGCAAGCACGGGTTTGCCATCGGCGACCATCTCGACCAGGAGGGCCATGGCGGCGGCGATCTGCTCCGGTTCGAAGCCGGCGATCACGCAGGCCTTGCCGTAGTTTTCGACGACCGGGCGGAAGGCCGCTGCGCCCAGGATCACCGCCACGTGTCCGGGACAGAGGAATCCATCGACGTTGATCAGCTTACCGGTGCTGGAGCCGCCCTCCAGCAGCGCCCGCATGGCGGGCATGATGACTTTGTGGCTGGTCAGGGCAGTGAAATTACCCAGGAAGAGGCGGTCGGCCTCAAGGATAGCGGCGGCAGTGGCCGGAGTGGTTGTTTCGAAGCCCACCGCCGCAAAGACCACCTGCCGGCGAGGTTCGGCGATGGCTATTTTTACGGCATCCAGGGCCGAATAGAGCACGCGGACGTCCGCTCCCTGCCCGCGCGCCCCTTCCAGGCTGCCGGTGGCGCCGGTCACGCGGATCATGTCGCCATAGGTGCAGAGGGTCACGTCTTTGCGCAATGCCAGTTCGACTAGCTGATCGATATCTCCCTGCGAGGTGACGCAAACCGGGCAGCCAGGGCCGCTGAGCAGGGTGACGTTGTCGGGCATGAGACTGTGGAGGCCGCTGCGGAAAACGCTGACGGTGTGAGTGCCGCAGACCTCCATGAAATTGGCGTGGCGTCCCAGACGCGCGGCGGCCGCGCGCAGGCGGGCAATCGACTCTTGGGGGCTTAGGGCCGCCGACATGGCGGTACTGGCCTGGGAATTGATGGCCGCCGTCTTCACTTCGAACCACCCTTTCGAGTGTCGGGGCGCGTAGTGGCAGAGAATCCGCGCTCAGCGGCCACACTGGCGGCGGCTTCCTTGCCGGCGGCCTTGGCCATGTCGCCGAGCAGGGCAAAAGTTTCCTGGGCCTCGTCCTCTTCCAACTTCTGGATGGCGAAACCGGCATGGACCAGCACCCAATCTCCCTGCTTTACGCCCGGCACTAGGAGCGTACTGACCTCGACACGATTGCCATGGAGGTCCGCGACGCCGTTGGTGCCATCGCAGGTCACAAGTTTTGCTGGCACTGCCAAACACATAAAGGCCTCATTTCACAGGGCTTGCGCCGGATGATCGCCGCGCCGCCACCGCCGCCTGGCCAAGCGCGATGCCGCCATCATTGGGCGGCACGCGCATGTGCCTCAAAACTTCCAGCCCGCCGGCCTGCAATCTTCGGGCGAGGCTTTCGCTCAGAAGCTGGTTGCAGAATACGCCGCCGGACAGCACGATGCATTTCAAGCCGGTTTGGCCGACCGCCTTCATTACCGCGGCTTCCCAGGCTGCCGCCACCGTCTCGTGGAAGAGCGCCGCCAGCGTAGAGACGTCCGCATCGCGTTCCCGGCGCTCAACTATCATGCGCACCATCGGCCGTAAATCCACCTCGATGCGTCCCTGGGAATCGCCAAGGTCAAAAAGGACGTCTTGGGCTTTCACGGGCGTGACTGCCTGACTAGCCGTCGCCTCCAGGGCCATCGGAGCCTCGGCTTCATAGCGATTAACATGGCATAGCCCCAATAAAGCGGCCATGGCATCGAACCACCGGCCCATGGAGGTCGTGGCAATGCACGCGGCGCCAGTCAGCAGCATCTGCTCGATAAACTCTCTTTCCTGGGTGCCAGCGAGTTTTTCCCATACCACCAGACGGTGGCAATCGTCGCCATAAACCATACGCAGCAAAGCCATGGCGGATCGCCAGGGCTGTTTGGCAGAGGCGTCGCCGCCGGGCAGGAGCATTGGGCGCAGATGGCCCAGACGCTTAAAATCATTCAGGCTCATTTCCAGCAATTCGCCGCCCCAGATCGTGCCGTCGAGGCCAAAACCCGTGCCGTCGCAGACTACGGCCAGGGCCGGTCCGGCTTTTCCGTGTTCCGCCAGCACCGCCGCGGCATGGGCGTGGTGGTGTTGTACGCCAACCAGGTCCACGGCCAATTTGGCGGCCAGACGTTTGCCATGGGCGGTGCTGAGGTAGCCGGGGTGCAGATCGTGGGCGATCCAGCGCGGCTTGATCGCGAAAAGTTCGCACATGTCGTCGATCGTGCGTTGGAACAGTTCGAAAGATTTGGCTTGAACAAGATCGCCCAGGTGCTGGCTGAGAATGATCTGGCCGTTGCGGACAATGGCCAGAGTGTTTTTGAGTTCGGCGCCCAGGCTGATGCCAGACAGAGTGACGCCGGCGGTACTGGGAAGCAGCAACGATGATGGCACCATACCCCGGGCACGGCGCAGGTAGATGAAGGAGCCTAGCCCTCCCCCGGCGTATTGGGGGCTGGCAACATCAATGACCACGGAGTCGTCAACGGGGCGTTCGATGGGGCGATTGTGCCAGAGAAAGGCATCGCAGAGATCGCCCAAACGCGCCAGGGCATCAGCGTTGTCGTAGACCAGCGGTTCATCGTTGTCATTGGCGCTGGTCATGACCAGATGCTTAAGCCCGTGACTGGCAGCCTGATCCAAGAGCAGGTGATGCAGAGGCGTATATGCCAGCATTACCCCCAGGCGATGGTGGCCCGGGGCAACGGAAGCGGCTACGGGCGCATCGGGCTTGCGCGCGGCCAGGACGATCGGGGCAGCCGGTGACATCAACAGGGCCATTCCTTCGCTGCTCAGGTCCACCAGGCTCAAGGCCGCCTCTACCGATGCGCACATGAGGGCCAGCGGCTTGGCCGGACGATGCTTGCGCTGCCGCAGGGCTTCGACCGCCGCCTGGTCATCGGCCCGGACGGCCAGGTGAAAACCTCCCAGACCCTTGATGGCAATCACTCGTCCCTGGGCCAGCAGATGTACCGCCTGGACTATGGCATCGGAGGCTCGGTCAGCCAGGACGCGGCCCCTGGGGTCCACCAACTGGATGGTCGGGCCGCATAGATGGCAGGCCGTCGGTTGGGCGTGGAATCGGCGGTTGCGCGGATTGTCGTACTCCCGGCGGCATGCATCGCACATCTGGAAGCCGGTCATTGTCGTGTTGGGCCGGTCATAAGGTATACGGCGGATGATGCTGAAGCGTGGCCCGCATTCGCTGCAGTTGATTAAGGGATAGCCAAAGCGGCGTTTGTCAGCCGGATCGCGCAACTCGGCCAGACATGCCGGACAGACCGCCGTGTCGATGGCGATCTCCGCCGTGGGGGCAATGTCCTGGGCGCTGGGGCGAATAACGAAAGCCTTTTCGTTGTCGACGATGGGCAAACTCTGGGAGGTCACCTGACTGATATCCGCGGCGGGGGGGGGTTGTTTTCGCAGAGCCAGATCGAAGGCGGCAATGGCGGAGCAGGAGCCTTGACCTTCGACAACAACCCCCGCCGTATCATTCCATACCGCACCGGTTATGGCACTAGCCGAAGCGATGCGATAGACGAAAGGCCGGAAGCCA
>Ga0316227_1001640_pt1 | contig 22821 bp, 17 predicted proteins | sample TBH18019metaG_FD_206012 | JGI IMG/M metagenome (GOLD analysis project Ga0316227, IMG submission 206012) | Freshwater microbial communities from Trout Bog Lake, Wisconsin, USA - TBH18019 | ecosystem: Environmental > Aquatic > Freshwater > Lake > Hypolimnion/Profundal zone | place: USA: Wisconsin... | reverse complement strand
TGTGGCGCGTGGCCTCTATTTTGGCCACCACCGATCACAACACGCCTACCACCGATCAAGTCATCATCGCGGACCCCATTTCGCGCTTGCAAGTGAGCACCTTGGATGACAACTGTGCGCTCTACGGCGTTAGCGTTCCATGTCCACGGCCTTGGGGCGTTGGTCGGGAGCTTCTCCTATGCCCTGCAATAGTGGCTTAGTGTAAAATTGATAGCCATAAGGCAAGCTTGATTAAGGGCTTACACGTATTCGTTTCGCGGCTGGTTCTTGTTACATTAGATGGGTAGATACGTGCGTATAGTGGTCAATGTGATAGTAAATTGCGTTCATTTTGTGGTCACAAATAAAATATAAAATAGAGACATAAGTCTTGTGAGGGTGTTGGCGAATGTTTAAAATAATACAGACAAGACAAGACAAGACAAGACAAGACAAGACAAGACAAGACAAGACAAGACAAGACAAGACAAGACAAGACAAGACAAGACAAGACAAGACAAGACAAGACAAGACAATAACCTGCTGGCTTGCTTTCTGAATAATTCGGTCACCATGCGTGTACGTGCACGCACAATAAAAAATAGTCTACAAAGAGTGTCTTTATGGGTAATCGTTATGCGGTGATTTTATGTGGGGGTTCCGGTACGCGCCTATGGCCGCTATCGCGCTCACTCAAGCCCAAGCACCTGCTGCCGTTAAATGGTGACAGCACGCTACTACAGCAGACCGCACGCCGCGTTTGCCAGAAAATTCCCGCCAACCGCCTCATCACCGTCACCCATGAAAGTCATCGTTTTGAAGTCAAGGGTCAGCTCGCTGAAATATTGCCCGACGCCGTAGACGGCGTCATGGCTGAACCCATTGCCAAGAATACTTTGGCCGCGATTGCGATTGCCGTGCGCCGCATCCATGACATGGATCCTACCGCCATTATTGGCGTCTTCGCCTCAGACCACGCCATCGATGATGAAAAGGCCTTTATTGCTGCCTGGGACGCGGCTGAAGTTGCGGCCGAGGCGGGTTACCTGGCGCTTCTTGGCATCAAGCCCACGGAGGTCGCGATTGGTTACGGTTACATTAAGCCGGGTGCGTCACTTCATTTAGGCGCGGCCAACCTTGATATCCACGCCGTCAATTCCTTTGTCGAAAAGCCAGACCGTGACAACGCAGAACGTTACATCAAAGAGGGTTACCTGTGGAACAGTGGCATGTTCGTGTTCCGCGCGGACGCCTTCATGGAAAAGCTAGCACGCTACCAGCCCGATATCGCTGCGGTGATTCTTAATATCACCGACGCCAACATTCTCACCCAATACGAAAAATTGCCGAGCCTTTCCATGGACCATGGGCTGGTCGAGTTGTGCGACAAGATTGCGGTGGTGCCGGTGGACATGGCCTGGAGTGATCTAGGTAACTGGGAGTCCATCTACCAGCGCCATGCCAAGGACGCCAACAGCAATGTGACCCGGGGTGAGGTGGTGGCCTCGGATAGTAAGAACAGTCTCTTATGGAGCGAGAATGGTATTTTAGCAACGCTTGGCGTGGATAACCTAGTTGTGATCCAGACTGCTGATGCGACGTTGATTTGCGATCGTAGCCGTACCGAAGAGTTGAAGTTGGTTGTAGACCAAGTCAAGGCACGCTATCCGACTATGGCCGCGACGCACCTCACTGTGCAGAGGCCTTGGGGCAGTTACTGCGTACTAGAGGAGGGCCCGTTCTTTAAGATTAAGCGCATCATTGTGACGCCTGGCGCCAAATTAAGTCTCCAGACCCATGCTGGGCGCAGTGAGCACTGGGTGGTGGTGTGCGGCACAGCAACGGTGACGCATGGCAACCAAGAGATTATTGTGTCCACCAACGAGTCGACCTATATCCCTGCGGGTTGCCTGCACCGCCTCAGCAACAATACCGATAAGAATCTTGTGGTGATTGAGGTACAGACAGGCGCTAACTTGAGTGAAGAAGATATCGTGCGCCATGGCGATGTGTATGGAAGGGTTTGATGAACAACATAATTGAAACTTGTCGTTCATTACGCTACGATCTTGAAGGCGTGATAGCCGCGCGTTTCTTGAGATTATAATGAAATATTTAAAATTTAATCTGTTTTTGCAGTCTAAATCTGTCCGTAAGCTCGTTGCCATAACAGGGAACGTAGAATGAAAGCGATGCTGCTCGCCGCTTGGCGTTATCGTTTTTTTATCATCTCATCCATCAAAACCGAATTGCGTACCAAATTTATCCGTAGCCGTTTAGGTGGACTCTGGATGATATTAAATCCGCTAGCGCAAGTCTTTATCTACGCCTTCGTTCTATCTGCCGTTCTGTCTGCCAAGTTGCCTGGTATCGATAACCAGTATGCCTATGCCATCTACCTCATGGCGGGCACCTTGGGATGGTCGCTTTTTGCTGAAATCGTCAACCGCTGCTTGACCCTGTTCATCGACAACGGCAATATTCTCAAAAAACTGGCCTTCCCGAAAATTGCCTTGCCACTCATTGTTACAGGTAGCGCCCTTGTCAACAACCTACTTCTTTTGGTCGCGATCCTAGCGATTTTCAGCGTGCTGGGTCACACTCCAGGTGTCGCGCTCATCTGGTTGCCAGTGCTTATGGTAATCACAGTCGCCTTTGCCGTTGGTCTTGGGTTGGGGTTGGGTGTGCTTAATGTATTTATGCGAGACATTGGGCAGGTCGTGCCTGTTGTCATGCAATTTTTGTTCTGGTTCACGCCAGTGGTTTACATGGTGAACATTATTCCACAGCAATATAGCGGGTGGCTGGCGTTAAACCCACTCATTCCCATCGTCAATAGTTATCATGATGTGCTGCTGTATAATCGCACACCTAATTGGACGGACTTAGCAGAAACAGCAATCGTTGCCACTATACTCCTGGCTTTTTCATTACTTATTTTTCGCAAGGCAAGCTCAGAAATGGTAGATCAACTATGAGCGGCGAATTGCATGTACAAAATCTCGGTAAGTCTTACCGCCAATGGGGTAGCGAATTGCGTCGCGTCGCGTCGTGGTTTATGCCCTCCATTGCCCCGCGCGAAGAACACTGGGTGCTCAAGGATGTCAGCTTTTCCGTCGGCCCCGGCGAGGCGGTCGGTATTGTCGGCCAAAACGGCGCGGGTAAAAGCACTCTGCTCAAACTGATTACCGGCACAACGCAACCAACGCAGGGTATGGTGTATCTCACCGGTCGAGTGTCCGCAATACTGGAACTTGGCATGGGCTTTAATCCGGATCTGACAGGACGGCAAAACGCCTTTCATTCCGCCGGGCTAATGGGCTACAGTCAGGCAGACATTGAACGCACCATGCCTGAAATTGAAGCTTTTGCCGAGGTCGGCGAGTATTTCGATCAGCCTGTACGTACCTACTCCAGCGGCATGCAAATGCGCGTGGCTTTTAGTGTAGCTACGGCTTTTAAGCCCGACCTGTTGATTGTGGATGAAGCGCTCTCGGTGGGTGATAGCTATTTTCAGCACAAAAGCTTTGATCGAATACGCCAATTTAGAGATCAAGGAGTTTCAATTATGCTTGTTACTCATAGCATGGCTGATGTACGCACATTATGTGACCGCGTCATCCTTTTGGAAAAAGGTGTTGTGCTAAAAGATGGGCAACCTGATGAGGTTGTGGACTACTACAACGCAATCATTTCCGCAAAAGAAAATGCTAAACTCACGGTGGAGCAACGCCGCAATAAGGACGGTTGGCTACTTACTAAAAGCGGGACCGGCGAAGCACGCGTTAGATCCATTAATTTATTCGATGCGATTACAGGTGACGAGGTGGCAGTTGCAAAGGTTGGACAAGCACTAGAGTTAAGACTAAATGCATCCATACATGCGCAACTTCCACAACTTGTATTGGGGCTGAAAATTTGTGACAAACAAGGCCATGTGGTATGGGGAACCAATACCTGGCATACCCGCCAAGTTGAGAAAGATCTTAAGGATAAAGAATCTATTGAATATAAGTTGCAATTCCTTTGCACGCTTGGCACGGGCTCCTATTCTGTTTCCCCTGCTTTGGTCAGTAGTGACACCCACTTAATTAACAATTACGAATGGGTAGACAATATGCTTGTATTTGAAGTGATAAACGCAGATCGTGATTATTTTATTGGTAGTAATTTCCTTGATGCCAATTTTTCTATCTGTCGCCAGCATGAGGAAGTTATATAGTGAGCATTATTTCTTACGCGCAAAATCATGAGGATATCATTCTTTGGCGGGCTCTTAAACATGTTGCAATGGGATTTTACATTGACGTCGGTGCTAATGATCCGGTTGAAGATTCGGTAACAAAGTTATTTTATGAGCACGGCTGGAACGGAATTAATATTGAACCATCGCTAGTGTATTTTGAAAGATTGCAAAAAGAACGAAGTCGTGATGTTAATCTGGCATTTGTAGTAGGTGCTAGCGATGAAATAGTGACGTTTTACGAAACGGCAACCCGAGGCTGGTCAACCTCTAACCAACGTGTTGGTGAGTTATATCGTGCTAATGGCCAAGCCAGTTTAAAAGAAGTTCAGCAGCACAGATTGAACACTATTTTGGAAAGTCATGGCAATAAAACAATTCATTTTATAAAGATCGATGTTGAAGGTGCTGAAGCGGAAGTAATATCTGGGCTTGATTTTGAGAGATTTAGACCTTGGGTATTAGTTGTTGAATCGCTTGATCCTATTTCCCATCAGCCTGAATATGAAAAGTGGGAGAGTAAAGTAATTAGTGGAGGATACAACTTTGTATTTTTTGATGGGCTTAATCGCTTCTATGTGGCTAAAGAACATGAAGAACTGATACCGGCATTTAGCTCACCCCCGAATGTCCTAGATGACTTTATTTCTAGTTCGCAGGCGCTTTATATCCAGCGAGTGATTGATGCTGAAACATGCAGTAACGCTTCCGAAGTCAAGGCTCAGGAATTTGAAGTCAAGGCTCAGGAATTTGAAGTCAAGGCTCAGGAATTTGAAGTCAAGGCTCAGGAATTTGAAGCAAGAGTTTACGAGCTTAATCAATCATCCCATCATTGGTACGTGGAAGCGGAACAGCTGAATCATCAGTTGCAGGCATTTTATATAAGTACTTCATGGACCATTACTAGGCCGTTGAGAAATCTTTCGAAATTTGTGCGGCGTTTTTTCGATTTTCTAATTAGGCTGTTTACCTTGCTTGTTTATCTGCCTAAGAGGATTGTGAGGTGGTTTCTGTTGAAAGCAATGGCTTATGCTATGAAACACTCTGCTTTAAGAATGGAGGTTTCCCTGCTTCTGAAAAAATTTCCGAAGATTGAGAGAAAAATTCGAAAATTAGCAATGGCAAAGGGGTTTTTGAGTTATAGCCCGAAAAATCATCCAGAAATAATGACGATGCTCCAAGCATCTCCACAAGATGGCCAGTTGAATCAAGCCGGTAATTTTGCTGACATCGCCATCGATCAGACCAAGAGAGTTGTTCTGTTTTATGTTGAACACACGGCAATTTTTGACAGAGTTACTGGCGTTCAGAGGGTTTGCCATAAATTATCATCGAGCTTGGCAAATAATATTAATGAAACCATTATTTTGGTTAAGCTTGACGCTGCGAATCTGGAATTTTGTCCTCTAAATCAAGATGAACTGCAAAAATTTGTGGGTTTCTCTGGCTTTAGAATAGGCCTAGATGACAAGCGCTACTATGAGCCAGCTTTTTTTAAAACGCTCGTAAGTTCACTGAAGGATCACCCAAGGAAGCACTGGCTCGTTATACCTGAAGTTACTTACCATTCGGTGCACATGCCGCCACCGACATCCCGTTTAATAAAGTTAGCTCGAGATTACGGCCTAAAGGTTGGGGTTATTTTCTACGATATGATCCCTCTTATAACAGAAGATGCCTCGTCGAATGCTCAGAAACACATGAATTATATTTCTGATATTTCGCTTGCTGACGTCATTTGGCCAATTTCACACTATGCGTCTAAAGGCCTCATTGACTATTTTTGGCAAAATGAAAAACTTAGCATTAGTCAATTCCCAACAGTAATAGCTAACCCATTGCCAGAAGAGAAAAATGGTGTACGGGTTATGCCAAATCGGGGTGAAGGTCAGAGTAACATACTCTGTCTCGGCACTATCGATGAGCGTAAGAACCAAATAACACTCATTAAGGCATTTAATGAATATTGTAAATCCAATCAGAACACTGAATGGAAGCTTCAGATTGTAGGTCTTGTTCGCGATGATTATAGACGCACCATCGAAAAAGAATGTTTGAATAACCCCAATATTGAACTCTATTATTCAGCAAGCGATAGAGAGATAGATTCCTTTTTTCAGAACGCTGCTTTCACAATTTTTCCTTCTCTGGAAGAAGGTTATGGACTACCAATCGTAGAGAGCTTGTGGCACTTGCGCCCATGCATATGCGCCAACTTTGGCTCAATGAATGAATTAAGCTTGAAGGGTGGATGTCTGACTGTCAATGTCAGAGATGTTGCGGAGCTTTTAGCTGCCCTGTCGGAGATGATCCATAATGAAGGTCTTTACAAGGAAAAGATCAAAGAAATTTTGGAGCGAAATGTTAAAACCTGGCATGAGTATGCAGAGTTAATTTTAAGCGACATGGATCGGCATCAATATGGAAGACGCTGCACGGGGAAAATTTACTATTGGGTGGACGCTACACTTGCAGCCTCCGGTAACACAGGAATACAAAGAGTTAATCGCCAACTTGCAAAACGACTAATTCAACAAGGGCACAGCCTTGTTCCTTTGAAATGGAACGAAAGCTTAAGCATTATCGATCTTGCCACCACTAAAGACCTTGAATACTTGGAAAAGTGGAATGGACCTGACAGGAATGAGTGGTGCCAAATATTTGATCTGGAAAAAGAGAGCGAAGATGCGACCTATTTGATGGTTGATCTTCCACTCAATCGTTCACTTGGTGTTCAGCAGCGAGTCATTGATGAATTCAAATCAAGGCACATTAAATGCGCTGCAATCTTCTATGACGCTATTCCTTATAAGCTTGCTGATATCTACCCAGTAAATTTCACCAATGCCCATAAAGAATATATGACTATGCTGGATCAGATGGATTCTGTGTTTTCTATTTCGGAAACGAGTAATTCTGATCTGCTTGCTTTCCTCAATACAACTTTAACGAGAGGATTGCTCCTTGAACAGCGACTAAAACCAGTCGCACTCCCCGCAGAATTTCCAGTACGGAAACGTTCAGGCAATCCTATGAATCAAACCTCAGATATATGCACTATTCTCACCGTCGGCACTGTAGAACCGCGTAAGAATCATATTGGCTTACTTAATGCGTTTTTGGCTGCAGAAAAACAATCACAAAGAAAACTAAAGCTCGTCATAGTCGGCAGTAGCGACACTTTTGACCATGAGTTATCGGACAAAGTAGAAGCCCTTGTTAAACAATCCAAAAATGTAGTTTGGATTAAGAATGCCAATGACAGCATTCTTGAAAAACAATATCAAGAAGCAGATTTCACTATATTCCCATCTGTTGAAGAAGGTTTTGGCTTGCCTATCGTCGAAAGTCTATGGTTTGGATGCCCATGCATTTGTGCAAACTTTGGGCAGATGATGGAGCTTGCTATTAGCGGAGGGTGCTTATCGGTAGATGTTAAAGACGTCGAAAAACTTAGCGAAGCCATACTCTTACTTGCTAACAATCATGAGTACTATCAAAAGCTGGAATTGCAAATTACCCGACGCTACTTCAAAACCTGGGATGACTATGCAAGTGAAATATCTTATCTAATCAATGAATTACACAGGAATAAGAAGCCGGAATATAGAAAAGTAGATGGGAGTAGCAACCTCAAACCACCTGCAAGACCACTGCTGTCAGTTTGCATCACAACTTATGAAAGAGCTGATTGGCTGGAACTGAATATTGAGAATTTCATAGAAATCGCCAAACATCTCGGACACCAGGTTGAGTTGGTTGTTTGTGATAACTGCTCATCAGCATCAACAAATGTCGGTGATATTTTTTCTAAATATCAACATCATGATCAGATTGCGTTTTACAGCAATGGCGCTAATATTGGCATGTTGGGTAATCTGCCACAGACTGTAAGTCTTGCTAGAGGCGACTATGTGTGGCTTATAGGTGATGATGACATCATCCATCAGGGCTCACTGGAAAAAATTATTAGCATAATACAGGCCAAGGAACCCGAACTGATTAACCTTAACTACGCCTATGCTACCGATATAAAAGCACCAAAAAAAGAAAATCTCAAAAAGTATCTAAAAACAGCAACAACAATTTGCCAGGGATCAAGCTCGCATGAAGGTCTAGTGAAAGAGATTTCCTGCTATAACGAGAACTTTTATACGGCAATTTACTCGTTCGTGGCCAAAAGAAATTACGCGAGGCGTATCTACTCACAGGATACTAGTGGCGAGGCATTTTCCAGCTTACAAACCTGTGTTCCCACCACGAAATACATCTTGTCCAACATGATGGAAGCAAAAGGTTATTGGGAAAGTGAACCACTAATCACCGTCAATTTGAATGTGTCCTGGGGGCGTTATGCACCACTCTGGATCCTTGAGCGTGTTCCGGAAGTTTATGATTTTGCTGAATTGAATGGTATTCCCACGAAAGAAGTAGATCCATGGAGGAAACATACCCTCCAAAACACCCTTACGTTTTTGGAGATGGTATATACATCGGAAAATCTAGAGATGTATAAACAGTTCAATATTATACGTTTCATTCGGCGCTATAGACACCTTAGCGAATTTGGTAAGTTTCTTCAGCAGGCTGAAGTAATCTATGAGAATGCTTTTGAACAGAATAACCCACTGGCAAGCATCCCGCCTAAGGAATTGAAAGGTATTTATCATGGCTAATACCAATAATCTACTTTCTATTGCAATACCAGTTTACAATTTTGGTGCTTTTTTACCAGAGTGTCTGGAGAGCCTTCTCGACGAATCCTTTGAAAATAATGTTGAAGTACTTGTCTTTGATGGTTGTTCTACTGACGACACACAACTGGTTGTAAGGTCTTATCAACAGCACTATCCCAATCTTCGATATGTTAAGGCTCAAAAAAAGGGAGGTATCGATTTCGATATGGCAAAAAGCGTTGAATTGGTGAGCAGTAGATATTGTTGGCTTTTCTCCGGCGATGATGTTATTCAGCCACGATCCATAAAATCAATTCTTTCGATCATTGATAAACACGAGCCAGACTTGATTTTATGCCGTCATAACGAATGCCATTTTGATTTAAACGTCATTAAGGATTGGCCAGTATTAGATATTCAAGAGGATAGGATTTTTCAGCTTGATAATGAAGGAGAGTGTTCAGATTACTTGTCTTTAGCCTTAACATCGGAGGCTTTTTTTTCTTTCATGAGTGGTTTGATTGTTAAAAGAGAAACTTGGCTCAGAGTGCAATTGAATTCTGACTTAGATGGTAGCCATTGGGCTCACATTGGTAGGCTCTGGTCCTTGACGAAATCGCCCTTTAAATTGTATTACAAGCATGAAGTAATTTTAGATCGAAGAGGGGGGAATGATAGCTTTTCTAAAGATGGGATGCTTTCGAGGTTAAAGATTCAAATTGTAGATCTATTAAACGCAATTCGAACCGTCTTTGAAAGTAATTCAGAGGCTGTTCAAAACTTGAGGAGAGTAATAAAAGCTGAGATATATCCAGACTGGGTAAATGCCGTGAGGGCTAATCTTTTAGTAATGAATGCGCCACAAGAACAGCACGATGAGTTAGTCAGCTTGCTCAAGAAGCTGTGACCTTGGTGATGAGGTGCGAGAGCAACAGAATTAATCAAATACACGCAGGCAAGGTTTAAAGTTAAATTATTTGAAATACATAAGGATCAACATGAGTGCATACAAAGAAATTAGTCGTTGTAGAGTTGGAAAAAGTGAAAACTTGGTCTCCGTCTTGAATCTTGGATTCCAGTCCTTGACAGGTGTTTTTCCTAAAACTGCAAATGAAAACGTAACTAAAGGTCCGTTAGAATTAGTTTGGTCTCCCGATAGCGGTCTTCTACAGTTGAAGCACTCCTATAATCCGTCTGAAATGTACGGTGACAACTATGGCTATCGCTCTGGCCTCAATCAGTCAATGGTTGATCACCTTACCAATAAAGTTCGTTACCTTGAACGATTAGCTGAGCCAAAGTCTGGTGACGTTGTTTTGGATATTGGTAGCAATGATGCGACCACACTAAAAGCTTATTCGATAGAAGGGTTGAAGCGAGTAGGTATTGATCCGACTGGCCGTAAATTTGCCGAATACTATCCTGCTGACGTCAAGCTGGTTCCGGATTTTTTTAGCTCAAAGGCTTATCGTTCAGTCATGAGTCAACCCGCCAAAATCGTGACTTCAATTGCGATGTTTTACGACCTTGAAGAGCCTATTCAATTTGCGAAGGAAATCGAATCTGTCTTGGCCAACGATGGCGTTTGGCATTTTGAGCAAAGTTACATGCCAGCGATGTTACGGACTAACTCGTACGATACCATCTGCCACGAGCATATCGAATACTACTCTTTGGGAGTGGTCGCCAAGATTCTTGAAGCGGCAAACCTTAAACTCATTGACGTGGTCATGAATAATATCAACGGCGGGAGCTTTGCCGTGACTGCAGCAAAAGCATCCAACACCAGCCAAAAAGTTAATCGGCCTGTCATCGATTGGTTGCTGGAGCAAGAAGATCGCATGGGATTAAATACCCCCAAGCCATTCCGCGATTTTGAAGAGCGCGTTTTCCGACATCGCGATGATTTGGTGCGACTTGTTAGAGCTCTAGTTGCAGATGGAAAAAAAGTATTTGGATATGGTGCCTCGACTAAAGGTAATGTAACTCTTCAATTCTGCGGCTTTACTAGCGCAGATATTCCGTTTATCGCTGAAGTAAATCCGGAGAAATTTGGTCGTGTGACACCGGGGTCGCATATTCCAATTATTTCTGAAGCGGAAGCACGCGCCATGAAGCCCGATTACTTCCTAGTATTGCCTTGGCATTTCAAGGATGGCATTCTCCGGCGTGAAAAAGAATACCTTGCGTCTGGCGGAAAGTTTATTTTCCCGTTCCCTGAAATTGAAATTATTTAGGGATTTGTCGGCGAAAAGCGGACGTACGAATTTGTTGCGCCTTCACTGTATTCTAAAATTAGGAGCTGGCATCCAGATTAATGACAACAAGTGAGTGTTTAAACGTCCTTGTATGGCTACTAGGAATTATGAGTCGTGGAATCTTGAAAAGTCTAAGCAAGGATAAATATGATAATTGGCAATGGATTGATTGCTTCCGTCTGCAGGCAGCATTTTGGGGACAATCCAAATGTAATAGTATTTGCTTCTGGTGTTTCTAATTCTCGCGAGAATAGAAGTGAGGCTTTCTTGCGTGAAAAGCTGATGTTGATTGAGGCGCTGCATCGACAGAAAATGATACTGTATTTCAGCACATGTAGCATAGAAGACTACGAGTTGCGAAATACAGCCTATGTGATGCATAAGATCGAGATGGAAACGCTTGTTCAATCGGCTGCTGATTACCACATATTTCGATTGCCACAAGTTGTGGGTAAAACTCCAAATCCTAATACGCTAACAAACTTTATTTGTCAGAATATTGTTGATGGGACGCACTTCTTGGTTTGGCGTCATGCAAAAAGAAATCTGATTGACATAGAGGACGTTGCTTCAATTTGCAGTTATTTAGTACAGTCATCGCATGCCAATAGAAAAATAATAAATATTGCGACGCCGTTTGATCTATATGTTACGGAGCTGGTAACTATTTTTGAAATAGTATTAGGTATAAAGGCAAACTATTCACTTGTTGAAGCGGGCGGGACGTCTTTAATAGAATCAAGTATGGCACTCGACGCGGCAACTAAAATAGGCATTAATTTTAGTAATGAATACATTGAAGGTTTGATAAGGAAATACTATGGTAAATGAGCATGACCATGACTATGAACTGTCGATCGTAATACCTGTATATGGAAGTGAATTAGTCTTGCGGGAGTTGGTATCGCAAATTCAGAAAGTCCTGGCCGAAAATGAGTTTGGATCCGACGAGTTCGAGATAGTTTTTGTGTGTGATCGTTCGCCTGATAATAGCTGGAAGGTGATTCAAGAACTTAGTGTGATGCAGCCACAAGTAAGTGGCATATTGCTTCGTATAAATGCAGGACAGCACAATGCGCTCATGGCAGGCTTCGCAAGTGCAAAAGGTAAAGTGATTGTTACTATGGACGATGATTTGCAACACTCACCAGCCGATATACCAAAACTATTGCATGAGATTGAGCAAGGATACGATGTTGCTTATGCGCGATTCAAGAATCGCAATCATGCGGCATGGAAAATTGCTGGTAGTCGCTTGAATAATTGGGTAGCCGGATATTTGATGCAAAAGCCGCATGATTTATATCTTTCGCCTTTCCGTGCCATGAAAGCTGCAATTAGGGATGATATTCTTCGTTATTCTGGCCCATATGTATATGTTGACGGCTTAATCCTTTCCGTAACGCGAAATATCGCATCAGTTGATGTGGAGCATCATGATCGCTACACAGGAGACAGTGGTTATAGCCTGCGTAAATCACTATCGCTGTGGTTGAAGATGGCGACTAATTTTTCAATCGTTCCGCTTCGTCTTACTTCGTTATTGGGTCTTCTTTTTTCCGGTATGGGTTTTCTTCTTGCAATACTGTTGGTGATTCAAAAATTTACGCTCAATCTGATGCCTATTGGATGGTCATCGCTGATAGTCACTATATTAATTATAGGTGGCGTTCAGTTGCTTGCTTTAGGAATGATAGGTGAGTATCTCGGAAGGGTTTTGCTTACTATCAATTCGAGGCCACAATATGTGATTGCTGAGACGGTTGGGCTAGCTAATGCCGACAATACAAATGAGATATCGAGAATATAGTGCAATTTTTCCTTTATTGTCTGTGCGGCGGAATCGGTGTTGCCACTGATTATTCAATCTATTTTGCTGCGTTAACATTTGGGCTCTGGTATCAGGTGGCCAATATTCTGGGATACCTTTGCGGAACTATAGTCAGTTTTTTTCTGAACCGAAAAATAACTTTTGCTGTTCATGATCGAATGGGATATCGGCTTGCCATATTCATCGGGGTAGCTGTGATCGGTTTCTCAGCCTCTGCCTTGATGCTTTGGTTGTTGGTTGACGTAATGACGGTTAATGCAAAAATTGCAAAGCTTCTGACATTACCCGTAGTTGTTGTTGTTCAGTTTTCCCTAAATCGTAGAATTACATTTAGAGAGTATCTGCGAAATCAACCGAGAGAAATTTAAGTCGAAAGAATTGATGAAGAGGGTTTATTAATGGACAAAAGTTTTGATGTCGTAATTGTTGGCGGTGGTTTTACAGGATTGACGGCTGCTTACGAGCTTGCCAAACAAGGGCTCAGCGTTCGAGTCATCGAAGCAGATGCAACCGCGGGTGGGCTTGCAGGAACTTTTGAATTTGTAGATGGAGTGAAGCTGGAGAAATTTTACCACCATTGGTTTAATAACGACGTCTATGTGCCAGAGCTCGTCAAAGAGCTAGGCATGGAAGGTGACGTGATTACACTCCCAACGCGCACAGGCATGTATTTTAATGGTCGCATGTGGAAGCTGTCATCACCAATGGACTTGCTTCGATTTACAGCGCTTTCGTTTTTGGATCGTATACGCCTGGGACTTCTGGTTTTGCAGGTTCGTCGAATTAAAGATTGGAGGACTATCGAACATCTCACCATACGCGAATGGCTAGAATCACTGTGTGGCAAGAATGTCTACCGCGTGGTGTGGGAACCGCTGATCACTTCAAAATTTTCGATCTACGCGGAAGCTGTGAATGCGGTTTGGATGTGGAAGAAGCTGGTACTTCGTGGCAGTACTCGCAACGATAAAGGTGGCGAGGAACTTGCCTATTTCAAGGGCGGATTTGGTCGTCTTGCGGAGGCAATGGTCGAGGCAATTAAGCGTGCTGGTGGAGAGGTAAGTGTCGGAGAGAAAGTAACGGGAGTGCATTCAGAGGACCGTAAGCTATTATCACTCAGTACCAACCTCGGTAACGTATCTGGCCAGCATTTCCTCTTCACGCCTGCATTTCCGATTATTGCAGAAATATTCGATGGATCTGCTGACCCCGCGTGGTTGGAAAGACTGCGTAGGGTTCGTTACCTTGGAAATATGTGCCTGGTGCTTAGACTTAAACACAGCTTGTCCGAAACATACTGGCTGAACGTCAATGACCCAGGTTTTCCATTCGTGGGTGTTATTGAACACACAAATTTTGACAAAACTGAAAATTATAAAGGCGACCATATTGCCTTTCTTTCACGGTATCTTGCCGTGCAAGACCCCGTATGGACTTACAGTGATGAACAATATGTCGATTTTGCGTTGAAGCACCTCAAGCGCATGTTCCCCAAAATGGAACGGTCTTGGGTCTTGGAGCATCGGGTGTGGCGAGCTGAATTTGCGCAGCCTGTGACAGAGCGAAATTACTCAAATTATGTTCCCGGAAGGGAAACCCCGTTCAATAATGCGTTCATAGCCACCATGGCACAAATCTACCCCGAGGATCGTGGCACTAACTATGCGATTCGTGAAGGGCGAATTGCCGCAGATAAAATCTTGCAAGAATTATAGTGATCAATAGTTAGGCAAAGTTAATAAATGTAGAAACAGATTCTTGAGAATAATTAAAAGTATGGTTTTGCGGAGTTGATTCATTATTTTTTCACATCCAACTTTAAAAGTGATACTGCGTAACTAGATAGTGAAAGAAATTTTATAACCATACAATCCATTAAAGTGATTATTAAATATTATGCAGGAGAGATTTAAATGAAGAAGTGTCTATCACCTTTTCAACTTGCGCTAATGCTTGTTGTGGGAATTTTGTTGGCGATTTCATTTATTAATTCTGTTTGGAGCGCAAGCGTTGATCTGGCACATCACTATGCTCTTGCATTTAGAATTGCTGAAAATTTATCGTTATCGACGCATGACGATCCATCATTGGGTGATATGAATTATTATCCAGGCATAAGTCATGCAATGGCTGCAATTGCAGGCATCATGTTTAACTCCACCTTCCTCGGCATTCAATTTGTTTCATTATTTTCCTTGGCTGTACTTTGGGGGGCGATAATATATATTATCAACACACTCATTCCACGAACAGCGTTTATTTCATCAATTGGTTTGATGTGCTTAATGATTGTGAATCACCACTTTTTTCATTTTGAGGTTCATGGCGCCGAGTTAGTAAGTAATTTTTTCTTTTCTCAACTGGTAGCTCAAGCAGTTGTTGTATCTGCAATTGCGGCAGCAATATTTTTAGAAGTAAAGAAGTACAGCAATTATGTTGTTCTTATCGTATTAATAGTAATTGCAAATATCGCTGTTGGTATTCATTTGCTACCCGCACTTGAACTACTAGGCGTAGTTTTAGGCATTGCTGTGATTAATATATTTATCACGTCAGGAAGAGCTGGGATTCAACGAATAAAGTTGCGCTTGTGGTATGTTGGAACAGCTATCGTGGCAGTTTCGACAGTATTTCTTAACCCATCATTCAAAGCATTCCGTAAATTATCTGAAAATAATGGTTCAATTGCGGTTATGCATGTATCAAATACCGCTGAATTAGTTTTGTGGTGTTTTTTTACATTGGTCATTTCATTTGTGTTGCTTTATATCTGGTATAAGAGAAGGCAAGAGAGTGATCACAGCTATCTTGCCTTGAAATATTTTGGCCTGTATGGTGCATCAATTGCGTTACTTTGTTTAGCGCAGATTGCGGTCCTGAATTTTGGTTACGGAACTGAATATGCTACAAAGAAGTATGCATTTGGCCTATTCGCATACTTGATTATCTCAATACCAATATTAATTGGTTTGGTTTTTGAAAAAAAATCGTGTGGGCAATTGATTGATGGAATATGTAAGAGCGACCATTTTTGCACCGTAGTTGTTCTGTTAACATATGCGGTCCTATACATTTTCTCAATACCATCGACTAAACAGATGACTGCTTCAGATATCGTCTTTTTAGAACAAAAGTTGGTTACATTACGAAATGTGGCACTTTCAACAAGCGAAACCAAGAGCAATGTTGTAATTGGATTGGCAAATATGCCACCAACAATAAATTATATGTTTTCAATAGCAATCATGAGAGTGCCTGTTTCTATCGCAATACCAGACGTCCTTGTGTCAAATAGACTAGAGAATTTAGATAATTACAGGTCAATTGTAACTTCTGTTGACTCGAGACCCTATTTTTTTAAGAGTTGTAACCATCCTCTTACTACAGGTTCCGTTGCGCTACTTGACGCCAGTTGTGTAAAGAAAGAATTATCACAATTGGGCGATTGTGTAGGAGATTTCGACTTGACTTTCAGGGGGGAAGTCGACCCAGCAGAGCTGAGTGGCTTCAGCATTCCCGAAGATCACGGCCGTTGGACTGACAGTAGGAATGCGAAGTTTAGTTGCACTATCGCAAAAAATTTGCCAACCAAGGTAAGGATTGATGCGACTCCATTTCTTTATGGTCCTCAAAAAAGACAGCGTCTTATTGTAACCATAAAGAATACTGTGAAAGTATATGATCTAATCAATGTGTCCGACGGACGAAACATTGAAATAGTACTGCCTAGATATAAGACAGGGGATAAATTGAATATTGAATTCAATCTGCCTGATGCAATATCACCTCAACAAGTCGGCTTTAACGCAGATACCCGACAACTTGGCGTTAGCATTAAATCTATTAGTTTTAAATGAAGTAAGTCAACATAGCGTGTTTGTAATGCCACATTCACTTTGCAAACGACCGATATTAAATATACGCCTATTTTTATGGGCGGCTTAAAAGGATACAACTAGTAATGAAAAAAGCAATAATTACCGGTATCACAGGCCAAGACGGTGCCTATTTGGCGCAGCTTTTATTGGAAAAGGGTTATATCGTATATGGCACTTACCGCCGCACCAGTTCCATAAATTTCTGGCGTATCGAAGAGTTATGCGTCAATAAGCACCCTGATTTACATTTGGTTGAGTATGATTTAACCGATTTAAGCGCGAGCATTCGTTTGCTGCAAAACACAGGGGCTACAGAGGTTTATAATTTAGCTGCGCAGAGTTTTGTAGGGGTGTCGTTTGATCAGCCTATTACTACTGCAGAGATAACAGGTATTGGCCCAGTGAATTTGCTTGAAGCTATTCGTATCGTTAATTCTGAGATACGCTTTTATCAGGCGAGTACATCTGAAATGTTTGGTAAAGTTCAAGCGATTCCACAAGTTGAAAGCACGCCATTTTACCCTCGTAGCCCTTACGGTATAGCTAAACTATATGCGCATTGGATGACAATTAATTATCGCGAGAGTTATGGCATATTTGGTGCTAGCGGTATTTTATTTAATCATGAGTCACCACTTCGTGGTCGTGAATTTGTTACGCGTAAGATTACTGATAGCATGGCTAAAATTAAGCTTGGCCAATTGGAAGTGATGGAGCTTGGAAATATGGACGCTAAGCGAGATTGGGGATTCGCAAAAGAGTATGTTGATGGTATGTGGCGCATGCTGCAGGCTGATAAGCCTGATACATATGTATTGGCGACCAACCGCACAGAAACAGTGCGTGATTATGTGACGATGGCGGCTAAAGCAGCAGGATTTGAATTGACTTGGCAAGGTATAGCAGAAAATGAAATTGGCGTCGATACAAAAACCAATAAAACTTTGGTGCGAGTTAATCCTAAATTCTATCGTCCAGCGGAAGTTGAGCTACTAATTGGTAACCCACAAAAAGCTAAGCTAGAGTTAGGCTGGGAGCCTAAAACCACATTGGAGCAGTTATGCCAGATTATGGTTGAGGCTGACATTCGCCGCAATGAAGCAGGTTCTTCTTTTTAATGGCAACTCAAAAGCGAGCCCTGATTACTGGTGTCAATGGCTTTACTGGTAAATACGTTGCAGATGATCTTCGGCGTGCTGGATACGATGTTTATGGTACTGGCGCTGTCGCTTCAGATTTGCCACAATACTTTCAGGTAGATTTGTTTGATGAGACTGGTTTAGCGGGTATTGTCCGAGAAGTTCAACCTACAGTTGTTGTGCACCTTGCCGCCATCGCATTTATTGGGCACGGCAGCGCCAATGACTTTTATCAAGTCAATGTGATCGGCACTCGAAACTTACTAGAATCCTTGGCATTATATGCTAATGGCCTTGAAGCGGTTTTATTAGCGAGTAGCGCTAATATTTATGGCAACTCAACCGAGGGTGTGTTAGCTGAAAATACACCATCCAATCCAGCTAGCGACTATGCGGTAAGTAAACTGGCAATGGAGTACATGGCCAAGTTGTGGATTGATAAATTACCTTTATTTTTTGTGAGGCCATTTAATTACACAGGAATTGGCCAATCTGAAGATTTCTTATTGCCTAAAATTGTGTCGCATTTTAAGCGTAATGAACCCTTTATTGAACTCGGTAACTTAGATGTCTGGCGTGACTTTAGTGATGTGCGTGTGGTTGCCGAAGTATATCGGCGACTGCTTGAGGTAAGGCCACTAGGTCAAGCTGTTAATATTTGCTCTGGTACTACCCATACATTAAGTGAAGTGCTTGCGTTAGCTGAAAAAATTACTGGTCACAAGATTGAGGTCAGGGTAAACCCCGCGTTTGTGCGAGCCAACGAGGTTAAAAGTCTTTGCGGCGATGTCTCGTTTCTTCACTCGCTGATTGGTGAAACAAAGCCACATAGTCTTGAAGATACTCTTCGTTGGATGTTGGCTGCGCCGTAATGAAGGTAATTCTTTCAGTAGATTCGATTAAGTTTCCTCTCACCGGGATTGGTCGCTATACCTATGAGTTAGCTAAGCAACTTCAGTTACAGTCAGATCTAGAGTTGCTCTTGTTTGCTAATGGCAGTTTTGTGTCGAACATACTAACGGTTGAAAAAATTAAGCCAAGTATTTTTGGACATTTGCGTTCACAACTATTAAAAAGCAACTTAGCAATAAAAATCTATCAGCTACTCACAGGAATTAGAAATTGGATAGCACTTAAGGGTCATGACGATTATGTTTTTCATGGTTCAGGTTTTTATTTACCGAAATTTAGTGGGAACAGTGTTGCTACATTCCATGACTTATCAGTATTTAGTTGGGCGCATTGCCATCCGCCAGAGCGCGTACGTTTTATGCAACGAGAGCTGAACTTTACGTTACAGCGGGCTTCACTCTTGATTACTGATTCTGAATATACTCGACAAGAGATAGCTGGCTATTTCGGTTATCCGATAGATAAGATTCGCACAGTCGCATTGGCATGCTCATCTGAATTTCACCCACGCGATGCTATTGAAACCAGTTTTATTCTAAATAAGTTTGGCTTAGAACACCACGGCTATGCCCTTTATGCTGGCACGATAGAGCCTCGTAAGAATATTGAATCTTTATTAGATGCTTATGCCATGTTGCCTGAGGCCTTAAGGGCTCGTTGGCCGTTGGTGCTGGCTGGATATCATGGCTGGAAAAGCGAGGCCTTGCATCAAAGAATTGAGGCTGCAGTAACTGCTGGATGGGCGCGTTACCTTGGCTATGTGGAGAATGATGATTTATCTATCTTATTCGCGGGTGCACACTTGTTTGTTTTTCCGAGCCATTATGAAGGCTTTGGTTTGCCAGTCCTTGAGGCCATGGCGAGTGGCGTTCCTGTGGTTTGCTCTAACTCATCTTCATTGCCAGAGGTCGCAGGTGGGGCAGCATTAATGTGTGATGCCTTAGATGTAGATAAGTTAACCCAGTTAATTGTTCTCGGTCTAGAAGATGAATCTTGGCGAGTTGAGGCTGTGGCCAAAGGGTTAGCTCAGTCCTCAAAATTTAGTTGGCAAAGATGTGCCAAAGAAACCATGGCGGTTTACCGTGAGCTTGCTATTAGGAATAACCATTGATTAAAGTGCTGCATTTTTACAAGACATACTATCCCGATTCTATGGGGGGCATTGAGCAGTTCATCTTCCAGTTAGCTCGTGGTGGGCGTAGCCATTATATAGAGAGTACAGTGCTCTCATTAAGTCGAAATGCGGATGATAAAGTCGTTCAGATGGATGGGCACCAAGCCTGCCGTGCTAAAACTGATTTTGAAGTCGCCTCCACTCCATTCTCAATCTCTTGCTTTAGGAAGTTTGCCGCGCTAGCCAGAGAAGCCGATGTTATTCACTACCAATTCCCATTTCCTTTTATGGATGTGGTGCACTTTGCAACGCGGGTTAATAAACCGACGGTTGTGTCTTACCAGTCAGATATTATCCGCCAAAAAAATCTACTCAAAGTTTACAGTCCGCTAAAAAATAAGTTCTTGGCAAGCGTTGACCGTATTGTCACAACTTCTCCAAACTACCTTGCAACGAGCGATGTATTAAAAAGATATTCTGATAAAGTTAGTGTTATCCCGATTGGTCTAGATAAGGCCTCCTACCCTAAGCCAACCAAAGATAAGCTAAATCATTGGAAGGCGCTGTTTAGTGGGCGTTTTTTCTTATTTGTTGGTGTGTTGCGTTACTACAAAGGGCTGCATATTTTAGTAGAAGCGGCGCTGGGTATTGATTATCCGATAGTGATTGTGGGTGCAGGCCCTATTGAGGCGGAATTAAAGGCTCAAGCTACCAAATTAGGGGTAACCAACATTTTCTTTTTGGGCTTATTGCCTGATGACGATAAGGTCGCACTATTAACGCTATGCTACGGGGTGCTTTTCCCTTCACACTTACGCTCTGAGGCCTTTGGTATTTCATTGCTAGAGGGCGCGATGTTTGGTAAACCGATGATTTCCAGTGAAATTGGTACGGGCACCACGTTTATAAACATTGCCGATGAGACGGGATTAGTCGTCCCCCCAAGTGACCCCGTTGCGCTAAGACAAGCGATGACTTATTTATGGGAACACCCAGAGCGGGCCGCGGAAATGGGTCGAAAAGCAGAGGCGCGCTATTGGAAGTACTTTACCGCAGAGGATATGGTGAGCGCCTATGCCAAAATTTACCGCGAGCTTGCGCAGAAATGACACATAAAAGAATCCATATAGATGCGCTGATGGCAAGTTCTGGCGTACGTTTTGGTACCAGTGGCGCGCGAGGTTTGGTGGCGAGCATGCATGACGAACTATGTTATGCCTATTCGATGGCTTTCCTTCGGGAGGTGGTTGGTAAGGACTGGGCGATTGGTGGCGTAGTCTTGGGCCATGATTTACGGCCAAGTAGCCCCCAGATAGCAAGCGCCTGTGCGGCAGCGATTAGAAGTGCAGGGGGGCAAGTTGTCTATGCGGGCGCATTACCCACACCTGCAATAGCCCTCTATGCGCAGCAACACAATGCCGCCGCTATTATCGTGACTGGAAGCCATATCCCCTTTGATCGCAACGGCATTAAGTTTTACCGTTTGGAGGGTGAGATTGCTAAGGCTGACGAGTTAGCTATCCAGCAAGCCATCGTCGATGTACCGAGCGAGTTATCACTTAATCTTTTACCAGACCCTAATGCAGAGGTTGAGCGTCAATATGTGCATCGCTACGTAGATTTCTTTGGTGCAAATTATTTAAGTGGGTTACGTGTTGCCGTGTATGAGCACTCTAGTGTGGCAAGGGATTTGCTGCGCAAAGTCCTCGAGCAATTGGGGGCTGCAGTAATCTCATTGGGTCGCACCAATGACTTTGTACCCATCGACACCGAGGCGGTCAGGCCTGAGGATGTTATTCAAGCACGCAAGTGGGCTCAAGAACACGCGTTCGATGCCATATTTTCAACAGATGGGGATGCTGATCGTCCCCTGATTGGTGATGAGGCGGGTCAATGGCTCCGTGGCGACGTGGTGGGTATTCTTTGTGCTAAATTCCTAGCGGCTGATGTGGTGGTAACGCCTGTGAGCAGCAACACCTTAGCAGAAAAGTCGGGTTGGTTTTCTGAGGTGGTGCGCACACGCATTGGCTCCCCTTATGTCATTGCCGGCATGGAGCAGGCAAGCGCAAAGTCATCATCTGTTGTGGTTGGCTTTGAGGCTAATGGAGGATTCTTGCTGGGCAGCGATGTCGTGCGTAACGGTAAGCGTTTATTTGCGCTCCCTACGCGTGATGCAATCCTTCCGATGCTCGCTGTACTTGCTATGGCTAAGGAGCAGGGAGGAAAAATCTCGGCATTGGTGGCAGGTTTACCAGCGCGTTATACTGCCAGTGATCGCTTGCAAAGCTTTCCAACGGAGGAGAGCGCTGCCTTACTAAAAGCGCTACAACATGATCAGTTGCAGGCAACGCAGGTGATGGCACCTAAGGCTGGCAATATTGCCTCAGTAAATTTGACGGACGGACTACGCGTTACCTTCAGTAATGGTGATATTGTGCACCTTCGACCGTCCGGCAATGCGCCAGAACTCAGGTGCTACGCAGAGTCGGACACACAAGTTAAGGCGCAGTCCTTGTGCGATCAATGTTTGGCTAGAATATCTGCCATTTGACTGGATTAAATTCAAGCCGAAGACGTGTGTAATTAGACAACTCGGTCATATTTGTATTTAAATATGAAGCTCTCTACTTGGCAATAGTGAAACAGCAACGCCACTCTGACATTCTGTCAAACAGCGCCCAATACTTTCCACTAATCAGCGCCCAATACTTTCCACTTTTTCGGGTTTCTGATGGCTATTTTTACGATGCTTAAAGCGGTAAGAATCGTTACCCGTTTCCAGGATGTCACA
>Ga0316227_1001636_pt1 | contig 22839 bp, 25 predicted proteins | sample TBH18019metaG_FD_206012 | JGI IMG/M metagenome (GOLD analysis project Ga0316227, IMG submission 206012) | Freshwater microbial communities from Trout Bog Lake, Wisconsin, USA - TBH18019 | ecosystem: Environmental > Aquatic > Freshwater > Lake > Hypolimnion/Profundal zone | place: USA: Wisconsin... | reverse complement strand
GGCCGTTGAACGACTCGACCAGCGCGTTGTCGGTCGGCTTGCCGGGCCGTGAGAAGTCCAACGTGACACCGTTCTCGTAGGCCCAGCGGTCGAGGGCTTTCGAGACGAACTCAGGCCCGTTATCGACTTGAATCGCGCACGGTGCTCCGCGCAGCAGCGTCAAGCGGCTGACGACAGCCACGACTTGCTCGCCTTTGATGCCCTGGTCGACCTCGATCGCCAGAGCCTCGCGCGTGAACGCATCGACGACCGTCAGGGCCCGCAGCCGGCGGCCGTCGAACAGCGCGTCGGAGACAAAGTCCATCGACCAGCGTTCGTTCGGCCGGAGCGCGGCAGGCTGACGCTCCCGGTGTGCCGCGCTGACGTGCCGGCGCGGCCGCTTGAGCCGCAGGCTGAGGCCCTCGTCCCGGTAGAGACGGTGGACCCTCTTGTGATTCACCCGCCAACCTTCCCGGCGCAGCAGGATGTAGATCCGGAAATACCCGTAGCGCACCCGGCTCTTGGCCAGATCGCAGATGCGCATCCGCAGCGGTGCCTGATCGGGCTTGGTCGAGCGGTAGCGGACGCCCGACCGGCCGACGCCGAGCGCGGCGCAGCCGCGCCGCTCGCTCACCCCGTGCGCCTCCTGAACCTGGTGCACGAGCTCGCGTCGCCGAGCAGGCGTCAGAGCTTTTTTGCGAGCACGTCCTGCAGGATGTGCTTGTCGAGGCTCAGATCGGCCACGAGCTGCTTGAGCTTGCGGTTCTCGTCCTCAAGCTGCTTTAGCCGCCGCAACTCGCCCGTCCCCAAGCCGCCGTAGAGCTTCTTCCAGCGGTAGAATGTCTGCTCGGAGATGCCCATCCGGCGCAACACCTCCGCGACCGGTGTCCCGGTCTCGGCCTGCTTCAGCGCGAAGGCGATCTGCTCTTCGGTAAACCTGCTCTTCTTCACGGCTCTGTTCCTCCCGTCAGGGTCTCACAAAACCGGAAAACTCGCACTCACGCCGGACCAAGGCGATGGGGGGACGTCAACTCCGCCAGACCTGCGCCGCATTATCCCACCAGCGGCCGTCGCCGAGGTGGCAGACCAGCTGACCGTACGGCCGGCCGCAGCCTTCGCAGTAGCCCTTGGCGCGCTCGAAGCGGATCACCTGTGAGAGCTGCACCCAGTCGATCGGGTAGAAGAAGCGGTTTTCTGGGCGGATCGGCATCGGGTCAGCCCTTCGACGCCTGGCTGCGCGTCCGCGCCTGCGGAAAGTAGGTATAGAAGGTCATCCGGCTGACCCCGAGGCGCTTGGCGATCTCGGCAATCGAGATGTTGCCGGCAGCGAGCAGGGCACGCCCCACCTCCAGATCCCCCTCAGACAACGCCTTGCGCCGGCCGCCCTTACGGCCACGGGCGACGGCGGCCTTGAGGCCTTCCATCGTCCGCTCACGGTTAAGGTCGAGAAAATACTCCGCCATGGCGCCGTGCATCTGCAGGGCGAAGCGGCCGTGGGCGGTCGCGCTGTCAAACTGCTCGGTCAGGCTGCGGAAGTGGACCTCCTTCAGGCGCAGCCCGTCGATCGTGCGCATCATCTCGACAAGGGAGCGGCCGAGTCGGTCGAGTTTCCAGACCACCAGCTGATCGGTGGGGCGCAGGTAGGCGAGGGCGGCCTCGAACTCGGGGCGCTTGGTACCGGCCTTGCCGCTCTTCTTTTCCTCGAAAATCTTTTCGCAGCCAGCCTTCAGCAGGGCATCACGCTGCAGGTCCAGGTTCTGGTCGAGGGTGGACACACGCGCGTAGCCGACAAGCATGTTAGGATAGTCCCACAAGAACGTTTGCCTGACAATAGTTTTCCTGACATATTTTCCTTACATAAACGGTGCCGTTTCAGGGTATCGGGGAGGGGTCCGGCCAACGTGTAAGGAAAACGAACGTTTTCCGGACATTGTAGGCCGCGCCACTTGCCGTTGAGTTCCAATGGAACGTCGTAGCTGGAACTCAACCACGCTATTCGCATAAGGGCAGCTCACAGAACGGCCCAAGCATCCAGAGTTTTCCGAGATGCGCTGTGCTGCGGCAACGTCAGTGCTGTGGATCGGCGTCCGAGGCGGACCCGCACAACTTTCTCTCGTAAATACTTGAGATGATTGAGTTTTGTTCATCCGAGGTGGATACCGGTTCGCCGCCGATCGGCAGTAAACGTATGGCCCGCCCCGTCCGCAAGTGGCTCTGGTTCCGCTGGTCTGGGCAGTCTGCACAAACGTATCCGGCCTTCCGGCGAACCGTTGGCCAAGATGGAGATCCGTGCGTCCTGGGCTTCATAAAGGGGTCGGCGTCGAGCGCCATTTTCCAGCCAAAGGCTTCCAGGACACCGATCGACCGTCAGGCCATCTTCCTCGCACCACACGCGGACATCGGAAGGCCGGCGAAGGCTTCGCCGACCGAGCTGGGTTCAGGCCGCGATGACCGCCGCCTCGTAAACTCGCTCATGGCGCAGGAGCGCCCAGACAGTCCTGGCCATCTTGGCGGCCAGCGCAACCACGGCTGTGTTTGCGTGCGCCGAGCCAGAAGCCCGCGCAGCCACTGCCGGAGGCGGGTGCCCACCAGCGACATCGGAGCGAACCGTGAGCTTTCAGCCCCCGAAAGCCACAATCGGTGCGATGTGGGGGTTTCGACGGGTGAAATGCCTTGTTCGCGCTCGCCTTCCAGCGCATGAGAGAAGCCGGCTCGAACAAAATTCATGAACGCATTCCGGCACGAAGGCCGCGCGGAAGCCTCGCCTACAAAGGTGATCGACGACCACCACCAACGTCAGCTTGCTCTGGCGCGCTACGCTATTCTCGATACTGAGACCGAGGCTGAGTTCGACGCTCTCGTGGAGGCGGCAGCCGCCGCGTGCGGGGTGCCGCTGTCGCTGATTAATCTCATCGACGGCACCCGGCAGTGGGCTAAGGCAATAGTCGGTGACGGCCCCAAGGAACTGCCGCTCAGCAGCTCGATCTGCGCCCTGGCCATCGAGCAGGACGACGTCCTCGAGATCTCCGATGCGGCCAAAGATGCACGCGTAGCCGATTACCCATTGGTGACGGGAGATAGCCATCTGCGCTTCTACGCCGGCGTGCCGCTGAGGACGCCGACAGGGATCGCCATCGGCACCCTCTGCGTGGCCGACGATAAACCGGGCCGGCTTACGGACGCCCAGCGCCTCGTCCTCAAAACGTTAGCTCAGCAGGTGGTGACCACCCTAGAGCTGCGCCTGATGCTTCGGCAGCATCGCAGGAGCGATCACCGCAGCAAGGCGATCCTGGAGAGCGCGATCGACTATGCGATCATCTCCATGGACCTCACCGGCCACGTGACGAGCTGGAACGCGGGCGCCGAGCGGATCCTCGGATGGACCGAGGCCGAGATGCTCGGCCAGCACGCGCACATGTTTTTCACCGAGGAGGACACCCAGGCCGGGCAGCCTGAGAAGGAGATGGGCGCGGCCCTGCTGCATGGACGCGGCAACGACGAGCGTTGGCATCGGCGCAAGGACGGCAGCCGCTTCTATGCCCTCGGCGAGATGATGCAGCTCAAGGACGAGGATGGCGCCCCGGACGGGTTCATCAAGATCCTGCGCGACCGTACCGAACAGCGGCTCGCTGCCGAGAAGCAGCGCGCCGACGCCGAGTTCATGCGCAGCGTGCTCGCGTCCTCGGCCGACTGCATCAAGGTGCTCGACTTCGACGCGAAGCTGACCTTCATGAGCGAGGGCGGCATGAAGGTGATGGAGGTCAGCGACTTCAATGCAATCAAGGGCTGCGTATGGCCCGAGTTCTGGCAGGATCAGGGCAACGCAGACGCGCAAGCGGCCATCGAAGAAGCCAAAGCCGGACGAGTCGGCCACTTCCAGGGCGCGGCCCAGACGCTCAAGGGCACACCGAAATACTGGGACGTGCAGGTCACGCCGATCCTCGGGGCTGACGGCAAGCCGGAGAAATTGCTCGCGGTCTCGCGCGACCTCACTGAGCAGAAAGCGGCCGAGGATAAGATCGCCCTCAGCGAGGCGCGGTGGCGTCAGCTGTTCGAAGGCATGCAGGAGGGGTTCTTCAGCGGAGAGATCATCCGCGATGAAGCCGGAACGCCCACAGACTTCCGCTTCCTGGAGGTCAATCCCGCCTTTGCTGGCCTGACCGGACTGCCGGCTGACACGGTCGGTCGAACCATGCGCGAATTGGTGCCAGAAATCTCCCAGACGCTGATCGACACCTACGCGCGCGTCGTCGACAGCGGCGAGCCGGAGACGTTCGAGATTGCTGTGCCGGAGCTTGGGCGTAGCTTCGAGGCCCGCGCGCGCCGGCAGCAAGGGCAGCGGTTCGCGGTGCTGTTCTTAGAGATCTCCGCGCGCAAGAAGGCGGAGATGCGCCGCGCCGCGATGATCGATCTGGGCGACCGGCTGCGCGATGTCAGCGATAAGCCCGAGATCTCCAGGGTGGCCGCGGAGATCCTCGGTCGTACGCTCGGGCTGGCGCATGGCGGCTATGGGGCGGTCAACGCGGACGCGGAAACCATCCTGGTGACCGAGGAATGGACGGCACCGGGCGTGACCAGCATCGCCGGGCTGCACCACTTCCGGGAGTACGGCTCCTTCGTAGAGAGCCTGAAGGCAGGCGAGCCCGTCATCATCGACGATGTGGCCGCTGATCCTCGCACGGCTGATGAGACCGACGCACTGGCGGCAATTGATGTGCGCGCGCTGCTCAACCTGCCGGTGATGGAGCACGGGCGGTTCGTGGCCCTGCTCTACGCACTCAAGGCGGCTCCCTGCGCTTGGAGCCCCGAGGACATCGGGTTCGTGCGCAACGTGGCCGACCGCACCCGCGCGGCGATTGCCCGGGTCGAAGCCGAGGAGCGGCAGCAGACCCTTAATCAAGAACTTAGCCATCGCATGAAGAACATGCTGGCGATGGTACAATCGATCGCCACGCAGACGATGCGCAATGCTACCGACGTGGAGACGGCCAAGAATGTACTCGCTGGCCGACTGATCGCCCTGGGCAAGTCGCACGATCTGCTTCTTGGCGGCACGCTGAACGGGACGTCGCTACAGATTTTGATCGAAGACACGCTACAGCCTCACCTGGACAGGCCTGATCGCTTCGTCATCGAGGGGCCAACACTGACCGTAGGGGCCAAAGCGGCGATGTCGTTGGCGTTGATGCTGCATGAGCTGGCGACTAATGCAGCCAAGTATGGGGCTCTCTCGAACGCGGACGGGCGCGTGAGGATCGACTGGAAAACCGACGGTATGGCGCATGTGCGGCTGCAGTGGTCGGAAGCCGGGGGACCGTTGGTGGTACGCCCGACCCGGACGGGGTTTGGCACGCGGCTCATCGGACGCGGGTTGGCCGGGAACTTCGGAGGAGAGGTACAGCTGGAATTCCCCGCCACAGGGTTGATCTGCACGGTCACAGCCTCGCTCAAGGAACTGCAGGCCGAGAATGCTCAGCCAGCAACCCGTTAGTCGCAATCGGCGCGATCCTGCGACTCAGCCGTGGCGATGAAGCACCGCCGCCGCTGGGCGGCCTCGGGGCGGCTTCCGCCGGCCCTGGCGGCCCGGTTCACGCTGGCCGAGCAGGCGGTCCTCAGCCTCGTAACGGCCGAGGTTGCCCGGCGAGCGGACTGCCGGCTGGCAACGGAGAACATGGCGGCGGTGGCCGGAGGATGAAACCGGGACGATGGACGCCCTTCTGCGGCTCACAGTCGGGTTTGCGACAAGCCCATCCGGCTGGCTGCAGGTAGTCCCCAAGAGATACATGAACGGTCTGAGCGGCTAAACCGTTGCGGGAGGAGCCACGTTGGACGGCGACCTGCCGCTTTCAAGGGTGATAGGGTTCGTGTGATCATGAGCCGACCACCTTCGGTCCGTGCCCGCATCCTCAACGCTCTTGTCGACGTGCCCATGAGCACTCTGCAGCTTGCCGAGCGGGCTGGCATCACGGGGCGACGACGAGGTGAGGTCGTCAAATTGGCCTGTCACGTTCTGGAGGATGAAAGGCTGATCGAGCGAGTGGATGGCGGACGTCATCCGAAGTGGCGCAAGTCGACCCGTTCGACGGCTGGGATGTGCATGAACACGGCCTTTCCGCCGTCGTCGGGCTGGAGAGCGCCTGGCCCTGATGAGCGCTTAGCACACGATCTGGTCCAGGGCCTCGTACAGTCAGCCATCGCTCGAGGTGTTAACCCGGCCGCACGCCTTCGAGAGTTCCGCACGTTGCAGCAGGCCGCACTCGCGAAGTCGCGAGAGCCTACGCCTACCATGGCTGCCGAGCAGCTCGCCCGAGCAATCGATCTAACCCTGCAGGAGCTGACCTCAGTGAAGTTGTAGGAAGGTTCAACGAGAACTAGGTGTTCAAGCCGTCGCTACGCCACCAACACACAGGGTTCCTCGCGATATCGATGCTCCAGGCGCTGGTCTTGTCGGGCGTCGGGAAAGCGACCTTTTTCTCGACGGCAGGGTCCTATTCGCATGACCGCGAATTACCGAACCTTAGAACGCGTCATCTTCGATCATCGCGCGGATGCGTGCCACTAAGGTCTCCATCGGAAACGGCTTGGTGATCATCGCCATTCCGGCGTCGAGGAAGCCGGACGCGCTTGCAGCGGTCTCGGCGTAACCAGTGATGAACAGCACCTTCAGTGTGGGGCGGCCCTCCCGGGCCTGGTCCGCGAGCTGACGCCCGTTCAGCCCCGGTAGGCCGACGTCGGTGACGAGCAGATCGATCCGCCTTGATGTCCGCAGGATCCGCAGCCCAGCAGGGCCATCCACGGCCTGAAGGACGAGATAGCCGAGTTCCTGAAGCACCTCAGCGATCAGTTCGCGAACCACATGTTCGTCCTCGACCACTAGGATCGTCTCGCCAGTCCCGCGCTGCATCTCGGCGGCGACGGCCGGCCCCGCTACGCTGGCTGCGTCGCCATGGTGTCGGGGGAGGTAGATTTTGATCGCCGTCCCCTTGCCGACTTCGCTCTCGATCCGGGCATGCCCTTCCGACTGCTTCGCGAAACCGTAGATCATGCTGAGACCGAGCCCGGTGCCCTGACCGAGCGGCTTCGTCGTGAAGAATGGGTCGAACGCCCGGGCGATGACCTCTGGCGGCATGCCGGTGCCGGTGTCGCTCACGACGATGCAGACGTACTCGTCCGGCAGTTCGCCTGGTCTCAGGTCGGCGTTCGTGTCGGCGAGATGGCCGTTGCAGGTCTCGATCGTCAGCGTTCCCCCGTTCGGCATCGCATCGCGGGCGTTGATCGCCAGATTGAGGATCGCGTTCTCAAGCTGATGCGGATCGCACAGGGTCGGCCACAGTCCGACGGCGGCCTTGATGCGCAGATCGATAGCCTCGCTGATGGTTCGGCGCAGTAGGTCAGACATGCCGACGATGAGCGCGTTGGCGTCAGTGATCTTCGGATCGAGCGGCTGCCGTCGGGCGAAGGCGAGCAGCCGGTGTGTCAGCGCGGCGGCCCGGTTGGCCGAGGCCATCGCCGTGTCGAGATAGCGCAACAGGCTCTCGGTCCGGCCCTGGGTGATACGGGAGCGCATCAGATCGAGAGACCCGACGATGCCGGTGAGCAGGTTGTTGAAGTCGTGGGCGATGCCGCCGGTCAACTGCCCAACCGCCTCCATCTTCTGAGACTGACGCAGGTCCTGTTCCATCCGCTCGCGCTCGGCCGCCTCGGCGCGCAGACGGTCATTAGCCTCGGCGAGTTCTCGGGTCCGCTCTGCGACTTGGCTCTCCAGGTTGGCCCCGGCCTCGCGCAACTGCGCGGCTTGTGCCTCCAACTCGGCGTAGAGCGCCACCACGCCACGGTTGGTCTCGACGAGTTCGGCATTCAGACGCCGCGCTTCCTCCTCGCGCTCGGCCAGATCGGACAGGCTGCGCAGGAGGTCGCGGTTGTGCTCGCGCAGGGTCGCGTTGGGATCCTCTATCCGAGCGCGAGCCGCCGCATCGGCCAGGGCGGCGACCTTCGGGCCGGTGAGCGCCTCCCCGCCCGGGGGGAGCAGTTTGCCGAAGGTGACGATCGTGCCCTGGTCGAGGTCAGATGAGATCTCGAAGCGGTCCATCAGGCGGCGCGAGCCGGTGATGCCGATCCCTAAGCCGGTGCTGGAGCGGTAGCGTCCCTCCAAGATCTCACTCAGATCGGAGATCCCCGGACCGCGATCGCTAATCCTGACGACGAGGACCTGCCCCTCGCGGTCCTCATCGAGGCCGTACTCGACCTTGCCGCCGCCGGCATAACCGTAGGCGTTGCGCGCGATCTCGGAGGCGGCCGTGGCGATCCGGGTCTGGTCCTGAACCCCGAAGCCGAGCTGTTCGCTGATCCGGCGCACGCGCTGGCGCACCGCGACGATGTCGTCCTCGTGCGCGATCAGCGCGGTGAGCAGCGGCCACCTCACGAGTGTAAATTCCGAACCACGATCACGGTCGCGTCATCGCGTCCGCGGGTGAAGTCGCGGTAGAGCACGCTCGCAATCAGGCTCGGATGCGCGCCGATCAGACCCGGGTAGGCGTCGAGCGACCAAGCCGTGCCGATGCCGTCCGAGCACATCACGAACAGGCCACCCGGATCGAGCCGATACTCGAATTCCTGGATGCGGCGCGCGACATGGCCGGCGGTGCCGGGTAGCGCGACCGTACGCTTGGCCCCCCCGATGCCGACCACGGCACCGACGACGTTGCCGATGCCGGCGAAGCTCACGATCCCCTTGTCCGGGTCATAACGAGCCACCGATACGGCCCCACCGCGGGTATGCCCAAGGCCGGCATGTACGGCTGCCAGGATCGAGTTGGGCCGCTCGTCCTCATGCTTTCGAAACAACCGAACTGCCTCATCCGACGCCTTGGCGGCGAGAGGGCCATGTCCCAGACCGTCAGCGACGATCATGGTCCATCCGTCGCCGCGTCTCCGGACACAGTAGGCGTCGCCGTTGGCGGTCTCACCCTTCAGGGGCACTGTGACCGCACCGACTGTGGCCACAGCCTGAGGGGCTGCCGTTGCGGATGCGTTGATCTTCTGCAGGCGGGACACCACAGCGGTGCCCTTTCCGGGCCACGATATAATGTCAAAAGCCTGCGACTGCCGCCTCACTGCACCGAGACCGGTGCCCGCGCTCCCGCCGGTCGAGTGGCCGTCGCGCAGCGCGTCGTCGACGTTGGAGAGCCCGGTCCCGCGATCGAGAGCGAGAAGCTCGATGCCGGTGCCGGTCTCATCCTCGAACGTGCCGACCAGGATCTCACCAGCGGTTCCATACTTGACGAGGTTGGTCGCCAGTTCCGTCGCCACGATCGCGACGCGCCCGGCCGTGGTCTCGTCGAAGCCAAGGCCTTGGGCCAATGCCACGGCACGGCGGCGTGCCTCCGCCACCTGGCTGGCTTCGGTCACGGGCACGCTGAGCATGGTCACTTCCAGCGCGCGATGGTCACGCGGGTCCCAACGCCCGGCGTCGACGCAATATGGAACTCGTTCGACAGACGTTTCGCTCCACCGAGCCCTAATCCAAGACCGCCACCGGTCGTGTAGTGATCGGTCAGCGCCTTGGCGATGTCCGCGATGCCGGGACCATGATCCTCGAAGCTCAGGCGGACACCCTTGCGCGCGCCCTCCTGCAGCACATCGATGCGGACCTCACCGCCGCCGCCGTAATCCAGGGTGTTGCGCGCCAGTTCGCTCGCCGCGGTGACGATCTTAGTTTGATCCACGAGCCCCAGGCCGATCCCGACGGCGCATGTCCGCACGGCTTGGCGCACGCGCACGACGTCGTCGCTGGAGCGGATCGGCAGGACCTCAGTCTTCGTAACGGGCACGTGCACTCCCGAGGTCGTCATCCTCGGCGAGCCGATCGCGGATCATCGCCATGCCGCGCTCTACGTTCAGCGCCGTCTTGATGCCGGTCAACTCCAGGCCGAGTTCGACCAGGGTGATGGCGACGGCCGGGCGCATGCCCACGACGACGGTCTCGGCGTCGAGCACCCGCGAGATGGCGGCGATGTTATCGAGCATCCGCCCGATGAACGAGTCGACGATCTCCAGTGCGGAGATCTCGATGAGCACGCCGCGCGCGCCGGTTGCGGCGATCTTGGCAGTGAGGTCTTCCTCCAGGGCCATTGCGAGCCGATCGTGCATGTCGACCTGGATGGTGACGATGAGCACACCACCCAGCTTGAGGATCGGGATGCGGTCCATGAGTTTGGCCGTCGATCAGGAGGCGGTCGAGGAGATGGATGGCTGCTTTCGGACGACGGTACGGCCGGTCCGCTTCAGGGCTAGGGCGAAGGCATCGGCCAAGGTCGCCTTCGAGACGACGTTCAGTTCGACACCGAGATGGACCATGGTCTGGGCGATCTGCGGGCGGATGCCGGAGACGATGCAATCGGCGCCCATCAGGCGCGCGGCGGCGATGGCCTTCAGCAGGTGTTGGGCGACCAAGGTATCGACGGTCGGCACACCGGTGATGTCGATGATGGCGATCTCCGCCTCCTCGTCGACGATGGCCTGCAGGAGGTTTTCCATCACGACGCCGGTGCGAGCGCTGTCGAGGGTTCCGATCAGCGGCAGGGCCAGGATCCCGTCCCAAAGCCGTACCACCGGGGTGGAGAGTTCGGCGATCTCCTGGCCCTGGCGCCCGATCACCTCCTCGCGGCTGGCCAGGAACACCTCCATCGTGTGCAGGCCGAGCGCGTCTAGGAGATGGCTTGCCGCCCATGTGCCTTTGGCTACAGCCGCCGGATCCTTGCCACCGGCGCGGTTGAGCGCGGCAAAGATCGGCTCCTTGAGCGAGAATACGAAGTTGGCGGTGTCGGTGGGCGTAAAGCCCTGGATGGCACGTGACCGAGAGACTTCCGCGAGCGTGTCGCGCAAGGGCGCGTACGCATCGGCTCTAACCTCCGTCCCAGCGGCGGCGAGACTGACGCGCAATTGCTCGAGAACCGTACGCGCTTGGGTATCGAGTTCCGCCTCCCGGATACGTCCAGTATGGAGAGCGCCACCTGCCTTTAGGAGCGAGAACCACGCAGCAAGGATGTTCGCTTCTTCAGCGGCGACGGTCTGGGTCAACACCGCCGTTCCATCGACCGCCATGGCAAAATCCTACACCCGGGCTCAGAACCCCCGAACAGCCTCTAACTGAAGCTCGGCCATATCGATAGTCGCTGATTAAGCAGAGCCAGACACACCCTACGACAAAGCCGCCTGAGGGCTGCTCCGCCGGCTCGGGGTCGGGCGGGCAGGGGCTGCTGGCCCGTGGCTTCATCGGGTACCGTCAGTGCTAATGCGATCACGCGTAAGGACCGCCGAATAGGTCGCCCAGCGCCTTCCGCCGGAACAACGTGCGCCAGCGTCGCCGCCGATGCTCGGGCCGGTCGTGGTTCATGTGGCACCTCTGGCAGAAGGCCGCGAGGTTGGCTGCTGCGTTGTTCGAAGTATCGTGGTTCCGATGGGCCGCAGCTAGGACAACCCGCGTCCGCCGGACACGGCCGAGTATATCGGCATCCGAAGCCATGCGGATCCGGCGCCCCCATCCATCGCGCCAGCGGCCAGCGTCCGCATCCCACCAGCGCCCGTCGCCGAGATGGTAGACCATCCGCCCATGCAGTCGTCAGCGGCCCTGCGCTCGGCCGAAGCGGATCACGGCCGAGAGCTGCGGCCAGTCGATGGGGTAGAAGAAGCGGTGCTCGCGCCGGATTGGCATGGGAGCGCACTGTACCACCTGCCGTGAAGAAAGCGTAGCGTTACAATGCACCCTACCTATCGATTATGGACCTGTCCGACCTTGAATTCTGGCCTTCCTAGCAGTCGCGATCACCAGCCTGTTCCTGCCGGTCGCGATCGCGTGGTGGAAGGGCCGTGCCCTCATCCCGGTCGCGCCGTTCAGCCTCATATTCTGGCCCGCTGCACTGGTCCTGGCACTCAGGCTGAAGCGACAGCGAGATCCATAAATATCCCCATAGCGCTCACCTGAACAATATCACGCACAGTGGCGTTTGGCCGAGGACTGATCAGTCCGATCTGTCCGGAGGAAAACGCCATGTCGATAAAGATACTCGCCCTCGCCGCCGCGCTGACGTTCGCGGTCACAGGAGCGGCACTCGCTCAGATGCCGACTGGCGGCAGCGCCCAGAGCAATATGAACAACCCCGGCAGCGTGAAGAGCCCATCTCAGAAGCGGATGGGCGGTCAGCGCGGCATGATGGGTATGAGGCACATGAGCCGTCACCGGCGCCATCATATGCGTCGTTCGCGCATGTAGTTGTGGCTGCAAAAGTCCCGCAGCCACAGCTCCGCGGGGCTATTTTGCTAGCGCTGGGTCACGCCGGCGTAATCTGCTCGTCTGCTGAGAGCAGATCGCCATGCGTGTCCTTGATGGCGTCGAGCACAACCTGAGGATCGGACGGCCGCGCCATCGCTTCAGCCTCATCGTCGATCCGGTCGCTGATGTGGGGATGGTCGCGCCTCATCTCCTCTAGCAGGGCGATGATCTTGGAGTTCTTCTGCTCGGAGACGATCGCGAGTTCCAGGGTGAGCTGAGCCCGGTGCTCGGCTAGCTGCTCATCGTGCCGTTGCGTGATCAGGATCAGGCTGGTGATGTACAGGCTCAGGATACCTGCTGCGTCCTGCAAATAGGCAAAGGGCGGCGGGTCGAGGCTGGCGCGGCCGAGCGCCGGGAGGATGAGGTTCAGGCTGATCCAACTGAGGATCGCCAGGGTGAGCAGGCCGACGAAGCGCGGGCGCCCGATGGCGCTGGTCATGCGAGCGACGGTGCGCTGGACCGGCTTGGCCTTGCGGTGATGCTCCCAATGGAGACCCGCGATAGCGCGGACTGTGTCCTCGATGTGGGCGGGCAGGATAGGCGTAGCCGCTTTGTCCTCGCGGTCCGGGCTTGGATTGACCATCAGAGGCGCGGTCCGGTTATCGGAGAGGTCCGTGAAGCTGGAACAGGCATATGGCTCGACCGGTTGCCCGTAAACGTTTTCACGACACCCGAGACAATCCGATGGCCCGCTCCCCCCTTTCGCTGAGCGTGGCCTTTGCCGCGTTCGCAACCCTGGCGCTCACCCCATCCGTGCAGGCCCAGACCAAACCCGGCGAGATCAAGGGTATCGACGCGATGGGCGATAAAGACCGCAGCGCCCAGGATGGCTGGAGCCAAGCACCGGTGCCGCGGGAGGAGTCGGCGGCCAAGGATGCGCCCAATCCCGGCGGTCACTCGATCGCGGAGAACAGGGACCGGCCGGTTCCAGCTGCAAACCCAACCGGCGACTCTGCTCACGAACCCCAGGCGCCGCTGCCGAACCGCACGGCGTCACCTTCAGGCATCAACCCGGCGGAGCCTTCGAAGTAGCGCGCCTGCCTCGACACGCGCCCGGCCGCTCACCCTCTTGAGCGCATACCCGGGCAGCTCGGGTTGACCTGCGATCCATGGACCGGGGCGGTCGGCGTCGACGTGAGCCAGAGTGGGCAGCATGAGGGCCGCCCTTCCCTCGATTGAAAGAAGGCGGCCCCGTCACGATCAGATTTAGTCGTAGGGGTCGAAGGCCGGTCCGTAGCCGAAGCCGACCGGGCGTGGTCCGAACCGGTGCGGGCTGTAGAAGCCGTCACGCTCCACCACGACCTCGCGGACCACGGGACGAGGCCGATACACGACCGGCTGCTCCTCGACGATCTCGCGCACGACCCGACGGGGACGAACAATAGGTCGCTCAACCACCACTTCGCGCACGACCTCGCGTGGGGGAGCAACGACCTGGCGCTCGACGACTGTGCGGCGGGTCACCACCGTCTCAGGCGCATCGTAGACGTCGTAGCCGTAGCCGCCTGCTTGCGCGGCAGTACTGCCGAGGAGCCCCCCGGCCCCGAGTGTGGCGACCAGTGCCGCCAGTGCGATCTGTCTCATGCTCTCTTCACCTTCACAGGACATCAGCCGCGCGAAGCAGCTTTGACCGTGAAACGCTGAAGAGCGTCGTTTGGCTGACCCGGGCTAGTCCGGCCGATAGCCGCAGGAGGACGATAGCGAGTACCTCGACGACGCAGCGTTGCAACGCTTTCGGGCGTACAGGCCGCCGAACAGGTCGCCAAGCGCTTTCGGCCGAAATAGCGTTCGCCACATCAGCACGACGCGGACGCTCCAATGGATGGTTTTGTCACCGCCGTACCCATTCAGTGCTAAACGGCAGTCAGACGCTGCGTGTTTGCCGCCACATGTTCGCGGTAGCGTGCAATCACTGCGTCGCATGAGCCACCCGTCATCAGCGTCGCAGAGGCTTCGATGAGAGCGCTGACCTTCTCGCTCACCATCTGCTGGGCTTCGAGCTGAGCCTCAGTCCCGCCCCAGGCGAGTTTCACGAGCCGAAGCTCGACAACCTTCTGCGCCTCGATGGCAAGCAGGGCGATAGCAAAGGGGTTGTACATGAGCGACTCCGCGCCGCGAGGCGGAGGAGCCAACGCGATTGAGACAAGAAAAAGAGGGGCGGCCGAAGCGACCACCCCTCCACTTTACTACCGAGCCCTAAGCGGGGCGGCTAGGGTGGTGTACACCTCAGCGAACGACCGTGGGGCTCTGCTGCCTCATGCTAGAGAAGGTCTTGCTGGCCTCCTCGACGGCGCGAGCTGAGGTCTCAGTGATCGCCTTGCTGTCCTGCACCATGTGCTGCAGACCCTCACGTACTAGATCACTCTGGATGGCGGTGAACTCCTGGAGCGACTTGGCACGCACCAACTTGTTCATGCCGTCGAGATTATGCTGGAACTGCTTTTGGGCCAGATCGAACCAGCTGCGTGAGACGTCCTGGAACGCCTGTGTCAGAACCGTTCCGCAGCGTGTTACGGCTTCCATGTTCTGCTTGGACTGACGAGCCAGGCGCTCGCCGTTCTCACCGGAGAAGCCCAGCGTCTTCGTGAACCGGTCTGCGGCCTCACGAGCCTGTTGCGAAGCAGTCTCAACACTCTTCTGCATAACCTGCTTGGTGTTCTCCGTCGCTTGCTCGCGCAGATCGACCATCTTGTTCACGCCGTCGCGAGCAGCATCGATAAACTGTTTGCCCTGCTCAGTCGTCTTGTTGGTGTTGTATTTCGCAGCGTCGGCAGCCTTATCGGTCTGCTCATGCTGTTTACCTTGATTGTTGTTCTGATTGAAAGCCATTTTGGTTTCCTGCCCTTAAATTTTGTAAGTCTATCTTGCGCTTATTATTTAGATGAAAAGCGCGATCAACTCAGGTGACGCGGCCTGATATTAGCATTATCGCACTGCACCTAAGTCGTGTTGAATTTCCTCTATTCAACCCCGGAGGGAGCATTTTGAGTCATATTAATGCCTGATGAAATTCGTCAACCGTTATACTCACGCTGCATCTGCCTGAGGGCGTTGCACAATGTCGTAGCTCAGCGGGAAATCAGCTCGGTGACAGCGGACCGCATCCCTCAAGCATAGGCTAGAAGCTTGGCTAATAGCGTGGTGCAGGCCGAATGTTTCGGCTTGGCGGAGGCGTTAAAGCGAGGGAGCGTGCGCCAAAGCTTAGCTTTAGGGGACCGGCTAGGGCACGGCTCATTGGTTCCTATGCGGGCTGACCTGTTGAGAAGACCACATTGGGCCTAAGCCGACCTATGGGCCTCAAGATTTCCAGAAGTCAAGGTCAAGTATCGAGGCTCCGAAGAGGCGGGCGTGGCCTCACGCTCGAAGGCCATCACCGCATCAATGAGGCGACTCTCAGCATTGAGGGAAGCGAGGAGAAGGTCAAATCTGGCGCGGCTCTGAGGCGAGAGAAAATCTGGCGGGGTGTAGATCGTCTGGCCAGTCGCAACTTCGACAACCGCAAGGCGCCCCTGCCGCTCGACCAAGACGTAGGACTTCGCTTCCGCCTTGCTCCCTTGAGTAGGACCTAGTCCCCACGACCAAGCACGTGGTGCACCGCCTCGAGCACTGGAGCACCCAGCCTCATCCTCAGCTGCAACGGCATCCGCGTACTCCAGCATGAGGTCTTCGATTTCTGCCGGTCCAATCATGTTCGGCCCCTTGGCAGTTATGCTGCACTGCACAAGAAAACAGCTGAGGCGCTGCGGGGTTCCTCGCCTTCGTATGTCTGTCGGGAAAGCAACCGTTTTTCCGACAGAGGTCGCACAGAAATCCGATCGCTAGCCGTGACGGAAGGCAATCGCCCTGTCATGTTCCACACAGGTCTCTGACGTCTGTTCCTGAGCGTTCCAAAAATCTGCGACCACGTAGCGGAACGAGGAGACTCACGCTTCTGATCGTTCCGTTGGGGCAAGCTCTACTGGAACGACCCGCCAGCACAGTGCGTCGCGGATGGCCCGGAACCCATAACGCCACCTCGAAAATTCGAGGCCGATCTGTACGGGGCGTAAAGCAGGACGCGAGCAGGCCGGCGGCTTGCGTTCGGACTGAGCGCCCGTCCCACCGGCACACCCCAATCCAGGGGTCGTCCTTCTTCATGATACGAGGCCTCTCCGCCCCCCACGGCGATACCCACACTCGACATAATATAGGGTACTCCCCTATATGACCTAACCGGAAGGACCGTCGATGGCTCACACCGTCAAGGACAAGACCAAGCTGCTGGCGCGCGTGCGCCGGATCAAAGGACAAGCCGAAGCCGTCGAGCGAGCCCTAGAGGCCGAGATCGGCTGCACGGATGTCCTGATGCTGGTCGCCTCGATGCGCGGGGCTATCAACGGTCTCACCGCTGAACTCATGGAAGATCACATCCGCCACCACGTCGTGAACCCGGACAACGAGCCGGATGCCGCTCGCGCCCAGGGCGCGGCCGACTTGATCGAGGCGGTGCGGACCTACCTGAAATAGTGGACGCCGCCGTATGACCTCACTGACCGACCTGCTCCAGCAGGGGACCGCGCACGCGTGGCTGTTCGTGCCGAGCGCGATCCTGCTCGGTGCCCTGCACGGTCTAGAGCCGGGTCACTCTAAGACGATGATGGCGGCCTTCATCATCGCGGTCAGGGGGACGGTTACCCAGGCGGTCCTGCTGGGCTTAGCGGCGACACTCTCGCACACGGCGGTGGTGTGGGTCATTGCCTTGGGAGGCCAGTACCTCGGGCAGCAGTGGGGCGGCGAGACCAGCGAGCCGTACTTTCAGCTCGCCTCAGCCGTCATCATCGTCGGCATCGCGCTCTGGATGCTCTGGCGGACGTGGCGAGAGCAGCGGGCGGAACACGATCACGACCAACGCCACCATCATGACGGAGAAGTCCGCCATATCGATACCGGCCATGGCACCGTTGCCCTTGAGGTGTTCGAGGACGGTGTACCGCCCCACTGGCGCATCCGCTTCGAGCGAGGCGAACGCTTCGCTGCCCGCGACGTGACGATTGAGACTGCGCGGCCGGACGGCACCCGGCAGGCGTTCAGCCTGATCGATAAGGGCGGCTATCTCGAAAGCGCTGAAGAAATCCCCGAGCCGCACGAGTTCACAGCGACGGTCAGCCTGTCCCATGGCGGCCACGGCCACAGCTATGCCGTCGCATTCACCGAGCACGACCACGACCACGGGCATGACCATAGCCACATGAACCTCGGCGACGAGGACGATGCGCACGCCCGCGCTCATGCAGCCGACATCCGCAAGCGGTTCGAGGGGCGCACCGTCACCACCGGGCAGATCGTGATGTTCGGCCTCACAGGGGGACTAATCCCATGCCCGGCGGCGATCACGGTGCTGCTGCTCTGCATCCAGCTTAAGCAGCTCAGTCTCGGCTTCCTGCTGGTGGTGTGCTTCAGCATCGGTCTAGCCGTGACGATGGTGGCGGCGGGCGTAATCGCAGCCCTCAGCGTCCGACACGTGGCAAGCCGCTGGCCAGGGTTCAGCACTTTTGCCCGGCGCGCGCCTTACGCCTCTGGCGTGCTGATTGTACTGGTGGGCCTTTATACCGGCTGGCTCGGCTGGCAGGGCATCCAGCACGCCCAGCAAGCGGCCAGTCTCTTCGGTCTCACGGTCGGGTGATCCCTGATGGGCAATGCGCATCAGACGGCAGCGGGAGGGGTCGTCATCCTACGCGCTGCCCTCGCCACCGTGGTGGCCGTGTGCATCGCCCAGTCGGCCGAGGCGCACGGCATCGCGGGCAACCGCTTTTTCCCCGGCACCATCACGTTCGACGACCCGGCCGTGGCCGATGAGCTGCAACTGTTCACCATCGACGCGCGCCACGATCTGAGCGGCACGATGACCCCCGTGGTGCGTGACCGGGCATTCTACGGCTCGTTCCAGCGCCTACTGGTCGAAGATCTCGCCGTGGGCATCAACAGCGGCGGCATATGGCGCACCGGGGGCGGTCTGTCCCCACGCGCGGGGTTCGACCAGACCAGCCTCTCCCTCAAGCAGCAGGTCTACCGCAACGACCTGCAAGAGACGCTGGTGGCGGCCTCGTTGACCTGGGGCATCGGTGGGACCGGCTCTCGGGCCGTGGGTGCGAGCGCACCGAACACGCTCGCACCCGGCCTGACCTTCGGCCAGGGTTTTGGTGCGCTATTCGACGCGCTGGCGTGGCTGCGCCCGTTCGGCATCGCCGGGGCGGTCTCCCTGGAGGTGCCGCTGGATCACGTCCGATCCGCGCGCTCCATCGCCGAAACGACCGCAATGGTTGGGCAGATCGGCACTGTGAGCGGGGCAAACGTCACGACCCTGCACTGGGGCTTCTCGATTGAATACAGCACCCTGTACCTGTCCGATCGCTTCACACCCGGCCAACTCCCCAAGGATGAGCCGCTGCACCAGCTCGTGCCACTCGTAGAGTTCGCGTTTGACACTCCGTGGCGCCAGAAGACGGCGGCGACTATGAACCCTGGTCTCGCCTACGTCGAAGACGTTTGGCAGCTATCGGGCGAGGTGATCGTACCGCTCAACAAACAAGGCGGTCGAAGTCTCGGATTTCGCACGCAAATCTTGATCTTCCTAGATGATTTTGCACCGTCGATCTTCGGGAAACCGCTTCTGACCCGCTGATTGAGACTGGTGCTACGGCTCTGCCGGGGCCGCTCAGGCCACTCGATAACCGCGGGCACTGACCAGCCGCCGGAGCATTGTGGCGGCAACGGCTTCGGGCGCCTTGTCGGGAATTGGGAACACCGAACTCGCGTTGATCTCGCAGAGCACGTAGGTGTCCTCACCGCTGGCATCCTTCGGCCCCAACAGGAAGTCGGCATCCCAGATGACCGGCAGGTCGTCCGGCTCCAGGCCGAGCAGGTCCGTCATCTGCAGGATCCACACCCGTTCCAGCTGGCGGCGCAGGCGCTGGAACCGCTCGTCCTCCGGACCGGAGTACAGGCGCGGCGTCGCCCGTCCGTGCTCGGGCGGCGCCAGAGCCGTGACGTACTGGGCACCAAATCCAGCGGCGCGCGTGCCGCTGACGTAGCAACGAACCATCCCCTCCAGGTGCCGCGCCTGGAACGGTTGGTCGACGAGGGTGACGCCTGCCACAAAGTCGGAGGCACGCTCATTCAGAAATGCGTCGAGCGACACGGTGCGCAGGCTCCTGTCGCTCGCCTCCTGCACCAGGACGTCCGAGCCCGTAGCGCGTTCGACCTTCCACACGCCGATGCCGCCGTTGCCGCGGCTGCGCTTCAGGACCCGAGGTCCCTCTGCCACACGCGCGGGGAACTCTGCCGCGAGGGCCGCATGGCTCCCGTAGAGATGCGTATCCGTTCCCCAGCCCATCGCCCGCGTCCGGTACAGCACCTCCTTGGTGCCTATCTGGTCGATCACGTCCGGATGGCCGCTGACGAGGATGCCGGCGGCGGCGACCTCCCGCAGGACCGCGTCGAGGGCCCTGCGGTCTTGGCCCGTGTCCGCCGCCACAGGGTTCACCCAGACGAGCACCCCGTCCGCCGCCATGAGTTGGGTCCGGACCTCACTGGCGAGATCCTCGGTCCAAACTGCTGGCTCGGCGATGACACCATGGCGTTCCAGGGCGGCAAAGATCGCCGCGAACCGGCTCGTCTCGGGGCGTGCCTCGGCTCGCGCTTGGGCATCACCTCGCCAGACGACAGCGACTTTGAAAGGTTGTGGAGCCTTAGAGGGCATTGGTCGCTCGCGAGAATGACCGGCACAAGGCCCGCCCGCCGGTTCGGTGATGAACCCCGATCCCGACACGGCCGCTATCGGCAGGGCCAGCGCTGCCGGAAGGCAATCGTGGCCCCGGCCAACATGTCGAGTTGCAACATGGTGTCATGCGCCCGCGCCCAGGTCAGGAAGGTCTCCGACAGCTGTTCGATGCTGTAGTCCACGTTGCAGAGACCACCCCTGTCGCCGCCGTTGCCGAAGGCCGTGAGCGTGTCGGCGACGCCCATGAGATAGGCGCTGCACCAGCCGGACGCCGCCCCCTGCTCGGCGAGGCATGCCAGGTAGAGGTCCTGCGTCCTGCGCCCCGTCACGTCCACCGGACCTTGCCGGAGCGGACCGTCGGCCGGGGCCTCGGTCGGCGGGGCAGCGGTTCCTCCGTCGACGGCCCTCGCCGGGAGTGTGCCCACGGCGGCGAACGCCGCGAGCACGGCGACGCCGAGGATGCGCCGGCCCCTCATGCGGCGCGCCTCGCCTCGTCGTAGAGGCGGTCGGCCGTCTCCCACCGGATGACCTTCATGAACACGTCGACGTAGTTCGCCGCCTTCGCCCCGAAATCCATCTGGTAGGCGTGCTCGTACATGTCCATCGCCAGGATGGGCGTGCCGCCGGCCAGGGTTGTGGTGTGGTCGGCTGCCCAGGCGTTGACCAAGCGCTTGTCGCGCGGGCTGTAGGTCAGCAGCACCCAGCCGGATCCGCCACCCTCGGCGCGCCCCATTGCGGTGAACTGCGAGCGCCAGCGCTCGACGCTGCCGAAGTCGCGGACCAGGGCCGCCTCCAACTCCGGGCCCGGCTTGCTCTGATCGCCGAGGTTGGAGAAGAACAGCTCGTGCAGGATCATCGAGTTGGTGGCGATGAGCTCCTCGCGCTTGAGCCCATTGACGACGAAACCGGGCGCTTTCTCGTAGTCCATCGTCGCGAGCTGATCGGCGATGGAGTTCAGGCGCTTCACCGCTCCGAGATAGTTGTTCTCGTAGTGGCTAATCATGATGCGCTCGCTCATCCCTTGGATCTTCTGCGGGTCGAGCGGCAGCGGCTTGGGGGTGTAGGGCGGCAGCTTGATCGCGGGTTGCCCCGGAGTAGGTCCGTCCGCCGCGGCGGATGGGCCGGCCACCATGCCGGCGGCGAGGCCAGCGCCGGCGAGGAACAGGTGGCGACGGTCGATATCGTTGGACATGGGGTTCTTCCTTTCAGGAGAGGCGGCCGCTAGCGGCGCGCCTGGGGGTTCCGGAGGGTGCCGGCGTCGGGAAGGCTCCCGTCGCCGCGACGGAGTTCGATGTCGTCGCGTGCGGCCCAGACTTGGAAGCAGCGGGCTCCGTCCGGACCGCCGTCGAGGCAGAGTTCGTCGCCCCGGACGCGCCAGGAGCCGATCCGCAGCGTGCCCATCGACACGGAGCGCAGGCGGCCGCCGCGCTCGAAGCCGTAGGCCCAATGCACGTCGTCGGTGAGTTCCATGCCAGGCAGCCGAACGGCGAGGTCGCGTCCCAGAAGCCTCCGGAAGGGTTCGGCCCCGGCAGAGCCCGACGGCCCGGCAAGGGCGGCCGCCACGGCGAACGCGATGGCCAGCGGGCGGCGCGCCATCATCGGAGTTCCTCGACATCGAGGCGGTCGAAGCGCGTGACGCTGTCCGACATGGTCCAGAAGGCAACCTTGCCGGGCGTGCCAATCGTCGCGTCGGTGGCCGAGAAAAGATCGCGGCCGTCGAACGATACCGTGAACCGGTCGTCGCGGGCGGTTAGGGCGAGATCGTGCCAGACGCCGGCGGCGACCGGCACGTCGGCCCCGGCCAACTGGGTCCGGCGCCCGGCGACGACCTTGTAGAAGCGCACGTTGCCTTCGAGGGCATTGGCTCGGACGAGGTAGTAGTTGTTCCTGTCGAGAAGTCTGACGGCCAAGCCACCGGCCTGATCGACGGTCCCCGACACCGGCTTGATCCGTGTTCGGACCGTCACGTCCGCGGGAGCGGTCGCCATCCGGATCAGCAGCGGGAAGCGGTCCTCAGTGGGGTCGTCGCTCGATTGCTCGACGGCACGTCCGGCTGTCGCGTCGGCGTCCGCGACCGTTCGCCAGCGCCCCGGTGAGCCGGGTCCCGTCTGCATCGGCTCGAAGCCCGGCAACCCGTCCGCCCATGCCGAGCCCGCGGACGCCGCGAGGAGCAGCAGGATGGCGCCCGGGACGGTCCCGCGGTTCATGCGACGGCTCCCGCGAGATGCAGGAGGATGCCGGCGGCCGAACAGGCAGCCAGTGTCGGGATCATGCCGATCTTGAACCGGAAGACGGCCAGCACGGCCGCGGCTGAGAGGAGCAGAGCCCACGGGTTCAGGCTTGCCAGCACCGGCAGGTCGAAGCGGAGCGGGCCGGCCGCGAACGGCCGCGTCTCGGCGAAGACGGTGTGCAGCGCGAACCAGACCGCGAGGTTGAGGATCACGCCGACTACCGCCGCGGTGATGGCCGAGAGCGCACCGGCGAGCGCCCGGTTGCCGCGCAGGCGCTCGACGTAAGGGGCGCCGACGAAGATCCAGAGGAAGCAGGGCGCGAAGGTCACCCAGGTGGTGAGAAGCCCGCCGAGCGTGCCGGCGAGGAGCGGCGGCAGCGAGCCCGGTGCCCGGAAGGCCGCCATGAAGCCCACGAACTGGGTGACCATGATCAGCGGACCCGGCGTGGTCTCGGCCATGCCGAGACCGTCGAGCATCTCGCCGGGCTTGAGCCAGCCGTAATGCTCCACCGCCTGTTGGGCGACGTAGGCGAGCACCGC
>Ga0316227_1001630_pt1 | contig 22932 bp, 16 predicted proteins | sample TBH18019metaG_FD_206012 | JGI IMG/M metagenome (GOLD analysis project Ga0316227, IMG submission 206012) | Freshwater microbial communities from Trout Bog Lake, Wisconsin, USA - TBH18019 | ecosystem: Environmental > Aquatic > Freshwater > Lake > Hypolimnion/Profundal zone | place: USA: Wisconsin... | reverse complement strand
TCGGTGCCCATGACGCCGGAGACCCCGTCGCCCAGGGCGACCACGCAGGCGCCGGTGAGGGTGGCCAGGTCGACGATATGGTCGCCGCCCAGCTCGGAAGCGTAGTTGAGCAGGTCCGCCAGCACGACCCGGCCCTCGGCGTCGGTGTTCAGGACTTCGATGGTCTTGCCGCTGCGCGAGCGGATCACGTCGCCGGGCTTGTAGCTGCTGCCGGACGGCATGTTCTCCACCAGCCCCATGATGCCGGTGACCGCCACGGGCACTTCCGCCTGGGCGCAGGCGACCAGGGTCGCCAGGACGATGGCGGCGCCGGTCATATCATCCTTCATGGTCTCCATGCCCTTGGCGTCCTTCAGGGAAAGGCCGCCGGAATCGAAGGTCACGCCCTTGCCCACCAGCACGATGTGGCGCTTGGCCTTCTCCTTGGGCTTGTATTCCATGCGGATCACCCTGGGGCTGCGCGCGGAGCCCGCGCCCACCGCCAGCACGGCGTTGAAGTTTCCTTTTTGCAATTCTTCGGGACCAAGGACTTCGATCGCGAGCTTGTACTGCTTGGCCAGTTTCTGGGCCAGCTCGGCGAACACCTCGGGATAGAGGTCGCCGGCGGGGGTGTTGGCCAGGTCCCGGACCCGGTGGCAGGCGGTCACGCCGGCCTCGACCTGGGGCAGGCGGCGCCGGGCCTTGCGGGTGTCGTCGCCATTGGTGAACACTTCCACCCGCTCGAAGCGCTTGGGCTCAGGTTCGCCCTTGAAGGCGGCGAAATCGTAGTCGGCCAGCAGGGCGCCTTCCAGGACGGCGACCTGGACCTCGTCGTGGTCCAGGGAAGAGGTGGAGGGCGAGACGACCCCTACCCTTTTCCAGCCCTTTTTCAGCGCGCTGCGCGCGGCGGTTCCAACCGCCTTGCGGATTTTGTTGTGCGTAACGAACTCTTCCTCGCCCAGTCCGACCAGAAGCATCCAGCGCGAATCCTTCACTCCATTGGGATGATGGAGGGGAACAACTTCAAGATAGTCTGCCTTGAAATCATTTTCGTCCATGACCTGCCGGGCGACTTTGCTGATGGCAAGGGGAAGCCGGTGCCTTTCTCTTCCCGAGAAGACCGGAACGATGAGCACGTCGCCGGAGAAATCCTTCCCCGTCTGAGAACTGATTTCGATGGTGGGCATAGACGCTCCTTGGTGGTTCAGAAGGTGATCTTAATACATCAGCGCCCGGACAAAGAGATTTTTTTTGTCCCTCTCTGGCTTTCCATGCGGAATCGATAAGGATCGTTTTTTGTTGTCGGCCTCCGGCCGGCGGAATAACCCCTTGGAGTTATCGGGCGTTCCCGGGGGCCGGGGGAGCCGCCGGCGGCTTGCCATGGAGGGTTTTTTCGCCCATTCTTGGGGCTGGAGCCAGGGATGCGCGATCGCGAAATCATCCAGCGCATCAAGGATGCAACCGACCTTGCCGCGCTGGTCGGGCAGGCGGTGAAGCTGCGGCGCCAGGGCTCGGCCTGGGTGGGTCTCTGCCCGTTCCACAGCGAGCGCAGCCCCAGCTTCCAGGTGGTCGCCGAGCGCGGCTTCTACCACTGCTTCGGCTGCGGCAAGCACGGCGACGCCTTCACCTGGCTGATGGAGCGGGAGGGGCTGGCGTTTCCCGAGGCGATGGAGCAGCTGGCCCAGGCGGCCGGCATCGAGGTGCCGCGCCAGCGGGAGCGCCCGGCCGCAGAGCTGGACCTGGAGGCGCGCCTGCGCCAGGCCATGGAGGCCGCCCAGGCGTTCTACCAGCGCAAGCTGAGCGAATCCGCCAAGGCCATGGACTACCTCAAGGGCCGCGGCATGACCCCGGCCTTCATCCTGGAATCGGGCCTGGGCTACGCCCCGGACGGCTGGGAGGCGCTGCTGAACCACCTCAAGACCCTGGGCTTCTCCGCCGAGGTGGCGGAGCAGGCGGGCCTGGTCTCGCGCAGCGAGCGCGGCAACCACATCGACTTCCTGCGCGACCGCCTGGTCATCCCTATCATGGACGCCCGGGGGCGCATCATCGCCTTCGGCGGCAGGGCCTTCGGCACCGTCACGCCGAAGTACCTGAACACCCGGGAGACCCCGCTGTTCAACAAGAGCGCCGTGCTGTTCGGCTTCCACCGGGCCAAGGGCCAGCTGCGCGACGGCGCCCTGGTGGTGGAAGGCTATTTCGACGTGCTGCAGCTGCACCAGACCGGGCTGCACCAGGCGGTGGCGCCGCTGGGCACCGCGCTCACCGAAGGCCACATGCAGCAGATCGGCCGCTTCACCAAGCGGGTGATCCTCTGCTTCGACGGCGACGCCGCCGGCCTGCGGGCCATGGAAAAGGGCCTCAAGCTGGCCCTGCCCATGGGTTTCGACGTGCGGCTCCTGCTGCTGCCCCAGGGCGAGGACCCGGACACCTGGTGCATGGCCCTGGGCGCCGAGGCCTTCCGCGAGCTGATCCGGCAGGCGCCGGACTGGACCGATTTCATCATCAGGCGGGCCATGGAGGGCAAGGATCTGAACCGGATTCCTGACCGCATGGCGGCGTTCAAGGAAATGGTCAGCTACCTTGCCTTCCTGCCGCCCAGCACCGATCAGCGGGCGCTGTTCGGCAGCCTGGCCCACTGGCTGGAGATGCCGCTCTCCGAACTGGACCTGGCGGTCAAGGCCCGGGCTTCCGAAGCGGCCAAGGCCCAGCCGGAAGCCATCGACGCCCCGGCGGTCGCCCCGGTGGCCGACGTGGACGACCTGCTCCGGCCCATTCTCATCCTGTGCCGGGAACCGGGCTTCCTGGCCCGGGCGGCGGCGGTGCCGCCGGCCTGGTGGGAATCCCTGCAGGGCGCGGCCCTGCTGCAATGCCTAATGGACGCCGCGGGCGATGAAAGCCACATCCCGCCCGAGGCGCTCGCCCAGTTGCGCATGCTGGAGGCCAAATGGTCGGTCAAGGACGATGCCGAACTGCTGCCGGAACAAATATTCATGAAACTGGAGCTGGGCTTCGTGGAGCGGGAGAAACAGGCCCTCAACCGGCAGCTGCAGGACCCGGGGGTCATGGTGGACCCGGCCATGCAGAACCGGCTGGCGCAAAGCCTGGAAAATCTTTTGCGCCGCGGCCGCCAGCTTCGTGGTCAGATGATGGATCAAAGGCGGAAATCATTTTCCAGGTAAACGTTTGCCCCCAAAGTCGCATCTCATTATTGAAATGTCCCTTGCCAGGGCATTTCGGTCCTGTATACTGAGTGGTTCCGGGTGGCCCGTCATAATGGGTCTGCTCTGCCCTCGAGTGGCTGCCCCAGTTCCCAATGCGAAATAAACACCTTGGATCCCGTGGTCCCATGGTTCTTTGAGGTCTTGATGGTCCCAGCCCCGGCCCGTGAAAGCTACTACCAGCTCACGAAAGCACTCATCTCTCTGGGCAGATCCCGTGGATTTGTCCTGATCGATGAGTTGAACTCGTTCCTACCAGGATCCGCCTCTGCTCCGGCGGATCTTGAAAACATCATGTCGATGTTCAACAAGCTGGGCATCGGTGTGGGCGCGACGGAGGCGGAAGCCCTCATATCCCGCGAACAGCCCGAGGTGGAGGCGCTGTTCGCCGAGGCCCCGCTCAAGTCCGACAAGGAAATGGAGATCGACATCGACGGGGCCGATGGCGACAAGTTCAACGACCCGGTAAGGATGTACCTCAAGGAGATGGGCACCGTCCCGCTGCTGAAGCGGGAAGACGAGGTGGAGATCGCCAAGCGCATCGAAGTGGGCGTGCGCAGCGTCATGCGCGCCCTGTCCCGGTCCCGCCTGGCGGCGAGCCTGCTCATCGACATCGGCAAGATGCTCAAGGAGAACCCCGGCAAGATCCGGGAAGTGGTCGGCCTCTCCGACGAGGTGGACGAGGACGAGGACGCCGAGAACACCTCCGCCACCCAGCACGTGCACCACCAGTTCGAGAAGCTCCTGGTCCACGAGCAGGCGCTGCAGGACCTGCTGGAGCTCAAGCTCTCCGGCAAGCCGGTGGCCAAGAAGCGCAACCTGGACCGGGAGGTCCTGGCCGGCCGGGCCATGGTCAGCCGGCAGATCCGCCGCCTGGGCCTGAACAGCCTCGCCGTGACCCGGCTGATCGACAAGATCACCCACCACCACGGCCAGGTGATGAACGGCGAGCGCAAGCTGCGCGAGCTGAAGGAGCGCCTCAAGAATCCCGCGTTCGTCAAGCTGAAGGAGCGCTACACCCACGACATCGAGCACATCGAAGCCGAGCTGGCGCGCTTTTTCGCCAAGTACGAGACGGTGTCCGAGCAGTTCCACCAGGATTTCAACACGCTCAAGCAGGCCGAAAGCATCAGCCGCTCGGCCAAGGCCGAACTGATCGAGGCCAACCTGCGCCTGGTGGTGTCCATCGCCAAGCGCTACACCAATCGCGGCCTGCAGTTCCTGGACCTGATCCAGGAGGGCAACATCGGCCTCATGAAGGCGGTCGACAAGTTCGAGTACAGCCGCGGCTTCAAGTTCTCCACCTACGCCACCTGGTGGATCCGGCAGGCCATCACCCGGGCCATCGCCGACCAGGCCCGCACCATCCGCATCCCGGTGCACATGATCGAGACCATCAACAAGCTGATCCGCACCCAGCGCGAGCTGGTGCAGAAGCTGGGCCGGGAGCCCTCCAGCGAGGAGATCGCCCACGCCATGGACATGCCCGTGGGCAAGGTGCGCAAGGTCATGAAGATCGCCCAGGAGCCCATCAGCCTCGAAACGCCCATCGGCGAGGAGGAGGATTCCCATCTGGGGGACTTCATTGAGGACAAGGGCGTGGTCTCCCCGGTCGAGCAGGTGGTCAGCCAGCGCCTCAAGGAGACCGTCAACCTGGTGCTGCAGACCCTCACCGAACGGGAGGAGAAGGTCCTGCGCATGCGCTTCGGCGTGGGCGACGAGGCCTCCGAGCACACCCTGGAGGAGGTCGGCAGCGAGTTCGCCGTCACCCGCGAGCGCATCCGGCAAATAGAGAGCAAGGCTTTGAGAAAGATCAGGCACCCGCGCTACTCGAAGACCCTCAAGGCCTTCCTGGGCTAGCCCAGCCCTGCCCGCACCAGCCAGCCCCGCTTCCGCGCGATTCATCCATGCGCCGGGCGGGGCCGGAGTTCGTCTACACCTTCTGAGTCTTCGCCCCATAAAATCGATCCGGATAACGTCATTGACTTCCGGCATACTCCAAGGGACGCTCATGGTGAGGAACCCCGTGCTTTCCAAAGACCAGACCTTGGGCAAATACCAGATCATCGATCGCCTCGGCGCAGGGGGCTTCGGCTCGGTGTACCTGGCCCAGGACCGCCTGCTGAACCGCAAGGTGGCGCTCAAAGTCCCACACCATCAGGCGGATGAGCAGGGCCTGCTGCTGGAGCCGCGGATCATGGCGGCGCTCAAGCATCCCAACATCGTCGAACTGATCACGGTGGAAAAGAAGGACGACACCTTCTTCATGGTGCTGGAATATGTTGACGGCGAAAGCCTGGACAAGCTGATCCGCCGGGAACGGGCCCTGTCCCCGTCCCGGGCGCTGGAGATCGGCATGGACGTGTGCTCGGCGATCGGCTTCGCCCATGCCCACCAGGTGATCCACCGGGACCTGCGCCCGGCCAACATCCTCATCACCCGGGACGGCGTGGCCAAGGTCACCGACTTCGGCACCAGCCGGTTCCTGGAGATGCAGCGCGACGGCTTCGCCCGCACCCGGATCGGCTCGCCGCCGTACATGGCCCCGGAGCACTTCCGCGGCCGGGCGGTGTTCCAGAGCGACCTGTGGTCCCTGGGCATCACCCTTTATGAAATGCTCACGGGGACGGTGCCGTTCTACGATGCCGATCCCATCAAGATCGCCCAGTCCTTCCAGAACACCCCGGTGGTGCCGCCGCATCTGCGCAACGCGGCCGTGCCGCGGGCGCTGAGCGAAGCGGTGATGAAGGCCCTGGCCATCAATCTGGGCGACCGCTACCTGTCGGCCCAGGAATTCCTCAAGGCGCTGAGCGCACTCAAGGAAGGCATGACCCGGGAAACCCGCCCGGTGGGCACCGCCATCCTGGCGGCCCATCTGAGCACCCCGAGCGGCCCCCAGCGGGCGCCGACCCCCACCCAGCACCGGCTCTGCCGCTTCTGCTACCGCCCCCTGCCCCGAATGGCCGTCACCTGCCCTGCTTGCGGCGAAAAAAACCAGTGAAGCCCGATCAGTCCGCTCCCATCCCCCGCCCCGGCATCTGGTCGCGGCGCTGGTTCCGGCGCGTCACCTACCTGATCGCCTCCGGCGCGGCGCTGGTGGGGCTGGTCGCCTGGGCCGTCACCCGTCCGGAAATGGATCGCTGGCTGATCGGCAAGCTGGATGAGGTCGTCTTGCGCGAGACCGGCCTGCCGCTCCAGGCCGAGCGGCTGGAGATCCATCCCTTCCAGGGCCGGATCCTGCTGCGCGGACTCGCGCTGGGCGGCGACCTGCTGCAGGCCCGGCTGCTGGAGCTCGATCTGGAGTGGGCCAGCCTTCGGCACACGCCCCATATCCGGCGCATCCTGCTCCAGGACCCCACCCTGAACCTGGACCGGACCCGGCTGGCCCGGATCAAGCTCAGGCCGCACCAGGAGCCTTCCAAGACCCCCCGGTTCCAGTTGGACCGCCTGGAGATCACCAACGGCCAGGCGCATGTCCGGGAAGCCGCCTGGGGGCTGCCCAGCGGTGATTTCGGTTCGAGCTCACCGGCAAGGGCCGGTCGGCCAACCAGCTGCGGGTGGAGGCCCGGTTGCCCGGGATCCTCCTCGGCCAGGGCCGGGACGCGATCCAGGGCGAGCTGGCGCTGACCGCCAACGTCACCGACAAGCACCTGGAAGTGGAGGACGGCAGCCTGCGCCTGGCCGACAACCGGCTGGCCTTCAAGGGCGGCTACCGCTACCTCGACCGCTTCCTGGACCTGAATGCCAACGGCCACCTGGACCTGGTCCAGGTCCAGCGGCTGGCCAGCCTGGCCAACCCGGCCAAGCCCGCCGCCACGGGCCTGCTGGACTTCCAGGCCCAGGTCAACGGCCCGCTGGACCGGCCCGCCTGGAGCGGCACCTTCCAGGGGACCGGGCTGCAGGCCAAGGGCGTGCCCCTGCACCCCGGCAGCCTCCTGGCCGTGGCCCGGGGCGGCCCCGCCGAGATCCGGCTGGAGCAGCTGGCCTGGGCTTCGGCGGACGGCAAGCTGCAGGCCAGCGGCAACTGGACCGCCCGGACCGGCTACCTGCTCAAGGCCGAGGCCAGCGCCATCCCCCTGGCGCCGATGGCGGGCTACACCCGCGCCGGTTTCCTCAAGGACGTCAGCGCGAGTCTCCAAGGGGAAGCCAGGTTGCCGGCCGGGCTGCCCGAGGCGCCCTGGACGCTTCCGGACCTGGGGCGCTTGAGCTTCCATGGCAAGGGCCAGTTCCTGCAGGCCGGCCAGCAGGTCGGCGGCCTGGCCGTCGACCTGAAGCGCAGCCGGTTCCAGGCTCCGGCGGTGGACCTGGAGCTTCCGGAACTGGTCGTCCATGGCAAGGCCGGCGGCACCCTGGGCCGGCATGGGCTGGCTGCGGTCCAGGCCGAAGCCAGCGTGGCCACGGACGCCGAGGATGTGGCCGGGATGCTGCTGGCCTGGGATATCGGCATGACCGACGACGCGGGCAAGCGGGTGGCCATGGACATGGCGGGGGCCGCCAAGGTCGAGGCGGGGGTCGCCTGGACACCGCGCGGCGGGCTCCAGCTCACGGGCCAGATCGCCATCGACGACCCGCGCTGGCACGGGGCCCGGGCCGACCAGCTCAAGGCCGATGTGACCATCGACCGGGACGTGCTGCGGGCCTCGAACATCGAGCTGGACAAGGGGACCGGCAATGCCTACGGGGACCTCTGGCTCACCTGGGGCGACGTGTCCCATGGCATGGACCAGATCGATATGACCTACCGCGCCGCCGGCCTGCCGGTCCAGGAGGGGCTCAAGGCGGCGGACCTGGACCTGCCCCTCTACGGCACCGGCAGCGGCTGGGTCCGGCTGCATGGGCCGTTTGACCACATCCTGCTGGAAGGCCAGGCCGTGGCCGAGCAGGGCCAGGCCTTCGGGATGCGCGTTCCCGCCGTGTCGGCGGATTTCTTCATGGACATCTTCGGCGACCGCCTGCGCACGACCAACGTGCGGATCGCCGACAGCGTGGCGCACCTGGGTTCCGGGGCCGACGCGCCCTCCGGCCCGCTGGCGCTGCAGGGCAACATGGACATGGACCTCAAGCGCGAATCCTGGACCCTGGACCTGACCGGGGCGGTGGATTCCCGCACCCTCGGGTTCGCCGGCCCGGAATTCCAGGCCCAGGTGGAGGCCCGCCTGGCAGGCCCGTTCATCGCGCCTCTGGGCCCGTTCAGCCTGCCGCCCGGCAGCTACACCCTGACCCAGGGCCGCGTGACCCAGAGCGGCCAGACCCTGGAGGGGCTCGAAGGCTCGGTCAGCTACACCGGCGGCGACCTGAAGGTGGCCGTGGGTCTGGCCGGGAAGCCCGTGCGGCTGCTCACCCTGGACGCCCGGCAACTGGGGAAGGACCGGATGAACGGCACCCTGGACCTGGAACTCGGTCCGGAATCGGCCGACACCGCCCAGCTGGCCACCCGGCTCACCCAGGACTTCCTCAAGGACGCCCATTTCCGGTTCCACGCCCAGGGCGACTGGGACCCCAAGGGCCTGCGCTGGCAGGGCGAGATGGAGCGGTTCAACGGGAGGTTCGAAGGCTTCTATCTGGTCCAGGCCCGGCCCGGCCGGTTTTCCGGGGACACCAGCGGGATGGATATCGCCATGGAACTGCAGGGCAGAACGGCGCCCACGCCGGGACCAGGGGCCGTCAATGGCCAGCCGGTGCCGCCCGGCCCCTGGCGCAGCCGGGCGGTCGCCGCCACCGACATCAACCTGAACGGCCGGCTGCCATTCCGCCCAGGCGCCCCCATGGCCCTCAAGCTGGCCGGAACCTCCAACCTGGCCAACCTGAAGACCATCCTGGACCGGATCGTGCAGCCGGGCCAGTACAGCCTGCTGGCCGATCTGCATCCCGAAGGCAGCGCCGAGTTCGACCTCAACCTGGGCGGGACCCTGCAGGACACCACCCTCGACGGGACCCTGTCGCTCAAGGGCGGGCGGGCGGTGGTGCACAGCTATCCGCTCAGCCTCGAGAACCTGGATTTCACGGCCCAGTTCAAGGGGCATGACATCATCATCCCCAATTCCGCGCCGCTGCGCGCCACCATCGCCCAGGGCGCGCTGACCGCCTGGGGCCAGGTCACCTGGCATCTGGGCGGGATATCCGCCTACGATCTGCACACCAGCCTGGAGGATTTCCAGCTGCGCGACCTGCCCGACGGCTTCGAGGTCCAGGGCAGCCTGGACGCCAGCCTCAAGGGCAGCGACCAGAACGGCGGGCTGCTCAGCGGCAGCATCTGGGCCAAACGGACCCTGTACCGCACCGAGATCAACCTCACCGACCTGATCCTGGCCAACGCCCTGGGACCGGCCGGCCACCTCTCCGGCCTGGACCCATCCAATCCCCTGACCCGGATCGACCTGGATCTGGAACTGCACCTGGCCGAGCCCTGGGAGCTGGACACCAACCTGCTGAAGCTCCAGGGACGGCCCCGGGGGCCGTTCTGGATCCGGGGCAACCTCGTCCAGCCCGGCCTCAAGGGCCGGATGGAGCTGCTGCCCGGGGGCCGGCTGACCAATCTGTTCCCGGCCGGGGACATCGTCATCGAACGGGGCACCGTGGACTTCGCGGACCCCACCTTCTTCAATCCGAACTTCGATGTCCAGGGCCAGATCGACATCCCGCCCTACCTGGTCACCCTGAACATCTCCGGCACCCTGGACGCCCTCCAGGCCAAGCCGTTCTCCACCCCTTCCCTGCGCCAGGACGAGATCTTCGCCATCCTGATCGACCCGGCGGCGGCGACCCTGGTGGGCGGCGCCCCGGGCTCCTCGACCCAGACCGCCATGAACACCGGCCTGGCCAGCACCAGCACCGGCCTGCTGACCTCCCTGGCCCTGGCCAACTTCCAGGAGCAGCTGCGCAAGGCCCTGAGCCTGGACCGGGTGAGCGTGGCGCTGCGGACCGGCGTCGGCACCCCGGAGACCTCCATCACCCTGGGCAAGACCGTCAACCTGTTCGGCTACCACACCCCGCTGGTGTTCACCCACGACAAGGCGGGTGAAGTGACCACCATCAGCGGCCAGGTGGAGTGGCGCTTCGGCAACTTCGTGTTCCGCCTGGGCGCCAGCCAGAGCACCGCCGACAGCCTGGCCCCCTCGGGCGAGATCCGCCACACCTGGAGCCCACGATGATCGTCCTGCGCACCTTCGCCCGCTACCGGGAGCGGCTGGGCTTCGACCAGCTGGAACTGGACCTGCCCGAGCCCGCCACCCTGGCCGCCCTGCTGGAGCATCCCCGGCTGGCCGGGCTGCCGCCGGATGCCCTGTTCGCAGTGAACCAGGCCTTCGTCGGCCGCGACGCGGCGCTGCGGGACGGCGACGAGGTGGCGCTCATGCCGCCGGTGAGCGGGGGATAGGTTTCCGTCCCAGCCGCTGCACCATCGCCACACCGCCCACCACCAGCCCGCCGCCGCACAGGGACAGGACGGAAGGCGCCTCCCCCAGCGCCACCCAGCCGATGAGCAGCGCCACCGGCGGCACCAGGTAGAGGAACGAACCCGCCACGCTCACCGGCAGATGCCGGTTGGCGTCGGCCCAGGTCCAGTAGCCCACGGCGGTGGGCACCACGCCCAGGAACAGGACGCAAAAGCGCGGGCCGGGGCCGGCCTGGGCGAACTGGGCGAAGGCCCGGCCGCTCCAGGGCAGGAAGGCCAGGGCCGCCGACACCGCGCAGAAGGTGACCACCTGCAGGCCGGAATAGCGCGCCAGCAGCGGCCGCTGGCCCATGGAATAGACCGCCTGGAGCAGCGCCGCCGCCAGCACGATGAGGGCGTAGCCGTTGACCTTCAGCGCGCCGCCCCGGCCCAGGCTGATGATGAACACGCCCAGCAGGCTAACCAGCAGGCCGGCCAGGCCCCAGCGGGTGACCCGCTCGGCCCCGGTGGCCCGGCCGATCAGGACCATCCAGATCGGCGCCGAGGCGATCAGGAAGCTGGCGGCGGCGGCCGGGATGTGGGTCTGGCCCAGGCTCAGGGTGGCGGTATAGAGCGCGTGGCCCACCAGCCCCAGCGCCGCGAAGGCCGGCAGGTCCCGCCAGGCGGGCCAGCCGGTGCGCCGGACCAGGGCGATCCCGCCCAGCACCGCGGAAGCGGCCAGGGCGCGCAGGAAGGCCACTTCCAGCGGGCCGAAGGCGTGGATGGCGATGCGGATGGCCGGGAAGGCCGAGGCCCAGCAGACGACGGTGAGCCCGGCCATGGCCAGGCCGTGCACGGGGAGGGACGGGGCTGCGGGGAGGGCGAGGGCTTCGGGTTCCATGCCCAAGGTATAGCCGGGGGGGACCCATCAAAACAAACGAATTGTATTGCATGAGACCATCGAAAAATTCGATAATGGCCGACATGGACCTGCGCACCCTCGCCACCTTCCGCACCGCCGCCCGCACCCTGAGCTTCACCCGCACGGCGGAGCTGCTCAACTATGCCCAGTCCAGCATCACCGCCCAGATGAAGACCCTGGAACAGGATCTGGGCATGGCCCTGTTCGAGCGGGTGGGCAACCGGATCGAACTGACCGGCCCCGGGCAGACCTTCCTGGAGTACGCCGAGCGCATGCTCAACCTCATGGAGGAGGCCAGGGGCGCGCTCAAGGGCGGAGCCGAGGGCGTGGTGCGGTTCACCGCCGCGGAGACGCTCTGCGCCTACCGCCTGCCCGAGGTGCTCAACGCCTTTTCGGTGCGCCACTCCCAGGTGCGCCTGCAGTTCATGCCGATGCCGGTGCGCGAGTTCAAGCGCCAGCTGCTGGAAGGCACCCTGGGCGCGGCCTTCGTCCTGGAACAGCCGTTCAGCCACGCCGGGCTCGCCCTGCTCCGGCTGCGCGACGAGCCGGTGGGCATCTACGCCGCGCCCGGGCACCGGCTGGCCGCCGCCCCCGCGGTCACGGCCCTGGACCTGCTGGGCGAGCAGTGCCTGCTGACGGATTCCGGCTGCAGCTACCGCAACCAGTTCGAGCACGCCCTGATCGCGGCCGGGGCCCACCCGGCGACCCGCCTGGAATTCCAGAGCATCGAGGCGATCAAGCGCTGCGTCGCCCTGGGCATGGGCATCGCCCCGCTGCCCGACGTGGCGGCGGCGGCGGAACGGCGCGCCGGCAGCCTGGTCCGGCTGGCCTGGACCGACCAGCCCCTGGAGGTGGCCAGCCACCTGGTCTGGAACCCCCAGCACCTGATCGGCCCGTCGCTCAAGCTGTTCCTGGACTTCTGCGCGGAGGCCCTGAGTCCGGCCCCGGTCCCGGCGCTGCCCGTGGCGAACTAGGAAATGGCAACACTGTATGACTGTTTAATCGTTGGTGCCGGACCCGCCGGCAGTTCCGCGGCCTACCACCTGGCCCGGAACGGGCACCGGGTGGGGCTGCTGGAAAAGGGCGCCCAGCTGGGGCGGAAGCCATGCGGCGGCGGGGTCTCGCCGCAGGTGGCCGACTGGTTCGGATTCGACTTCACCCCCGTGGTGGATGGCCGGATCCGGCGCTGCCGCTTCACCCTGCGCGGACAGGATCCGGTGGAATTCGCGGCCGAGGGCCGGGACATTCTCTGGATGGTGCGCCGGGAGCGCTTCGACAGCTATCTCGCGGCCCAGGCCCAGAACCTGGGCGCGCGCCTGATGCTCAGCCGGCCCGCGCTGGGGTTGACCTTCGAGCGCGAGCGGTGGGTGGTGGAGACCGCCCAGGGCCCGCTGGAATGCCGCTACCTGCTGGCGGCCGATGGCGCCATGGGACGCGCGGCCGGGTGGCTGGGCCTGGGCGGCGGCGGGCTCCGGGTTGGGGCGGCGCTGGAGATGGAATGTCCGGTGGCGGCGCCCGGGGGCTTCCCCCTGTGCCTCGACTTCGGCGCGCTGAAATGCGGCTACCTCTGGAATTTTCCCAAGAGCGACGGCCAGTCCCTGGGCGCCGGGACCATGAGCGGCCGCCAGGACCGGAACTTGCGGGGCGTCCTCGATGACTACGCCGCGGCCTTCGGGCTCGACCCCGCGGCCTGCCCGGTGGCGGCGCATCCGGTCCACGTGTGGAACGGGTGCCGGCAGCTGCGCACCCGGCAGGCCCTGGTGGCCGGGGAAGCCGCCTGCGCGGTGGACCCGTTCACGGTGGAAGGCATCCGGCCCGCCATCCGCACCGGGGTCTGGGCCGCCGAGGCCATCCACGCCGCCCTGGCCGGCCAGGATGAGGCCCTCGACGGCTATGCCCGGCGGCTGGGCGAACTGGACCGGGAGATGCGCTGGGCCCGGCGCCTGGCAGCCCTGTTCTTCAGCATGCCGGCCACGGCCTACCGGCGCGCGGTCCTGCACCCAAGCGGGCCGCGCACCATGGCGCGGCTGCTGCAGGGCGAACTGACCTATGCCGAAGTGGCGCGGCGCGCGCTGGTGCGCCTGACGGGGCTCTAGTTTTCGTTGCCGCTTCCGCCCTCGGGCTGTAAGGATAGGATTGGTTCCATTTCAAAGTTGATGGAGGTCGTCACGTCCATTCCCAGGATGTTCCTGTCACCGAAGCAGCCGTCTGCCTGGGCTGCCGCCCTGGCGCTGGGCGTCTCCGCAGTCCTCGGCCTCGCCTGCCACCGGGCCGGCCAGGCCCCCGCCCCGCCGCTCCAGGTGGAAGTTGCCGGCGCATCCCAGCAGGACGTGCCCGTCATCCACGAATGGATCGGCACCGTGGACGGGTTCGTCAACGCCGAGATCCGCCCCCAGGTGGAAGGCTACCTGCTCAAGCAGATCTACCGCGAAGGCTTCCCGGTCAAGGCCGGCCAGCTGCTGTTCCAGATCGACCCCCGGCAGTTCCAGGCCTCGGCCGACCAGGCCAAGGCCGCCATGGCCAGGGACCAGGCGTCCGCGGACAAGGCCAGGCTGGACGTGGACCGCTTCACGCCGCTGGTGGAGCGCAAGGCGGTCTCCCAGCAGGAGCTGGACAACGCCCGCACTGCGCTGAGCATGGCCCAGGCCAACCTGGACGCTTCCCGGGCCGCCTATGAGAAGGCCCGGCTGAACCTGGAATGGACCCGGATCGTTTCGCCCATCACCGGCATCGCCGGCATGGCCAAGGTCCAGGTGGGCGACCTGGTCAACGGCCAGAAGACCATGGCCACGGTGTCCACCGTGGATCCGGTGAAGGTCTACTTCAGCGCCAGCGAATCCGAGTACATGGCCTGGGCCCAGGCCTGGAGCGCCAAGGGCGGCGGCAAGGGCTCCCTGCAGCTGCTGTTGTCCGACCAGAGCGCCTACCCGCACAAGGGCGACCCCTACATGACCGACCGCAACGTGGACGTGAAGACCGGCACCATCCAGCTGGCCGGGCTGTTCCCCAACCCCGACCACCTGCTCCGCCCCGGCCAGTTCGCCAAGGTGCGGGCCACGGTGGGCATGGAGAAGGCGGCGATCATGGTGCCGCTGCGGGCGGTCTGGGAAGTCCAGGGCGTCTCCCAGGTTGCCGTGGTGGGCCCCGACAACCGGGTGGAGATCCGCCCGGTGACCCTTGGAGCCCACGTGGGCGCCCTGGTGGCCATCGAGAAGGGGCTTGGGCCCAAGGAACGGGTCGTGGTGGAAGGGGTCCAGAAAGTGACCACTGGCCTCCTGGTCCGCCCCGTTTCAGCCGCAGGATAGCCGCATGCCGAAGTTCTTCATCAACCGCCCGATCGTCGCCATCGTCATCGCCATCATCACCCTCATCGCGGGGCTGGTGTCGATGTTCGGCCTGCCCATCGCCCAGTTCCCGGAAATCGTCCCGCCGCAGATCATCGTCTCCACCAGCTACACCGGCGCCGACGCCCTCACCATCGAGCAGGCGGTGGCGGCGCCCCTCGAGCAGCAGCTCAACGGCGTGGACAACATGCTCTACATGCAGTCCATCAACGCCAACGACGGCACCCTGTCGGAGACCGTCACCTTCGACGTGCAGACCGACGTGAACATCGACCAGGTGAACGCCCAGAACCGGGTGGCCCAGGCCATGCCGTTCCTGCCGCCCGACGTGAACACCAACGGCATGACCATCCGCAAGTCCACCGGCCTGCCGATGATCAACATCACCCTGTACTCGCCCAACGGCACCTACGACGCCCTGTACCTCGCCAACTACGCCACCATCAACGTGGTCGACCCGCTCTACCGGGTGCCGGGGGTGGGCCAGGTGCTGATCTTCGGGGCGGGCGACTACGCCATGCGCATCTGGGTGAAGCCCGACCTGCTGGCCAAGCTGGGCATCACCGTGCCGGACATCAACCAGGCGGTGCAGCAGCAGAGCACGGTGAACCCTTCCGGGCAGATCGGCGCCGAACCCATCCCCAAGGGCCAGGAGCTGACCTACACGGTGCGCAGCCAGGGCCGGCTGCGCACGCCGCAGGAGTTCGAGCGGATCGTGGTGCGGGCCAATCCCGACGGGTCCGTGGTGCGCCTGGGCGACATCTCCCGGGTGCAGCTGGGCGCCTTGGCCTACAAGCAGATCGCCAGGATGAACGGCAAGCCGAGCTGCGTGGTGGCGCTCTACCAGGCCCCCGGCTCCAACTCCCTGGCGGTGGCGGCCGCGATCAAGAAGGAAATGATCCGGCTGAAAGCCAGTTTCCCCGCGGACATGGACTTCGCCCCCTCGCTGGACACCACCCTGGCGATCACCGCCGGCATCCACGAGATCCTCTGGACCCTCATGGAAGCCATGGCCCTGGTCATCCTGGTGGTCTTCCTGTTCCTGCAGAACTGGCGCGCCACGCTGATCCCGATGATCGCCGTGCCGGTCTCGCTGATCGGCACCTTCGCCTTCTTCCCGCTGCTCGGCTTCTCCATCAACACCCTGTCGCTGTTCGGGCTGGTGCTGGCCATCGGGCTGGTGGTGGACGACGCCATCGTCGTGGTGGAGGCGGTGGAGCACCACATCGAGCAGGGCATGCTGCCCAAGGAGGCCACCCTCCAGGCCATGAAGGAAGTGTCCGGGCCAGTGGTGGGCATCGCCCTGGTGCTGGCCGCGGTGTTCGTGCCGGTGGCCTTCATGGGCGGCATCCAGGGCCGGCTGAACAAGCAGTTCGCCGTCACCATCGCCATCTCCGTGCTGATCTCGGCCTTCAACGCCCTCTCGCTCTCCCCGGCCCTTTCGGCCATGATCCTGAAGCCCAGGGAGCAGATCGAAGGCCGGCTGGGCCGGTTCTTCCGCGGCTTCAACCGGGGGTTCGCCAAGGCCACGCGCGGCTATGTCGATCTCTCGCACAGCCTCATCCGCAAGGCGGCCGTGGCGCTGGCGATCCTGCTGGCCTTCTTCCTGGTGGACGGCGCCATGGGCCGGAGCCTGCCCAGCAGCTTCGTGCCCACCGAGGACCAGGGCTACTTCTTCATGAACTACCAGCTGCCGCCGGCGGCCTCGCTCCAGCGCACCGATGCCGTGGGCCGCAAGATCGAGAAGATCATGGCCGAGACCGAGGGCATCGGCTACCTCACCAACATCGAGGGCTTCAGCCTCCTGGCCCGGGTATCGGCCTCCTACAACGGCTTCTGCTTCGTCTCCCTGAAACCCTGGGACGACCGCGCCAAGGCCGGGCTCGAGGCGCCCGAGCTGGTGCGCAAGCTGAACGCCCGGTTCAGCAAGGAGATCCCCGACGCCAACGTGTTCGCCTTCCTGCCCCCGGCCATTCCCGGCCTGGGCAGCTCCAGCGGCTTCTCCCTGTGGCTGCAGGACCGCAGCGGCGGCGAACCGGACTACCTGGCCCAGAATCTGCAGAAGTTCCTGGCCGCGGCCCGCAAGCGGCCGGAACTCACCGGGGTTACCTCGCTGTTCAACACCGGCACGCCCCAGCTGTACGCCGACGTGGACCGGGACAAGGCCCTGAAGCAGGGGGTGCCGGTGGCCGACGTCTACCAGACGCTCCAGGCCTACCTGGGCGGGCTCTACCTGAACCAGTTCAACCGGTTCGGCCGGCAGTGGCGGGTCTACCTGCAGGCCGAGGGCGAGGAGCGCACCAGCGCCGACAACATCGGCCTGTTCCACGTGCGCAACAAGGACGGCAACATGGTCCCGCTGTCGTCCCTGGTGACCGTCAAGCGCATCCAGGGCCCCGAGTACACCACCCGCTTCAACCTGATCCGGGCCGCCCAGGTGCTCGGCCAGGCCGCGCCGGGCTACAGTTCCGGCCAGGCGCTGACCGCCCTTGAGCAGGTCGCCAAGCAGGTGCTGCCGGCGGACATGAGCTATGACTGGGGCGACCTGTCCTACCAGGAGAAGAAGGCCCAGGGCACCACCGGCCTGCTGTTCGCGCTGTCCCTGGTGTTCGTGTTCCTGATCCTGGCGGCCCTGTACGAAAGCTGGTCGCTGCCCTTCTCGGTGCTGCTGTCGGTGCCGGTGGCCATCTTCGGGGCGTTCCTGGGCCTGTACATGCGCCACTTCGACTTCGGGGTGTTCGCCCAGATCGGCCTGATCATGCTGATCGGCCTGTCCGCCAAGAACGCCATCCTGATCGTGGAATTCGCCAAGGACGAGCTGGAGAAGGGCAGGCCCCTGGTGGAGGCGGCGCTGGAAGGCGCCAAGCTGCGCCTGCGGCCGATCCTGATGACCTCGTTCGCCTTCATCCTGGGCTGCGTGCCGCTGTGGACCGCCTCGGGGGCGGGCGCCGTCTCGCGCCGGATCCTGGGCACCGTGGTGATCGTCGGCATGCTGGCCGCCACCGTCATCGCCGTGTTCCTGATCCCGGTGCTGTTCGTGGTGGTGGAGCGGATCGCCAAGACCAGGCCGAAGGTGCACGGCGCGCCCGATCCTCAGGGCATCATCGACGAGGAGAGCTGAAGTGAAATACCTGGCCCTGCCCCTGCTCGCCCTGGCCACCAGCTGTGCCCTGGGCCCGAACTACCGCCGGCCCCAGGTGGAAGCCCCCGTCCAGTGGAATGCCCAGGCCCAGGCCGAGGCGGCCTCCCTGGCCGACCAGCCCTGGTGGGCGGTGTTCGGCGACCCGTCGCTGAAGCTGCTCATCGGCCAGGCCCTGGCCAACAACTACGACGTGCGCACCGCCGTGCAGCGAGTGGAGGAGTACCGGGCCCGGGCCGGCGTGGAGCGCTCCGACTACCTGCCGGCCCTCACCCCGGGCGCCGGCGTGGGCCGCGGCCACTCCTCGCCCTATACGGCCGGGGGCGGCGGCATCGGCAACAGCATCAACGCCCAGGTTGCGCTGAGCTGGGAACTGGACCTCTGGGGCCGGCTCCGGCGCCTGAACGAGGCGGCCAAGGCCCAGTACCTGGCCTCCCAGGAATTCCGCAGCGGGGTCTACCTGGCCACGGCGGCCCAGGTGGCCCAGGCCTACTTCGAACTGAGGGCGCTGGATGCCCAGCTGGCCATCGCCCGCTCCACCACCCAGGCTTTCCAGGAAATCTACGACCTGTTCAACCAGCGCTTCCAGGGCGGCGCGGCCTCGCGCCTGGAGACCGCCCGGGCCGAGGCGGCCCTGGCCAGCGCGGCCGCGTTCATCCCGGACCTGGAGCGGCAGATCCAGGCCAAGGAGAACGCGCTGTCCTACCTGGTCGGGCGCAATCCCGGGCCGATCCCGCGCGGCGGCGACCTCCAGGCCCAGCCCCTGCCGCCGGTCATCCCGGCCGGGCTGCCCTCGGCCCTGCTGGAGCGCCGCCCGGACCTGCGCGAGGCGGAGCAGCGCCTGGTGGCCGCCAACGCCGCCATCGGCGTGGCCCAGGCCAACTACTTCCCCATCCTCAGCATCACCGGCCTGCTTGGGGGCGTGGCCCCCCATGTGAACCAGCTGTTCGGCTCGGGCCGGGAGTGGATGATCGGCGCCGGCCTCAACGGCCCCGCCCTGCAGGGATTGCGGCTCCGGGACCAGAAGGCCGTGGTGGTGGCCCAGTGGGAGCAGGCCAGGACCCACTACGAGGCCGCCGTCACCGGCGCGTTCGGCGAAGTGTCGACCCTGCTGGTGGCCTACCAGAAGCTGGCCGAGGTGGAAACCCAGCAGGCCCGGGCGGTGGCCGCCTACCAGGAGGCGGTGGCGCTGGCCACCATGCGCTACCGGGCCGGGCTGTCCAGCTACGTGGAGGTCCTGGAAGCCCAGCAGCAGCTGTTCCCGGCCCAGAACAGCCTTTCCCAGGCGCGCCTGAACCGGCTGGTGTCCCTGGTGCAGCTCTACAAGGCGCTGGGCGGCGGCTGGAACCTGCAGGACCCGGGGGCCTGGTCCGCCCCTTGATGTCCGTTTCTGCAGGCAACCTGTCCGTCATTGGCCTTGTCCACTGGATCGGGCTGGTTCATGTTTATGTCCTGAAGGGACCCCCATGACCCAGCCCGCGACCGACATCTACTTCCTGGTCCTGCCGGGAACGATGCTGCTGGATTTCGCCGGCACCGCCGAGTCGTTCCGCGTCGCCGCGGACTTCGGCGCCCGGTTCCGGCTGCACTACATCGCGCCCTCCGGGCAGGCCCTGTCCTCGCTCGGCCTGACCCTGGGCGGGCTGGAACCCATGCCCGACCGCCTGCCCGATGGGGCGATCGTGCTGGTGCCGGGCGTCGCCTGCTCCGCCAAGGACTACCAGCTGCCCGAGGCCCGGGCGGCGGCCCAGTGGCTGGCGCAGCGCGTGGGGCCCGGGCAGCTGCTCTGCACGGTCTGCTCCGGGGCCTTCCTGGCGGCTGAAAGCGGCCTGCTGGACGGCCGCAGCTGCACCACCCACCACAGCCTCACCGCCCGCCTGGCCCGCCAGTATCCCCGGGTGAAGGTGGTGGAGAACCGGATCTTCGTGCGCGACGGCAACGTGTTCACCAGCGCCGGAGTGACTGCCGGGGTGGACCTGGCCCTGCACCTGATCTCCGACCTGGCCGGACCCCAGGTGGCGGTGGAGGTGGCCCGGCTGCTGGTGCTGTACTTCCGCCGGGCCGGCGCCGATCCCCAGCTGTCCCCGTGGCTGTGCCACCGCAATCACATCGATCCGCGGGTGCACAGCGCCCAGGATCTGGTGGTGCGCGATCCGGCCCACGACTGGAGCGTGCTCGAGCTGGCCGAGCGCGCCCACACCAGCCCGCGCCACCTGGGCCGGCTGTTCGCCCAGCACGCTGGCATCTCGCCCCAGGCCTTCGTCCGCAAGATCCGCACCGCCGCGGCCAAGGAGCTGCTGGCGCAACCCGAGCTCAACCTGAACCTGGTGGCCGAGATGGTCGGCTTCTCCTCCGCCGAACAGATGCGCCGGGCCTGGAAACGCTTCGAACGGGCCACCCCGGCCCACCTGCGCCGCGCCGCGCAGCCCGATGAACACCTGACCGGAGCCTGATACCATGCGCCCGCCCCATGCCGCCCTCGCTCTCGTGCTGCCCCTGCTGCTCTGCTGCGCCCCGAAACCCGCCAAGGTCCAGGTCAAGTTCGTCATCTACGACAACGACAACACCTTCGCCGCGACGGTGTACGCCCAGGAGGTGAACACCGGCCAGACCACCAAGTTCGCCTACGGCCCGCACACGCCGTACCTGCCGGTGGAGATCAAGGTCCCCGGCACCTACGTGTTCTACGCCACCCTGGTGGAGGCGCCGGACGACTACCACTACGGGTTCACCGGCTACCAGGCCGCCGCCTACGGCCACATGACCCGGGGCGGCACCCAGGATCCCGCCACCAACCTGATCGCCCTGGACCTCAAGCCGGGCGGCCAGTACAAGGCCTACATCAGCGACCACTGGGCCAAGCTGCCCGAGCCGGGCAAGCCGGTCACCGTGGGCTGGCACCGGGAGACTCAGGCAGGCAAGTAGGGGTTTTTCTCGTAGACCACGATCACCTGGCCCCCATCCGGTATGGACGGCCGCCGGTGATGCGCGCATATTGATCACTGGCCGGGACCCGAGCATGGGCCTGGACCGGAGGCAATTATGAGCCACGCTTCAAGTTCTCAGAACCGTGTCACGATCCCGGAGCTTCAGCGCAGGAAGGCCGAGGGACAGAAACTGGTGATGACCACCGCCTACGATTCCGTCACGGCCCGCATCGCCGAGGCCGCCGGGGTGGACATCCTGCTGGTGGGGGACAGCGTCGGCAACGTCTGTCTCGGCTTCGACAACACCCTGCCGGTCACCATGGCCATGATGGCCCATCACCTGGAGGCGGTGGCCAGGATCCGGCCCCGGGCGCTGCTGCTGGCGGACATGCCCTACCTGAGCTACGACCTCGGCGCCGCGGACAGCATCCGCAACGCCGGCCAGTTCATCCGGATCGGCGCCCAGGGGGTCAAGCTGGAGGGCGGCAGGAAACGGGTGCCGGTGATCCGGGCCCTGGTGGAGGCGGAGATCCCGGTCATGGGCCACCTGGGCCTGACCCCGCAAGCCATCCACCGCATGGGCGGCCACAAGGTCCAGGGGCGGGCCGGCAAGGCGGCCGTGGAACTGCTGGAGGACGCGCTCCGGCTGCAGGACGCCGGCTGTTTCAGCGTCCTGATGGAAGGCATCCCGGCGGATCTGGCGGCCCGCGTCACCGAGGAACTCGAGGTGCCGACCATCGGCATCGGGGCCGGGCCCGGCTGCACCGGCCAGGTGCTGGTGCTCCACGACATCGTCGGCCTGACCCCGGACCTGCCGCCGAAGTTCGTGCGGGTCTACCTGAACGCCTTCGAGCAGATCCGCGGCGCCCTCGAGGAGTGGGGCGAGGACGTCCGGGAGGGACGGTTCCCCGGAGCGCAGGAATCATTCACCCTTCCCGCCGAAGCCCGGAATATCCTGGATGCGTGGCAGTCGGCGAAGCATCAGACGGTCTGAGGCGGCGGTTTGGCGGAAAAAGGGCGACAGCACCAGGACGCGGATCCTGGACGAGGCTGTGCCCTGCGCGAGCCCAAGGCCGGGGCATGGGCCCGGAACGCGCTGGAGTCACTGATCGAGAAGGCGCTGGCCTAGCTCCACGCGCGCCACCGGCGCGGTCGCCAGGAACACCCCCGCCACCACCACCGCGCCGCCCAGCAGCTGCAGCGGGCCCAGCCGCTCGCCCAGGATCAGGTAGGAGGCGGCCACCGCCACCACCGGGATCAGGTTGAGGTAGACGCTGGCCTTGCCGCTGCCCATGGCGTTCAGGGTGGCGATGTACAGCCAGTAGCCCGCCGCCGAGCAGAACACCCCCAGGAACACCACGTTCAGCACCGCCGCGGTCCCGGGCACCCGCCAGGCGGCCGATTCGGTCAGGGCGAAGGGGACGCAGCCGATCAGCCCGAACAGGCATTGCCAGAAGGACACGGTGATCAGCCCGTAGCGCCTGCCCACCTTGCGGGTCACCTGGCCGTAGACGATCCAGGCCAGGACGGCCACCAGCATGAACAGGTAGCCCGTGCGGGAGGCGGTGGTGCCCGCGGAACGGGCGGCGATCAGGACCACCCCCGCCGTGGACAGCACCGCGCCCAGGTAGACCCTGGCCCCGAGGCGGACCCCCTGGAACACCCGCTCCGCCAGCACCGCCAGCACCGGGATGAAGCTGATGACCAGGGAGGATTCCGAGGCCGACAACAGGGCGACGCCGTGGTTCTCCCCGAAGAAATACAAGGTCACCCCGGTGATCCCGCCCAGCGCCAGGACCGGCAGGTCGGCGGCGGCCACCTGCAGGCTTTCACCGGCCAACCGGGCGAGGACGGGCAGCACCGCGCAAGCGACGACGAACCGGGCCACCGCCATGGTCATGGGCGGAATCTCCACCACCGCGACCTTGATGCTGAGGAACGAAAGGCCCCAGAGCACCGAGAGCAGAAGGCCGTAGAGGATGGCGATACGGGATTTATCCATTTCTCATGGTAGCAGTCTTTACCGCGTCC
>Ga0316227_1001625_pt1 | contig 23007 bp, 27 predicted proteins | sample TBH18019metaG_FD_206012 | JGI IMG/M metagenome (GOLD analysis project Ga0316227, IMG submission 206012) | Freshwater microbial communities from Trout Bog Lake, Wisconsin, USA - TBH18019 | ecosystem: Environmental > Aquatic > Freshwater > Lake > Hypolimnion/Profundal zone | place: USA: Wisconsin... | reverse complement strand
ATTACGTCTGCGGAATACGAATGTGAATGTGGCTTAATCAAGTTTGGGTTGCCATTGTACCTTGCGTTTATCTTTCCGTGGTTGTGTATGGCTTTGATTGTGGTGTTTTACGGCAAGAACTTTTTCCGCAAATTGGCTTGAAATAAAGTTTATATGTACGTTATGGTATACGATCCGGACATGTTGGTTGGTAATCCAGGAACAGTTTGACAGTAGATGGTTAAAGTTTTTGATGAAGACATGCAGAACGCTGTTGTTTGAACCCCATAATTATACCCGGATACAATAGCTACACTGTTGCAAGAAACGTTGATTTGAGGATTTCCATCAATTACAAAATTGGCTCCCGTATAATGCAAATCGATTGTAGATGTAACACCCCCAGGTCCATAACAATAATAGGGTGTCAATGTTCCAAATAAATAAGTTCGTGATGTCGATATTGCATTTACAGCGACAGTTGCCGATGTTAAACCGTTTGTATAAAGTAATTGAGACGGAGCGCCGACCGAAGTATCCCCAATGACGAAATTACAAGGATCAATGGATGTCGCAGCAAATTGAATACGACATACTGGATTGGAAACATTTAAATCAACCCCTGAAGGAATAAAGGACAGAGTATTAAAAGGGATGGCAATGGACGTAACACCTGAAAAAGTATTCTTGTAATTTTGATTGATGATAAACCCTGTATTGTCGCCAATTTTGATATTTGGATACCCCAATATTTTTGTATTAATGGATGTATTTCCAAATGTCGGCACAACCCCATAAGCCAAAGAACAATAATTCCCTCCTGCACTATAAGCCAAAGTGGTTGCAGTCACTGTACTTGCATTAATTGCACCGCCATATCCTCCGGAACCTGTATTGATGGTCGGATTCATTGTATTGGACCCCAAATTAATTGTTGATGCATCTGCATTCAAAGTACCGGTTGTGGTAAGATTTACAGTAGAACCTTGTACATTGGTTATTCGAGAAGTATTGCTTAAAATATTTGCAGCACCACCTGACCCCCCTGAACTAAGTACAACTGCTCCTGTACTATCTGTAACCGTATTTGTGCCTGAATTAAATTGCAAATTATTCAAGGTAGTAATACCCGAAGTCAAATTTCCACTTAAATTCCCGCTAAAAGTGGTTGCAGTTACTGTACCGCCCGATGAAGAAGCAGTTCCATTATTAAAATTGGTAGCTGTGGTGGCGGTTGCAGCATTTCCGGTGCATGACCCGGAAGACCCAGTCACATTACCCGTTACATTACCCGTTACATTTCCAGTCACATTACCCATCAAAGCGGCATTCACCGTTGCAGCATTGATGGTCCCTCCTGACCCTCCAGAACCTGTATTGATGGTCGGATTCGTTGTATTGGACCCCAAATTAATTGTTGATGCAATTGCATTCAAAGTACCGGTTGTAGTAAGATTTACAGTAGAACCTTGTACAGTGGTTATTCGAGAGGTATTGCTTATTGTATTTGCAACACCTCCTGATCCTCCTGAAATAAGTACAACTGCTCCTGTACTATCTGTAACGGTTTTTGTGCCTGAATTAAATTGCAAATTGTTCATGGTAGTGGTGCCCGAAGTCAAATTTCCACTTAAATTCCCACTAAAAGTGGTTGCAGTCACTGTGCCTCCTGAGGAAGAAGAAGTACCATTATTAAAATTGGTAGCTGTGGTGGCAGTAGCAGCATTTCCCGTACACGACCCGGAAGACCCGGTTACATTACCCGTTACATTCCCCGTTACATTTCCAGTCACATTGCCCGTCAAGGGTCCTGAAAACGATGTTGCTGTCACAGTGCCTGAAACATTCGCGTTGCCAGACACGGTTTCATTCCCGGTAATGGCCAATGTTCCTCCTGAGGGGGTAATGCTGTTGATGATGGAGGATACAGCCTGAGCTGCAGGTGAAAATGCATTTAACCCGGTTGTGGTTTTATCACCAACCAAGATATCTCCAGTACTTTTGGACATTTATATAACAAATGATTTTTCTGAGATGATAGGTGCATAAACAGGTAATTGTTCTTGTTGACGATTGATGAAATAAAATATCAAAAACAAGACAATAAACAATAGGATCATGATGGCACAAGGTGCAATATATTCATCCATTATACTATGAACAAACATTTTATTCATAGAGATACGGCTCACATGAGACCCAAAAGAGAGGGTTTGGATTATATTCGCAGAGTCAGTCAGGAACAATTCGATTTTCAAAGCAGCAAAGGGTACCGAAAACCAGCAGTCGGCCTCCATATCGTCCGTGGGCAAATCGCATCCCCCTGGGCAACCGTTCCTGGGTATACGACTTTTCAGGCCTTGTCCGCGTTAGCAGGATCTGCAGATTAATCGATTATGTATTTCAAATGACATGTAAAGAAGCACAAACTTTAATTGTAGCCATTTTTGAATTGATTGAAGAAATTATGAATGGTCCAATAGGTCAAATCCTGCGTGAAGAATTATGATGCTTATAAAATATGAGCCGATCAAAAATCAACAAAGCAAGATCGTACGCGCGTACCGCGAATCAAAAGAAAATTGATCGGATGAAGAGAAAGGAGATTCGGGAATTAAAATACAAAGGGCGTAAAGGCGGGTACGGTGTGAATGTGGCGAAGAGAAGCAATAAAAAATAATCTTGCTATCATATAAATGTCTTCTTCATTCAAATTTCATTCTGCAATCCCGGAAGTGATTCCATGGCAAGCGCAATACAATTTCCCCAGTCAATCCAATAAGGTGAGAAAACAAACAGTGAAGTTGGTCCCCAAGAACGGGTACAGCTTTACCCAAAATCAAATTGTTCGTTTTGAATTTCCCGCAGACGGTTATTGCAATATGTTGAACACAGCTTTGAGTTTTGATGTGAATACCAGCATTTTACAGCCAAGTACATCGATTGCCGCCGCAACGTATAACGGCGCTCCTACACAAGTAGTTCAAACCGTTGGGGGTCTTGGAACCACACCTTTTTGTTCTTTGCCTCGAGGAGGTGCCCACAATTATTTTAAACGTGTGCGTGTCTTGTATGGATCTTTGGTCTTGGAAGATATTCAGGAATACAAAACATTGGCTCGTATGTTTACCGAAATGGGTGTTGAAAAATCGTACCAGGCCTCTTCTGGTTCCATTATGGATGGTCATTCCGAATCCGCGATGCGCAATATCGGAAACCCTTTTAACGCTTTAAATCCGAGTGATTTCGTTACGGAAACGGATGCAAATATGATGAGCAATGCATTAGTAAACAATTTATTGGTTCAACAAGCCCAAATCGGAGGACCGATAAGCGGAGGAGCTTTCACCACAACAGGAGCCAGTATCACAGCAACTCCGGCAGTATCGGGGGCATCCCCAGTATTTAATGATATTGCAGCGGATGGAACAACTGTCGCGAGTGGAAATACCAATGTAACAAGAACATTCACGATTCAATTGCTGACTGGTTTGACATCCTTGAAAAAACTTTTGCCTTTGAAATGGATGGCTTCTCAATTGGTGATTGAATTAACCATTGCCCCTGTAACGGAAGCATACATTTCCAATTTATTGGTTGCGCCAACAATTACTTTGCAAAATATGAATATGGTGACGGAATTATTGGAGTTTGATTCGTCATACGATTTGGCGTTTTTTGAAGGATTGAATCAACCTACCGGTGTACCTTTAAAATTCACTTCTTGGCATTACCATCAATTTGCCATTACCGGAGCAACACAAACGTATCAGATTCATGAACGTTCACGGTCCGTCAAATCTGCATTTGCCGTGATTCGTCAATTAACCCCATTATTGAATTTTGATGCAGATTGGTTCTTTCATAATTTAAATGATAATTATCAAAATAATTCTTCGCCTACGACTATGGCTGTAATTACATATAGTTTTTCAGGAGGGACTTCTCCTTCATTAAATACTGGGGGCACTGCGACTACGACTGGAGTCAATGCGATTCAATTTCAAAGAGGTGGCTCTTCTACTGGCGCAACACAAGCAGCATTGACTGGAAACACCGCAGCCAACGCTGTAGCTATTTTGAATGCATGTCAACCTGTTCAACAATACCAATGGCGTATTGGAGGCCAATATTATCCTGCTCAACCTGTACGTGTAACGACTGCATTGGGTGCAAATGCCAACAATGCCATTGCACGAGGAGAAGAAGCGTATTTGGAATTGATGAAAGCCGTCAATTCATTGGGTGATTGTACTGTAAGTGGTGGTATTCATTTCTGGAATTATACCATTACGGGTACGAATGGGGTCAATGGTGAAGGGTCCAAGTTTATTATGGGTACTTCTTTTGAAACTCCAGGATTGGGTCCGGAGTCGGTAAACGGAATCAATGCGGAAGAACAATCCGATTTGGCATTGACTATTTACGGCAATCAAGGAGGTGCGGTTGTGACAGATACCAAGACCGCCAAGAAATTAGAAGTGTTTGTCAACTTTGATTGTTTATTGCTTGTCCGATCTGGCAATGTGGTCGATTTGGTTTTATAATTATCAAGTCTTTATTTAAATGGAATTGAATTCATCAATTAAAACGGTCGATGTACTGTTTGAAAGCAACAATTCCGCCAATGGAAATTCCGATAACCCGCGATTTGAAAATTTAAAACAATTGGGGTTAGAAAGTGTGGTCGGGTACCAGTTTTTGTTTGCCAATGTCCCTTTTGTGTACAATGTAGTGGATGCTACGCAAAACCAATTTTATTTTTCCGACTTGACCAATACCAATGTTTTGGTCACATTACCGGTGGGTACTTATACCGCCACCCAATTACCTGCCATTTACCAGCAAGCTTTGAAAACTGCAGGGGTTACTACGTTTGCCAAATACAGTGTTTATTATGATACAGTAACCAACCAGTTGGTCTTTTTTGGTAGTGCGGATGGATCGGCTCCAATTACATTTACCATTTCAACCGTTACACCCAACAATATCGGTTTGTACGATGTATTTGGCATGAATCCTCAGCAAGTATATACTGCAAGTCAGGCAGGAAGCAATAAATTATTGTACAATGGAAGTTTATCAGGTGTTCCATGGAGCGGTACGACAAATCCTTATTATATTGCCTCGTCGTATACTGCATCGTTAAGCGGGCCCAATGAAATGTACTTGCATTCGGACTTGTCCTCGCAATTCAAAACCAACGGTCTGGTAACGGATACGATTCAACCTGCCAATACCCCTGGAACAATCGGGTCAGGTGATGTGGTTGCATTTTGGCCTGTCAATACAGTCAATTCGGGGGTGATCCGTTTTTCACCCAATTTTCAAACCCCGGTAAAATCAGGCAATAGCAACAATATCAATAATCTGCAATTTTATCTTACCATTGGAACACAAATCGCTTACAGCAATGCCAATCAATACGGAGTGGAAGCCACCAGTGCTGGATCAGAGCCCTTGTTTACCCCCTATTTACAATTGGGAGGCACCAGTTGGCAAATTGGAATCCGATTCTTTGTCCAGGGCGATCAACTTATTCAAGAGACCGATCAAACCATGCGATCAACCAATCCTGGAAGTCAGCAACCACCTCGATTCACTTACCCTGGATTCTTCGACCAAGCTTTCCCCAATAAACGAAGAGCCTAAGGTGGTAGTTTGTGCATGCAAAGATTGTCAGGAAATGAAAGACAAACCCCGAGTGGAATATGGACCTACGATGAAAGATTATTTAGACGTGTTACCGGATTTTATACGAAATAATCTTTAATTAGGTAAATGGTAAGAAAAGCAACCAAAATCTTAAAGGCGTTGAAAGAGTTACCGGATACTCCTCCTGAACCCATTGAAGAATCCGTGGTTGAATTGGAAAAAGAACCTGAACCGGTTCCCGAACCTCCTGCGCTGCCTGCGGTTGAAAAACGCAAACGCAAAGAAAAAGATCCGATTGCGGAAGAATTGAAACGTATGCGCAAAAGCCAGGAAGATGCACAACATTTGTTGGAAGCTCGTTTGGAAGGATTGATTACCCGCAAATTCATTGAAATCAAAAATTTACCTGCTCCGCCGGCAATCAAGGAAATTATTCGGGAAGTACCGGTGTACAAGGAAAAAGAAGAAGATTTTTCAGGGTACTTGACGCAGGAAGAGGAGAAACCGGTAGAGAAACCTCGGTTGTACAATAAAATTTTTGGTTGATTTATTTTCTAAAGTTATACCATGGCAGATATCAAAGTAATTGAACCCAAAAATGTCAAGGCTCATCCCGAACCACGTTTTGAAACATGTCCTCGTCATGAGTTTAGCATGTTGCTTATTGCCCCTAAAGGGTCCGGAAAAACCAATTTGATATGCAACTTGTTGCTCAACCATTACAAGGGTTATTTCCATCAAATCTGGGTTTGTTCACCCACGGTGGTTTCCGATGAAAAATGGGATGTGGTCAAGAAAACCAAAAATATCTTGATTGAAAACAAAAAGCTGGAACGGATCGCCAAAAATGTTCCTCGAGGTCGAAAAGTACCACAAATTGTAGGAAAATCGGCGGATAAACCGCAAAAAGAATTTGACGGAATCATTCCGGAAGAAGACTTTTTTGAGCACATGGAAGATATTTTGCCTCGGGTCCAGGAACAAAAAGAAATTATTGAACAGTTGCATGAACGAGGAATTGAACACCATAAACAAGTAGCTGATCGGATTTTGGTGATTTTGGATGATCAAGCGGGAGCTTATCCTTCCGGTACCACACGTAACCCCATGTCCAATTTTTGTATCAAACACCGACATACTTCCACATCGGTTATTTTTGTGACACAAGCTTACAAGATGATCCCCAAATCCATTCGGACCAATTGCAACTGTATGATTTTGTTTCGAATTCCCAACTTGAAAGAATTGCAAGTCATTTACGAAGAAAACCCGGAAGGGTACAATGAACAAGAATGGATGCAATTGTATGACGAAGCAACATCTGAAAATTTCAGTTTCTTGTACATCAACAACAAATTTCCCAAGGGCCAAACCATGTTTAAAAATCTAGACACTCCTTTATTCAATAAAGCTACTTTGCCCGTTTAGATCGGCGCGTGGGTTCAGCAGATTTTGCCGCTTTGCGTTTGGCTATATTGGCCGCTCTCGTTTCACGTCCCTTGCGTAATGCTTCCATGCGTTTTTCTTTCGCGGCAGCCTTGAGTTTTTCATTTTCACGGTATTGTTCCATCGTCACACCACTCCCCAAACCAACCCCCATTTTGCGAGGTTTATACTTAAGGGGTTTGATTTCATCTCGCAATTCCTTGATGGGTGCTTTGATATACGCCTTGACTTCCGAGGCAATGGCACTGTGTTTCGCTTCTTTGGATCCGTCGTCCAAATGACGTATATCTTTACGCGATCGAGATTTCATACTTAAACTTTCCCATTCTTCCAACGTTTTCTTGGTTTTCTTGTTGTGCCGCTCAATATCACGTTTTAAATTTTTTAATTTGTGCAAGGCGATTTGAGGTTTGCCAACGTCTACTTTTTCGCCTATATGAGGAGGTCGTGATTGCAACAATTCTTCAAAAATTTCCTTGTTTCGACCTCTTAATGTTTCACCCTTTTTAGCCGTCAAACCGGCTTTTTTAATAAATTTTTTGGGATCCATATTTTGTATAAACAACCGATTTTTATTGATTTTGTCTCATCTCCACCAACACATGACGATAATAATGCATATGAATCTCCAACTGAATAATTTGCAAATAGGGTCGGAAGGTATACATTTGACGATGAGAATCCAATGTCGTTTTAAAACTATCTTGAAGAGGGATCCATTCCTTCGGGGTGTAAATTAGACCCATTTTTTAAAGAAGAAAATTGTTTCTCGTGCAATTCCTTGAATTGGCTCAACCATTCTTCAAAACTCATGTGCAAGGGTCGAGAAAAATAATTGGCTACACAATGAGAACACATGTAATATCGACATTCCAACAAGGAACTAATGGTCTGAAAACAAAATCGGCACCTCATACTCTTTATTGACGAAAAAACACCGCTTCCTCTTCCAAAAGGTAATCACGAAGAAAATCCGTATTGGCCATCAAATGATCTTCTTCCAATTCGTGCACCCCATTGAAAATCAACCAAGCTTCAAACGATTCTCCCGCATAATAACTGAGACGTAAATCATTGTTGACCCACATGGACCACGGATTCAACCAATTCACGTATTCAGGATATCGAACCAAAGCGCTTTCCAAACGTCCAAGGGTCAAAGAATTGAAAAGTCGACGCATACCATTGTCTTCACGAATCTGATTGCTGATCCATACTTCCGTTTCCGCTTGCCAGGCATCTTGCAATTGGACAATATCCCATTGTAAAGGATAGGAAAGAAGAGCTTTCATGACCAAAATGGCCGTAGGATCTTCGTAATGGGTACAGGAAGACCCTACAATACGCCAATACCGGTACAAATCACAACTATGTGCGTCAAACACCCACGAAGATAAATAAAGACGAAGCGCTTCGCGAAAGACGTAGGATTTGTCGATGGAGACACATTGACGAAGCGATAAAAAACAATCATCCTGCATCCCAGTTTGCAAAACATGGCGAATATCCAGATCAATACAATAAATCGCAATCTGATCCCAAATCTCGCGTGGCAACATCATTCTCTTTTTCTTTTTTTACTTTCTTCCTCATTTCGATACATCTCATGTATATTGGTGTAACGACGCAAACTTTCCTCCTCATGTCGTTTTTTCTTCATGTCTTCCTGATGCATTTGCTGTTGTACATTGTTGTAATGACGCAACACTACTGCTTTTCCGTAACGATTGTGAGGATCTTGGGCTTTTTGGTGAATAACCTTTTTGAGATAGGTTCCTGCATGCATTATTCGATTGATATCCGGCTGAGAAGGGCCATTGTAAGCTTCCATATAAGGAATTTTAGTTGCTAATTTACCCTCATACGTCTGTGTTTCATGCAATGTAGGCGGATTTTGCACAAATTTCTGATAATTCAGCAAAGCCATCCGTTCATGTTCCAATGCATGTTGACTTTTCAAATGCAATTCATATTGCATTTTACGATAATTGGTATCAACATCATTTAGAAACGCTCGATGAAGAGCCGACTTATTTTCCATCTGATCTTTTTCTTCCTGAAGTAAACTGCCTTCATTGGTTCGATTTCGATAATGGGTTAAATAGTCACGAGACCGTACAACTCGATCGATTTGGGGAATTAAATTTGGAAATTCTCGTCTCAATTCGGCTAAATTCCCACTTTCTACCATATCTTTTAAAGTGTTAAAATCATACAATCCTCCTTCATTTAACAGATTATCATACAACGCAGTGAAGTTCTCGTCTGCTCTTTGATCCAATATCCTTAAATTGGATAAACGATTACGAGGGTTCATCTTTATTTATACGTCTGATTATTCAATCACACATACTCTTTGAAAACGAACCTCCACCATCAACTCTTCCGCGTACTGGTCAAAATCCACCAGGATGGTTTTCTTGGACGTGTGCATGCGATCAATCTCCATCATATACTCCATACCGCAATACCCGTATTGACGCCAAATCGATGCAATCACAATCCATCCTTTGCGCAAAACATGTTCCGAAGATGTACTTTGAATCTTTTGAATTCGATCCATAAAACGCACCGTTTCCACAATCAGCTCATGATCATCTTGAGTCATTTCCTCTATCGCAATCAATCCATTTTCAATAATATACCAAAAGCCACGGCGCCCTTGTGTGAATCAGCGAGATCCGGTGCATAACAGTTCAATTCGAAGGTGATGTACATTTTTTCTCAACCTTAAAAACAACAACAAAGAGGCGTCATAAAAAATGCAAACTCCTCAGTCTTCGGGGACGGAATCGAGTCTTAGTGCATCCTTGTTTGATTCGCCTGTTTTGAGACCGACTGAATTGATGCCGATGCAAGTCAGTGCTTTGCGATTGAGTGGCAGGTACATTTTGAAATGTTTGATTCAACCCTTAGATCGTTGTATACCTGGGAAGGTTTGGAATTCAATCCCCAATTGGAATCATGCTGGCTTCATGTCAATTATGTGGTGATTGAAGAATTGTGGGTGAATCGGGACTCCGTTGTGCAGATGGGATCCTTATTTCCTGATCGAGAGAATTTGACGCATATTCGGACTTATCTTCCCTGGTTACGACGATTGAAAATCATGTATCCTTGGTTAAAGTTTATTTGGTCATTTCATCGCAATCCTACGGATTTGTTTGCTGAAGGGACGTTTTGGAAATCGTTGGTGGATATGATTTATGATCAAGGGCGTGATTTGTTTGGTAAATTGATTATTTTTGATTCATTCGGTAGATGGAGTGGAAATGAGCGAGACGTTGGCCCGGATCGTACAAGAATTTTTTGGACCTCATACGGATACAGTTGTGCATTGGCCTCCCCTTTCGACTTTTGAAATTTGGGTTCGTTTAAAAGGATCGTCTTTTGATTTGCGCAAGTATGCTTTTGTATCTTATTTTGTGGTGGAAAGCCATGGGTTTATGGACAAGCACAATTCGGATTTGTTGCGTGTTCATCGTACTTTGACGCAATTGCAGCAACAAGGATTGGATATGAAAAAGATTGTTTTGGACATTGTATATTTTTTGCTAAAATCATTCATGAAATAGGATTGTCATCGCGAATACGAGTGCCAAGCCAAACGTAAAAACAAGATTCAATTGATGCATGATTTTGAATTGGGCGGATTGGCCTATTCTTATTACACGCACGATTTCCCTTGTGTTTCCGGTATGGATATGATTACGATGGCTTATCGTCATGTGGCCGAATAGCCTCCCAGGCAAGGTGGAAAATTTTGGTTTGTTCGGAAGTCGCAGTCAAACGATAATAAAGAGCTTTAAAAGGGGTTGTCCAGTGATACGCAGGTTTTGGTCTGGCCATATGCATTTGCAAAATATGAGCCTTGATTTGGGTTTTCAATTCTTGATCCCGTTCTTGTTTGATACGGTACAAGTCCAGCAAGTTTTGCATATTATCGTCTTTTAGAGTATAAGTATGAAAAAAGAAAAAAAAGAACGTCGTAAACCTGCCGAAGTCCTTGTTTTACCAAAACGTCAGAAAATACAAACCGGCCCACGGCCCGACAATCCTCATACGGTCCATGAACATTTGGCTTCTGCCGCTTATTACGAGAACCCAGAATCCATACATGGCTACAAAATCGATGCTGAATTGTCTGACGAGGAAACCCGTGTATTTGTCAAGAAAATCGGTGACACCCGTAAAGTCATTATTTCATTTCGAGGAACGACAAATACCAAGGATATTGTAACGGATATAGGAATCGTCAAAGGTGAACGTGCTGGTCGATTCATCAAGTCCTTGGATCAAACGAAAAAAGTGATTAAAAAGTATGGCCATGCCAATGTGGAAGTCACAGGCCATTCTCTGGGCGGGACCATTGCACGGTACATATCCGATAAATTGGGTTTAAAAGGGAAAGCGTTCAATCCTGGCGCATCTCCTTATGAAGTAGTGCGGGGACATAAAGAATCAGGCAAGAATGTCAAGACCGTGGTGAATTTCGGCGATCCCATCAGCAATTCTTTGGCTGGAGGCGAGAATGTGGAAATACGAATTCCATCCGAAGACAGTCCTCATTCCATTGAAGATCCCTATAATAAACAGGGGGAAATCAAACCGGAGTTTGAAGATGTAACCAAATATACAGAGATCACGCAAGCGGAAATAGAACAAGAAAATGCTGAAAATGGACGTTATAAACCAGGCTCCGACGCAAACGACGCGTATCGGCGATATTTAAAAGAAAGATATGATGAAGAGTATCGATATTCTGACGAAAAACCTACTTTTGAAGAATATTATGAAGCTGATAAGTTAAGACTAATTGAAAAACATATTAAAGAAGAAAAAGCATGGCGGGCATCGGTTCAAGAAGAAAAGATACGGCTCAATGCAGGCCAAAAACTAAGTCCAAAATTTCAAACCAAGTTTCAAATCCGATTTGTCACGGCTTCGGAAACACTTCTTTCGGCGGTTGGTGCAGCGTTTGTCGTTCTCGGTATCGTTGGACCGATTTTGTGGGAGTTTTACAAAGAATCTGATCGCGTGGAAAAGGAAGCTGAAAAGGAAAAGACGTTTGAGTCGCGGGAAAAGATGATTTTGGATAAGGAAGAACAATATATTCAGTATTACAACGGAGTCAGTAAAATCAATTTATCCAAAGAGCAAGTGAACAAAATGATTGTCAAACATACCCCTTGGTTTGGCCGGCCTTATTATACCCTGGATGCCGACAACTACAAACAATTGGCTCAGGATGAATCCCATTGGGTCTTGGTGCCCAACAATGATACGGAAAAAAATACCTTGTTTGGACCAGAAGCCAAGACAGAACCTTTGCCTCCAGGATTGGAATTGTTTGCCAAACCTGTTGAAGTCAGTTTCGGGTCGGGATTTTTGGGTTTTCCTGCAGGTGATCCAAACATTACGTATAAATTATGTTACAGAGCGCAAGATCCAGGGCAGTTGCGTTACATGATGATTCCAACATTAACAGACGATTTGCAAATGAAAGAAAACTGGTTTCGATTCAGTTATACTTTGAAACGCACCGCCAAATTATTTGAATCAGTAGCTGAATTAAATCATTATGACGGCTGGTTGAATGAAGGGTTCAATGTCAACAAACCTCGGGGTTCCATCAATTTCACACAATGGTGGAAAGACAACATGGACCAATATTTATTGTATGTGGCATTCAAAAATCCTCCTTTGATTGAAGACCCTATCGATGCTGTTATCCCCAAAAATGAATTAATTCTTAGCCAAGAAGATTTTCAACAATACTTGGAATCCAACCCGAATGATCCAGACTCCATCAAAGCATTTGTTCAAAAATATACCAATGCATCTGATTTGTTGCAGTATTATTACGAATGGCGTTTGGCCAAAGGGTTTCCGGATACCAAACCAAATCCTAATTCTACACCTGCAAACCCGAATTACAATCCGGCGGTATTTCCCCCTGAAATCGTTCAATCCCCCCGAGTGGTAGCGCTCGCGGTTGAAAAATTAATCAATTACCTCAACATGTATGCCAATGATGAACAATCGGTTATTCAATACATTCAATCTCTGGGTCAAGCTTATGGTGGATGGACAGATGCAAATTATCAATTGTTGTGGAAAACCTACAATCAATGGCGAGCGAGTCGAGGATTGATGAGCAGCAATGCAGGACCTGAAATTGCTGGCGAAGAAGTTTTGCCTTACAAGGGGCGATTTGCAGTGTTGTATGAGCAACAAAATCGGCAATTTGAAGCCCAATTTCATAAATAAAATCGACATTAAGATTAATGGAACAATATGCGGTACGTTATCCTACGGTGGAATACCGAAGAGCTCAACCGGGAAGCAAGGGTTTAAACAAACATTACAAGGCCCATCGCATTCAATTTTTTGGGCACAAAGGAATTTTGAAAACCACCTTTCAAACCATTCATCGCAACCCTTCTGTTGGGTTGTATACGGATCAACGAGGCATTCCTTCTTTTGCGTATAAAATACCCAATGGAAAAATGTACAAAACTGCTCCTCAGATGGATAAATTGCCCAGAGGCGGCAATGTGCCCAGAGTAGTCGGCACAGTAGGCGACGAGTTCAATGATGTGACAAACGTGCCTATTGCTTCTACCGTGCAACCCACATCACAACCTGCACAAGCATCAAATGCTACCGAACAATTGCAAGTGTTGCAAAACAATGAACTTGCTCAAAATGCCGTAAGTGCCAATCAAGCTTTGCGTGAACAAGCTCAAGAAGCCTATCCATCTCCTGAATCCGAACATCCGGATAATGGATTGTCCATGATTCACAGTATTGTTTCAGGAGGAAGAAGAGTGATTCAATATGACGCGATCGCCACGCACACAACAGCTACGCAACCTGAACAACCTTATGGAGGTCAACGAAGATCCGATCCTGCAACAGGAGGAGGACTCAATGAAGGTTTGGCGTTTCACAACGATGTGGCCATTACCGTCCATCCTGGAAACCAAAATACTCGAAAAGAACATTTTCAACCTCCCCCATCCGCCCATCAAGAACAGACGGATAACAATGCAATGGAAATCGATCAACAATTACCAAATGAAACCAGCGTTAACATCACTTCTTTGCCAGACGCCAATGATCAATCCTCCTCATCCTCCAATTATCAATCTGCAAAAAGTAGTTCTACCGTTTCACCGCGTGAGGTCAATGCAGCGGAAATCATTTCTCAGGCGAAAACCAATGCTGATTTGCACGAAGTAGCCAAAAGACTCGGTTTGATTGCACCAAAGAAGAAAATCAAGAATCATTTATCTTTGAAAAAATTTTACACGGAGCAAATGTAAGTATTCTTTTTCTTATTGCATTAATTGTCTAGAAAGTCCAACCGAAAGTGAATCCGATAGTGATGAATCAGAATTTTCGGATTATACCCCTCCATTTTTATTGAAACGGACCATTTACAAAGAAACCAATTTATTCAAAAAAGCTGCAAAAGATGTCTTTCAAAATCCGCAGTTTCAACAAGTACTGAATAAGGCAATTTTACCCATTGTAATTGTTTATGCAACCACAGCATTCCAGCACATGGCGACCGAAATGGAAAAATATCCAAAATACAAAGATGTGGCAAAAAAGTTGAGGGCAATCAATTATGCAGCTAGAAAGATAAACAAATTTCTCCACCCTACAGCTGCAGATTTTGCTGAAAATATCGAGTTTGTAGCAGAAAACAATGGAACGGTTTTTGATGCATTTAAAATGACTGCGTCCAAGGCGACATTGCATACAATACTGGATGTTTTATTTAAAACCATGGTACCAACTACCGGATCTCGAGTAGCTGATTTACTGGTACAAGCAACATTTTCAATCGGGTCGATATTGGCAAGTGAACAATACGACGCTCTCCTAAACAAAGCCGCTTTGACCATTTCACAGGGCGCGCCTGATTTAGGGGTGACAGAAGTGTATAATGTATTGACTACCGTCTTGGAAGCAGCTCGAGCCGTGTACAATTTGGATTTGCGGGATTATTTTAACCCCGATGTTTTTGGATAATAATCGTACAATTACATCAAATGGCGACATTGAAAAGCAATACCTTGTTGCAGCCAAAGAAAGATCAAACTTCTTTTATTACCCATGAACCTCATTCGTTTGCGGTACAAAGCGAACCTCATTTAGGCGAAGAAAAAATGAAACAGGCTCAATTGGACGACAAGACCAAACTTTTTCAACAGTATTACCAGGGAAAAGTCAACAAGATTTTTCAGCCTGATTTGTATGAGGAGTATGTGGGCGGAAAACGACCTACCGGTTCCCCTTTGCTTGCTGCATTGCATGATGCCCATAAATCATCTTATTTGACTCCTCTACCTGCTTCAGCGTATGAACGACAAATTGATGTAGACAGTAAATATATTAGTGAAGGGCGTTACAAATATGGTGCGCAATAATCGTTTCTTTAAATAAATGTATTTGACGCAAACGTATTTGAATTTATCCTTGTGTATTGAATTTCCTTTCATGACCCCCATTTGTGAAGTGGATACCTTTCACCCTGACAATCTGGATTATCATCATTGGGAATATGTGCAGACCTACACCACACAAGAATGTCAATTGAATGCCGCCTGGCATTTGGAACGGATTCAGGAACGGGTCCCTAATTATATTCAATCCGCACCCATTCAAAAACCAACGTCTACCCTCGTGTATGTGATTGATACCTGGGTAGATATCGATCACCCCAATTTTCAGAACCGGGTATTTCGAGGTCCTTCGTTTGCTACAGGTCAAAATGGTCATGGTACGCATGTAGCAGGATTAATTACGAGTACCAATTTTGGTGTCCAGAAGAATGCGTCCGTATGCAGTATTCAGGTATTGGACGGGAATGGGGCAGGATCTACAACGCAGGTGCTGCAAGGAATGAGTGCCGCTTACGAGGATTGGATTGCACGTAAAAAACCCAAGGCTCTGATCAGTATGAGTATTGGCGGTGGCACATCGCCTCTATTGAACGAGGCGGTCAATTCTCTGTGGTTTGCAGGTTTACCGTCCATTGTAGCCGCGGGAAATTCTCATGTCGACGCATGCTTTGCTTCGCCCGCCGGAGCTCAACATGCCATCACAATTGGGGCAACGGACAAGAATGATCAGTTTGCAGGATTCAGTAACTATGGTCCTTGTGTCACACTCAATGCGCCAGGAGTCGATATTCAGTCTCTTTACCCCAATAATCTGGAAGCCATGATGAGCGGTACATCCATGGCAACCCCCATTGTCAGTGGTATCGCTGCATCCATGAATTGGAATTCCGTAGATGATTTGAAAATGCAATTGCTTTCCCTAAGCACCAAACAATTTATTCATCAGATACCCAATAACACAGTCAATTTATTGGCTTTTGCGTTCCCGCCCGAAATCTGTCTCAAACCAAATCCGCCTTTTGCAATACAAAAGTAAGTCCACCCAAAAATGCTCCACTATCATTTTTACGAATCCAGGGTTTAAGAACGACGCTGATACGGTTCAAGCGATGATTACGAACTCGCCAAATATCCTGTTCAGGATCGGGACGTTCAAGCATTTCTTGAATAAAGTCTTGTACAGTCAAGTTACACTGTTCTTTGCGAATGACAAATGGCACCGTAGCAGGAGGCTGTCTATAACCAGTTCTGTGTCTAAAACCACCTCTGGGCCAACCAATCTAAAACCTTTAAAAATAAACAATAAAACTTACTTGAAAACAATCTTCAACAGAAGTTTCAGGACCAACCACTCTGGTTTGAAGCAACGGTTTCCAGTCCACAAACAACTTGACTTTTTCACGGCATTCTTTTTTGATTTGATCGTACAAGGTTTCGATATGATTCAAACATTTTGGGTTCATGCGAAGAAAAAAGTTGTAATTGTCGTACATGTTTCCAGGCACATGGCCAATTTCCGCATCTAAACAATCAACAACAATCAATCAATTTACTTGTAAAGGCCAATTCAAAAGGATCGCCGTCTCCGTTGGTACATGTCAACGGGAAAAAATTGTGTTTCAGGGTTTGATCCCATACTTCTTGGTTGTCGTTCAAAATCAATTTGGTTCTGTTCATCTTTTTTAAATCAAGAAAGAATGGGTAGAATTTGCGCTTTTATACCCGTGATGACTCATTTTTACGTCATGCCAATAGTTCCATAAAAGGATAAACAATTTTATCCTAATTTGGATACAATAATTTCATTCAAAACGGGCAAGAATGAGGTTTTATTTTCATCTGTGAATATATGAATCGAATCACCTTGGAACAATATCGTCAACGCTTTGAGCAAAATCGGGGCGTAGGAATCCACGAATTACTCGAACGATACGACCGTCTTCATATTCATTTTCAAGATCGCGCATTGATCGGTCAGCGTCTAACAGAAACCTGGATTATGACTGTCCGTGCCGGACAAGAAGATTTGGAAGCAGTTGTGGCTCAAGTACGGGCTTTTTATGAATCTCGAATCCCGTTCATGGAACGCAATGTGCATCAATCCCCTCTTGGTACAATTGCAATCACTTCCTCTTCTCAAGTAGAAATCAATATTGTTACCTCCTATGACCCTTCGTATCAGCAAATCATGGACCGTCTTATGGCAGTTATTCAATCAGGCTTGGATCGGATCGAGGTGGCCAATCTGATTTTCACGTACTCCAGTCGTCTCAATCCTCAAGGGGGAATGTCAGGGTCGAACGAAATCATTTATGGTGCGCGAGATACGGATGGAGGGCCCAACGAGGAATGTTTTGGTCGGTCTTTGCTGTTTCATCTCTTGAAATTTGACGAAACTCGTTTAATCTTGGCGTGTACTGAAAATCGTCGAAAGAAAACCGTCGTTGAAATTTGCAAAAAGCTCAATGAAAATCGTCCTCATTTCATCGTTTCCGCGTTCAATGAATTAAAATCGCTTGTGGATATTTCATGGTCTCAAACCTCAATCACCCCCGAAACCTTGAAAAATGTCGTAGCCGTCTTTCCTACCATTCAAATCGTTGTATTTTACGATCATAATCCGGAAAAGATTCAATTTTGGGAACGTGGAGCTCAATTCAATGACAAGTCGAGAACTTTGGGGTTGATATACATTCAACGTCAGCTTCATGTTCGAATCATTGAAAATTGGAAGAAGCATTTTCGTAAAAATACGGTCGAACTTTGTCATATGTGCCTGCAAGTGTTTCCGAAATTAAGGGTTAATCGAGCAATGGTACGTGAACGGGATCAATACATGGAAACCCATACGTGTGGAGAATGTAAAACTTTTATTGATCCATTTCACAATTGTATAGCCGTCAAATGTACAATCTGTTGCCGCCCAAAGTCTGTTTGTGATGAATATGCAAAAGAAGAACCTCCCCGCGATGAAGATGCAGACCCTTTGTTTTGTACTGAATGTGGACAAGTCGGCGAATCGAATCAATGTATTGTTTTTCATCAACTTGCTGGTAAAATGTGTAACCCGAAACGATTTTCATGCCCTACTCCAAACTGTCCTTTTATTGGAACTCGAAAATCATTGAGCGATCATGTATGCGGAGACAAAATGTGTGACAAGTGCAAATGTTCTCGCCCTGAAGGTCATTTGTGTTTTTATCCTCGTATTCGAAAAATAGCCAATGTGGAGGAAAAGAAAAAACTGGTATTTTACGCTTTTGATTTGGAGGCTGTTTTGAAGAAGACGGGTGAATCGCGTAGAGTACCTTTTTCGGAAAAAGATCCTTTGTCAGGTGAATTCGTTACGGTTTTTTGCGATATGAATGTAACCCTTCATGAAATCAATTGCATCGTGGTCCAAGAAATTTTGGTTGATAAGAAAGGAAAAATTGATGAAGAGGTATTTTTTATTTTAGTTTATTTAACTTTTTTTTAATAGGATGGTACGGAACCTTTGCTTTTTCGGACCTTTGAGGCATTTTATGACTGGACGCAAGAATTACCGGACGATGTGACCAATTATTATTTTTTTGCCCATAACAATGCTCGATATGATGGTCGGGTATTGTACAATGCACATACCCATTATACAGGAATTGGTCCTCGGGTTTCATGGGGTGGTCAGAGGGTTTTGGAATTGTTTTTCAAGCACCCCAATCCAAATACTTGTATTTCGTTTCGCGATTCCATGTTTCATATCAATGGAGCTCTCAAGAATTTCGCTTCAACGTTTAATTTGCAGGAAGGTGAAAAAGGGTTCTTTCCGTATCATCTCAATCAACAAGTCAATGAAATTCTTCCCGATATTCCTGAAATTCATCATTTTGAACCTGCCGGTATGACCGAAAAAGCATACCGGGAATTTTTGCAGTGGTATGAAACAAAGAAAGGTCAACCGTACAATGTCGACGAAGAATTGGTCAAGTACTGCAAACAAGATGTATTGATTTTAAAGTGGGGTTTGGAGACGTATATTCAAAGTGCTTTGGATGAAGGTAGTTTCAACCCTCTTCTCAAGTTGACGACTGCTTCTTATTGTCTTGCCACATATCAAAGTCGCGATTACAATCCAAAGAAATTTCCTATTTACCCGACCCCGAAGGATATGGAAGAATTCATCAAAAAAGCGTTTCATGGTGGTCGTACGGATGTTCGTTGCAGGTATTATAAACCACGGCTTGATGAAAAAATGTTGTACATCGATATCGTTTCCTTGTATCCTACCGTTCAAGTGTTTGATCCGATGCCGTACGAATATCCTTGGTGGGCGAAAGAAACCGAGCTTCATGTGGATACCTTGAAGGACTTTTTTGGGTTTGCGGAAATTGATTATGAAGTGCTGGCATATCATTTTCATCCTGTGAATACTTTCAACATGGAAATCGATGGGTCCAAGAAATTACAAGCGGATTTATTGGACCATGCTCATGTTGTTGTCGAATCCCCAAAAATTCAATGGATGCTGGATCGACCTCATCAATATCGTATCACCAAAGTACACAAGATTTTGCACTACAAGAAAACGAATGATATGTTTACCTCGTACATGAATCACGCTTTGAAGGAAAAGTGTTTGAATAGTATGAATTTGGAAGGTGAAGATGCGATTCGTCAAGCTGAAATGTATCGTGATCGCAGTGGAGGGAAATTGGACTTTGTTCAGGAAGTGCGCCAGGGAAAAGTATTCAAGAAAAATCCTGGACGTAAATTGCTTGGCAAACTTCGATGCAATAATTTATGGGGCAAGTTTGGTCAGCGTGATATGGAAGAGTATTCCACCGTGAGACGTCTAAACCCTCACGAGTTTCATTTGGCTTGCCTTTATGAAAAAGAAGGGACGCTTCGATTCGTACAACCTCCAATTTATCAGCGTAACAATGGGAATGCTGAAAATGACGGCCAAGAATACTTTTTGTGTGCTATGGACGGAGAAATGAAGAATGCGATTACGGCTCGAGCGGGTGGTTATTCACAAGGTGATCCTCCAATTCGATCGATCGCTGTCGCAGCCATGGTAACGGCTCATGCTCAACTTCGGCTTTTGAAAGCCATGGAAGTATTGGATGACCGCGTTTTGTATCACGACACGGATTCTATTGTCTGCGTATTACCTGTCAATGAAAACTTGCCTCCTGAAATTATCATCGGGGAGTGTCTGGGTGAGTGGGAATTGGAGCATCCTTCAGGCAAAGAACGTCGTATCACGGAATTTGCAGCGATCGGTCCGAAAGCGTATGCCTTGAAGATTGAAATGGAGAATGGAACATTCAATGAAATTATCAAGGCAAAAGGGTGCAATATCACGGCACGTCGAAATGCTCATGTGAATTTTGAAGAGATCGCATTGCAAGCAAAAGGGTTGAAGTCGCAAACGTTCGTTCAAAGTTTAAATATGCCTTATAACCGTCGTGAGGCCACAATGAAGAGTCATATTCAAGGAAAAATCATTCGCCCTACAAAATTGAAGGGTGTGCAGTCAGGGTTTCGGGTTTTGCCTCATGGGTTTGAACGTTTTCGTGAAGGGCGGTTGGCGTTTTCACGGTATGGTGTGTAAAGTAATCCGATTTTTCATTCGGTGTATTGGGGAGAGAAGAATAAAATTCTTTGACTTTCTTTTCAATTATACTTGAACTTGTTGAAGGTGGAGGATCTTCATTATCGGTACGTACATCTCCATTGGGGCAACAAATACATTGACACCAACACCAGCATTTACTTTTAATACTTTTGCACAAATCATTCACCCAAGACATTTCTTTATTATATAAAACACATTATCACGTATACTTCGAGACTGAATCAATGGTAAATAATAATAAGGTTTGTACCCGAGTTTTTGCAGTATGGCGGATAACAACATATCATGACTAGGAACACTTTTTCTTTCACCCTGATGCAAAGGATACTTGCTCATAAACTCCCCAAAACAGTTTAAAATCCGATGAAATAATATATTGTCAATAGCCGGCATTTCACCCCCAAGTTTGTATAAGATAGACCAAATATTCTTGTATTCTCTACGCATTTTTAATTTCTTGAGTTGTTTCTTGATATGAAAGTAGGCTCGACGGTTCTTGATATTGATCTTTAGCAGTTCTAAATTCATCGATGTGCTTCTTGAACCCATGTAGCGACGTAAATGTTCCCTGAAATGGTTCATTGGTTTATAGGCCCGATAAACGCTGAAATTATATCCTGGATTGATCCCTGTCGTAGCCGTAAACATCCCTTCAGGACCTGGTTCATCGTCCAAGATCCGTTCACCGACTTTTCCGCAGACGGAACATACTTGATACCCTTCCGAAACAATAAAACTTGATTCATAGTATTCTTCCACAGGGCAGCATTGAGTTGAAACACGTAACGATTCTGCGCTCGTTTGAGTGACTTTTAAATACTCTTCGTAGGAAGAAATGGTTGCTAATTGCATTTTTAAAAACAAAAAGTTTTTATTTAAAGACCGACTAATTTCAAATCTTCTTGAGTAGGTACGTATTCTACAGAAGAACGAATGGAATGCAATACTACTGAAGAATAGGGTTCTGAAACGCTTCTAAATTTGCTTTCTGAATTCTTGGTGTTGGAGTTCCCCCAATGTGAAGTCGTATACCCGTTTCGAATATGGTCTTGTCGTTTGGATTTCCAATAAAAAGAAGTAGATGATTTTTTCAACGGTTGAGCGGACACATAAAGAGCTTTGCGGTGACTTGCTGTATTCATATGAAATAAACGGCTACTGAATAGAGTAAAAGTAGGACCTTTCACGGATAGAACGGTTAAATCATCTTGCAATTCTCGAGGAATTTTCCACCAATTTTTATCGGACGAATAAGAAGACGTATCAATCAAATGCGAATAGGGTTGAATCGTTAACCCCCCTACATATGTCAATATAGATTAAGTAGTATACCTGTCGTAGGAATCAAATCAAGTACACCTTGATAACAAATGGTCGTATCATCTTGAGGCTTTAAGTCGCGATGTAGCCAATTTCTACTAGAACCTTTGCAATCTGGAGGATAATAACACGCACCGTCCATGGAAAAGACGAGCTGTTCATTCGGGTAGATTGCTTCAAAAATAGGTCGAGTAAGTGCTCTCGCACGATAAAGAAACGATGTCTGACCAATGCCATAATGTTGATATATACCGTGAGTACGAGGTAAGTCAAACCCAAAGGATGTTCTCCACTGATCGAATTCGAATTCCAATTGAGAAGCGATATCTTGCTGAATGGGGATCTGAATGTATCCATCGCGCTGAAGCTGTTCTACGATATGCATTTTTAAAAAGAAAAAATGCCTCAACCTTAATAGAATGTTCTAGAAGCTTTTATTCGCGACACGTGTTAAAAATATGAGGCGTTTATTTTCCGCCAACAGTTCCCACATCGTCTAAGGTCCGACTTCGTCTAGCTACCACTCAACCCGTCACCATAGGTGCGGGTTGAGGGTGCGCTATCTACATA